>Ga0207021_1177_pt1 | contig 13947 bp, 6 predicted proteins | sample Alteio_BWMinCont_49_FD_153496 | JGI IMG/M metagenome (GOLD analysis project Ga0207021, IMG submission 153496) | Enriched cells from forest soil in Barre Woods Harvard Forest LTER site, Petersham, Massachusetts, United States -... | ecosystem: Environmental > Terrestrial > Soil > Temperate forest >... | reverse complement strand
GTAGTAGAGGAAGCGGCGCTCGCGGAAGGCGGCGCCGAGACGGGCACTGTCGACTTCGGGATAGACGTGTCCGTTCGACATGAGAATGTCGAGCCAGCCGTCGTTGTCCATGTCGAAGAAGCCGACTCCCCAACCCAGCAGCCGCGTATTCACTCCGAGGCCGCTGGGGTAGGTGCGGTCTTCGAATGCAGCGTCGCCGAGGTTGGTATAGAGAGAATCCGTGTCGCCGGCGAAGTTGGTCTTCACGACGTCGAGATTGCCGTCGCGATTGTAGTCGCCGATGGAAACGCCCATGCCGGCTTGCGGTTTCGCTTCCGCAGAGAGCGCCGCTCCGGCTTCGATGGCGATATCGCGGAAGGTGCCGTCTTTCTGATTAAGATAGAGGGTCGCCGGAGCCGAATCATTCGCGACGTAGATGTCGGGCCAACCGTCGTTGTCGAGGTCGGATGCGGCGACACTCAGGCCGTATGTGCCTACCGCCGTCCACATACCGGATTTCTCGCTCACATCGGTGAAGGCTCCGTTGCCGTTATTGTGATACAGAATATTTCTGCCTCCCGGCAATCCGGGCGGACCGCAAGCGACAAGGATGCCCTTGTACGTGCAGGGACCATCTTCGGGTTTGGGCGCAGTCTTCAGGTCGAAGTCGACGTAGTTCGCAACAAAGAGGTCGAGGTGCCCGTCGCGGTCGTAATCGACGAAGGTGCAGCCGGTGTTCCACCGTATCTTCGGTCCGGGCTGAATCAGACCGGCCGGCTCGGTGACGTCGGTGAAGGTCCCGTTGCCGTTGTTGCGATAGAGGGCGTTCTGTCCGTAGTAGGTGACGAAGAGGTCGTCGTGGCCGTCGTTGTTGTAGTCGCCCACACAGCAGGCCTGTCCCCAGCCGGTTTTGCGCTCCAAGCCGGAGCCTGCAGTCACATCGGTAAATGTGCCGTCGCGATTGTTCTTGAAGAGATGGCAATGCGGTTCCTGTCCGGCGGGAAATCCCTCCAGCCGCCAACCATTCACAAGAAACAGATCGAGCCAGCCATCGTCGTCATAGTCGTAGAAGGCGAGGCCGCAACCGGTGGTTTCGAGCAGATATTTGTTGGTGCCCTCGGGGCCGTAGATGGTCTTGACGTTGAGGCCTGACTCCTTCACCGCGTCGACAAAGCTGACGCCAAGTGGCGTACCTTCAATAGGAGATTTCGGGCCGGGAGGCGGCGGCGCAGGCTTCGCGTCGTAGGTACGTTCCTGTGCGCCTATGCCTTTCGGTTGCTCGGGCGTGGCCTGCTGTTGTTGCCAGGGTGAGGCCAATGCGACGATATCCGCGAAAGGCAGAACGAGCGCCGTGCGGCTGAGCGAACGGATGAACTTGCGACGATTCAACGAATTTCCATCCTCATGTTTTATGGTTGTCCGCCAGCGCTTTTATTTTCGTGCGCCATGTCAGCATGCACGTGCCAGGGCACGCTTTCGGTCGAGATTTCGGGGTGCTTACGCAGATAGTCGAGCGAATAAGTGGGCGCGGCGGGATCGATTCGCTTAGCTGTGTACAACGCAGCTTCTTCCGCTGCCTGTTTCTTCATACCCTCGCGGCGATACAGGATCGCCAGGTTATAGTGAGCGGCGAGATCGTCAGGATCGATCGCCTGAAGAGCCTTGAACTGCTGCATAGCTTCATCGCCGCGATGCTGCTGGTAGTAGGAGATGCCAAGCTCGCGATGGGCATCGCGCGAGTAGGGATATTGGGCAACGACCTTCTGCAGGTCGGCGATCTCAGCGTCGGAATGCCTCGACCGCCGTTCCACCAGCGCCATGTAATAGAGCGCACGAGCATCGTCCGGATGCAGTGACAGCGCCTTCTCGAGAGGAGCGCGAGCATCGGCGTATTTTTCCCATTCAATATAGGTAAGGCCGACATTGATATAGCCGTCCTTATAGTCCGGGCGGAGACGCACGACCTGCTCGAAGGCATGCATTGCGTCTTCATATTGTTGCTGATCAAGATACCCGATGCCGAGATTGTTCCAGCGCATCCACTCCGGATTATCGTTCGGGAGCGGTGGAGTCGCTGGGTTATCGCCAATGTTCAACGTGCGGGTGCGGGCAGCGAGCTCGATGATGGGATACGCAGGATGATCCTTGCCAAGCACATTGTTCAGATAGCTTTGACGCAGATGCCGATAGTTGACGCGCGCGGTCATCGTCAGCGGACCCTTCACGTCCTCCGGTATGTGGAAGCGGTACCGGACGAGCGCCGACCGGCCCGCCTGAACGGTGTTGTCGTAGGCCATCGAATGAATCGTCCAGACCTTGTGGTTATCGACGAAGCTTCCCGTCAGATCGACGGGCCGATTCGTGAAGCTGTGAGCACCCGACTCGAGCATGCCATCCGGCTTAAGGAAGCCGCTGTCGTAAATCACGGCTCCCGATGCGTCCTTCACCGTGAATTGTGTCCAGGCCTCGTAGAGATCGCGCACTTCGGGAATGAGCGAGTGTCCGATGTTCTTGTTCTGGACGACGACGTAGGCTTCGACCATCTCGTCCGGTTTCAGCCTAAAAGGTGTCGAGCCGAGCGGAGCAATCATCGAGCCGGAATCGCCCACCTTCAGCGCACAAAGATCGACGTTGAGGTAATTGCCGCTCTTGAGGAAGTCGATGGTCTTGCTGAGTTGTTCGTCGAAGCCGTAGTAGAACGGCACCGCGGTGTTGCCGGCCAGCCAGCGGTGCGAAGCCAGAGTGCCGTGCTTGGCTCCGTAATCGGGCAAGGTGATCGCCTCGCGCTTCATGTGGCAGTTCTGGCAGGTGGTGAAATCGGCCGAATAGAACGGGAGCGGGTTGCGCTGCGAAAACTTCGAATTCTGCCACTCATCATAAGCCGTAAACGCGCGAATCCACTTATAGCTATTGAGGGGCGGCGGCAGATTCGCCTTGTGGCATGCGGAGCAGAACTCCGGCGTGTGGTAGATGTCCTGCATCACGGCCTTGGAGTGCCGGTCAAGATGGGCGAGGATCTCGGAATCGGGTACGATGCCCGGGATGCGGTTTCCCTGCTCGTCCACCATCACGGCGGGCACGCCCATCACGAAGCTTCCGTTGCCAAGCTTGGTCTGCACGCTTTGAATGGAGTGGCAGGTAGCGCAGGTCAACCCATCGCGATCGAAAGAGCGGTCCAGCGTCGAACCGGTGTTCAATGCGCCTGCCAGCACGCCGACGGGATTGTGGCAGCTGTCACAGTGGCGCGCGAATTCAATCCCCTTAGTGCGGATGAGAATATTCACACTGGCGCGATAGAACGGTGTCCGAAAAGCGTTGGAGTGCAACGCCTGACGCCACTCGTGGTAGGCCTCCTGGTGACAATGGCCGCAGTAAGCAGCATCGGGAAAGGCGGTCGGCTCGAGAAAATCGCCCCCCTCAGCGGCAGCGTTTCCAGGCAGAGACAGCTTGTCTTTTGCGAAAGGGAAGTTATAAGTGGCCCGAATCTGGTCGGCGTATGCCTTACGGACGTTCGCTTCTTCCGCCCGCTTGTCCTCTGCGCCTCGGATGGCCTTCAGGCACAGGACCGCAGATCCTGAGAGGATCAGGACGAGAAGAAGTATGCGTCGGCCAAAGATACTCATACGCTGCACCGCTGGGGGAGAGCCGCCCATTTCTCCGAGACTGTTCTGCTCCGAGTAACTCTCCATGGGAAACCGCTGAATCCAGCAGATGAACTATAGCGAATTGAGATGTGGGCTGTATATGCCGGAAGACCTCAGGCGGGGTCATCCTGATGGAATACCGCTCGTAATGAATTGTTGGTCTGGGCCTATTATTGCTTCTGGTTGACAACTTTGAAGTCGGGCACCGGAGATATTTTGTCCTGCGTCTCCAGAAAGTCAGTGATGGTATCCAGGTCGAGAACTGTAGCCGATGAAAATGATTCCTGTCGGGCACCCTCCCCGCACCAGGTAATCACCTTTACCCTGCTCCACGGAGCACGCGCAGTTCGCTTTTGTCTTATCGTTCTTATCGTTCTCATCGACCACGCACGGCGAATCGAGGCACATCGCCCAAGACTTGTTGTTGGTACACCGGGCATAGCTGTCGATCGGATGTTAACGTGACCTGAGGAGAGTCTGGCCCTCGGGGTTTTTAGTCGGGCCTTCGCATTCTGTGCCAACGGAGTAGTCTTGCCTGACGCGGCATTCGCAAAAGACCGTCGGTTGCTTGCCTTGTACCTCTCCGCATTGCGAGAAGGTACATAAGGCGTACTTTCCGCTACAGACCTGGAACGGATTCGGGTCCTTAGTGGATGTCTGTGACAGCGCATTGATGCTGCCACCTGCGGCCATGAGCAAAGCAGTAACGAGAATCGCTTTCACTTGCATTCGTTTTGCTCCACAATTGCAGAGAAGGCACGGGCGCCGACCTGGTTTTCTGACGGTCCTGACTATACACCCTGCAACATACAAGACCGATCTCCTGACCAAAGGCCGGTGCCCATGCTGCTATTGGGAGGTCTTCTCCAGCGCTTCCGCCTTCTGGCGCTCGGCGGCGGCTTCTGCGACCTTACCCTGTTGCTCCAGCGCCTTCGCCAGACCCGTGTGCGCCTCCGCGTAGTTCGTGTCATAGGTCAAGGCTTCTCGAAATTCGGCGATGGCATCATCAACCTTGCCGCTCTTCAGCAGGGAGTTTCCCGAGTTGCTGGCCACTTCGGCGCGCTTGCGATTCATGTTGTTACGCATCAGGCCTGCAGCCGTCTTTCGCTCCTCTGCTGCCTCGGCCGGCTGATTCTCTTTGGCGAGCACAGCGGCAAGCGTCAGGTGGGGATCGGGTTGTTGCGGAAGCTGCCGGATGGCCTCTTTCAAAGCTGCCTCCGCTTCGGGCAACTTGTCTAACTTATTGTCGACGCTGCCCAGGGTCGCCCATCCATCGCTATTTTCAGGACGCAGCTTCAGCGAAATGCTCAGTTCCCGCGCCGCGTCAGCGTAACGCCCCGCCTGCATGTACAGCACTCCCAGCACATAGGGCGGCTCGGATGCGGAGGCATCCAGCTTTTCCGCTGTCTCCAACTCCGGAATTGCATCCGCGGAATCATCCTTCATCTTGAGCGCGAGTCCCAGGTTGTAATGCAGCTGCGGAGCGTTCGGAGACAGCTTCAACGCCTCGTTCAATTGGCTTACTGCATCGTCAAACCGGCTGAGCTGGATGTAAGCGGCGGCAAGATTCTGGTGAGCGGTGACGTTGTCTGGCTCCAGCGTCACCGCTTGCAGCAGGATGGGAACCGCATCCTTGGCCTGCTGCGCCTGGCAAAGAGCCATTCCCAGATTCGTCAGAACCTCCGCATTCGTTGGCTCTGCGGTCGCGGCCCTCTGCAGGAGCGGGATCGCATCTTTTACTTTGTCTGTACGTTGCAGAGCCAGGCCCAGTTGGTAAGCCGCAGTCGTCGAATTGGGATCAAGCTCCAATGCGTGCTGCAATATCCGGATTGCCTGCTCATCCTGACCAGCGGCCGCCAGCGACTGGCCGTATTGCAGTGCGATCATTGGGTTCTGAGGCGCGAGTTGATAAGCCTTCGTCAACTCGTCGAGTGCTCCTGGACTCACTTCGGCCTGCAATGACATGGCCAGATGCAGATGGGCCATCGCCAGGTCCGGATTCGCCTGGATGGCCGCGGCAAATGCCTCCATCGCGTGAGACCAGTCCTGACGCTGCGCGTAGAGCGACCCCAATTGATCGTGCAGTTCCGCATTCTGCGGATCGCCCACGATCGCTTCCTTCATTTTTGCCACCGCCGCGGGGAACTGTTTGGTTGCCGCGAGAGCTCGAGCGTAAGAGGCAAGAACGTACGGCTGCAGAGTTTGCTCCTCGGCGTGAGAAGCGGCCTCAAGCTTCGCGAACAGCGGCAGTGCTTTTGCAGCTTCGCCGGAACGCTCATAGGCGAGGGCCAGGTTCAGTTGGGCGCTGCCGTCGCTGGGTTTCATAGCCAGCGCTTTTTCGAGTTCGCGGATCCCCTCGCTCGTTCGCCCAAGCTGCACGAGAACGGCGCCCAAGGCGCTATGTCCCTGCTCGGCAGTGGGCGCGAGACGAACCACCTTCTGAAAGTCCCCGAGTGCGGCGTTCAGATCGTGGCGGGACAAGGCGGCTATGCCGGCACGAAACGCATCGTCGGCCTCCTTCAGGCTAGGCGAGGGCTTCGGCGCCTGGCTCACGCCCGAAAGAGCCGCGCAAAGCAGGAAACCAGCAGTCAGCCGCGCTTTCAGGAGAGACACAGACATAGCAGACTCTTGCGAAGAGCTAGGTTGATGAGTCATCGACTTCAAGTAAGAAGTTTTTCTGAAATCGACTTCGCACGCAAATGTAGAAAGAGCATCAAGCAGGACGCGAAGAATGGGACCATCAGGCCGGTTCGGAGGGAACCACCAATTGTCGCAACTTGCCCGGTCATCCAGGGGAACACTGCCCCCCCAAGTCCACTGACTCCGAAAACCCATTTTGATTCAGATGCTTGGCTGGTGATCGCCAGGACCCTGGCCAGACAGAGAGGGAAAATGGGTGCGAGCATCAGGCCAGCCAGAAGCGCACTCGTGAGGCTCATGGCGAACGTATGGCTCAGAAGCAGCTGAAAGTTGCCCACGATGGTCAGAGATAAGCAAATTGTGAGCAGTCTCGATTCGGTTATTTTCTTCAACACCGCAGGTGCAATGGCCCTGCCGCAGAGGAGTGCAATCCAGAAAAACGAAGTGGCGGTGGGAGCTAAAACCGTACTTGGAAGGTGTAGACGATAAACGAAGGTCATCACCCAACTGCTGATAGAGGCTTCCACACCAACGTATAAAAAAGCGAATAAGGCGAGCGGCATGAGTACGGAAAACTTTGAGCGCAGACTCTGTGGAGCCGTGAAATCATCGCGTAGCCCGGAAAGATGTGTGTGTTGCAACCCCACAAAAAGTACGGACAAAGCCCCTGCGCAGCCCATGGCCAGGAATAGCGACGCAGAGGAGTGGGCGTGTACCCAGATTGTCACGATTAGCGGACAGATGACTGCACCTAAGCACCAGGAGGCATTTAGCAGAGACAAGGCTGAACCTCGGGTAGCGCTATAGATGCGCCCAACCAGCATGCTCGTGGCAGTCATAGCTGAGCCCAGGCCCAGTCCAAAGATAAAAAACAGGGGGACGGCAAAGTGACCATGGCAAAATGCGAGGGATACACCACCTGCTACAAGAAGCAAATATCCCCGGATCAGACTCGCATAGAGAGCCGGTTGCACAAGCAGCGCGCCACAAGATGAGCCTGTAAACTGGGCAGCGAGGAGAAAGCCGGAGCGACTATCGTTCAGGGTCCAGGCACCGCCGAGCACAGGCAAAACACAGCCAAGGAGAGCCGTCCCAATACCAGTCAGAACGAATCCAAGATGCAGACAAATCATGAATTGAACGGGTGGACGCCCGTCATCTTCTGGAAGGGGAACCATTCTTGCTTTTCCGGGACAGCACATCCGCCCTCTCTTCACGGATCCGCGTCTGCGGCTTCATGACGGAGGTTGATTCACGTACTACCAGCTTCGGCTCGAATGCAACCAGCTCACGAAAGTCTTCTGTGCGATTGAGGCGGTTTATGATACATTGCGCCGCGTATTGTCCCATGTCTGACAAGGGCTGGCGAATCGTGGTTAGCCTGGGACTCATGTATGAAGCAGCCTTGATATCATCGAACCCGATTACAGAGACGTCTTCAGGTACGCGAAGGCCCAGGTCATGCATGGCACGAATCGCCCCAATGGCGGCAACATCATTGAAACAAACCAGCGCCGTAAATGCTCGTTTTTCGGAGAAAAGCTGTTGGACCACAGGGTAACCGAGTTCGGGCGAACTGACATCGCGATCAAGTTGGACTGTAAGTTCGGGTCTTATCTCGATGCCCAGTTCACTGCTCACTTCAACGATACCTCGCCATCGATCATCAGAGTCTGAGCTAAACGGCTGTCCGTGCATAAACGCGATGCGGCGATGGCCCAGTGTGTACAGATGGTTCAAGGTCAATTCGGCCGCCCTGCGATGATCCAGTACTACATTTGTCACGCCGGCGATGCTGCGGTGTCCCGCCACGGCGACCACCGGAACGGAGAGAGGACGTTCCAGGGCCGTGTCGATGCAGATCATACCCTCTGCCCCTCTTGCGATAAGAAGTTTACCGTACTGTTCAACCAGGTCGGGACGATGCCTGTGGTGGGCTGTCAAATAAAAGTAGCCGGCACTCATCAGGTAATCACCCATGCCGGTCATCACCTCGGTGTGATATCCGTCGCTCAGTTCAGGAACCAAGATTCCGAGCGTCAGCGTGCGGCGATTGCGAAATGAGCGCGCCACCAAATTTGGTTGATAATTGAATTGTTTGGCCGCCTCTTTGATCCGCTTCCGCGTATCCTCGGGAATGGATCGTCCGGGAGTATCGTTGAGAACCACGGAGATCGTCGAGGGATTCAGGCCCAAATGATGAGCCAGTTCCTTAAGCCTGACCGGCTTGTTGTGGGCAGACCGCTTGGACTGCGTGTGCGGGAAAGCCAACTTGGCCGATTTTTTGCCGGGTGAGCGTGGCAATGGTTTGGTTTCATCCTCCCAATCTTTTCTTTCGCTCCCCCCTGTGCGCGAAAAACCGCCTAGCGAAGAGGTGGCCGTTGCTCGTCAGGCGTACACAGCATGTTTCGATAACCCCTGATTCGCAAAACACTTGGAACACAAACGATTTTCTACCAATGAACGCCATCCATTCTTCCGGCAAGCCCCAGAGGAATCCATCGAGCGATCGCTGACGCTACGTAATAGACCAGCGTCATCATGAAATATAAATCGTTTTATCACTTGACAAGGATCAGCCTAAGGCGATTTAATTCCCAGCGAAAGCAAATAGTACCTTTTCGCACGCTGTTAAGACAAGCGATTGTCTAACGAAGTTGATGGAATGACTGCCCATTGTTCATTTCCGCATTGCGTTCGTAAGCCGTTCGACCGGCATTCCCGCTACGAGGGCGCCGGCCTGAAAACCTAAAAACCAGAAAACCTAAAAACCAGAGAACCAGAAAACCTGGTAGCCAGAAAACGTGATAACCGTAAGGATGTCGAGAAAAACCCACAAGATCGTTTAAGAAGTTACTTTAGGGGGCGTTTATGATGTATCTGAAGAGGGTTCTTGGGATCACTGCGTTTGCGCTGTGCGTGGCAGCGATCGCAGGAGCGCAGGAGAATGCAGCCATCACTGGCCAGGTGACCGACTCCACAGGAGCGGCGGTCCCCGGCGTCACAATCACAATCACGCAAGCAACTACAGGTGAAAGCCGCACCACCGACTCGAGCGGTTCCGGTAACTATCAGGTTCCCGGACTCGCTATCGGCACCTATAACCTCAAGGCCACGGCCAACGGATTCAAGACCTACAACAGAACTGGCATCGTAGTGAATGAAGCGGAAACCGTCCGTGCCGATGTGCCGCTGGAGGTAGGCGCGGCCAGCCAGACTGTTACCGTCCAGGCGAATGCGCTGCAGGTGCAATCCGAAACCAGCGAGGTCAGTAGCGTAATCACCGGGCAGCAGGTCCTGCAGCTCTCGACCAATGGGCGCAACGTCATGTCGCTGACCACCCTGGGCACCGGCGTTACTAATACCCTGCCCTCCTTCAACGGAGTTACGGCTCAGGCCAGCAGCGCCGAGATTAACTTCAACGGCAGCCGGTACGACCACAACAACTGGTTAATTGACGGCGGCGAAGTCTATGACCGCGGCAGCGGCGGCAAGCTGGACGTTGCAATCAGTCCGGACGGGTTGGCCGAATTCAATGTTCTCGCCAGCAATTACACCCCTGACTACGGTATTAACTCGGGCGGCACCGTGGCGATGGTCATCAAGTCGGGATCGCGCGCCTTCCACGGCGGAGTGTGGGAGTTCAACCGCAATGATGCTTTCGACGCCGCGAATTACTTTTCCAAGCAGTCAGGTCAGCCTACTCCAGAGCTTCGCCTGAATATCTTTGGCGGAAACATCGGCGGCCCGGTGTGGATTCCCCACGTCTATAACCAGGACCGCACCAAGACCTTCTTCTTCGTCAACGAAGAATGGCGCAAGTACATCGCGGGAGCCTCTCCATCGGTTGTGAATACCATTCCTTCGGCGTACTTCCCCGTCGCCGGGCAGCCCTTGTCATACACGCCATTAACCGTAAATTCGACGACCAAGCAGCCCATTACGCTGATCGTTCCGGCCACAGCGGACCCGGCAAAACTCGCACTGTATCGCGAGGACGGCCTGGTTGCGGGCCAGCCGTTTCCCACCAGTTCCCCGAATGTCTATACCCTTCCCGCCAACCTGATCGATCCCAACTCGGTGCTCTTCATGGGTACCGGCGCTATACCCCATCCCAATACCGCCAACGGCACGCAGGTTGTTTCCTCACCGAAGCAGCCGACCTATGTTCGTGAGGATGTGGTTCGCATCGACCACAATATCAACGACAAGCTGCACCTCTTCGGCCATTGGATTCATGACTCGGCGACGCAGACCATCTTCCCGGACATGTGGAGCAATGACAGCTATTTGACCGCCGGCGACGTCTTCAGTAACCCGACCTGGGGCACGGTCATCAAGCTTACCCAGCAGCTCTCTCCAACCCTCCTGAATGAAACTGCCCTGAACGTAAATGGAAACACCATCGACATCACGCCGATTGCGGCGCCCGGTGCCTCCATCACGCAGCCCGCCGGCTGGAGCGCGGTGGGCATTTTCACCGGCAACAACGCCGGGAATCGCCTTCCATCGATAGACTTCTCCGGGGCGCCGAACACCAACTGGACGGTCAACTACTGGCCGTGGCGCAACTCTTACCTCAACTATCAGATTCGCGACGACGTGTCGTTGACCAAGGGAAACCACGCCTTCAAGTTCGGCTTTGGCTACATGCGGAACGACAAGAACCAGCAGCAGCAGGCCGATACCCAGGGCGATTACACGTTCAGTCAGTCGGGTGCTGCTCAGGACGCGTACGCCAACTTCCTGCTGGGCTTTGCCAGCAGCTACCAGCAGCTTAACGCGCAGTCGATCTTCCATTGGCTGAACAATACGTACTCGATTTATGGGCAGGATAATTGGAAGGTTCTCCCAAGACTTACTCTCAACCTCGGCATCCGCTGGGATGCGATGCCGCACGTGTATGAAAAGAACAACCGGACTTCGAATTTCATTCCGGGCGACTTCAACCCTGCGGACGCTCAGTCGCCAAGTGCTGCTAACGGCTCCCTGGATCCCACTGGCCCGGGCTTCAGCCAACCCCCCGGCGCGCCTGTGCCGTTCTATCTGAACGGCGTCCAGCTGGCGGGCGTTAATGGATTCCCCCGGGGCCTCGTGAAGAACTCGTACGGAACCGTCGGGCCGCGAGTCGGTTTTGCTTACGATCTCTTTGGGAACGGCAAGACGGTCATCCGCGGCGGGTTCGGAATGTTCTTCGAGCGCGTCCAGGGCAACGATATCTACGGCACGGACACGAACCCGCCGAATGCTTATCAGCCCAGTGTGAGCTCGATCTACTTCTCGAATCCGAATACTAGCAGTACCACCGGACAGACCGCTGCCGCTCCGTTTTTCCCTGGCAATTTCACCAACCTGGCGTCTTACTACCCAAACCCCGGTACCAATCAGTTCAGCCTGGGAGTGCAGCACGAACTGGCTCCATCGATAGTCGTGATGGTCCAGTACGTCGGCTTGACTGCCTGGCACCAGAGCGATGAGCGCGGAATCAACACTCTGCCCCTGTCAAGTACCGACGCCGCTGATCCAACCAATCCCTTTTACGACCGGCAGGGTGTTGCCGGGCAATTGCCAGACCCAGCAAACCCAGGTAAGCTTTTGCCTGCCTTCAACTCAAATCGCTACCGGATATATCAGGGGTTTGGCGGCATCACCCAGACAGAAAATATCACTAACAGCAACTACAACTCCTTCCAGGCCGGATTCCGCATGCAGAACAAGCATGGACTCACTCTTCAAATGTCCTATACCTGGTCGCACGAGATCGATATCCAGAGCGGTGATCTTACCTCCACCAACCAGCAGGGTTCGGGTGGCCAGATCTCCGATCCATTCAATATCGAATACGACCGTGGCTCGGGCACGATCGATCGCCGGAACGTATTCAGCGCAAACTACATTTACAATTTCCCCTTCTTCCTGCACTCCGAGAGCGCCCTTACGCGCACGCTGCTCGGCGGATGGCAGTTCTCCGGCATCACCACGGCCCAGAGCGGAAACCCGGTCAACGTCACCTATTCACCTGACACCCTTGGACTGGGCGGCACTACCACGAACCGTCCGGATTTCTCGTCGGCCTCGCGGGGCTATCCGAAGAAGCAAACGGCATGGTTCAATACCTCGGCCTTCAGTGTTCCGCTCGCACCGTGGGAGGGTGGAGCGAATCAGGGCTTCGGCACCGCCCACAAGGACGCAGTCGTTGGCCCGGGCCTCTTTAACTGGAACCTTAGCCTCTTCAAGGACTTCCACATCACAAAGGGAGAGGGTCCGGTCATTCAGCTCCGCGCCGAAACCTATAACACCTTCAATCACACTGAGTGGAACAACATCGACACCGGATTTACCGATGGCAACTTTGGTCAGGTAACATCCACATACGATCCCCGCACCTTCCAGTTTGGCGGAAAATTCATGTTCTAGATGTGCTGCATTCAGAACGCAGTGGGGCATCTGCTCCACTGCGTTTTTCTTTTTTGTACGGGACGAATCCAGCCACCCGCATCCGGATTCCCGGATTATGGGATTCACCCGATTTGCTCTCTCCACAAGCGCCGAATTACTTTAATTACACGCTTCTTAAACTATGCGTTTCATACCTGGCATCTGTTTCCTTTTTCTTACCGCGGTGATGGTCGGCGCCCAGGACACTTCCACGAACAAGGCCCTCGCGCTCGAACAACAGGGACAATGGAAGCAAGCCGAGGTCGCATGGCACGAAGTGATCCAGCATGCTTCAGCCGACGGATCCGCCTGGGCTCATCTGGGTGTAGCCCTCGCGCATGAAGAGGAGTATGCGCAGGCTGCCGACGCATATCGCAAGGCTCTGGCGCTCAAGGCCAATCTGCCCGGTGTCGAGTTGAACCTTGGCCTCGCTCTCTTCAAGCAGGCGAAGCTTGACGAGGCGATCGGTCCGCTCAAGGCCGCGGTCGCAAAGTCTCCGGACAATATGCAGGCGCAGGTGCTTCTCGGCATGTGCTATTACGGAACCGCGCAATACCAGCAGGCCGTACCCCATCTGAAAGCCGCAGTAGCCAAAACTTCGGATAATCTTCAATTGCGGACTGTGCTGGCACACAGCTGCCTGTGGTCCGCTCACTACGACTGCGCCCTTGAGCAATACCGTCAGATCCTCGCCATTGCCCCCGAGTCCGCGCAGGCCGATATGCTGGCCGGCGAGGCTCTCGACGGCATGCACGACCCCGATGGCGCGATCCGTCAGTTCGAGGCCGCGGTCAAAGCCTCTCCCAACGAGCCGAACGTGCACTTCGGATTGGGATATCTGCTCTGGAAACAGCGCTCCTTTGACGCCGCGGAAACGCAATTCAAGCTCGAACTCGCCAACGACCCGAATCACACACAGGCCCTGGCATATCTTGCCGACATAAAGATCAAACAGAATGAAAACGCCGCGGCGCAGCCGCTACTGGAAAAGTCCGCCGGCCAGCCCGGCGCCCCGCGCATCGCGTTCGTCGACCTAGGCGTCCTGCTCGCTGACCAGGGACACAAGGAGGACGCGATCGCCGCATTTCAGCGTGCGATTCAGATGGATCCGCAGCAGGTAGATGCACACTGGCGCCTGGCGCGCCTTTACGCTTCCATGGGGCGCCAGCAGGAAGCCAAGGCGGAGTTTTCTAAAGCGAACGATCTTCACAAGCAGCAAGACGAGCCTTTAGCAACGCGGATGGCC
>Ga0207021_1176_pt1 | contig 13961 bp, 16 predicted proteins | sample Alteio_BWMinCont_49_FD_153496 | JGI IMG/M metagenome (GOLD analysis project Ga0207021, IMG submission 153496) | Enriched cells from forest soil in Barre Woods Harvard Forest LTER site, Petersham, Massachusetts, United States -... | ecosystem: Environmental > Terrestrial > Soil > Temperate forest >... | reverse complement strand
ATGCCATGAAGGCCTTCAAGGACCTTGGCTTAGCGGAAAGTGGCGGTTACGAATTGAAGGCCGTGTTTAACAGCGACACTGTGCACAACCTAGTCGTGTGCACTTTATGCTCCTGCTACCCGCTCCGCTTGATCGGAATGTCGCCAAGCTGGTACAAGTCAAATGAGTATCGCTCCCGGGCCGTCCGCGAACCTCGGGGCGTTTTGGAGGAGTTCGGCGTAAAGCTGGACGCGGACGTGGAGGTCAGAGTTTGGGATTCTACCTCGGAACGACGATATATCGTCGTACCTCAGCGCCCCTCAGGGACCGAAGGCTGGTCTGAGGATCAACTCGGTGGGCTCGTGACTCGAAATTCGATGATCGGCACGCATCGCGATCTTCGCCCGGGCGATGGAGCCGCATAATGGACACCGTGCATGACATCGGTGGCCGCCAAGGCTTCGGGCCGGTCCGCTGGCAAAAAGATCGTGACGAGAAGTCGTTCCACGAGGAGTGGCAAGCGCGGGCCTGGGCCATGTGCATGTGCATGTTTGCTGGCTGGTGGGGCAAGCCCGATGTGTGGACAATCGACTGGTTTCGCCACGTGCGTGAACGGATCGACCCGATCGATTATCTCGCTCGCGATTATTTCGATCAGTGGGTCCAGAGCCTCGCGGCTACCTTAATCGACAACGGCGCAATTCGATTGGAAGAGCTCGTGCCGGGTTCGGTGGCTCACGAAACGTCCGCAATTGCCGACAAGGGCGGTCGGGAGTACGGCAACACGGCAGTGATATCCGCAACTGATCGCAATGAGTTCACCGGAAGCGAGCCGGCATTCTCGGTTGGACAGAGAGTGCGCACCAAGGCGTCGATTGCCGCCTTTCATACGCGGTTGCCGGCGTATGTACGTGGCCGCGTGGGCGTGATCGAGAATTATCACGGATCTCAACCACTTGCTGATGCTAGCGCTCGCGGCGTGATCAAACCAGAACCCCTCTACACCGTCGCTTTTGAGGCAGCCGATTTGTGGCCGGAAAAGCAAGCCAGTCGGGACCGTGTGTTCGTTGATGCTTGGGAAAGTTACCTTGAACCTGCCTGAAGATCCGCTTGGCCCTCTCCGACGCAAGGACGGTGATCCTGCGTTCGATGATGCGTGGCAAGCGCAGTCGCTAGCCATTGCTGATACGCTTGTTGGTGCGGGGGTGGTGACCGCGACGGGTTGGGCCGAAGCATTAGGCTTCGAGATTCAGTCAGCCGCGCGAGCAGGCGCGCCTGATAATGCAGATACCTACTACCTTGCCGTTCTCGGAGCGGTAGAGAAGCTTCTGCATCAAATGGAAATAGTCGGTCGAGACGAGCTTGATGCTAGCGTTGAAGCGTGGCGGCAAGCGTACTTAAGTACACCGCACGGCAAACCCGTCGAGCTTCAGGGGGCTCCCAAAAGCATGCATTGTTAGCGGCATTGACCTCTTATTCGGGCGCCACAACCAGAACCATTAGGCGATAGGTCACAACAGTACCGGCGCAGATTTTGCTGCGGCGCATGAGTCAGGTTATGGCCCATCGCGTCATTTCACTGCGGTGCGGAATTTGGTCGCTATTGGGGCACAGCGGAAATGGCCGGGCTTGCTGCTGGCTCGACCCGGTCGCGAATGACCCGCAGCCGTCATCGGACGAACGGGCAAGAAGCATTGGCTCGGCAGCGCAGAGAGCTATGTACGCTCGGTCAAAAAAGAGCGTCTGCAAGCGACACGACGTGCCTTCAAAATCTTTGTGACAATTGTGCGAGGCATCAAGCTGTCTTTACCCGCGCTGAGCAAAGTGAGGCGCCACCGCAATCTTGAATTCGCGAATCCATTCCACGATGCAAGGGTCGAGCCCTTTCCCTTTCAATGACAGCCCGGGAGTCGGCGACTGCATTGCGATGTGTGCATGGATAATTCGAAGCACATCTCTGTTATCGAAGTACGATGTGTGCACTAATTCTCTTCCCGAGAAGCGTAACCCCGGCATTTTCTGGTCGTCGGCAAATGTGGGCGTGTGTGCACCAGCCTCGCCAAGGCAGATCCGCTGGGTTGTCATTAAAGCAAACGCGGTCGCCGACTTTTAGTTTTTTGGATTGTTCGGGGGGTCATTGCTATTTCGCCCGCGCCAGCCGCACACCAACGCCCTTGCCGTTCTTGGCGGGAACGAATTCGGCGCCAGCGTATCCTCAAACCTTCACCGGCGCCGAGAAAGGCTCACCTTTGACCAAGACCTGCGCTGCTAGCGGATCAGCCGCGATCCCGGACCGCCGAGCAGCCGCCTGCTCTGAGCGCTCGACTCCATCAGGTGGCGCGCCCTTGGCGACCTGCGAAGAAGCCATAGACAGCGAGGACGATAACTGCGCCGACCACGCCACCAATGAAGCCAGCCGAATCTCCGGGCCCATACCACCCGACAGCTTGCCCAAGGTAAGTTGCAACGAACGCGCCTACGATTCCCAAGATTGCCGTTAAAATGAAGCCTGTCGGTTCATATTTGTCGCCAGGCATAAGGAACTTGGCAACCACTCCAACGATGAAGCCAATGAGGATTGTCCAAAGCATCGCAATTGCTCCCTTTCTTGAGTCAGGCGCGTAGACAACTCAGGGATGATAGCAGGTCTCGGCGTCGAGTCTTGGCTCGGCGCCTTTTTTATTGCCCAGTGTATGCCAAGGCCCAACCGCACGGTATCGGAGCGCGGCGGGGATGGCGGGTTACTTCCCCTTTCGCCCTACTTACTGCTGGCTCGACCCGGTCGCGAATGACCCAGAGCCGACATAGACCGGATTGAATCCCGCAGCGCAGCAGTCTCCCCGCCATCGGGGTGTGCTATAGTTCGATCCGGAAAACGCACGGAAGGCTGCCCGGAGGGTGGTGCCGTGACCAATCGTCTTCTTCATCAGCGACGAAAGTTCATCACGCTGCTCGGCGGCGCGGCGGCCACGTGGCCGCTCGCGGCCCGCGCGCAGCAGCGCGAGCGGCTGCGGCGCATCGGCGTGCTGATGAACATCACCGCCGACGATCCGGAGGCACAGTCCCGCATGACGGCGTTCGTGCAGGAGCTGGGGCAGCTGGGCTGGATTGTCGACCGCAACGTCCGGATCGACTATCGCTGGGCAGCGGGCGACGCCGGTCGCTATCACAGATATGCCGAGGAGCTTCTAGCGCTTGCGCCGGACGTCATTTTGGCCTCGGCTACCCCAAGTGTTCAAGCACTGCAGCAGGCGACCCGCACTGTGCCCATCGTGTTCGCGAACGTCGGCGACCCGGTCGGCATGGGGTTGGTCGCGAGCCTGGCGCACCCTGGCGGCAACATCACCGGTTTTACCCCTAATGAATTCGGCTTCGGCGCGAAATGGCTGGGGCTGCTCAAAGAGATCGCGCCTCGCGTGACGCGAGTGGCGGTTGTTCGGGATCTTACCATAGGGCCCGCCCAGTTGAGCGCGATCCAGGCCGTGGCGCCGTCGTTCGGCGTGGAGTTGAGCGTGGTCGGCGTGCGCGACGCCGATGAGATTGAGCGCACCGTCGCCGCATTCGCGCGCGCCTCAAATGCAGGCCTGATCGTGACAGCGAGCACATCGGCGATGATTCATCGCGATTTGATCACTATGCTCGCGGCTCGGCACCGATTGCCGGCGGTCTACCCTTTCCGCTACTTCGTCACCGCCGGCGGCCTGATCTCCTACGGGGCCAATACGATCGACATGCACCGGCTCGCGGCCGGTTATGTTGACCGCATCCTCAAGGGCGAGAAACCTGCCGACCTGCCGGTGCAGGCGCCCACGAAGTACGAGCTGGTGATCAATCTCAAGACGGCCAAGGCGCTCGGCCTGGAGGTGCCGGACACACTCCTCGCCCGCGCGGACGAGGTGATCGAGTAGCTTGGTATTTGCTGCGGCTGCCCACAGCCGCTTCTGGCACATCGCTGCATTTCGCCGCGATGCTAAATTTAGTCGCTATCGGGGCATAGCGGACATGGCCGGACTCGCTGCTGGCTCGACCCGGTCGCGATTGACCCGTTCCGGACATGCGAAAAAAAGTCACACTCCCGCCCGTGTACCGGTGGAGGTATTCTCCCCTGGGGCAGTTAAGTGGGGTCATCTGTCGGCCAAACTCACTCTGAGAGGTGTGACATGCGTGCGCCAATGCTGATCACAGCCTTCCTGGTCTATGTTTTTGCTATGCCGGTCCCCATTCAAGCGGGGCAAGCTAGGGCCGTGCCTGAAGTGGGACTTTTGTTTCCAGTGGCAGGTGCCGACAAGAATGAGGTGATGGATTCCTTTAAGGCGTGGCTCATGGACGGTTTACAGGCGCTCGGCTATGTCGAAGGAAAAAACATTCATGTCGAAGTCCGTGCGCCGAGGAAGCCTGAAGACCTCGCTGAAATGGCCGCCGATCTGGTCAACCGCAAGGTCGATGTCATCGCAACTTCTGGACCAACGTCCATCGAAGCAGCGAAGCGTGCGACCGCTACCATCCCGATCGTAATCATCGCCTGCGATCGCGCCGACAGGCTGGTCAACAGCATCGCCCGGCCTGGGGGAAACATAACGGGAATGGCTTGCATCTCGTCAGACCTTGCGCTCAAGCGACTGCAACTTATGCAACAGATGTTACCGGGGCTGTCGCACTTGGCGGTGCTCTTTAACGGAGGAGTGCCTGCTAAAGTGGCGGAATTGCAGGATGTCACGGCTGCGGCAAAAACGTTAGAAGTCGAAGTGCACTCGGCAGACGTGCGGGATGCGTCGGAGTTCACCACCGCGTTTGCCGCGATAAAGGCCGGGAACCCCGACGGGCTCCTTATCTTGGTCGATCCTCTGACATTTTTCTACTTGAAGGAAATCGCCAACTTTGCAGCGGAGCAGCGTCTGCCGTCGATGTACGGATTCAGAGAGTTCTGCGATGCGGGCGGGCTGCTGAGTTACGGCGCAAATCTCAAGCATCAAGTTCGCCGGTATGGATATTTCATTGATAAGATCCTGAAGGGTACCAAGCCCGGAGACATTCCCATCGAGGACCCCACCATCTTTGAACTGATCGTCAATGCCCGGACAGCAAAGTTGCTGGGCTTGCCGATCCCGAATTCCATTTTGATCGGCGCCGACCAGGTGATCGAATAGTTGGACTCTCTGCTGCGCTGCGGAATTTGGTCGCTATCGGGGCGCAGCGGACTCTGGCGAGCGGCGACGATGCCGATCAAGCCAGAGTTTGCTGTCCTATAGTGTCATGCCGAACGGCTCTGATAAGCAGCCTGCAATAATTCTTTCAAGACCGAGACACCCCCGGTCCGGCGGAAGAGGAATTCAACCGGACCGGGGATCGCGCTCAGCCCGCCCTACCTCAGCCCGGTTGATGCTGGTCCCGACCGAGGCAGGGTTCGCGCTCCTGACGAGGGGCGAGCGCGCCCGCATTGGGAAGAGGAGGTCAACCCAATGCGGGGATTATGATGCCCCGGCTCGGTTTCGTGGATGGCTAGCCACCCGAACCGGGGCTCAGGTATCAACGCTCTCTCATACGCCGATGCCTGAACCCGCCTGAGAGTAGGCGGATGGGTTATCGCAGCGGGCGTCCACTGGCATCTACAAAGCCTTGATCCGTGCGGAAGCTCGTGACGCGGCGGCCGGGGCGTGTGAATTCCTTGATGAAGCTAACTTGGCCGATCCACTCGACCATCTTCATGCCATTAGAATCAATTTTCACGACACGGCGAAACTCGCCGGGTGGGACAGTGCTGGGATTGTGAGCTTCGGCGCGAACAGCGTGATAGAGCTGCGGTTCAAAAACATCGAGCGTAGTATCATCGAGCCTACGATACTGGACTTGACGAAGCTTATGCCCCTCGGGAAGCTGTTTCTTGAGCTTGACGGCAAGGTCACGGCGATATTTGGCAATATCTTCACCAAGCACGGGATGTGGTGCGCGGATGTCCCATGGTTGGAGTGCGTTATCTGCGCGCTCTTGGTAGACTCGGCCGCTGGCCTGCATTTGCATGAGTTGATTGCGTGTCATTGGCATTGGTTCACCTCCTTTTAAAGAACCGAATAAGTATCACTCCTCGTTCAACGAGATCGCTATAGGTTGCGACACCTGCTTTGGATCTGGCACCCCACCAAGATCAGCCGGGTCAGCGACGGGGCGAGTGGCTGTAACGCCTGAGAGCCCTGAGTCATCGGCTGGGTCGGCTGGGTCCTCGGGTGCCGGGAGTGCGTGCAGATCACCAGTGGGTGTATGAAATGGAATCGGGGCATCGTCGGGATCAGGGAGTGCGTCGAGAGTACGCTGGATTTCCTCCTGCTCCTCACGCTCGGCCTGTTCGGCGTCTCGGCGCCGCTGGTCTTCCCGCCGTGCGATGTAAGCGTCCATACGGTTGGTGAGATGTTCCACAGTGTCGGAGATCATCTGTATGGCAGAGGCATAGGCTTCGGCTCGGCGCTGCTCGGCTTCTACGGCGTCGGTTGCGGTCCGGAGCATCGAAGACAGTGCTGCGTCTCGTGCGTGAGTATCCGGGAGGTGCTCCATCACGGAGGACATCGAGCCGTGGGCAATAACCTCGCCGGTGGCGGAAGTGAGGACAAATTGCTGCGTGTCGGTATCGCTCATGCGGGCGGACCTCCTCCACCGAAGCTGCATAAGCATAGCACAACTAGTAATTGAGCTAAATCCCTCGCTCTAGGGCGCGTACTCGTAAACGTGGATGTCCGCGTTCGGGGTAAAGCGGAAATGCATCAAACGCCCGGGAATGTCGCCTTTTGACCCATCTGCGACATAAGCTAGTTTGAAATCCTGCAGCGCAGCAGTCTCACGCCCTGCCGAGATATGCTATCCTTTCGGTTCGAAGCACGGGAGAGTCCGCCCTGCCTCGATTGATGACTGCCGATGAGGTGGTCCAATGAAACGTCGCGAGTTCGTCTCATTGATTGGTGTCGCGGCGGTTTGGCCAATCGCGGCGCTGGCTCAGCGATCCGGCGCGATGCGGCGCATCGTCGTTGTGGGTGCGCTCGCCCCGGATGACGTCGAAACAGTCAAGCGCAGCGCGGCATTCGAGCAGGCACTCGCTGCGTTGGGTTGGACGAAAGGCGGAACTATTGCGATCGACTACCATTGGATCGCCAATGATACCGCGCTCGCGCAAAAAACGGCAGTTGAGGTGGTCGCGCTCGCGCCCGACGTCCTTCTAGCGTCCAGCAACATTGTGATTGAGCAGCTGTCGAAGGCGACGGGCACCATTCCAATCGTGATGGTGCAGACCATTGATCCAGTCGGGTCGGGCTATGTCGAGAGCATGGCGCGGCCAGGCGGTAACATCACGGGCTTCACGCAGTTCGAGTACAGCCTCGCTGGTAAGTGGCTCGATCTTCTGATGGAAATCGCGCCGCGCACCTCGCGAGTCGCCCTGCTGCGCGATCCGACGCGCGCTGCTGGGATCGGGCAGTTTGCCGTGATCCAGGGGATGGCGCCCGCACGGGGGGTGGAGCCCATTCCGATCAACACTTCCGACGTTGCTGACATGGAGCGCCGGATAACGGCGTTCGCGAGCGTTCCCAACGGAGGAATGATCGCGACGGTGGCAGCCGGCGCCACACACCGCGCGGCAATGATTGCCGCAGCCAACACGAACCGCTTGCCGTCGATTTTTCCCTATCGGTACTACGCCGCTGACGGCGGTCTCGCCTCATATGGTCCCGATACGGTCGACCAGTACCGACGTGCAGCCAGCTATATCGATCGCATCCTCAAAGGGGAGAAGGCGGCCAACCTGCCAGTGCAGGGGCCGACCAAATATGAACTTACCATCAATCTCAAAACAGCGAAGACACTGGGGCTCACGGTGCCGCAATCGGTTCTCCTCCGCGCCGACGAGGTGATCGAATGAAGGTAGTAAATTGCTGCGATGCATGAGTCCGAAAGTGGCACTAAGCGGACATGACCAAGCGCGCCTCGCATGTCCGTTTCCGAATGCAAAGCGGACCTCGCCGTGTCCGAAGCCTGATATTGGGGGTGGAGAATGCTCTCTCGGTCAAAATGGAGTCAGGTGCTCCGGGACTGTGGACTGGGTTTATATGACTCGCGGACGAAATCACTGTGACTGAGGGGTGACGAGCCCATGGCCTGAACCCTTGGGGCGATGGGACTGTCATAGAATTATGGACGTAATTACATAAACCTTGGGTTGCAAACGAAGGATATTCGTCAGCGGACGAATTTGAGGGGCCTTTGCGTAATGACAAATGGTATGACGATCATCGTTCGCGAGATATTAGTCCGCGACCACAATGACTTAGGGAGGAAGTATACGAACACGCTTGGCGCAATATGAGGCCGCAGGGCGAACTAAAATAAGAGCCGTAGGACTCCGGTATAACGGGCGGCTAGGTGGGTACCAGGAGCAGTGGTTTACGGGTTTAAAACTCTCCCTATTAGCGGCCAACAATCCCCTATTGGCGGGCTAAAAGCCCCTTGCCCCTTATACGCGCGCCCCCGCTCAGGAGGGTGCGGCCTTTCGTCGAAATCGCGGCCGGTCAATCCAGTTGGGTGCATCTGGCCGGGCATCACCAAAGGTTTTGTCACAACGTCGTCGGTGTGCAACGCGTTCTGGCTCTGGGACGATAGGCGGAATCCGGATGGTGTAGGCCGGAGGGCGCGGGTCTGTGAGCCATTGGAGCTTGTCGGCGGCATCGATGCGCTGCTCCATCGGCACGGAACGATCGTGCATGACTTCAAATAGAAATTCTATCGGGCGAAGGTCTTGGCGGTTGAACTCGTGTTGCATGGAAGTCAGTCCTTGGGGGCACGAGGGTCATGGTTCACTGGTAGGGATGTGTCGGAACTGAGCGGGGGCTTGGGCTCCTCGCTCTGGGTCTGAGTGTTGGGGACGAGGTTGCCTTGCTCGTCGATGGTACGATGACCGTTGACTTGCGGCATGATGATGTTCGTGCCGGGGAGCTCTGGCAGACCGCCTTCAATGCGGATGGATCCATCGGGTGGACCACCTTGCGCGACGAGGAGCTTGGCTTGGTCTAGGAGGTTGTTGCCAATGATGCGTTGGTCATTCGCAAGGTCGTTGGCCCACGCTTGATCTAACTTACCTGCGAGCTTGAGTTTGACAATGTAAGTGAGGTTAGAGTTGACTTGGTCAATGGAAGTGGGCTCTGGGAACGGCAGTTGAAATTCGGTCTTAGGGTCAAAGAACACCGGCTCTGGGTTGACGGGTGTGTTGCCCATCTTGCTGTGACGATATGGAAGCAGAGCTTGCGCGGCTTGAGAGCGGAGGGTTGCGTCCACGCCATCGGTGGATAAAAGTCTGGAAAGATAATCTAACGGGTCAATGTCGCCACGCGTATTCAACTTGGCGACCATATCCGCGGTCGCACGAGTGCGGCTGCCGACTGGACGGCCACGCGGGTTGCCGGACTCTCCAGGTTTCCATCTTGGAGTTGGATGTGGATTTGCCATAACGATTGTCACAACTATCGGTTGTGAAAAGTATAACAGCAAACAGTCAAATTTGAAAAATGGTTTGTGGAAATTCGTTCGCTGGCGCACCAGCTTTCGCCGGCTGCGAGGCTGAGGCCGCGGGCCGCGCCGCGAAATTTTATTTCGTCAAGTGTTTTTGTGGGCTGATTTCAACTTATCAACAGAAAAGATTTGGCCGTTGTCAGAAGCGTCGTACACTTGCGCATGGCCCGACCGAGACCCGGTTTTAAACCGTCCACACCGTACCACCATCACAAGAGAGGAAAGGATCATGTTAGCTATAGAAATCAAGGTAACAGAATTAAATGAGTTGATGCAGGATATAATACTAGTTCTAAAGAGACAGGACGAACGGATAACATCGCTGGAAGCTCGGATGACCTTGAACGACATCCCGAGTCTACGGGACCTAGGTTCAGCCGACCCGAGGGATCGATCCTAGACAACCGGTGGCCCGACACCGAAACAATAAGACCTGAGCAGTATTTGCAAGAGTTGTTGGAATTTGGACTAGGCCGCGGGCCGCGCCTCGAAGATAGTCAACACCCACCCATGAATAAAAAGATGCCGGGTACCGTTTGCCCCGAGTCTTTTATATACGCACGCGTACACATGCGCGAGGCTATAACGGGGCACTCGGTACAGTCGGGGCAACGCTTATAAATACAAGCACTTACAAGCCCCGAGTCCACAACCCTCACCGGGGCACGCCGGGGCACTACTCTCCCTCCACATCTTCTTTCTCATACTCTTCAGGCTTGAGCCACCGTGCCAGTTTATCCTCATCAAACACATCCAAGGGCAACCAATACTTCCACTTAAACCAACGTCTCACACCCCTGCCACTCTCCCGGTTATGCCCTCCATGATCAGTGATGAACTGCTTGACCGCATCTAACTCCTTCCCTCTCACGCGCCACGCCAACTCCAGATACCTCACCAGACCTTCCCACTTAAAGAAGACCTTATTGTTTTTTATCCGTACCTCATCAAACTGCCCCCCACCTCCCTCCAACGCTGCATTCCCCCATTTTCGGACTAGCAGTGGTATATTATTCCCAAAAAAGTGAGCCAGTTTCTCTTTTATCCCTGCATCTGTCTGCATGAAGGGCAGTGGCTCCTCCTCCAATTTCTCAGACGCCAACCTCAGCCTTTCTATGAACTGTTTGAACAGAGGTTTGTTATTCGGCACATTTGCGATGCTCTGATTTCGCCCAAGAAGCCAGCGCGTGAAACTGTTTTCCGAACTCAAGTCGCCAACAGTTATCGGATGTTTTTCCTCACCGTTCACACTCATAAACCACTGAACCGGGTCAGTGTCGTAACGGAACAGACGAAACTCTGGCTCCTCGTATGCGCCGTGTTTCTTGGCGAACTCGTTAAACGCATCCATCATAGCCTCCTCACTACATCCACAAACGCATCGTCCAGTCGGCGTTGGATCGCCGCCGCATCGTATTTGCCATCGCTATTGTTGATGCCTTCTGCAGCCTTCCAATAAGCCTCGCGAGCCAAGGTCTCAGTCAATTCACCCTCGGCCACTAAACACGCCAACTCCCATCCCGCTCTGGTCAGGGTCAGGTGCCTCCCTTGCCCTCCCGCCTTCGGGCATCCGTCGAGGAGCTCAAAGATGTGTTTGATCGCGCGCCATGCTTTGTCGCTTGTATCCAGTTCCGGCACACCCAACCCGGCATCAGCCTCGGTAGCCTCCATCATCTCGTCTGACATTTCGGTGCAGATGCGCGGCGGCCCAAAGATCACGTGTTCACTCGAAGCTTCGCACTTCTTTGCCTTGTGGACACGAGGCAGCTCCAACGAGACGTAATCTTCGCAGCCATCAAGCAGCCGCACCCGGCTCCACGCAGGCACCGGGTCGGTCATGCCTCGAAATATTGGTCGTGCGGTATAGATCGGCTGCATCGCCCGAAGCACGCTCGGGTCCAGCTTCAAATCCGGTCGGCAGCGGCTAAGTGCGTCTGCCCACTCATAGAGAGCATCGTTATCGACACTCTGCGGCAACAAGAAAAACAACCGCATCCGTGCCACACATGGTCCCATCCGCCCGGTGCTCGCTGTCGCCGCAGCAACGCAACGCACTCCTCGGAAATAACCCGGCAGCAAATTATCGCGGATGAAATATCCAGCCTCGGCTAGTTTCTCCGGGGCGCCAAGTCCCGGAGGAACGCGCACGCCATCCAGGTCGAGAACGATCCAACTGCGCGGCGGGCACTCAATGGTCGCCGGCTCGCCCGGTCTGCTCAGGATTCGTCGGTATTGCACTCCGGATAGTCCCGGCAGCAATTGTCCGCGAATAATGAATCTTGTTGGCTCGTTGACCAACCACTCCAGAGCGACCTTGGCGAAATCCTCAAGCAGTTCGATTTCGCAATATTTGTAATGGAAGTGTTTGACCTTACGGAAGGCGATTTCTCTTCCATCGGCATAGATCGTCTTGGTCGCTTGACCGTAGGCACATGTCAGCACCGAGAACTGAAACGCAGGAGGTGTTACAACTGGTGATTGTGCTCCCCGAAAAAGTGTGGTATTGTTTTCCCGATGATTTTGCTGAGACATAACTCGACTCCACTCCAGTTACCGCTGGTCGGTCGTGACTCACTAGGGCTTCAGTACTCATCATCCTGGCTTTAGTCGTATGTTTCGGCTTTATCGTCGTCATCCACAAACAAACTCAGGCCGCAGACTCATCCCCTGCGGCCTCTTTTCTTGCTGGTTGCCGCCACAGCATCGTTTGCTTCCTCCAAAACAAAACCCCACCACTCGCTTCCGCGAATGGTGGGGCTCGCCTGCCTCGTCAGCTCGGTCCTGCTACCTTCACCGGCTCTTATAATCATGGTGGCGCTTACAAACGCCACCACCGATCACGAGCCTCCTTGATGTCACGCGCACTCCGCCATCTTCTCTAACTCCGCAATCTTCTTGAGTTCGAGGTGAAAGTTGCCGTCACCCTCTACCGTCAAGATGACGTAATCGTCAGCAGTCAGGCCACTCTCTTCAATAAATCTGGTGGATAGCGGTATGCAGAGCCCTGAGCGCCCGCGCCCGCGCAGAGGTATGCGGATTTTCTTCATTGATGCATTCCTCGGTTTGATTGTAATTTAATATTTTACACCTAAACCGCTATGCGGAAAAATGGTTTTATTCCTCTGGCAGATTTTCCAGAAACGCGAGCCCCTGTCTGACGTCCACGAGCCTTCGCCCATCCAGCTTCTTCGTTCGAAGCAATCTGCGCTTCATGAGCGAGTAGACCTTGCTGCGGCTCATCCGTGTGAGCTCGCACCATTCTCGGATTGACATAAAGAGCGGGAGATCGACGGTCAGATCGACGGTCATCGGGGCTTCCCCTCCGTTCGTGAAACAGAGTAGGACGGTCCGAGACAAATGCCAGTCTTGTGTCTGATTAGTTTTTCTGTATAATCGTGGAAGTTGTAAAGTAAAAACTACGCCGCTTCCTTGGTCTGCTGAACGCTACCGTCGCAGTAGTCGGCCCAAGCCTCCATAATCAGGCGCCGCTTGTCCAACGCCGTCAGCCTCCGGTATGCACGCCTGACTTTTTTGCCCACGGTATGACCCAAGCAAAACTCGGCCAACTCGTCAAAGTCGGTCTTGTCACCACACCAATCCGTGAAGGTACTGCGAAAGCCGTGGACCGTGACCTTTACCTTCACGTCCATGTTTTGCAACAGGGTGTACATGGTTGTCTGGGACAGTCCCTCGCGACCATAGCAATTGAACATGTAGTCCGAGCCATTTCGGCTCTGCTCCTGCTGGTACAAGATTGCCATCGCCCGGTTGCTCAGTGGCACCTGATGCTCGCGACCCTGCTTGGTGCGATCAGACGGCAGGACCCAGAGCTTGTTCTCCCAGTCTATCTCTTCCCACAACATCGCGTTGACCTCGTCGGTGCGCGCGGCGGTCAGGATCAGAAACTCAAGGGCAATCGCCGCCGTGCTGCTCTCCTGCTTCTGCCGCAACGCTTTCATAAACTCTGGCATCTGTTCATAATGCAGAGCGGCGTGATGCCTTTCTTCCATAGACTGTTGCGGCCACAGGAACTCCTGGCACTTCTTCCATTCTGCTGGATTTGCTGGATTACGATCCGTTCGCCATCCCTTAGCAATCGCGAAGTTAAACACACGTTCCATCATCGCCAGTGCTCGACGAGCTTGTTGGGGATGCGTGTCCCGTATCTTTTGGAGGGCGCGATAGACCTGGTCCGGGTCTATTTGGCTTACTGGAATCTTTGCCAATGAGCGCCCGTGATCAAAGAGCAAGAGCCGCGCACCATACTCTCGCGACTTCGACTTGTTTCTCGGGCTTGGCTTATAGACCTTGTTGATCCATTGCCCTGCCGCCTCAGCGAAAGTGACCCCTGCCGCATGCTCAGCCTTCCGAGCGGCATTCGGACAGATGCCGTTGGCAATCATCTTTCGAAGGGTTGCGAGTTTGATGAGAGCATCATC
>Ga0207021_1175_pt1 | contig 14273 bp, 15 predicted proteins | sample Alteio_BWMinCont_49_FD_153496 | JGI IMG/M metagenome (GOLD analysis project Ga0207021, IMG submission 153496) | Enriched cells from forest soil in Barre Woods Harvard Forest LTER site, Petersham, Massachusetts, United States -... | ecosystem: Environmental > Terrestrial > Soil > Temperate forest >... | reverse complement strand
GACGCGATTTTTGATGAAAGTTGCCATACTAACCAACTTCCCTCTGGCAATCAAAGCGCCCCTATACTGTGTACCAATTCCGCTAGCGTTTCCGCGAATCAATCCGATAGCCGCAGATTGGTGAAATACGCTTCGTTCCCTGACCCGATCCAGAGGCCGACGGCACCTTCGCTGCCCCCGTGTTTGAGGTCGTTCACTACCAGCACGGGCTGTGGCGCATCATTGACGTACAATCGCGCTTTCATGCCGCTTACTTCGACCTTGATCTTCGTCCACTCGCCTGGCCCCAAGTTCACATATGGCTTGTACTGCCCCGGCGTCTCCCTCCGCAGCCTTGACCATTCGTACTCGGCATAGAGATGTACTGCGCCGAGTGATTCCGCCGCAATTGGTCGTCAGCACGGCCGTTGCTAGGGCGGACGTAAAAACATTCGTACTTCGACGGGTCAGCGGCCACCCGGAAGGCGACACCCACGAACCCACGGGCATCGGCTGTCGAACGGGCGCGGGGCTTACCGGCGACCTCCACTTCAGTCGTGCCGTTATGGAAAGTGGCGGGAAGCACAACGATCCCGCCTCCTTCACCGTTCTTCGGGGCCACCAGTTCTACATTGGCAGCCGCTGCTGGCATCACCCGAACGGCTTTGCGACCTTGGTAAGTCACCGCCTCGGCTGTAACATCGTGCGGTTGCAAACCTTTTGTGGAATCAAGCGCGAAGGATTGCCCCACCGCGCTAGTGCAGGGCATCAGAAGGACGGCAGTCAATACGGCTGGCACCGCGACAAGTCGAATACTACGCATAGTCCGCCAATGGTACTCTGATTGCCCTTCGCCCAGCCACACAATCGCCCCTTGTGACGCGTCCCGGTGCGATTCGACGCTTAGTCTCCGAACATCCCCAACTGGTCGTCATCATCCCCGCACTCCTGCACTGGCTCTGACAGCGATGCATCATTATTCTTCACACTGTTGATCCGCGTATCGACTCGTCATGCCTTCATCTTGTCAGCGTCGAATGGGCGCAAGAGATCAACAGGCGGTTGCTCAGCACTTCCAGACTCCAGCCATCGTTGCCAATCCTTGCGCCCGACGATGAGCGGCATCCTATCGTGCCCGGTCGTCTCTGCTACAAGCTCGTTTGGTTCGACGTTGTACATTGGCTTCATTATGAAAAAGCTCATCAACCGACCGGAAGACGTTGTAGAAGAAATGCTACAAGGGCTGTCGGTGTTGCACTCAGGCTCGGTTCACCTATCTGGACATAAAGTCATGCTCCGCAAAGGCTCAGACCTAACGAGAGACGGGCAGGTCGCAATTATCTCTGGCGGAGGCAGCGGCCATGAGCCAGCTCATGCAGGCTATATTGGCGAAGCCATGCTGAGTGCCGCTGTGGCTGGAGAAGTCTTCACCTCGCCAAGCAGCGACTCTGTCTTTGCAGCCATCAAGGCGGTAGCGGGAAAGCACGGTGCATTGCTGGTGGTAAAAAACTATACCGGAGACCGTCTGAACTTCGGTCTGGCCGCAGAGATGGCGCGTACCGACGGCATTCCAGTCGAAATGGTAATCGTGGATGATGACGTTGCGCTGAAAGGAACCGAGCAAGCTACGGGCGCACGTGGTCTCGCAGGCACTGTTTTCATTCATAAGCTGGTGGGAGCTGCCGCAGCCGAACGCAAAAGTCTTGCGCAAATCGCGGCAACAGGTAGAGCGGCTGTTCAGTCGCTGGCGACCATGGGTCTTTCATTTTCTGCTGGAACTTCGCCCGCGGTCGGAAAACCCAGTTTTGAGCTGGGGGGAGATGAGATGGAGCTTGGCCTCGGTATTCATGGAGAACCAGGTGTGAAGCGGACGCAACTGCAGAGTGCGGATGCACTGACCGAGACGCTATTGACCGAAATTCTGGGACATGGAAAGTTTGGCGACGAGAAGCGCGTAGCAGTGATGATCAACAATTTGGGAGCAACCACGGAGATGGAACTTGCGATTGCGGCCCGCCACGCAGTGCCTTTTCTGGAAAGCAAAGGATTCACGGTAGAGCGAATCTACGCCGGAACATTTCTGTCATCTTTGGACATGGCGGGGATCTCGATCTCGGTTCTCGGTATAAACGATGAGTGGCTGCGCTGGCTCGATGCAGCAACCACAGCTCCTGCATGGCCCAACGTACTGAAACAGCGTCCAGGCAAACTGGAAATACGGATTGTGACAGAGATCAGCGTGAAAACGAGCACACCAATCAGCAAGGGTGCGCAAACAGAGGCAGGCCGAAAAGCAAAGCGTGCGATCGAGACCGCTTGCAACGCGCTGATCGATGCGGAACATGAACTCACCGAATTGGACCGCATCACTGGTGACGGCGATTTGGGCATCAGTATGAAACGCGCAGCCGGGGCCGTGCGAGATGAAGTAGGTTCTTACCCCCTCGACAATCTTCCTGCTACGCTCAAAGCAATCGGTCACATCCTCCAGCGTGAGATGGGTGGATCATCGGGACCGCTCTATGGTGTGCTTTTTCTGCGTTGTGGCAATGTTCTGGAGAGTTCCAACATGACCGGTCTCGCGCGATGGGCCGAAGCGCTCGATCAGGGCTGGCGCGCCATTAGCGAATTGGGTGGAGCAAGGCCCGGCGACCGGACCATGTTGGATGCCATCGATCCATTCGTAAAGTCTTTAAAGGGTGCCAGCGGAAAAATGTCGCGAGAGGCACTGCCTACTGCGGTTGAAGCTGCTGAACGTGGCGTCGAAGCCACTGCTCAAATGAAATCACATCTCGGGCGATCGAGTTATCTTGGAGAGCGCGTGCTCGGCCATCCTGATCCAGGAGCGAAGGCAGTCGCCATCTGGCTTCGCGCAGCTTGCGAAGCGCTTTCCTCATCTGAGCTATCGTGACTGCGAAGAAAAGCAGGTTTATGATGAATCCTCTCGTTACACCCAGTTGGTTGGCTCTGCAGATCGTCAATCCCAGTATTGTCATTCTCGACGCGACGCTTCCTGCAGCCGGATTTACGCCACCAGTTGACACTCACGCCCGATACCTTGCACGGCACATTCCTGGCGCGATCTCTTTCGATATCGATCAACTCTCCGACCACTCCACGCATCTGCCGCACATGTTGCCTACGTCTGATGCCTTTTCTCGCAGCATGTCGGCCCTCGGTGTGGGTGATCAAATGCGGATCGTCGTCTATGAGCAGGAAGGCGTCTTTTCCGCCCCTCGTGCCTGGTGGATGCTTCGTACCTTCGGGGCGCAAGATGTCTACATTCTCGATGGAGGGCTACCTGCCTGGATCGATGCGGGGCTGCCCGTACACGAGGGCCATGTTGACGGGGCATCGGCTACGTTCCGTTCCAGATTCGACCGTGATGTAGTGAAAGACTTCGCCGAGATTCAACAGATGATCGCAAAGCATGAACAAATTCTGGACGCCCGCCCCTCAGGCCGCTTCACGGGTGTTTTACCGGAGCCGCGACCTGGCATAAGCTCTGGCCACATGCCTGGGGCAATCAATACGCCCTTCACAGAACTGGTCGAAGATGGCCGCTTGAAACCGGTTGAGAAGCTGCGCGAGTATTTCACTGCCAAAGGTGTGAATATGGAACAACCCATCGCTACCACGTGCGGTTCCGGTGTGACCGCTGCTGTGATTGCATTAAGCCTTGAGGTGGCGGGAGCAAAGAACGTCAGCCTGTATGACGGCTCCTGGGCCGAATATGCGCAACACCCGGAAGCAGCAATCGAGAAGACCAAGTAGCTGAACCTGTGCGCGCCATCGGTGAGCATTAAGGCTTACGTCGCACGGAACAGCATACAAATGGCGAAGGCTGCCCATCACCATCTCTGAACTCTAATTGCCTTTCTTCACCTTGTCGTACTGTTCCTGGGTGAGATCGAGCCATATCGCAGCCCTGCCATTTTCGATCGCGTGTTCCATGGCTTGACGGCCTTCGAGGTTCGGCCTGTAGCCGTTCTACTCTGCGGCTTGAGATTGTTCGCGCGAAACATACTTGTGGCGGCGATCCCGAAGAATTCCTGACCACGCTCTAAAATGAAACTCGCCAAAGGGTGGCCAGAGAAGAGGCACGATGCCTGCAGCATCCAAAAGCGAGACACCGGTTCCGGAGATTATGTGCCGCTATCACCCGCAGGGGGAGGGCGTGCGATTGTGGGAGTCCGTCAACGGCCCGGTGCCGCCCGACATGCGGGTGGGCTGGGACGTGCAAGGCTGCCTATTGCGAAAGCTCGACCCCATGCGTTTGGTGAAAAGGAAAGAATCTGCACTGGCGCGACTACGGTCCGTACGCCAGCGCGGTGGCCAAATTGAAACCTGGGCAGTCGTGCACTCTGCGCGACCTACGCCGTCGGAAAGCTCTACCCCGTCGGTCTTTCCGGGCACGTTCAGAGCTGCTTGGTACCCTTAGGAATGGAACCGACGAAGCCAAAGACCAAGATTTACACTGGTTGAGTGATGCAGGAGGCAGGCCTGCTTCCCAAATTGTGGTCTACTCGGCATGAATTGCTCCGCGCTCTGAGCGACCCTGCCGCATCGAATTTAGACCAGCGAAGTGGCCAAGAGTGGCAGAGTGGCTTTCTTCAGTCATTCTCATCCACTCGGTGACTTTGTGTCCGGAACGCCCAATTTCAGCAACTCGTATGCGCACCGCTTGATCGACCAAGGTTACTGGGAAACCACTGAACACCTTCAGCATCTTGCGTTTTACAAGACTGTTGATGATAATGGGCATCCCGCAGTGATCAAAGTTTGAGCGGGCAGAACCGTGTCATTCAAAGGCGCTTCACAAAGGACCCACTGTGAGACGGTCACACCCCAAACTGTCGTAGGTGATGGTCGAGATGTTTGTACATCAATATCGCCCACTCCTCCGCCGTCATCTTCCCGAAGAAACTATGCGGATTCCTCGTACACCCCGCCGCGCCCCTCGCCTCAAACTTGTCTATCAATCCAGATAACCGCTCTTGTTCCTTGCCCAAGTTCCGTTCGTCCGTCACAAGAAGGCTCTTCGCCGTTGGCGAATTCCTCCGTAGCGGGTCTTCGTTCCGAAACACCATCGGCTTCACCAACCGCCCCATCAGACGCACGGGCAGCGATCCCTTCTCGGGAACCACTTCTCCCAACGCCCACTGCATACTCACGGAGCAATGCGCCAGCATCTGCGGCGCCGTCATCTTGCCCCACTGTCTCTCACTTTGCGGCCCTAATTTTCCCAGTCGAGTCTTCACCTCATTCGCCGCCGTCGCATCGAACAAGTTCTTCATGCTCACCTTCTCCTGAAAGAGAATACGCTGCCGACCGGGTCGCGCCTCCACAAAGGCCAGCGGGCGCAAGCATAAAAACTTATTTTCGTCGCGTCGCAAAACTTACCCTTTAGGAGATGAAGGCCCATCATTAAATCACGTGTTTATCGAAGAGTGCCATTTCCTCGGAAGTTGGTACTTGGAATACCTCGAACCAGCGCAACACGGCGTCTCGGTCAATGGGCGGATTCTCTATGCCCCGGCGTTGAATCCTGTCGAAAAGAACATCCGCTGGCCCTGAGAGATAATGCAACTCCCTAAGCAGCGCCAAGGGCACGGGCTCCGGGTTCGCAGCGTATCCCTCTCAGACCTTCCCCACGTGCCCCACTCGATAATTACCGTGAGCCCAAGTGTGAGAAGACCTTGAGCTAACTTCCACTGGAGAGCTTCGATTTTCGCCCGCATCTCTTCGTCGTATAGGTCCACGGCAAGGATATTCATCCATTCATCGGGAGAAAAACGACTTGCGCGGAGTTTGCCCTCAAGCAGCTTGGCGTGTGTGGTCTTACCTGAACCCGGCAAGCCGCACTCGATAATCAATCTTGAGCCAGCGCCGGGCGTCTCCATAGCGGTCGCTTCTACTATGGCACGGCCTTAGGCTTCAAGAACAAAGATGGCTGGTCAATTGAGCGACGGGGCAGCGTGCGCAAAGGACCCTTTGCGATTCACCGGGGGAGTGCACCTCAGCGCCAGGAAACAGCGAAACATAAAAGGTCATCGCCTCGTCAGCCTTACCCTGAAACATAAGCAGTGGCTGAATTGTGGAACTTGCCATCGCCTGTTCTCCCCATGTTAGTTTGAAATTCAGGCGTCCCATTGCCCGCGACAGCTTGAACAACCACTCTCGCATTTCTGCAAAGCCTCGAAGGCTGTTTGCGCGAGCTTTCTAAGGTATGTCTGCTCAGTTGTTGGCCGCCTCTTCCTCTCCGCATCTGCCTCGTTTTTGAAGGCAGCCTGATAAGCCACGCGAAGTGACAGACCGACTTTGCACTCGTGCGACATCATGGTTGTTGGATTCAATGTGGGCAGAGTCACTGTTTCAACGTGAGCTACTTCGCAGCCTTCCTAATCGCAGCCCATCTCTTCTTTTGTGCTGCGCTAATCTTTGCTCGCGCCGCTCGGCTCAGAGTGTGTTTGGCCTTACCAGTCTGCTTTGCAGCCTTGCTCCGGCCACCGGCCAATAGCTGTCGCACCTGTTGCAGGCGGAAAATCTCACCATCAAGAGCTGCAATCAATTTCGTCACAACTGGTGATCCACCGGGCATCGTTCTGTCTCCTCTCTTTGGTTCAAGAAAGTTTACTCCCAACGGATTGCATTCGCCCTAGCCCTTCTTAGAGGGAACGTAAAGATCAGCCGATTTGTGTACAACTATTTCGGGAACGCCACGATAAAGAGTGATCGGTCCCTTCGCACACACGCGGCCCGTCTCTGGGATTGTTCCGACCGCCGCTTTGTCGGATCCCCAGATCAGGACAGTGAATACCTGATGAGGATATGGCTGATCGAGATTGATGAATGTTGGCGTTCCGTGACTCCCGGTCGCCGTGGTCTGACTCGCAATGGTGCCGCAGACCGTTGCGTTTTCGCCGACGTGGTTCTTGGCTTCCGCCGTCGTGAGAACCTGACCGTGCGCGATTAACGATGAGAGGAAGGCAGCAATAACAGCCAGACGGACAAACCGAATCATGGTAATCATCCAGTAAACGCACACCAGTCTAGCCTTCGGGCGAGCAGGGCCGTCAAGGATTAAATAACTTTTGCGCCGACTAAAGTAGCGGACCGACCCGCCGATATATACCGACGAGGCGTAAATCGCGCTTCGGGAGGTGAACATGGAAAGGGGAGGTGGGAAATGATCGGGAGTCTCTTTGTCAGGAAGCACGCAATTGCAAAGCATCTTAGCGGTCCACTGCTAAAGGAAGAGTATCTCCAATACCTGTCAACACAAGATATGCACCCGATGGGACTTCAAAACGTTGCGATGGATTTGCTTCACATCGTCCGCGTCATGGGAATCACAGACTTGCGAAAGGTGGATGACCTTGAGATTCGGATGGCTGCTGAACGTTGGGCTCAGGAGATAAGGCCCAAAAACTATAGAGGCGGAAACAAAACCTCCGCGCTAAGATTCGGTCATACGGCCCGTCGCTGGTTTTCGCTATCTTGGTTTGTTGGTCCGTGAGCCAGAGCCAAGGTACCGTTTCGATTCCGCTTTGAGCCAATTTGCCGCCAGCGCTTGTCTCAGCCTGCAACCGGACACCTTCAAATGGTGCATATTCAAAGTTAAGCGCTTTCTGATTTGGCTTGCGAGTAGGCACGACAGCCTGTCCTCTATTTCCAGTCAAGACGTTGACGACTATTTGGATAATAACCGGATTCGCGGCTGGCGACCGCGAACGCTAGCAGGAGAGTGTCAGGCGCTACGAACCTTTCCGTTTTGCTGAAAGTCGCAGTTGGTGTTAACCCGGCCTCGTGCGAGCGATACGAAATCCACAAATCCGAAGCCGGGATACGAATGTGAGGGGACCGTCATGGAAGGATGTTCGACGACCGATTAAAGACAGTGATGGCCCAAGCAAAGCGGATTGCCGTGCAAGGGCCGTCTTGCTGCTTTGCTCCGTATATGCCCTCAGGTGTAAGGAAGTCACCCAGTTGTACCTTAATGACTTTGATTGGCACAACGAAACCTTCACCATCAGACGGCGGAAAGGCGGACCGATAAAGCAGTTTCCAATTCAACACGAAGTCGGCGCGGAGATTATTCGATACCTCCAGACCGTTCGACCTCAATGCACCTGTAGAAACTTGTTCCTAACTCGGCATCCTTCCTATCGTCCCCTTGAGACAGCTTTATCCGATCATAAACAGGCGAATGAGAAGGCTTGGAATTGAGTCAGTAAACTTCGGTTCACACTCTCTTCGCCATGCCTGCGCTACGGAATTGCTGCGAAAAGGAACGTCATTGAAGGACATAGCGAGTTTTCTGGGTCACCGCAACATCGAATCCGTGAGCGTCTACGCGAAATATGACAACCGAATGCTTCGTGCAGTGGCAGTCAACGCAAGCGTTCCGCTGGCACGTTATTTACTTTCGGACAACTTCAGCTTTCCTCATTTCGCAGGTTCGTGGGCGATCTGCCGCTCTGTGAAATATCCGTATAGGACGTTCAGAGATTCCTGAATCGGCATCCCGTGGCGAGGGTTAGCTGGCGAACCACATACTACTTGCTCCATCGCTTCTTTGAGTTTTGGTATTTCCGCAGGGAAATGCGGCGGAACAACCTTCCATCCATTTTCATGCCCACTCCTGGGACCGGGAGAACAGCATGAGAAGGATACTGTATCGAGCTTCCTCCATCCGCCGAGTTCAAATTCAAGGCTGTTCCGGCCAGGCGTGCTTCGGGTACCGCCGCATCAGTTCGCGGCGTACCTGGGGATAGAGCCTCTCCCAGAATCCTGCCAAATCCGTCGTCGTCTGCACAGGGCGATAGTTCGGCGCGAGCAGGTGGATGACGACCGGTATCTGGCCTTCTCCTATCCGGGGTGTCTCGCGCATGCCGAAGAAGTCCTGCAAACGGGATGCAATCCACGGTTGCTTGCCGCGTTCATAGTGAATCTTCGTCTGGCGTCCACCGTGTAATCGGAGCGATTCGGGAGCAATCTGATGCAGGCGCCGGGATCCAATCTTCTGCTCCAGCAAAGGAATGAAATTTCGTGCCGTATCTTTCAGTTCCGCGAAACTCGCCAGGCCGAAACACAACTCTCGCAGTGTCTGCTGAAGATCCGGCTGCTCAAACCCGGCAAATTCCAAACGCGACAAGAACTGATCGAGCTTCTCTTGATCGACAAATCGTTCAATTCCGGCTTCCGCTGCTTTCTTCGCAAGCAGTTCGGCAGCTGCCTGCGGCTCGGGCACGGCACCACGCGATTCTTGAATGACTAGGTCGTCATAGAGCAGCATGCTTATTGCATCCACCCGCTCAGTCGCACGATTCCACAGGACACTCGATTGCTCTCGCACGCGATCCGGAAACTGATCGATCAGCCACTCTGGCTCGATCCGTGCCGTAATGCGAACCAAGGGCAGCGGCTTATCTTTACGGTCTTCGGCATCAAGAGCAACCATGAATTCATATTGAGGAGGCTGGCCCATCACCTCAGCCGAAGCGCCCGTCGAAAGCAGCACCTGGTTGCCTGTGCGGAGCCGTGCGACCCGGTCTGGGAATCCTACCAGTACGGACTTTAGGAGAGCGTCCTCATCGTGATGCTTCCGTCGGGAGAGTCGTGCAATTCTGCGTAACTGCTCAATCGGCTGCAGCAGGCGAGCATCGTGGGGCTGGTCTATGGCGGTGAGGAGATCATTAGTCGCAAACTCGATTCCCGACGAAAGCAGCGCCACCACCACGCAGCCGTCTTCACCGACACCTCGCTCCACCGCCTCAACCAGAAGACGCGACAAGCGGGGAGCGAGTGGGAAGCGTATCAACTGCCGCGCCATATTCCCATTGGCTCCCAGTCGATCCAGGAGTGACTCAGCGCTTTCGACCGCTCCTTCGGGTGGAGCATCGAGCCATCGGATATCTTTTGCTGGATCAACCCTCGTTGCCCGCATCGCTAGACAAAGTTGCGACAGGTCACTGCGCAGGATCTCCGGAGTATTGTGCTCCGGTCGAAGCTGGTAGTCCTCCATTGAGTAGAGGCGCAACACGCGCCCCGGCCCGGTGCGCCCTGCTCGCCCGGCTCTCTGCTTCGCGGAAGCCTTGCTTACCCTGCTGACCTGGAGTGTCTGCAATCCGGTCCACTGAGACCAGGCTGGGAGTCGCACCAGGCCGCTGTCTATCACCGCGCCTACGCCTTCGACGGTGATCGAACTTTCCGCGACATTGGTAGCCAGGATAAGTTTCCGCCGCGACCCAGGCGTCACCGCGCGGTCCTGCTCCTCGGGCGACAAACTGCCGTGCAGCGGCAGAATCAGCAGCCCGGCCCGCCGCGCACTCTCTTCGCACTCCCGTATAGCGCGGCGAATCTCGGCGGCACCCGGCAGGAAAGCCAGGATATCTCCGGAGTTCTCTTCGGCGATCAGCAGTTCCAGCGCCTTTCGGACCTGCATCTCGAGTGGTTGCGGCGAGTAAGGCAGATGGCTTATTGAAAGCCTAAACAGCTTCCCCTTGGAATGGATGATGGGGCACTCATCAAGATAGTGGGCGACAGATTCGGCATCGAGCGTCGCGGACATGACGACGATTCGCAGATCAGGCCGCTTGTCTTGCAGGCGCTTCAACAAGGCCAGGGCGAGATCACCCTCCAGATGGCGTTCGTGGAACTCATCCAGCACGACGGCAGCCACACCTTTCAAGACTGGGTCCGAAATCAGGCGTCGCGTCAACTGGGTTTGGCAACTAATCTTGGCCCATCTGTGGCAATTAACTCTGGCCCACCTGTGGCAGTTCGCTAAACATCTTCGTGGAATGGAGATTCGCTGGGCTTCGGGCTGGAGCGTAGCGGAAGCCCGAAGTCCAGCGAGGGCGTCGATCAGCCCATCGGCTTGGACCTGCCTTTCTCGACTGTTCGCCGGAAGCGGTAGCTGTCGGCGCCAGTTTCGATGATGTGAGCGCGATCGGTGATCCGGTCCAGCAGCGCTTTACAGAGGCGGGCATTCGGAATCACTTGCGTCCACTCGGAGAACGGAAGATTGGTGGTCACGATGACGGCCGCCTTTTCGGCTCTCTCCGCGATGACCTGGAAGAGGAACTCGGCACCGAGATCGGCCATCGGCACATAGCCAACCTCGTCGATAGCGATCAGGTCATAACGCTCCCAACGAGCCAGCACGCGACGCAGTTGCAGTTGCTGCTTGGCCTCGACCAACTCGTTGACCAGAGCTGCGGCAGTGGCGAAGCGTACACGACGCTTCTGACGGCATGCAGCCACGCACAAGCCGGTCAACAAGTGAGTTTTTCCAGTGCCGCAATCGCCGATAAGTATGATCGGTTCGGCGCGTTCGATATAGCCGCCCTGCGCCAGTTCGTGGATCTTGGTAGCCGGTACCTGTGGCGCTTTACTGAAATCGAAATCGTCCAGCGTCTTCATGCGCGGCAAGTGTGCCTCCTTGATCCTCCGGGTGATCGTGTTGTGTTCGCGTTCTTCCAACTCTGCGGCAAGCAGCGCTTCGAGATAGCGCAGATACGTCTGTCGCTGCTTGGCGGCCACGTCGGCCAGCGGTGCACACTGGTCTGCCACCGCTGGCAGGCGTAAGGAGCGGCACTGTTGTTGGACTGCAGCTTGTTCCAGGTTCTCAACGACAGCCTTCATGCCTGCACCTCCGAGACCCTTCTGCTCAGCAGCTGGTCGTAACCACTTATTACTGGCATCGGCCTTTCGTAACGCGCCAGATGTCCTAGATCGATGGCCTCGATGGTGGGGCGATCGAACTGATCAGACAACATCAGATGGCGGATCGCAGCCACGTCATGGCAGCCCAGCAATAGAGCCTGGTCCACTGCAGTTCGCAGTCGGCCCCATGCATCGCCGGCTCCGAGCTGAAGTAGTTCGATCATCTGTCGTGTGCCTTGTTGCCTGCCATGGCGCATGTTCAACGCATGCCACAACCGATCGAACGACTCGGGCCAGCGTCCCGCCTGGCGCCACTGCGCCAGTGCAGTCGAGCCGGCCAGTGCGCCGGGCTTGCGCTCCAGTACGTCAAGATAGTGCTCCAGATCGAGTATCTGCTGCTGGCGGCTGAAGCAGCGTTCGTGGCGAGCGACACGCCGACCTTCGTGCCACAACTCGACAAAATCGGCGTTCACCCTCGCCTCCACCTCGCTTCCTGGTCTCAGCGGTACAGAGTAACGGTTGGTCCGCACGCGTACGCAGCGCAGCCCGTCCACAGTTGGAAAGCTGACTTCGGCCAGATCGAAAGACTCGGTGGCCAGTGGCAGTAGATGCGGCTGTTCAACCAGCATCGCTGCGCCCACCGGCTCCGTGCGTCCGGCCAGCATGCGGCTCTGATCTTCGCGGCAACACCGTTCCAGATAAACGTTCAGCTCGTCCAGGTCGGCTGCTTCCGGCAGAGGCACCAAGTGGTTGCGCCGGAAGTATCCGCCTTCGCCTTCGACGCCGCCCTTCTCGTTGCCACGTGCCGGGTTACAGAACTCGCTCTGAAACCGCCAGTGCGAACGGAACGCAATGAAGCGGCTCGTTTCCTCACGGCGACAGCCGCGAAGGATCCGCTTCACAGCACTCTTCAGGTTGTCGTAACGGAGTACGCGAAAAACACCATCAAAATAAGCAAAGGCGAACTGATGCGCTTCAAGAAATGCTTGCTGGGTGGCATGGGTATAAGCCCGGTGATACGCCGCGCCGCTAGCCATCGAGCGCATCTCGAAGACCTGCAGCTTGATCCGCTCGCCGCTCAGAATGGCCCAGGCTTCATACCAATCCACCTGCGCTTCCGTGCCCCAGGCATATGTCTGGACAACGAACACCTCACGATGTTCCAGTCCCAGTTGCTGCCGCCTCCGCCGCACATAACCGCGGACGCTGCGCTCGCTTCCCTTGAAGCCTGCTACTTCAGACTTTAGTCGATCGAAAATGCGACGCGCCGTATGACGTTGCTTCGGCGGTGCTGACAGATCGGCTCGCAAAACCCTATCGATGAAATCCGATGCCCCGTTTAACTTGCGAAGCCGTCGTTGTTGGGCCCTGACCGGTGCAGGTTCAGCACTGTGCAATGCCTCCCGCACCATACGCCTGTGTACACCCAGCTTCCGTGAAATACCGGCAATCGTTCCAACGCCGAACTCATACTCTCGGCGAATCTGTTCGAAAAGTTCCACCTTCTCCCCCCTGGTCAGCCAGCTACGCTTTCGTTGCCCCATCCACGAAGCGTAGCCAACACCCTCCCAGGTGGGCCAAAGTTAACTTCCACTGCTGGGCCAGACCAGAATGCCAAAATCAGTCAACACGCCCTCAGTGACGAACCGCAGGTGCGTGTAGGGTCCAGCGACTTCCTCAAATCGGACCTGGTAGCCGACTGTTTCGCCGAGCCGTTCACCCATTTCCGAAGCCACTCGCCGCGCCGCCATCCGCGCGGCAATACGACGTGGTTCGACTACAAGTACTTCGCCGTTTACAAGCTTAAGAAGCTCGGGCGGGACGCGGGTCGTCTTGCCTGCGCCCGGTGACGCCTCGATCACGAGGTTGGGATAACGCACCTGGGATGCGATGATTTCCGGCAGAATCTCGTCTACCGGAAGAAGAGGTTTGCGGCTCACCAGTCTGATCGAACCACGCCGTCCGAGCGGCGTCAATTTTCCTGCGGAGGCTGCGCGAAGCAGCAGTAACGGCTGGATGGTTCTAAGGGGGACCGTGCCTGATCGTCTCAGATTATTTGCGAATTAAGCCCGATATGAAACTTCGTAAAAAAGTCTGCCCCAACAATGCCATTTTGGCACTTCAGCAGTTCGGGGGAATTCGCTGAATCATTGAATTTAGATGCATTACTTGCGATCGCCAGGTCGTCGGTTGAAAGCGCGGAGGACTGTCGGCAAACCGATTTAAGTCAGCAATTTTACACGGAGTACCGACAGACATCTCGGCATCTTCAATAACCCGTTCCACAATTACCCAGGGCCGTGTCCTCGAAGCCAAACCAACTGGTCCTTCAGTTAGCGCGGCTGGCGTCGGAGATTGATCGGGGATCTATCTCATTCATCGCAGATAAGTTAGGTCGGGAGTCTATTGGTTCCTCGAAATGCGCGGGAACAATACTGGAACGTTTGTATTTTAAGCTAAATTATTTAGATTCGATTCGATCAAGAGGAGAGAACAGGGAGGGCAGCGGTCGCTCGGCCTAGTTCATCTAAGTTAATTTACTCTAAATGGTTTCCAGAGGCGGGATCGAACCGCCGACGCCGGCCTTTTCAGGCCGCCTAGCAAGCCAACGAGAGTGGTTCTAA
>Ga0207021_1174_pt1 | contig 14319 bp, 21 predicted proteins | sample Alteio_BWMinCont_49_FD_153496 | JGI IMG/M metagenome (GOLD analysis project Ga0207021, IMG submission 153496) | Enriched cells from forest soil in Barre Woods Harvard Forest LTER site, Petersham, Massachusetts, United States -... | ecosystem: Environmental > Terrestrial > Soil > Temperate forest >... | reverse complement strand
ATATCACGCGCGTGTTAGACGGCGAAGCTGAACAACTTGGATACCGCCCGCCGATAGTCTCGCGGCACGTCAACAACGCATGCGCCTCCGCCGCCCGACTTCTCCGCGTTGAAATTCCGCCGGTGGCTCCAGCATGGCACGGGCACGCGCAATATGACGCCGATCCGCTATGGAAGACGTTCGCGGAGCGCGCGCTTCGGGAAATCGCGGAGTGGGAACGCGGGCATGATACACCAACGCAAGAGGACCGCAACGATGCCTTAGATCGCGCGGCCTCCTGGGTTCGTGGGGAGGCTCGCCGCGAACCGCTCACCACGCGCGCACCGAGGGCCGCAGCATGACGCGCGATTTATTCGGTGTCCGCGAAACTGAACCAACGAAATGCAACCGCCCATCGCGGCGCGGAGGCGAGATCGCGGAATGCCTCCGTCGAAACGGCGTGCGGATCGGCCTCGAACAAGATAGCGGCTCGGTGTACGTGCTCATCCCTGTGGGGGGTCGTTGGGAGATGCGCCTGCTACGCTCCGAGAGTTTCCGCGCGTGGCTCCGCAGCAAGGTTCATCGGGCGACCGGCGTCGTGTTGCGCCTCACGACGCTCTTCAGCGTGATATCGGCCCTTGAAGCCCATGCTCTCGGCGCTAGGGATAGGCGGTGCGCATGAGCACCCGCGCAACCGGCAATCAACGCGAGCGATCGTTTGAGGCTCGCCTGTGGGCGCACGGCTACCGCACGGCACGCTTCTCCGGCAGCGGTCAGCGCGTAAGCGACGGACGCAAGGAAAACGGCCTTTGCGGTGACTTGATCGCCTTAGCGCCAATGGATTCCGGTCTACCGCATCTCATCGCGGAAATCGGCGGTGTCGGCAAGCGGTTGGGAGTAGCGTTTACGGTGCTGCACGAGTACCCGCTGCCGCCGGGCTTCGTGGCCGTGGTCGCGCGGTGCGTGAAACGATCCTGGATTTATTACACGTCGCCGGATGATCGACACACGACGTTCGACGGCTTTCTTATCGCTTTACGCGAGGGGGCATAATGGAACAACACAATGAGACTTTCGACTTTGAGGCCGCAATGCACGAGGCGACACGCCGCGCGGTTGAAGCGCCGCACGACACCGAGGAACGGATTTCTTGCGAAGGCAACCACGATTCGTTCGTTCGCGTCCAAAAGCGCAACGGCAAATTGAGAACGGAATTTGTCGCCTGGAGCGTAGACCTCGGCGACGTTGACGCGATGGTCCGCGACGAGCAAGCCAAGATATACGCAAGCTTGTCTGCTAAGGTCGTCCGGCTCACTCCGCATGACGCGGCAGAGAGAGGTTGAGCATGGCACGCCGTATGAACCCAAGCAGTGAAAAGATACCTGAAGCTCGCCGCGCGTACGAACGCGGAGAATCCATGCTATCAATTTCGCGACGGTTCTCTATCCGCCGGCAAACGCTTATGAAAATTCGTGATCGCGAATGCTGGATAGTTGATCCAAGCGCACAGCGAGATGAACGAGTGTGCGCGGAAGAAGCACAGGCTGTTCGCAAGCGCGTAACGGCCCAGGTGATCGACATTGCGACGCGGCAAGCTCTGGAAAAACCGGAAACCGTCGTCGCTATTGATGACCTTGCGGAAGCGCTACGGCGGCAAAGTGCGCTCGCCTCCAAGCTAATGACTCTCACGGAAAACCTCGTTGATGCCGTAAGCAGTGGCGAGGTAGAGCCTGCGTTTCACTCATCCCGCGCGACGCTTATCGCTGAAACAGTTTCGGCGGCGGAGCGGGCACAAGCGTTTGCGAGAACGGCGGCGGGCCTCAAAGCCGGGGAATCGAGCGAGCTACGCGACAAGGCGAAGACCTTACAGCGCCGGTTTACGGTTGTTGAAGCGCCGCCGCCGGAGACGAAAGCAAAGGCGGCGTCGTGAATCAATACGACCGTCTGTTAGAATCAGAAGATGATCCTACTTTTGGCGAGCTATGTGAGATGATGCAAACGCACGAGGGAATGTCCCCCGCGAAAGGTGCGCGGCATTCCAACAGCGGCAAGCGTCGTGCCCGTACGGCCCCAAAAACAAAATCTCTTGGGCGTCGTCTCCCCGATGCGGAACCAACTGTGCCCCTTGCCCGCCTCCACGCCGGAGGGCTAACTTCGGAAGCGCACAGATATTACCGGAGCAAGCCCGGCCTTGCGCGTGAGCACGCTGCACGCCTTGCAAGCGAGATTCTTACGACGGGAAACCTTCCGACGTTGCCGGTGCCCGTTATCCCGAACGCGCGACGTTACGGAATGGAAATTTACGGGCTTCAGCCGGAGCAAGTTGCCGCGCTAAAATCACGTCCTCGGCTCATCGGCGATTTTCTCAACATGATCGCGCAAGCGCAATACGCGTTTGACGTTTCCCCACAAGCGTGAGAAAATATCTGTGAAGAGACGTACATAAAGAGTCCCCACACAGAAGCGGGGAGATACCACATACACGAGGGACGGCGCGAAAATCAGCGTCGTCTTTTTATTTTACGAAACGATAGGACGAAACACATGCCGGACGATGGACAACTTAACCAAAAAATCGAAGAGTTTCTTGAAAGCGAACGCAAGGAAAACGCGACGGAGCGCCTTTTGAACCGCCTTGAAACGAAAGCGCCGACCTTCGGCGTGCGCGTAGAAGCGATTGATGACGTACGCGCCCATGCGCGGCAGTCGAAGCTCGAATTGCTCGACCACGATTCCACTACCGCGTACTTTTCCAAGCTCAAGGGCGAGAAACCGCATTGGTTTGAGGCACAAGCGGAAAGCAACGCCGGGGAAAAGGGCGCTACGACGCGCACGGAATCAAAACCCGAAAGAATCGACCACAAAAAAACCTCGAAGTCGGATTTTTCTGCGTTTCTTCGCGGCATGGGCGTTCGAGGCTAATGAGTTTCATGCCTACAAAAGTCTCGAAATCCGAGCAACCCTCAATCCCGTTATCCGAAAAAAACACACCGACGCGCATCGTTGTCTTGGAGCGACGCTCGCTTTTGGCGGGAAGCGGGGTTGTGGATTTTTACCAAGCGCAATCCCTCTGCGATCCATTTCTAATCGGCCTGGCAATTCATCACAACGTTCGCTTTCACGACGTTTCCAGCGAGCCGGTGCCGAAGCGTATCGTGATTAGACGCGATCAAGGTATTTCGGTTGGGCGCGGAACCGCGCAAGTTCGCTCGGGCGAAGTCATTAGCGATCCGTGGGTCGTTTCGGCTTGCATAAATGGTGGCGCGAGCTTCGACCCTCTCGCCGATGATGAGGCGTAGATGGAAAATATCGAACAAGTCGTCAAAGGTTACGAACTCCCGATCGACTCAAAAGTTTCGCTCCGCATGCCGTTAAAGTCCGAAGTCCTGGCTTTGGGGAATGAATTTGGGCGGCTGGTCCTCTACGCGCGAACCCCTGTACGCTTCGAGTATGAGGAGGCGCGTTCTTTCCACGTCACCCCGGTCGGTAACGCGTTTTTAACGCAAGTGACTCTCCGATTTATCGGTTTTACTTCGCTTAGGAATTCATCATTTTTCGTTTTCGAAGAGGTTCCCGAACCGTAGGAAACCATGATGCACGCTTATTTTTTGCGGCGCACTCGGTAACACGATCCATAAACTACGCTCACTTTTAGGAAAGTAATTCGAATGCCTGATTTAACCCAAACCACGGAGCTTCTACAAGCCCCGGAGGGCTTGCTTTTCACGCCCTCAATGCGCCTTATTGACCAATCAGTTCTCGACAATCAAGTAGGAAGATTGGTTGATTCACTTGGCGGACCCAATTTCTTACCATTTGCAAATTTTGCACAGATCGTTCCGACGAGTGGGCTAAACTTGCAAGCCGGGGGAACCGGACAATCGGTTATCGCGCAAGGACGGCTTCTTGATTCATGCCCGACGACGACTCTCACGGTTGCGACGGCGGGAAGCGTTGATCGCGTTGACCTTATCGCAATTCAAGCGACACGTACGACGGGATCGGTCGCGATTACGGGATTCGTACGTTCCAACGCTGCAACGCCGCAACTTATCGTACTTTCGGGGACGCTCGTTTCTGGGGCCGCAACGGTCGGCCTTCCGGCGGGATACACCGTTCCGCCGCGCATCGTTGGCCCCTTCCCGATAGGAATTGATAGCACGGCGGACCTTCGCCTTGTTTCTGTTTCCACGACGCAAGCGATTTTCCAAAGCGACGATAATACCGACACGCGATCTTTCGCGTTCATGGTCGCCGGCGTCGCGCCTGATCCTACGGGAAGTTCCGGCGTTCCGACGACGCTATACCTTCAGGAAAATCGTCCTGCATGGGTTTACGTGCAGAACACGACGGGAACCCCGCTTGTCGCGCCGCCTGCGCCTTCTGGATATGATGCTTACGCGACGGTGTACGTCCATGCGAATGAAACATCTATTTCCGGCGGAGATATTACCTATCTCTTTCCGCAGTTGCCGGCTCTTTCCACGCAGCTTATTCTTGCGGGATTGAATGTTGCCGGGAGCGCCGTTATTCAAGAAACGCTTACCGTTGAGCAGGCGACAGCGCTTGCGGCATTAACGGCAGCTTCGCTCACCGTTACCGGGAACACGATCCTTGACGGGGCTCTTACGCTTGGGGGCCTTGCATCCTTCGGCGGATCGGTCAATATCGGGAGCGTTCTTACGGTTGCCGGAGCGACGGTTCTTGACACGACGCTAAATGTAATCGGGACCACGAATCTCGCATCACTTACGGCGGCGGCAACCGCGCTATCCTCCCTCTTGGTTTTAGGCGGCGAAACGGTTAATGGCGATCAAACCGTTCTCGGAACGTCGCATCTTACGATCATCGCGTGTACTTCGAGTGCATCAATAACCGGGAACACCACCATCGGCGGGACGCTCGGCGTTACTGGACTGACAAGCGGTTCAAACGCGGTTTATACGGGCGCGATCACCGCCGGATCGGGAACGGCTCTGAGTGGTCCGACCTCCGGCTTCTTGCAAACGTCAAGTTCCACGTCGGCGGGAGCGGTAATTTTCGGCGGAACGAGTTCCAATTCGGAATTGGATTACGGCGTCAATCACCCCGCTGCGTTCACGCTTGGAGCCCCGCTCTATAGCGGAGAAATCTTCGGCTCAAGTGCGATTACGGCGGGATGGCTAACGGCTCCAGGAAGCCCGGCGGCGGGCGACCTACAGGCATCGCGCTCCGTTTCGACCGGAGCCCTTGTGCTAGGTGGAAGCAGTTCGAACGCCGCGCTAGATTACGGTGTCAACCATAGCGGCGCGTTCACTTTAGGCGCGGCGCTATACGCAACGCAGTTCAACGGCTCCGGCGCGGGATTGACGAGCGGCACGGTCCCCACGGCGGCGCTTGCGAGCATCCCGATTGGCGGAACGGTAACGGCGACTCCGGTTCGCGTCTCAGGAACGAGCGGTCAATCACTTGCGATAGGAGCGCCCCTCCCTGCCGGCACATGGCAACTTTTCGCAGATGTGTTGGTAAGCGTTCCGTCTGGAACAATGACGCTCACCGGCGGCGGAAGCAGCGTCACATGGGACACCGCTTCTCTTTGCCAAAATAATAGTGCAAACATAATGATTTCGCAGCTTCAAGGAAGTGCGAGCGGCGGAGAAACCCCATCCGTCGCAGTAACATATTCCGGCGGCAGCTTTAGCACAAGCGGCATCCAATACGCTGGATATATCACCTTGACATGCACCCGCGTAAGCTAAATAATCGTTGGTAATCCCCCGGCTTTGCCGGGGCGACTCGTGGAGTTTGACTTATCCGGGAGTATACAAGAGACTCCCTTCTGTGAACCGCCAAAGTTCTAAGAAGGGAGTTGTCGTTGGACGACCAGCAAAGCCTAAACCACACGCGATGGGATTGCAAGTACCATGTGGTGTTTATTCCAAAGTACCGTAAAAAAGTGTTGTTCGGTACGATAAAGCGAGATTTGGGAGCAGTTTTCAGGAGTCTTGCTGAACACCGGGAAACTCGTGTTGAAGAAGGGCACATAATGCCTGATCATGTTCACATGTTGTTGTCGATTCCGCCGAAGTATTCTGTTGCTGAAGTGGTTGGATACATCAAGGGAAAGAGCGCAATTCACATTGCGAGAACGTTCTTGGGAAGAGAGAAAAACTACAAGGGACAGCATTTTTGGGCGCGTGGTTATTTTGTCTCGACGGTCGGCAGAGATGAGAAAACCATTCGGGAGTACATCCGAAATCAAGAGAAGGAAGATAAGCGTCAAGATCAATTGAGGATGTTTCCTTGAGATGCCGCCTTTAGGCGGCTCTCCGTTGCCGCTCGTGAGCGGCTCATAACCACGCCGCCTTTAGGCGGCTAACATTACTAACCGCCTTTGGCGGTTCACATTAATCAAGCCCCCACCTCTGGTGGGGGTCGATGACTCACGCGAGCGCCGCCTTGCGCACCGCTCGCGGCATCATGCGCCTATGCAATGAAGCTTCCTTGCGCTATAAGCGGGTACGAGGCTGAGTGGCAGACGCGCACGGCCAAGTGTTCGATAAGGTTTAGGGATCAACGGAGCTGCCACCCCGCTTAAGGCCGCAATGTGTCTGTTTTGGGGTACACCCCCAAACATCCAAGAGCAGGCGACCCGCTTCACGCTCCAAGGCGTCTACTTTGGGGTCATATTTTCTTAATTTGACGTATGCATAGAAAGGGTCTATACTCTAATCATACTAAAAGGCGACAAATTGAGGGGATAGCAGGCATGAGCGGGCAGCGGATTGGGTACATTCGGGTTTCGAGTTCAGACCAAAACACCGAGAGGCAATTGGATGGAATCGCGAACCTCAACCTGACGTTCACCGAGAGCATCTCCGGCGCAACGACAAACCGCCCCCAGCTTCAAGAGATGATGAAGTATGCGCGTCAGGGTGATACGGTCATCGCGCATAGCATGGATCGCGTCGCTCGCAATTTGTCCGACTTGCTCGGCATTGTGGAAGACCTCACGAAACGTGGCATTAGGGTCGAGTTCGTGAAAGAAAACCTCACGTTCACCGGCGAGGATTCCCCGATGGCGAATCTCATGCTCGCGGTTATGGGCGGCGTCGCCCAATTCGAACGCGCGCTCATCCGTGAACGTCAACGCGAAGGCATCAGTAAGGCCAAAGCGCGCGGTGTTTACAAAGGCGGAAAGAAGCCGATGCCCCTCTCGAAGGCTCTTGCGATCCGCGCCCGCCTGGCGGAAGGCGGCACCGTGACTACCGTCGCTCGCGAGTTCGGTATCACGCGCCAAACGGTTTACGCCGCGATGAAACGCACAAGCGAAAGCCAGGCGGCTTGAGCGAGGACGGCACGCCCGCGCTTCAAGCGTTCCTCGATTGGGCGGCTCTGCAAGCGCGAGTATCCTGAGGAGCCGCTGGAAGCGCCGACGTACAGGGTACGCGGCAAAGACGAGAAGAAAAAATCCTCGTCGCGGGGCGCGCCATGGCACGTTAAAGGGGGGGGGGCGATCAACGGCAGAGTACGCGGCCGAAGCCCCTCAAGGCCCTGTGCGCGCCGCCGATACTGAAAATATGCCGGAGCAACGCCGGGGATTCGCTTTTCGCTTACGCAACTCACAAAGGCAAGCATGGAACAAACGAGATGGCCGCCTTCAAATCCGAACATTGTCTTTACGAAACACGCGCGGTTCAGGATGGGCAAGCGTGGCGTCAGCGAAGAAGAAGTGAGGGTCGTTCTGGAAGCGCGATCATGCAGTTGGCCCGGTGAGAACGGTAAGCTAAACGTCTTGCACAGCATAGACGGGCGGTCAATACGAGTGACCATTCTTGAAGATCAAACACAGTGCCTAATCGTCACGGTAGTCGTCAATCCTGAGGAGAGCAAATAATGGCCGTACTACAAAGCCCAAGGAAGATTGAACGCAACGACGGCGTGATGTATTTCCACTTCAACGACAACGCCATTGCGAAGACGAAATCGTATGCGCGTGGCGAGGTAAATGTTGATCTTGATGCTTCAGGGATGCTAGTCGGGGTCGAAGTTTTGTCGTTTGGCGAAGACGAAATCGCGGCACTCAGCAGCCTTGCTCAAGAGCATCATCTCGATATTGCGACAATTTTCCGCGAAATCTCGCCCCAGGCAGTCGGCCTCTGCCATAATTAGGCCCAAAGTGCCCAACGCTCCAAAACGGTAAAAGTTCCGGCAGGAGCTACGCCGCGTCGTTTTTTACGCGGGGGAAATACCACGGCATCATGCAGGCGCGGCCTGCGCATTATCCTCGGCATTGTACGCCTATGCAACGCGACCTCCTCGCGATAACGACGGCGGCGGTATCGGCCTTTTTCGGCGATCCACAGGCGACGATCCATTCCAAGCGAAGTTGCGCGAAGCTCAGAATCACTTGGCGCGCACCTCGGAAGCGTCGGCCAAAATCTCAGCGGCCTTGCGGTCGAGCAATGCGCGCAACGTCTCTTCGCAACCGTACGGGTCATCGAGGAGCACGCGCGCAATGTGCAACCCGAACGCGAAACCTGGGCCGAAGAAATCCACTGTAACACCGCGACGACGTAGGCACACGCTCAACGCCTCTTCGGCGAATTCGGCAAGACAAAGCTCGGGGACGTTCTTCGTGTTGCCCGCGTCGGCGATTTCGATGCGCGTGAAGTGGTAGTTTGCGTCAGCGTCAAGCAAGCCGCCATGATCGTTGGTGCTCATGTTTTTTCCTTACGTGAGGTTTAAGTGGTATGAGGAACCCGGCGGCGGCAAACGTGCCTCGCGGGAATGGGCGTGGAAAGCGCGCGTGAGTTAGGCGCTAGAAATCAAGGGCGCGAACGTAAGACGTTGCAAACCGCCGCCGCGTGGGATTAGCCGGTCGTGGTCGCTTCGGAAACGCGATGCGTTCAAGCCCCGCAAATCATCGTCATGATCGTCACAGCCCCCGTCCGGTGGCGAGTAAAGGCTTGCGGTATAAAGATTTTTGTTCGTGACGATCTCCGGCGGGAAGATCGTCATGGGATCGTCATTCCGGTAGCCGGGATCGTCATGGGCAGCACCGCTGGCGACGGAACGGTAATCGTTACGCGCGAACTTGAGCATGCGCCCACGTACCATGCCTTCGAAGGCGGCTCCCGCGCGTTTCCAACTCGCTCCCATCCATGCGTTTTCCCGGTCAAGCTCCGCAACCGCGCGCGTGCGCAATGCCGCTTTCTCCGCGTCCGTGAGCGCGTCGAGCAAGGCGTCTGCGCTTTCCCTCGTCTCAACCGCCGAGACGGGCGCGGAGGTCGATTCTGTGGGCGTTTCCGGCACTTCCTCGGGTTCATCCGGCGCGAACGGATCGTTAAAGCCCGCAAGCGGATCAAAGACGCGCACGTTTTTCCCACGCTTGAAAGACGGGGCATTTCGATGCGCAGGCTTCGCCGTGGCGGCGTAGTCCTCGCGAATCGCCTCGGCCAGGTAGCCGCCGGGATTTCGCTTGCCGGCATGCGCCCCAAACGCGAGATTCCGCTCGATGCGCGCCGTGTCGAAATTCCGCGCGAGCTTCCACGCCTGCGATGGCGACACGCCCTCGTCCATCAGTTTTTTTACAAGATCACGGGCATCATCAGGTTCTTCTTTCCGCGTCGGCGTGCATGATGACGTGTTCGTAATCTCTGATACATCCAACGGTGTGACGTGCTTATGAGGAGTCGAAGACTCCATCGGGTACGGAGTACCCTTAGGCCGCTGAGTGGGAAACACTACCGGCAAGCGTTCCTGGAAAGCCGCTTTCAATTCCGCCGCGTGCTCCCAATTGATCCGATTGCTCTCCGCCTCGGCTTGGAGAACGTGAAGCGCTTCGGCCATGCCGGGAACAAGTTCGGTGAAGTTCGACGTGCCCTCGCGCTTGGTAATACGAATGAAGCCGCGATCCGCAAGCTCGGCGAGATCGGCTTGCACCGTCGCTTTCGCGCAATCCATCTCGGCGGCGAGCGTCTCTTGCCTCGCGTGGCAGTACCCCTTGCCGTAGAAACGGTTCAGGATCACGCGCAAGAGCCGCGTCTGCCGTGCGGTAAGCGGTTGGACGCGCAAAGCCTTGAGTACGAGCGCGGCCTGCGTATGGACGAGCGCGACGGCGTTCGTTTCTATCGCTGCATGCGTGCCGTGGATAGAGCCCGGCATCATCCCCGCGCGCCTTTCCGCTGCAATGTGCCTTCGCGCATCCGCGCCGCAAGCTCAAGGCTCTCCGCAACCATGGCTCTTGCCCATGCGCTCGTTTCCTCGCACAAAACGGCGAAGTTACGATCCGCCATGCTGCGCTCATCAAATAACGGAGCGACGTTTGTCGGCCAAGGTGGAGGCATTTCAAGCGGGATCGGCGGCGGAACCACGGCGAGATGCCCGCGCTTAGGGGCCGTCGCGGGCGGGGAAAAGGGAGCGCAAGCTGCGCCAAAGGAAAGGCCAGAAGGCATTCGGGTCTCCGGTGACTCGGGTGCTCAGAGGCCGGGCGGTGCTGATTACACCTCTCGGTCTCGCTTTTTTCGTACAATAGCGTAGGCGCTTGCGCATGTCAACGCTTTCCGTTAACATTTTCTCATGGAACGGAGAATCAAAAAAAAGCTCGGCCGTAAGCCAAAGCCGCCGGAGCTTAGATTCGAGAACCTATCGTGCCGCGTGCCACAGGGTGCGCTCGATCAGTTGGACGAAATTGCGGAGATCGTCGAAGAAAAGCGCGGGCATATCCTTGCTCGCCTCATCGCGAAAGAATACAAGCGCGTAACGAAGCTGCATTGATCCCTCCCACTTCGAGCGACTTATAGCACAGAGACACGTTCTCTCTCCCTCCAAGCAAGGTACGAAACCTATAAGACAGAATGAGGGCGGGTATGATTAAGCAAGTTCTCTCGGCATCGGCGATGCTGGTATTCTCTATGGCATCGGCGATAACGCCAGCTTCAGCGGCGAGTTCACTGCCGACAGTTGCCGTCTCCACATTTAGTACCGCAGGCATTGCACCGTGGTGGGGATCGGGATTTGAACCCGGCGATGCGCTTGCGGATATTCTATCGGATCGCCTTGTGAATATCGGTTCTGTATCAGTGATCGACCGAAGCCATTTAGAGCAGGTGCTCCGAGAGCAAAACCTTGCACGCTCCGGTGACGTTACTCCAGGCAGCGAAGCGAAACTTGGCAGAATGCTCGGTGTGGGCTACTTGATCGTTGGCAAGGTTGTTCAATTTGATAAGTCAGCAAATGGCGGCGCAGCCGGTGGATTTGGTGGGCATATGTTTGGGGGCCTCGGCGGCTCTAGTACAAAGACAACGCTGCACGTTTCGATGAAGATCATAGAGACAAATAGTGGTCGCATCGTAGCAGCCGTTGACGATGAACAAAGCTCCTCAGCGACCTCATTTGCCGTAGCCGGTGCTGGCAATGCGTCCGGCGTTGGATACAAGAGCCCGGATTTTCAGAAATCAGCGATGGGGAAATTACTGGAAGCGACTGCCGACGATTTAGCAAAGAAAATTGATCCATCAAAACTTGTGGTAAGCGCGCCCGCGCCAACAATCGCCGGGAAAATTCTGGCTTCAGACGAGGGTAACTATATTCTGAATATCGGAAGCGACAAAGGCGTAGAGTCGGGAATGATGTTCTCCACCTTCGAGGCCAAAGTGTTTGTCGATCCAGACACCAAGCAGAGCATAACCTCAGAAATCCCCAAGGGAACGATTCAAATCATTTCCGCATCGAGGGGCTCCTCGATTGCTAAGTCGGTTTCCGGGTCGGTCAGACCTCACCAACTGGTTAAGTCCGAGTAATCATGCGTCGTCGCTTATTTATTGCGACTACGCTAGGGATGGCGGTCACGACTATGTGCGCCGCCAGTGCCTCATTAGCAAAGCGCATTGCAATCATCGCCTCCACGTCGGACGGGAGTGTCCCGAATAGCGACCTACAAAGGTTTATCGCGCGCTTGGGACATGGCATTCTAGAGCATCCATCTTGTGAACTACTTTCACGAACCCGCCTCGATTCAGTATTGCAAGAACAGGGTTTCTCAAATAGCGCTTACGCCGACCCATCAACCGCCGCAAAACTAGGAAAAATCATAGGGGCATCACACATTCTCCATGCGACGCTTACGATTGACACGGAACGTTCAAGCGGCTTGATGGAGCACGAGAAGTTTCAGGCTTCTAGCGATTTTGAACTGATAGAAGTTTCAACGGCAAGAATCATTTCTACCGGCTCAGCGGATGGCTCACAAGAGCGTTCTGCTGCCGGTGGCGGCATGCTGCCGGGCTCTATGTCAGAAGTTCGCCGTGGAGCCGTGGACGATTGCGCGGAGAATCTCGTTAGTCAATTGGCGCTAAATTGAAACGCTCGATTTTCCTCAACGCCTCCGCCCTTGCTCTGGTCTCCCCTACTTTCGCGTTTGCGTTTGGGGTTTCAACAATCGTCGCCGTTAACTGTAATGTTCCCGAGCTTGACGAGGAAGCCGAAGATATCTTATCCGGCAAGCTCCGTGATCTCAAGGTTAACGTAGTTGATCCTTCCGCCATGGATACAACCTATCATGAGCGTGCCCGCCTTGAGGTTGCACAGCTACTCGGAGGCGTCTCTGTAGACTACTCCGCAATCGCATGGGTCACGCAAACATATCACGCTAGACGCCTACTGGTCGCAGAAGCGCGCATGACCTCAACGGCGCTGCCGTATGGGCAATTCACGGTTTACAACGTTAGAGCAAGCTGTTCGTATCGAGCCTTCGACACATCAAGCAAGCAGATTGTTTCCGCTGGAACAATGTTCTCAATAGGTCGCGCGGAAGAGGAACGCGCGGCCCAGGAAGACGCATTGCAAAACGCGATGGACCAATTAGCGACACACGCAGCTCGACGCCTTTTGTAGACATCGCAAACGCGATCATAGGAGCACCCTTGAAATACCCCGCGTTCATAATTGTAACCATCCTCGTTGCCTCCGTCATTTCGACGCACAGCGCATCCGCTCGCAGTTCTCACTCCTCGCGCGCTTCCGGCGGCTCACACCGTGTGCGTGGGGCATCCTCCTCGCATCACAACGTATATCCAATCGAAGGCGAAACTGAGAACGGCCATCAGAAATTTCGGACGCGGAAGTAAAGCGCGATGCGCTTCGGATTCCGCACGCTGTCCCTAACCAAACGCATCGCCGCGCGAACCTCGGTAAAACGCATCGTGCGGCATTCGCTCGGATTCAAAGCGCCGCACGGCTTCGGTTGGTTCACCAATCCAAAGCGTGCGTTGTACAATCGTATTTACAATCGCATGACTCTCGATTTTTTCACGTTCTTAAAAAAGCTCTTCGGTTCTGCTTGGTCTCCTACGCCGGTTGAGCCATTGAACTTAGCTGAGAAATCCATTACCACAGCGCCGATTTCTAACGCAACACGCGAATCGTCAATTGACGGGATTGCTAACAAAAAACGCCCTGAAGCCCCCCACTCCATGGAAATAACTACTGGAATGAACCTCTCGAACGCATCCGCGTATGCAATTTTCGCCGGTATCCCTTTCGGTTTAGACCACGCTGAAGTTCGTCGCTTGATGACCTCAAAAGGCTATGTTTTTGACTACACGGATACCAATTATGAAATTTATAAAGGAATAGTTGCCAATACAGGAAGTGATATCATAATGTTTTACGACGATTCAAATGCTCTTGCAAAAGTTTGCGTTAATTTACAAACGTCTGAGCATGATTTCCGAGAAAAATATTCACAATTACATGACCAACTGATAAAAAAATACGGAAATCCAAAACAGGATTATCATTTTTTTCAATGGCCCTATAGCGAAGAGGATGAATATCAGGATACGCCTTTTCTGGCTGGGAAGGCTGTTTTTTCAGCTTATTGGCCGCAGCCGGATGCGGTTTCTCAGCTTTCAATTACAATCACAATGCAATTAAGAGTGAGTATTGCTTATGAAGGTCCAACCTGGCCCGCATGTGCAGATGCGCGCAGGGATGAATCCGTACAAGACTTATAAAGCTCATCCCATATAGCCGCCTAGCGCGTGGAGGCCCGAGAGAAAACCTTCGGGCCTCTTTGTTTTTCGCTAAATCAAGATGGGCACCGCTACGAACAGGCGTGGCCTTAAAAAACGGGTGTTAAGTGAATTTCCCCGCCGTAAGAGCAAACCAAAGCCCTAAAAAGGAGCCAAAGGAACAAGCCTACGATCTTGAAAAAGAATGTTCCCCTTGCGCTCCTTTTTCCTGTTGCGTGGAGTTTGACGCTTGCCTGTGGCGAATGCTTCTCGGGTGGCGCGTTACCGTTTGGGAATAGACGGGTATCCAGAACGAAACGCAAATCGGCGTTTTGCGGAATTGTGA
>Ga0207021_1172_pt1 | contig 14441 bp, 17 predicted proteins | sample Alteio_BWMinCont_49_FD_153496 | JGI IMG/M metagenome (GOLD analysis project Ga0207021, IMG submission 153496) | Enriched cells from forest soil in Barre Woods Harvard Forest LTER site, Petersham, Massachusetts, United States -... | ecosystem: Environmental > Terrestrial > Soil > Temperate forest >... | reverse complement strand
CCGTTGTGATCGTCGTTGAGAAATTGTCCGCGAAGTTGAACACCTGCGAGCGCGCCATGAATGCGGCCTGGTCGCCGGGAAGGTCAGCTGCAAACAATTCATGAAATTGCGTCGGGTCGATATATGTGAAACCGTCTGACGTTTTCTTTATGGCGCCCGACTTGGCGAGGTCGCTTGGAAAGCGCTTTCCGTCGTCTGACTCTTTCTCGCCGGCATCTGGCATGTGGGCTGCGATATATACCAAGCCAACAACCAATGGATCCGTGCCCGCTTCCGTAATTACGGCTCCCCCATAGCTGTGCGCGACAAGGATGCTCGGTCCGTCTTGCAGTGCGAGGATACGCTTTACAGCGGTCACATCATCCTGGAAGGACGTCTCCGGCTCTTGCACGATGCTGACGTCGAAGCCATCTTTGACGAGAATGTCGTAAACGCCCTTCCAGCCAGAACCATCTGCCCAGGCGCCGTGAACCAGAACAATATTCCGAACGCGATGCTCTTGGTTTTGCGCTGACAGCACGCCGCAGGTCAACAGCGGTAAAACAACGCAGAGGGACAGCGAGATTCCTCGTACTGCTCGCATAGGCTTCGTCGAATTAGTCATTTTGTTGCTCCTTTTGCTTTGTGACGTTTCTGATCTGGTCGTTCGGGATCGTTCGCGGAGAATCTCAGAGCGTCAGATAGACGATCTGGACCCACTGCTCGCCACTGATGATGCCATTGCCCCATACGGGGTCGAGATCGGCGAACGGCTTTTCCGCGGCGGCTTCCTGGACAGATTTTCCCGCGGACTTCAATCTCTCAACGCGGTCGCGCGAAGTGACCAGCATGTCCCGAAATTTCGTGACGTCTGCTTTGTTGCCGAGCGGACCATGCCCGGCAACAATCTTGGTGTCGTTGCCGGCCAGCGATAGGATTTTGTCGGCCGCGGCAATCGTGCCGGTGATTGTTCCCCCCGTACTGGGGTCGATGTAGGGATACATCCAATTGAAAAACAGGTCGCCCATCTGAATCACGTTGGCCTTTTCAAAATGAACGTAGATGTCCGTGTCCGTGTGCGCGGGAGGAACATGTTGCAACACGAGGGTTTCCCCATTGGCTTGCAACTTGCAACTGGAAGCGAAGGTCTGCTGCGGTAAGGCTTCCACCAGCGAAGGGTCGAAATGCAAGCCGGCGAGCGCGCCGTCTGCTCCTCGGTATAAGACCGGAAGATCGTGCGGCTCTGACATGCGCTTTTTTGTGTTTTCGTGCGCGAGGACCGTAGCTCCGGCGGTGCGAAGAGAAGCGTTGTTGTCGGTATGGTCGAAGTGCCAGTGGGTATCGATGACGCATTTCACGGGCGCGTTGCCCAGACCGTCGAGGGCCTCTTTGAGCCTGGGCCATGCCGGCGCAACGAAAGTGTCCACGACAATTTTTCCGTCGGGGCCATTGAGCACGACCACGCTTCCCCCCGGGCCGGAGAACATCGTGACATCTTCACCAAGCGTTTGCGTCTTGAGGGGAGCGGAGTTGAACTTGGCGCGCATATTTGCGAGCAGATCGGCCGGCGAGGGCGTTTGTTGCGCGTGGGCCGCCGCGGAGGCGCGGAGCAACGTCACGGGAAAGAACTGCGCCAGAAGGGCTCCGCCGGCCAGCGCGGCAGAACCCCGCAACATTTCACGGCGTGAAGTTTGCTTCTCTAAGAGATTGAATTTCATGTTGGTCAGTCCTCTCTCTGTTTGCGATATCGGGCCATTCCTCTGGCACACTCCGTTAGAGAGCCGGGTCTCTGATTAGTGACATTGTTTGTTTTGTTGCCTGTGATAGAGCTCGCAAATAAGATAACGATATGGAACTCCGCCAGATTCGGTCGTTTCTCTCTATCGCCGAGACTCTCCACTTCGGGCGCACAGCGGAGTTGATTCATATCAGCCAACCAGCCTTAAGCCTTCAGATACGAGCTCTTGAGGAGGAGGTCGGCGTTCGACTCTTGGAGCGGAACCGACGCAAAACAACGCTCACCGCGGCTGGCTTGGCTTTTCGTGATGATGCCGCTGCAGCGCTATCGCAATTGGAGCAAGCGATTCGCAGGGCGAGGCTTGCTGCCAGTGGGAAACTGGGACTATTGCGGATCGGCTTCGTCTCAACCGCGGGAAATGAGCTGGTGGCCGATATCGTTCGTCAGTTTAGAGAGTTGTATCCCGAAGTAGAGGTCTCTTTGCGCAATATTCTCACGGCGGAGCAGGTACAGATGCTGGAGACCGGGTCGCTCGACATTGGATTTCTTCGTCTACCAATTGGCGTGCAGTGGACCCTCGATGTCGTCACCGTGCATCGGGAACCGTTCGTACTCGTGGTGCCCTCGTCGCATAAACTGGCAAAAAGGAAAAGGGTGCGCCTACGTGAAGTCTCCGGCGAGAACTTCGTAATGTATGAGCGCACCTGGGCCCCTGGATTCCACGATTTGATGTTCGGGATCCTTCGCGATGCCGGGATTGTTCCCAATGTCACTCAGACCGTAGGAGAGGTCCCAACGCTGATCTCACTCGTCCATTCGCGCATGGGTATCACCATTGCGCCGTTATCGGTGGTCGAACATAGTGCCGCTGCGGTAGTCGCTTGTGAGATTTTAGACCGGATACCGATGTCTGAAATTGGTCTCGCTGTCAGTAAACGATTTCGAGCGCCAGTCGTGGACAACTTTAGATCTTTCGCCCTAAAACACTTAGGTCATTCGAGGAACGCGTTAGAGTTGATTTCGATTTCCTTACGGCCCTGCCGGAAAGCCCATTCGTAGGCGCGCCCGGTTTGAGGGTCCCGAAACTCAATCAGGCGATGATTGCCCTGCTCAAGCTCAGAGGGATGAATTGGACGGCACGCTTTCTTCAGATAAGCCGGTGAAGCTACTGTAACGATCCTCGTCTCGACGAGCTTTCGAGCTATAAGTGCCGAGGGGCTCGATCCAGTCCATGGGAAAGCAATCTTGCGATCAGTTGCTGGTGTCCTCACAGGCTGCCCTCAAAATCAATTCGGTATTTTCTAGAAGCTGAGGGATGAGAGAGTAGCTCGCGTGCAGCAATCTGAGTGCGCCGTTTGTGGTTGCAACTCCGACGTTCTGTTCACCTTCGAGTCCCTGCAGAGCGGTTGGCCCCCAGACGGCCTCTAGCTTGAGCCTGCCGAATTCGGATTCATATGGCATCTGCCCGAGATTTGAAACCATGAGATCTCTAGTGAACGCCCCAGCGGAAATCTGGGCCGCTGTCTCAACGTCCATATCTTTGGTCATGATTGCTTCCAGGCGATGCAACGATGTAGAGAGCGCTTGAAAGGTTTGAGATGGAGATATCTCCTTCTTTGCAAAGCGCGCCAGCTCCCAAAAATCCCTTGAATCACAGGCTGAAAAGCAATCATACCTGCGCCGCCCAGATAAAGGCCGCATGCCTCCCCCGCTCTCAGATGTGCCCGCACATTGACCGGCGACATCACACGGACTGACTGTTTACGCCATGCACTTGAAGCCTTTCGACCTGCAAGAACTAACGCGGCGCAGAGCGCCCCCTGGACTGTAGTTCCTTCGCGTCGCGCCCGGTCCTTGAGGGCCGCAGTAAGATGTTCGTCTAACTTTCGCGCGGTGGCCCTCGGTGCCAAACCATCCGCTTCTCGGTACACTGCGGGTTCCGCTGGAGGAACACCGGCTTGCGATGCCTCTGCTGGAACAATCTTTTCCCCTTTCGGCAGCTTGCCCAGCAACTCTTCGGCTGTGCTACTGAATGAGAGAGCTTCAATTTGTCCGCCCGAGAGCGCCTGAAGAAGATCACGAATCAGAAAGACGAGCGCCATTCCGTCAGCGATAGAATGATGCGCGACCATGATAAGAACAGCGGACTGCGGCTTATGGATCAGCACGCTCCTGATAAGAGGTGCTTGCTCAGGAGTAAACGGAAGCGCCATCTCGCGGTCCAACTCCAACTCCCAGCGTTCCCGGGCACTTCCATCAACTACTCGAAGTGGTATTGGCGCTGCGTCTACCTGATACAGTGCCGGTTGGCCCTCCTCGTTTCGCTTGATTGAGGTGGAGAGGATGGGATGACGTTTCTGCACTGCATCAAGCGCATCCCTCCAGCTCTGCACCTTTGTAATGCCTTTGACTTCGGCGGTCACCGTGAGGTGGACCGGATGTTTCTGATCCATAAACCAGAACATACGCTCCCTAGCGCCTAGCGCTCGGACTTCCGTTTTCGATTTGGTAGCCGGCATTAGTGATGCAACCTGCAACATAGTCTTCCTCCTAATCCAACTTGAACTTCGTCAGGATCCAACCGATCTTGCTTACCTTTCGTCGCGATTGCTGGGATGGCCAATCGCCCTAAAAACATAAGAATCCATGCGGCGGTATTCCATGTTCGCTTTTATCTTTTACGTTTCAATTCATCTGGAAATTTCTGCGACGGTGGTGCGATCTGCTCCAGGGGAACTCCCTTTCCGAATCCGCACGCGAGCTTACTTCTCCGATATTTGTCTTAGCGACACTAACCAGAGGTCATGGCCCCTATGCATCGCGCTAGGGTCCTTCTTTTGGAACTCCACTGCTCCCGGCCCCCTCACGACCTCCTCGGTCACGACACGACAACCCTCGGGTGCATTGAGCAGAAGAAATGTATGGTAGGCATCCATACCTGTTCCCTTGCCAAACCAGCCGATACGGGAGTCCAGCGCAAATTCATGCACCTGGCTCTCAATGTGCACGCCAAACGTATCCCATGAGAATTGTGTGTCCTGGTGAAGCCTGCCATCGGAACTGTTCAGCAGCTTCACATTGTGTGAGTTCGGATACCATTCCGGCCAAGCCTGCGCCTGAACGAGATGTTGCCAGACAATCGAGCAGGATGCATGAATCAGCAACTCGTTGTGAGCGAATAAATCCGCGTCGGCCGGCGCGTGTTCTGCGGGCCAATGGATCTCAGAGGAGCGTAATGGCCAATCGGGGTTGTCGACCTGCGAAGTCTGTGCGGATGTGGGCCGTGCTGTCATCATCCCGGCAGTTAGTGCAAGCATGACCAGCGCAGTGATTCTTTTGTTAGAACTCATATTCCTTCTCCTTTTGTGATGAAATTACCGCGGCGTTAAACTAGCACCGTTCCGCCATCAACCACGACTGTCTGCCCCGTACTGAACCCTTCCTGCATCAGAAACAGATAGGCTTGTGCAATGTCATGAGCTTCACCGACTCGCCCCACAGGGAGGCGCTTGCCCACGCTTTCAAAGAGCTGCTCCCGTTCGTCTGCACTCATGTTCTGCCAGAGGTTCGTGCGAACGACCCCAGGGGATACAGCGTTGACACGAATCGGCGCCAACTCGACCGCGAGGGCACGAGTTAAGGCTTCGATTGTTCCGCAGACACTTGCCGCCACTGCCCATCCCTTGTGAGGGCGTCGGCCGGCAACTCCAGTGGTGAGGACGATAGAGCCGCCCTTGCGGATATGTGGGCTTCCGTACTTGACCGCGGCGAGCGCAGCCCAATACCGCAGCTCAAAGGCGTGCCTGGCCTGCTTAAGATCCGTGTCAGCAAGCTCGTGCAATTGCAGACTCTCACCTGCAGTGAAAACCAGGTGATCAAAGGCGCCAATGTTCGTGAAAAAGCTTTCCACAGACTTCTCGTCGAAGACGTCAACCGCCTCTCCACGTACATTTCCTCCGATGGATTGGATGGCTTCCTGAACTCTTTCTGCTTTACTGGAGACGATCACGACGTCGGCTCCCTGCGATGCCGCCTCTTCGGCGACTGCCAAACCGATCCCCGACGACCCGCCGATGATGACCACCCGCTTATTCTCGAAACTGTTTTCTCGTGGCATTGAATTCTCCTTTTGTGCACTTCCTTCGACTTACACAGCTACAGATGAGCAGACACTTCCATGCGGATCATGCATAATTAACATGATGCCCATGCGTTTAGAGAAATTACGTCAAGCCGACTTGAACCTGCTGATTACCTTTGCTGCCATTGCCGAGGAGAAAAGCATCACAGCGGCGGCATCCCGCCTGTTCCTCAGCCAGCCTGCCGTGAGCCGGGCCCTCCAGCGCGCACGCGCAATGTTTCAGGATGATCTTCTGGTTCGATCGCCGAACGGCTTCGAACTCACTTTGCGAGGTCGAAAGATTCTCGACGAGCTTGAGGGACTGCTACCCAGGATGGAGAATCTCGTTGCGCCGGTTCTGTTTGATCCCACGCAGGAGAAAAGCCATTTCCGCATCTCTGGCCCGGATAACGTTTGTACGGTCGTCCTTCCTCACTTGTGCCGGCAGTACGCGAACGGAGGCTATCAAGTGCAGTTTGAATTTCTTCCATGGCAGAGTGGCATCACGGAGCTAATCGAACACGGGCAACTCGATCTTGTTCTCCGCAATGATGAGGGGCTCCTGCCATCACACTTCCAGTTGGAAAGGCTCCACAAGGAAGATTGGGTTTGCGCCGTGGCGCGCGAGAGCCACTTTGGCGACCGGCTGCCACTTAAGCAATACCTAGCTGCGAGCCACATCGTGGTTTCCCCCTATGAAGGGGTGCAAACAATTCCAGACAAGCAACTGGCGGCTGTCGGTGCAATACGCAGCTCTTGTATTCGGGTGCCTTACTTCGGCGTGGCGCTGCAATGCCTTCCAGGCACCGAACTGGTCCTTACCCTAACTAGCGGCATGACATCAACTATCAAAAACGATCGCAGGTTGCGGCTCGTGAAGGCACCGCAAGAATTGCACGCGTTTCATTTCCTCATGGCCTGGCATCCGAGACTCAACACGGATCCGCGCCATGTGTGGCTTCGCGAGGCCGTGCGATCAACAGTCGCTCCCATCGGGTAACCGTGAGGATCGGAAGACGCGTGCAAAATGCCGCTATGTCTTAAAGCCGCACGCCACATCGCAGCCGCTGTTCAGAAGCGGCTGATGGAATTCGACCTGCTCTTCTTGGCCCCAAAGGTATACCTTGATCAGGGCTATAGTTGAGTGCGATACACGGATGGCGGGACGCCTACACAGTTTCTGAAGACAGTTGCGAAATGCTGTTGATTGCGGAATCCCACTTCCAATCCGACATCGAGAACAGAGAAGCTAAAATCTTTAAGCAGTTCCTTACTTCGCTCGATGCGGAGCCGAAGCATGTATTGGTGGGGACTCTGATTTGTGCTTGCACGAAATTGAAATGAGAAATGAGATAAACTCAGGCCCGCACAGTCAGCGAGGTCTTTCAAATCGATCTGTTTGTCCATGTTTGCGTGCATGAACTCAACAACGCGTCGAAGGACGTGAGGGGCCATGCCACCTTTGCCGGGAATCGATCTCGGAGTGAAGGTGTTGAAGGAGGTTAAGAGTATGTTGGCCAAAGCAGTTTCAATGGAATCAACAAACAGTTTTCCTGTCGAATAGCCTCTTGCTCGTTCCGCATCCAGCGCAAACAACAAATGGGTCAGCCGGTCGTCTGTGACCACGTCCGTCGGCACGATCTCGAGCGACCTCTCTGTGAGACGTTCACGTGCCGCATCCATTATTGCGGAGTCCGGTATTCTGATCGAAAGTACGCTGATCCCCTCGTCCCATCTGACGTTGTGCCATTCTTTTCGAGGACAAAACACGGCTTGGCCAGGGGCTATGGGAATCTTGACAGTGGCTGCGTCTTTCAATGAAAAGCCAATCACGGCTGGCTTCATAAAAAAATGCAGCAGCTGGTCTTCATGAAGATGCGATTGCCAGCTTGTCGGTTCGAGGTCGCGGCGCTCCACAAGCAGGGAGGATGAGGGAGATAAGGGCCCAATGGGGGCCGCATCGAACATCGGCTGCACGCTACCCTCTCGATGAGAGAGGATGCGGAATGCACTTTTTTCCTCTGTATTCATCTTCGCTTCGCTGCTGTTAGATGATCACCCCCTCGGTAAGGATTCGCTTGAATTTTCCGGGGACAAGCCGGTTCTCCGACTGCAGAACCAGCTTTTCCGCCTATCCTCTGTTCGCAATGACCTGCACATTGCAGAATTCTTTGAGCCCATCTTCGCTGAATTCAATGCCCATCCCTGAATTCTTATGGCCGCTGAATGGAATATTGGGATGGACATTGAGGTGTTGATTGATCCAAACCGTTCCAGCATCAAGCCGACGTGCAACAGCGTCCAGTGACTCAGGATCTGTACCCCATACAGAAGCACCGAGGCCATATGGAGTCCCGTTGGCCAGCCGAACCGCTTCATCGAGGTCCTGGTACTTGATCACGGCCCGCAATGGTCCAAAGTTTTCTCGGGTTATGTAAGCCGCTTCCGCAGGCGGATTGTCCAGAAGGGTGACGGGAAAAAACAGGCCGGCACCCTCCGATGGAACTTCTCCTTGATAGAGAATCGGAGCCTTTGCCTCTTGAATCTCCTTCCAAGTTATTTGCATGCGAGCGAACTGGGGGCGGTTCTGTATAGGGCCCAGGGTGGTCTCGGGATCGAACCCATCGCCGAGTTTCTGGCGTTTAGCACACGATATGAGTGCTTCCGTAATAGCTTGATAGATGCTCTCGTGCACGAAAAGGCGTTTGAGCGTGACACACCCCTGGCCACTTAGTGCGAACATGCTGAGAAACAGGTACTCGGCGATTGCCTGGGGATCGGCATCCGGAAGAACAATACCGGCATCGTTCCCGCCTAGCTCAAGGGTCAAGTGTTTCAGGGTTGGGGCGGCGGATGCGAAGACCTTGCGTCCGGTCTCCGAAGAACCTGTGAAGGAGACTTTCTTGAATTCCGGGTGCGATGTCATCCAAGGGCCAAGGTCATCCCCTCCGCTGATCACATTCAAAACGCCAGGCGGAAGCATCTCACGAATGTAATCGGCAGCTCGCAGTACCGTAAGAGGGGTAAAGACCGCAGGCTTCAGGACAACGGTGTTGCCGGTCAACAGAGCTGGAAGCACTTTTGTGAATGACAGCCAGAACGGTAGATTCCACGGGCTGATCGCGGCGACAACACCCAGTGGAACATAACGTTTCGTGACCTGTCCGACACTGGTTTCATTCCATGTCGAATCTGGCAGCTCCATTTGAAGTAGCGCCGGGACATAGGTCTCGAGAATCCATTTGATCTCGAACTGCGCCATGCTATAAGGCCGTCCGTTTTCCGCTGTCAGGATCGTGCAGAGCTCATCGGTAAGAGCTTTGAGCTCTTCCATGGCATTTGCGAGAAGGTCCCTTCGCTCGTTCCAGGTCTTGCTGCTCCAAAGGGGAAACGACGCCTTTGCACTCTGAACCGCCTGGTCGAGACCGTCCTTCTGAGTGTCGACCACGCTGGCAAGTTCTTCTCCGGTTACAGGATCGGAGATCTTTATCCGCCTGGAAAAGTCGATTCTTTGGCCGTTCACTATATTCGGAAAACCCGCCGTCAGACGAGCCTTTCTTAGCGCTTGCTTACGATTGGGATGGGGTATAGATAGGGAAGCTGCATTTGAGTTCATTAACAAAAGGTCCTTTCGCCAAGCTGTTATGAGGACCGTTATCTTGCGCAACCGTCCTAAAAACATCAGAATCCATCTGGCGGTATCCCGTGTTCGCTTTCATCTGTTGCGTTTCAATTCATCTGGAAATTTCTGCGACGGTGCGATCTGCTCCAGAGGAACTCCCTAACCGATCGAGTAACCCCGATACACCCATTCGCCTTGCAGGCATGGCGCCGCCGCCCATCTACGAACCGCGCTTGAGCTTTTGAGAGCAGACATCAAGACGCCGCCGTGTTCACTTGGCTCGTTGAAAAAATAAGATTCGACAGCGCCTTACCGATTACTGACCGACTCCAACGCCGGAGCGCCCGGTGAGTGAAGGGTCCGAATATCCCGCATCGGTGGCTGGCCGAAAAGACGGCTATATTCGCGATTGAATTGGCTGACGCTTTCGTATCCGACCTCAAAGCCAGCACTCGCCGCGTCCAGACCATCCAGAAGCATGTGGCCCCGCTGCACCATCATTTCCGCGGGCTGACCGCGATGAGTCCTCTTCAGTATCAGAAGCAACTTCGGTTGCAGGCAGCGTGGACACCCCATGCTTGCGATTTCGGCGAGATGCTCCACTCGTAGCGGCTTCGTATAATTCGCCCTGATCCAGGCGATCGCTTTTGCAGTCCGGTGGCTCTGATCTCCCAGCGTTGCAATCGCTCGAAGGCGTGTTCCCTCCGCACCGCGAAGGATTCGATAGATGATCTCGCGTTGAATTAGGCCACTGAGAAAGGGAATGTCCTGCGGCGTCCGCAGCAGGTCCACGAGACGGCAGCACGCATTGAGGAATTCCACGGTGGTCTCACCGAGCGCAATGCCAGGACTGTTAGACCCAGTCTCAGCCACCTCAATCTTCTCTCGGCTGAGAAGCTCTCGGACCACCCGCATTTCGAGTTTGAGTTACAACGCCAGACAGGGCACCGCTTCACTCGCCTCGATCACCCGGCTGACCACCGGCAAGTCGAGCGACGTCAGCAGAAATCGCGACTCATCGCAAATGAAAATGTTTCGGCCGAGTTCTACTCGCTTTCGCCCCTGGGCGATGAAAATCACACTCGGCTCGTAAGTCATTGAGCACGGAGCGGTGGTGGCGGTCCGTCTGCCCAGCGTAAGCCCGGGAATATCCGTTGCTCGGATCTCTTCAGAGCCCACAGACAACGCAATCTTCCGAGCCAGCTCCGCCCGCAATTCGTGGGCTTGATCTGGTAACAGAGACGCCTCCCCACTACGGTGTTTCACGGTGACCACTGCGCTCACCTCTACTCCCATGATAACTGTCTGCTCTGTGCGCGGATCGACAGTGCAAGAGAAATAGGCAATAGATCGGAAGGATCGGGATACCGCTGTAACGGCGCCTGATTCTAACCTGGAGATGACGGAAACAGTCCCCAGGGAGAAAACAATGCAGAAGCGCAAACTTGGAAATAGCGGCCTGGAAGTTTCGGCTCTCGGCCTCGGCTGCATGGGAATGAGCGAGCTTTACGGCGAAGCGAATGAGGCGGAGTCGATCGCCACGATCCACCGCGCAATTGATCTCGGTATCAACTTCTTTGACACTGCGGAGGCCTATGGCCCTTATGCCAATGAGGAACTCCTCGGTCGGGCGCTCAAGGGGCGCCGGGACAACGCCATTGTCGCGACGAAATTTGGTATGGACCTTTCGCGGGGTCCGGCCAGCGGAACCAATAGTCGGCCCGAACGCATCCGCGAGGTCGCCGACGCATCGCTTCTCCGGCTCGGCATCGATCACATCGATCTGTTCTACCAGCATCGGGTCGATCGGACCGTGCCGATGGAGGATGTAGCAGGCGCCGTCGGTAATCTCGTGCGTGAAGGCAAGGTTCGCTTCTTCGGTCTTTCCGAAGCGGGCGTTGAAAACATTCGTCGAGCCCATCCCGTCAGTGCGCTGCAGAGCGAATATTCGCTGTGGGAGAGTAATCTGGAGAGTGAAATCATTCCCATGTTGCAGGAACTCGGGATCGGTCTTGTTCCCTTCTGCCCGCTTGGCCGGGGGTTCTTGACGGGTAGTGCCAAACGTGCGGAGGAATGCACAGCGAAGGACCACCGCCAGTTCGATCCCCGTTTCCAAGGCGAGAATTTCGCCGCCAACATGAATGCGGTTGGGATCGTGCGGACCATCGCCGACGCCATCGGCGCAAAGCCAAGCCAGGTGGCCCTCGCTTGGCTGTTGGGCAAAGGCGATTTCATCGTGCCAATTCCGGGCACGAAACGCCGTGTCTACCTTGAGGAGAATGCCGGCGCCGTGGATATCAAACTCAGCGACGACAATGTAGTTCGCCTGGAGGCCGCATTACGCCCTGAAGCCGTGTCCGGACCGCGCTACAACGAAAAGGTCATGGCGTGGGTTGATCGCTGATCTGAACGAGCCAAACCGTTTGAGTCGTCGCTCTGACTCAACGTGGTTCGATCCACAGGTGCCCTAGGCTGAAAAATGCGCTTAGTCCGTCAGCCATCCTTTGATGGCTGTCTGCTGGGAGCAGGAACAGCCCGACGGCAAAGCGGTAACGTAATCAACATCGGAGGTTGTGTCCGAAATCACACTCAACCCGGAAGTTATGCAGATTCCGCCAGCGCCTGAAGGTTGGTCTTTGCTCTTGCTTTTGAATACCTCTTCTCGTCGTAGAGGCCGTGGGAATGTGGTAATCCCGAAAGGATTTCCAAAGAGTATGGGAAGCGTGGGAAGCCGGCTTTATGGCTCTCCATGCTTCCCATACTCTGTCATTTCCATGGCCTGTTTTAGAGGCACGGATCAAACTTCGACGTTTCCGAAATCGCTGTTTCGCAGGAGCTCAACACGTCCTGCTTAAAGTTGGCAGTCCTCACCGAAGGGAACGCAATTACTTGTCGGATGCGCCCAGCCGCCGCGAAGACCGATATTGTGTCGGCGACATTCCGAAAGAGGCTTTGAACAATCGGCTGAAATGGGCGGAATCATTGAAACCCCACCTATAGGCGATCTCGGTTATGGAGGCCTCGGTACCCGCTCCGTCTAATTCGGCTCGGCAACGCAGGAGACGTCGTCTTCGCACCCACCCCGATACGGTCTCGCCCTGATCGCCGAACAGCGTATAAAGATATCGAATCGAGATCCCATTAGCTTCAGCAATCTTATTCGGCGATAAATTGACGTCATTAAGGCGGCCTTCGATATCGTCGCTGATGCGCGCAAATAGCTGATCGCGAGGCGCTATTGTTGACGATCGCCGCTGTGCCCGAAATGCGGCTCCCAGCAGTTCCAGCGTTACGTCGACGGCGTCAAAAGGCGTGTTGACGTTCCGTACCATCACGCTATCGGTCAATGTCGACAAGTAGGACCCCAGAAGCGTGGCCAGGTTGCTGCCGCCAGGTAAGCGCAAGCCTTCGTAGGCCTCGGCGTTGTACAACACGCTTTCAAACCGCGCGATCGGGACGATCATGCACAGCTTGTCGAATTTTTCGGGCATCTCAAATGAAACAGGGCGCCCACTGTGCCAGACGCAGATTGCGCCGGGGCCGACGATCACGCGGTCGTCGCCTCTCCTACACAGGGTCGAGCCAAATCTTTGATAGAGGATTCCAAGGTACGTGTCGCTGTCCCCCGATATCTCCGCGCGCCCGCGTGCCGCTCCAAACGGATTGCCGGATAGCTCGACGAGGCGGATGTCGCCCAGGCGATGTGACACAACGTGGGTGAGAAGAGGCGCCTCGCGCGTTTCAGAAACGGTCCAGCCAACCAGATCGGAAGTCAAGGCGTGATGGAGAGACTCCCGATCAACGTATGTCCGCCGCGTCGCGACCGCTAGGCTTGCCATAGCAGATACATCCTTCGAGCCGCTTTTTGCAGCTCTGGCGAATAGGTCACGGTATAGCCGAAAGCCAGCTTTGACAACCTCGCCACTAGGCATTCGATGCAGCCAAATCCAAGAAAGACTGCACGGACGTACATGCGACTCCCGTCCAGTAATTCTAATCTAGGCTCATGACAACGGCTCGACTCGACAAAACTGCCACCATCGAAGACTTGGCGCAGGTTGCACAACGCCGCATTCCAAAGACCACATTAGGGTATTCGAAATCGGCACCGGCGTGTTGGACCAGCCTAAGGTGATTGACGGAAGCGTAATCACGAGCCTCTTCATTTATGACAGCCCGCAGTTTGGCGATGCGATTGTCGCTCAACCTATCTGAACGCCAAACCAAAAGGAGATACCAATGGTCGAACTCATCGTTCTCTATAAGACACCCAACGATCCCATACATTTCGAGAAGCACTACCGCGAAGTCCACGGGCCGATGACGGCCAAACTGCCCGGAGTTAAAAGCTACAGCTATGGGCCTGTTCGTGCCGTAAACGGCTACGGCGACGCCAGCGAATTCTTCTGGTATTGGTCCGGCATATTCGACAGCACTCAGGCTGCCATCGATGCCATGGCATCGCCGGCAGGCCAGGCGGGCGCTGCCGACGTGCCGAACTACTATCACCGTGATCCGCTCTTCATGTTCTTCGAAAAGTAGGCCTACTTCGAGCCATCACAACCTTCATTCCAGTCCCACGCTTCCAAAGCTGACTGGAGTGGACGCCTTAGCCCCAGGAAATTTTTATGGCCGCTTATTTGATTGCATTTGCCAAGGTAAAGAATGGCAACCGCATTCCCGAGTATTCGTCAGCCGCTGGACCGACCTTAGGAGCGTCCGGGGGAAGCGTTGTCACCCGCGGCAAGGTCCGATCGCTCGTTGGCGGGTTCCGCGCTGATACCTGCTTGATCGTGAAATTCAAAGACGCTGCGGCGATTGAAGCTTGGCACGGTTCTCCCGGGTACCAGGCGCTGATTCCGCTGCGAGATGAGGTGATGGATTCGAATTTTTTGGTACTGGAAGAGCCTACCTAAAGAGTACGAAACACCCTGCGGCGGCGTTTACCCCGCCCCGTCCTCCCGGCGCCCCAGACCAGCCAT
>Ga0207021_1170_pt1 | contig 14496 bp, 13 predicted proteins | sample Alteio_BWMinCont_49_FD_153496 | JGI IMG/M metagenome (GOLD analysis project Ga0207021, IMG submission 153496) | Enriched cells from forest soil in Barre Woods Harvard Forest LTER site, Petersham, Massachusetts, United States -... | ecosystem: Environmental > Terrestrial > Soil > Temperate forest >... | reverse complement strand
TATGCCTACCTGATCCTGGTGCGCGTATGGCAAGACATGAACTTGCTGGTTGGTAGTGTAATCGGGTTGATACTGGTGACAGTCGTTTCCGCCTGGTGGCCTGCCAACCGCGCTGCGAACATGATGATCGTCGATGCTCTGCGTCACGTATGAAAAGGAATAATGATGCGACATTTAAGAATGGCGGTTCTGGCTTGTGTGTTGAGCGACTTCGCACTCGTTGCGGCACATGCTACTCCGAGTGCACAGGAAATCCTGGCGGCTAGCGACGCGGTGCGCAATCCTGATTACCCGTTCGGCCTGACCAACACGCTGATTGAGTATCGCAACAGCAAGCAGACCGACACCAGCACCCTGGCGATCTACTCCAAGGCCGACCCTGCCAGCGGCCAATTCCGCAGCCTGATTCGCTACGTGGCACCGGCCCGCGATGCCAGCAAATTGATTTTGTATAGCGGCAAAGACATGTGGTTTTACGATCCATCGAGCAAGGCCAGCATCCGCCTGTCGCCGCAGCAACGCCTGCTTGGACAAGCTTCCAACGGAGACGTCGTCACCGTCAACCTGGCGAAGGATTACCAGGCAACCTCCGCGCTGGAGGAGGACACCCAGGACGGCGAGCGACAAACCAAGCATTGCTACAAACTGGCAATGTCCGCCAAGACGCCGGATGCCACTTACCATCATATCGAGATGTGGGTCGAAGCAGCAAATAGCCATCCGGTCAAGGCGCGCTTCTACACCGAAAGCGGCAAGCTGCTGAAAACGGCTTACTACCGTCATTACCAACAGCAATTGGGCGCCGAGAGGCCCATCGAAACCGTCATCATCGACGGTCTGGACCCGAATTGGGTGACGGTGATGCGGTATTCAGACTGGATCAAGCGCGAAGTGCCGGACGTGTGGCTGCAGCGCGATTACCTGCCGCGTTTCAAGCCGGAATAACGTGAATATACTGGCGTTGTATGTTGCTTCTGGCGGCGCGCCTGAAAATCTGCATGCGAAACTAGAAAAGGCGTATCGTGATGACTGGAACGGCGAACTGCCAGATGTCGCACCAGAGTGTTCGCCAGTAATTACGTGCCTTTTTCCGGGAAGCCTTGCATTCAAAGACTTCCTTATGTTTTAATGTCGCCCGCTCTCACTTCTGGAATTGTCATGGCCCTGACTGATGCTGATCATGCGCGGTTGTCGCGATTGCACATCGATATCAAAGATCACACCGCGAATTTTCTCGGATACCCGGTTTCCAAGGATTTCGACTATACGGATTTGCTCCCTTTCCTTGAATTTCCGCTCAATAACCTGGGCGACCCGTTTGCCGATTCAACCTGGAAGGTAGCCACGCGCGAATTCGAGCAGGAAGTCGTCGCGTTTTTTGCCGACGTGCTGCGCGCGCCGAAAGACAACTGGTGGGGCTATGTCACCAACGGCGGTACTGAAGGCAATCTATACGGGCTCTATCTGGCGCGGGAAATGATGCCGAAGGGCATAGTCTATTATTCGCAGGATACGCATTATTCGGTGGCCAAGAACCTGCATTTTCTTGGCATGCGTTCAATCATGATACGCAGCCAGCTGAATGGAGAGATCGATTACGACGACTTGCGGGCCGTGATGCACATTCACCGCGACGCCCCGCCTATCATTTTCGCCAATATCGGCACCACGATGACCGAGGCACGCGACGATATCCGCCGCATCCGCGCGATGATGGACGAGTTGGCGTTGAGCCACTACTATATCCATGCCGACGCCGCCCTGTGCGGCATGATTTGCCCTTTCATCGAGCCGCGCCCGCCGTTCGATTTCGCCGATGGCGCTGATTCCGTCTCCATCAGCGGCCACAAATTTCTCGGCTCGCCGATTCCCTGTGGCGTCGTCATCGCCAAGAAGAATAACGTCGACCGCATTTCGCGCAGCATTTCCTACATCGGCTCGCTTGATACCACCATCACCGGCTCGCGCAACGGCTTTACGCCGCTTATGCTGTGGCATCGAATCCGGTCGCTGGGTATCGACGGCATGCGGGCACGAGTCGACAAGGCGCTGGCAACTGCAGCCTACACCGAGCGCCGGTTGCGCGAAATCGGTGTCGAGGCGTGGCGCAACCCGGATTGCATCACGGTCGTCTTGCCCAAGGCCGATGCGACATTGAAGGAAAAATATCAGTTGGCGACCGCCAACGGCATAACCCATCTCATCTGCCTCCCGAATGTATCGACTGAACAGATCGATCAATTCATCAACGATTGGCAGCTTTTGTCGAAGGCGGAAAAATAATGCATCACTTGACTATCGTTGCGGAAGACCGGACCGGCTTGCTGGTGGAATTGAGCGCATTGCTGGGCAACAACGGCATCAATATCGCCGATATCCAGGCCAAGGTGCATGGCGCCGATGCGATCATCCAGTTGGACGTCGACCGCCATGAAGATACCTTGCGTGTGCTGGCGGAAGAAGAGTTTCATGTGGTGGCCGACGATTCGGTATTGGTGCGCATCGCCGATCAGCCCGGCGCATTGGCCAATCTTGCCAAGCGGCTGGCTGATGAAAAGATCGACATCCGCGCCATTCGCGTGGTCCAGCGCCATGCGAATTTTTCGGTTATCTCCGTGAATTGCGACAAGAACGATGCTGCACGCGATGTGTTGCGGGATGTCTTGTTACGTTGATTAAATTGATTTGATACGTAGGCAATGCCGAAATCTCGTCGCCCGGCATTGCAATTCGTTTTCTTATATCCAGCCCAATAGCCCGGCAAACACCGCCAGCGCAATTCCTACCCCAGCCGCCAGCGATGCCACTACTTTGATCTGCGATTTGCGTGACGCCATGTCATGCACCCAGTAAGCGACGACGAAGAACGGCAGATAGCCGACCAGGAAAATCAGCCACGGAGCACTGGCATTCCAGCCGTGCCAATCCCAGGTCAGGGCGCCGACATGATTGAGCCAGATTTCGACGAACACGCACAAGATCGAATTGACCACCGCCATCACCCAGCGATTATTGATGCCAAGGATCTTGAGGTGCCGGTCCGGCGGCAACATGCGCACGGTGGCCAGGCCCATGATCGCGAACATGAAGCTGATTTCGATGTTCAGCCCGATCAACAGTGTATAGGCCGAGCCTCCGGGCGTGGCCCAGATCGGCGCAAAACCGGAGAAATGGAATACCAGCCCGTTCCAGATTTCATTGATCCAGTCCATCAACCAGAACGCAATGCCGGCCAGCACCACGTTCCACCGTTTCTCGGCAGCTTGTTCAGCATAGGCATAGATGACAAACAGCATGAGCGGGATCACATACCATTGAAAGTGGGATGAGTCGCGAACCAGTTGTTCGGCTTGTGCAGCGGATGCAGTAATCATATCGTCTTCTTATCTCCTGGTCACACAAATTTGCCACCGGCGGTAGATTCACCGTGGCCGAAACCGGTTGAGTGATCCTCCGCATCGACGATCGACTCCAAAAATTTCCTCCACTCGGAGGCAATGCGATTCACTTCAGACTGAACAAAGAAAAACAATCCATTTGCTCTTTTTAACATATCGTCGGTCAGGTAGTAGGAAATAAAGACACTGTCGCTATCGGGATCGATGCAATAAAACGCATTTCGCAAATCGTTACGATAATTGAATTGCAACATGGCGGCCTGAACAATGTCGTCAACTTCGCCGGGTAACTCGCCTAATTCGATATGCAGCTGCAGACAGCCCATTTCCGCAATGTATTCAAATTTGAATGTCACATCGTCTATTTCCAGAAATTCCCCTTCTGCAATAGATGTTGGGTCAGAAATTCCGGCCTGTTCGCAAAATTCATTGACAATATCTTCATATTCCATGCTGTTCACCGCCCCCAACAAATAGCTTTACTACGCACCACTCGATCAAAATCTAAAATTTCAATATGACAATCGGAAGTATATTCCGTCCGCGGTACTTTCCAGAGACCAAAGACTAGATGGCTACCTCTAGTGTCCTGAGTCATTATTGATCCGGCTTCAATGATCTTGAAAGCCGCTCCCAGTGCGTTCAGGGGAAACTATTTCAAGCTCACAGATGCCGGCTCAATAATTCGTGGATTAAATATGGCGAGAATCGCCGCAATACGGCGTCACAAATGCGCGCAAGGTCTCGGCCTTGCTGTGCTTTGTTTCTTGTCTTGCATCGATTTCGCCACATTTAATTTTTCCACGAATTAATGACTCAGGACACTAGACTTTCCTTCTATTCTATTGGCTGTCGAAAGTTCCACCGCCTATATCTGCCAACTTCCCAAGCCGCAAAATCAATTACCGAATCTGAACTATGCTTCTATATTTACGGTCGCTGATTCCCACTCCTGACCTAGCTTGTTTAGCCATTTTTGCCCTTGGTTATCATCAAAATAAAAGTCGTCTTCCCTCGATTTAAGAAAGGCTTTCAATGATTCGTGCACCACATCTATTGAATATCCCTCTTTTTTAAATCTATCTACAATTGCAGATATGGCAGGATCCATGAAATTTTTCAAAGGCGTGAGGTCATCTTTGTATTTGATATGTCGCGCTTCTTCCCAGTTCTGTTGCTCGGTAAATGCTTCATTCAAAAATTTTGCAATATGCAAACTATCAAGCCAGAAATTTTCCTGCTCGTCTGAAAAGCCGAATTCTTCTTTATTCTTTATAAGAAATATTCGTACTACTGTATCGATCATATCTATTGAATAATTAGATTTCTCAGAATACGTATCTATGATATGCGTCATGAAAGTCTGGAACGTGATTTTTTTGCCACGTCGCTTTTCTATCTCCTGTTGTCTAGAAAATTCCCCGTTCAAGAAACCTCCAAGATTTATAATTTCTTTTTTTCTAAGTTTTGTGGAATTAATATCCTTATAGGGTTGACTAAATATTTTATCCGCCCCATGCAATTCGAGGTCTGGGAAGATATCGGTTCTTCCACATGATAGATTTACATCATGTTGTTTAAATATGGAGAAAGGGTTTTTATCAAAAATGGAAAAATTTTTCCAAATATCGTCAGACACGATGCGCACGTCATGGATATTTTTTTCACCGAATTTCCCAGCGCCGCTCCCAAATTGAATAGAAAAATAGTCTATTCCGCGGTGGTCAGGATCGAAATCTCGAATTTCCGGGTGCAATGCGCAGTAGGCGATCCATTTTTTGGCAAACGATCGCGCGAGCTCGATATTTCCCATCGAATTGTTAATACGCGAAAATTCCAATTTCGCGCTTGGCGACGAAAGCTTTTTTTCTAACCAATATGCCTTTGCAACCTTAGCAAACGCTGAATTTTCTTCAGATGTAACTTTCATTGCTTTCTGAAACTCTTCGAAAGGAGTGCCAACATGCTCACGCGGATTTTCGCCGACATACATACTAATTTCCGAATACAGCTTTTCTTCAAATTTCTTAAACTGATTGTCCAGGAAATCCTTGCAGGTCGCGTATGCATTCTTCACGTCATCCCAAACTTTGAGGATGTCGATTATCTTGCTGTTTTTCGGAAGGCAGAGGATTTCTCGGATTGTCGCCCAATCTTTTTCGTTGATTTTAGAATTAATGGTAGTGAACTTAGTTGGATTTCCTTTATATATTAAATGTAATCTTTCCATTTCGATGCTCAGATCACGCTCTATTAGCTTATCGAACGCTTCAACTGCCTTTTTTAGCTCAGGGAGAACGTTCCGATCCGCCAGCTTCGTCCAGATATCCATTTTCACATTATCGTCCGCCAGATTCCGGTTTTCGAGTCCTTTCGCGAAACTCAAGATAATGTTCATCGGGCGAAATTTCTTCTGAGGAGCCGGCAACCCAAGTTTTGCCGCAATCTGCGCCGCAATCACCTCGCGTCTCTTTGTCGGGTGATAACAAACGCAAGCTTTGTCCAGCATAGTCATTTCAAATTCGCTGAAGCCAAACGACGCCAGTAGCAATTTGCACGCGTCCCCCTCCAAAGCCCCTTCCGCAAGCCACTTTGAGATCTGTAAAATGTCGAGATTGATTGTATCCGTCAAGCTAAAAGATCGGCGATCTTCGAGCTTCTTCGAGAAGTCTTTTTCATGCTCTTTGTCAACGGGGCCGATTGTCGTGTTGAATTCATACGTCTGCTCGGGCCTTTGTTCGCGAAGAAGTTGAAGGTCCTCTTCGCTACCGTAAGTCCAAAGAAGACTTTCGACGTTATCCCAGTCACGCTTGAAATTTCTTCCTGCCTTGCTGGCCTCCGTAAAGTAACTCGCGGTCACCGACAAGTACGAGACTGCAGCAACCGCCGATAGCGGGCCTAGAACCACGTTGGCCCCAGGGATCGCATGCGCCACCGCAACGACGGCACCGATTCCAAGCAAGATTCCAAGCGAGCCCTTTACAAGTTGCACATTTGAACGGTAGCTTGCCATTTTGTTTAATTTATTTAACAAGCTTAAATGCTTGTAAAATGTTTGCGAAAGCTCATCGATTTTTTGGGGAGGAAGCATTCCCTCCTTTTTCGCGCGATCGCACGCATCTTCAAAATCTTTTTTGATGATCTTTATTGCCTTCGCTATTTCGGCAGTTTTAATCTTTCTGGCTCCGCCTGTGAACAGATGCGTTAGCGCCGCAGCAATGTCCAGGCCAGGAACCGTTTGGGCAATATTGTTAGTAACTTCAAGGGGCACGTGCCCCCCCAAGGTTGTAACAAACGCTGGCACATCCGACGCGATGCCAGCTGGTTGCAAAGCAGCGTTGCGCGTGGTGTCCGATACTTCTATGTAACTTTCTGCTTTCTGAATTGTGCTGAACTCGGGATGCTTGCTGATTGCCTCCTTCAATTTAATCCAGGCGAGTGCAACTTCGGGTGTGACCTCGCTTGCGGGCAATCGAAACGCTTTGTCGGCCAGGTTAAACAACTGTACTATCTTGGTCGCGGCTTCTATTTGATCGTTTCCAAAAGCAGCAAGAGCTTCCTTCCCCTGCGCGAAGGTGTCAACAAGCCCGATCACGTCGCCGAAGACAGACAATACGGTTCCCATATCCGCACTCACCTTATCGGCCATCAGTCCGCTACTCGGGATGTTGCTTTCATTCCAATTGACACCATCGGCCGTCACATTATCAACGACCCAAGACTCGATATAGAGCGTTTCCAAATCCAATGGTAATGCGTTTGTTTTTAGCTTCGTATTTTTTTTCAGAACTTTAAATTCGATAAAGAGTCGTATCTTTGCCATCAAACACTTGTCTTCATCAGGGGCGTTACATTCACCGTACATTTGGCCGGTTTTGATAGCATTCTCATAAAAATCCAAATCGCGCCTCATTGCCGGCGTAATGCCGTTAGCAAAATCCTTCGCGCTTCTATACGCACTCCGGGCGCGTCCAGACATGCTGCGCTTCCGCTTATTCCTATCTGGTCGTTGCTTTTCGCTTACCTTTACTTCTCGTAACGTCGGTGGAGGACTGTCCGGTTCAATGCTAGGGGACCGCGTTGGTAGCGAAGGGAAAATGCTAGGGATACGCAAGTCTCCGTCAGTTTGTACTGGGTCGGTAGAAAATTGCCGATTTGCCAGCGTAGGCTGATTTCGCTTACCCGGCGGTAGCTGTTCCCATAAGCCGGAGGATCGATTCCGCATAGGCGTGCGCCGCGTCACCGGGTTCTCAATGTCCGGCCTGTGAATGGTCGTCTTTTGCTGAGGCTTGGCCCGAGATACGACTTTGGATTCGTCTCTACTTCTTCGATTTTCGAGCTTCCTAGGTACGCCCGGCGGTGAAGCCCGCAATTTTGTTCCGTTAAAATCCATGATTTCTCCTTACAAAGTCAGTCTTTTCAACGAGACGCACTTTTGGCTCGAATTGAGTAACTAAAGTAACGTTTTCGTTGCAAGAAAATGCGGTCGGTGGCAAAACCGCAATTGGTCGGTCGCAACGAAGACAACGCCTTTTTATGCCCGGACGACCCCCTCAATCCGGAGGGAAAGGGCTATTTGGGTGTCGCGCGCCATCCCACAAGTCCGTTTGCACAGACGCCTATTTACGGAATGAGTTCTACTGTATTTGTTGTTCAATTGGATTCTGTTAGTATCAAGCTATTGCGAAATAGTCATGGTATGGTCGAGTTGAACCTGATCAAAATGGAATAACAGCGGAATGACATGCAAATGACCCTCGACACCTTATTTTGTTGCGATTCAATCGCCGTGCGGTAAAGAAGAATGCAGATAGATTCGCACACGATTTTCTGGGTATTCACCTTGCTGCAGCCGGTCGGCATTACGGTCTATTGGCTGACTGCGCGGCGTCATCCAAATCTTGGCGGGCCAGGCTGGTGGGCGGCCGGTTGCGTGGCGGCCATACTTGGTTTTGGCGGAATCCTGTTGCGCGGGGCGCTTCCCGATATTTTCGCGGTCAATCTTGCCAACACGATGCTGGTGGTTGGTACGCTTTGCCTATGGGCCGGTTTGCGCTCTTTTTTTGGGCGCAAAGTGCCGCTCGGTTTCCTGGTATCGGTCTTACTGTTGGAGGCAATTCTGCATTGCTGGTTTACCTTCGCCTGGCCGTCGATTACGGGCAGGGCAGTTGTCGTTTCCGTGTTTAACGGTGGCGGAACCTTGTTAGCCTTGCGCGAAGTTCTCCAGCAAAGGAAGTCTTCGTTGCCGATCGAGACCAATTTGTTAGGTGTTCTCCTCGCTGTAGACGCGTTGCTCCATCTCGCACGGATTGTCAGCGCAGTAATTTTGCCTGCGCCGATCAGTTATGGCGCACCGAATTCGATGGAAGGTATCTTCCTCCTAACCTTCGCGATTACGGCGATAGGCCGGCTGATTCTATTCATCACCTTGATTTCCGGTCGTCTCCAAGACGAACGCGAAGCGGCAGATGTGCATCTGCGCGCCAGCGAAATGCGTTTTCGCAAGTTGCTGGAAGTGGTTCCTGTTTCGGTTCAGGGGTATGGCGCAGACGGCGTGACGCATTACTGGAACAAGGCGTCCGAGAAAATTTACGGCTATGCTGCAGCAGAGGCGATCGGCCGGCAATATGTCGACTTGATCATCCCGCAGGAAATGCGCGAAGCGATACGTGATGGCATGCAAAGGATGTTCGCAACAGGGCAGGTGGTGCCGACCACGGAAATGACGTTACGTCGCAAGGACGGGGCGCGCGTTGCTGTGATTTCCAATCACGCCTATGTCAACGTGCCCGGCAACCCACCTGAGCTGTTTTGTGTCGATACCGATATTTCGGAGCGCAAGTTGGCCGAGGACGAGATCAACAGCCTGGCATTCTACGATCCGCTTACCGGCTTGCCGAACCGGCGGATGCTGCTCGACCGGCTGGCGCAGGTGGTGGCTCTGAGCACTCGCAACGAGCATCATGGCGCATTATTGTGCATCGATCTCGATAACTTCAAGAACCTCAATGACAATCTTGGTCACCACATCGGCGACCTGTTGTTGCAGCAAGTTGCCCAACGTCTGTCGACCTGTGTTCGCGAAGGCGATACGGTGGCACGCCTTGGCGGTGACGAATTCCTGGTGATTCTCAAGGATCTGAGCGTCAGCCAGCATCAAGCCACGGCTGAAGCCGAAAGCGTCGGCAAGATCATTCTTGCAACGCTTAACGAAACCTATGAGTTGGTCGGGTACGAATACCATAGCACGCCCAGTCTTGGAATCACCGTATTTGCCGACCATCAGGGCACCATTGAAGATTTATTGAAACGGGCCGATCTGGCCATGTACCAGGCGAAAGCCGCAGGCCGCAATACCTTGCGCTTCTTCGATCCGAAGATGGAGGCCGTGGCCATGGCAAGGGCTGCGATGGAGTCTGGTTTGCGCGAGGCAGTCCAGCGCAGTCAATTTCTTCTCTATTACCAAGCGCAGGTCGATGGCGCCGGGCGCCTGACCGGCGTCGAGGCCTTGCTGCGCTGGCTGCATCCTGAACGCGGGACGGTGGCCCCGCTTGAGTTCATTTCACTAGCGGAGGATACCGGCCTGATTCTGCCGCTTGGGCGTTGGGTGCTGGAAACCGCCTGCAGGCAGCTGGCGTTATGGGGAAAGCAATCAGAATCGGCGTATCTGACGATGGCGGTGAACGTCAGTGCACGGCAATTCCATCATCGCGATTTTGTCGATCAGGTATTGGAAATACTGGCACAGACCGGCGCCAACCCACAACATCTGAAGCTGGAACTAACGGAAAGCCTACTGCTCGACGACGTCGAAGACGTGATTGCCAAAATGACGGTGTTGAAGGCGCATGGCGTGACCTTTGCGCTCGATGATTTCGGCACCGGCTATTCGTCGCTGTCGTATCTGAAGCGCCTGCCGTTGGATCAATTAAAGATCGACCAGTCGTTCGTGCGTGACATATTGACCGACCCCAATGATGCATCGATCGCCAGGACCATCGTCGCCCTTGCCCAAAGCCTGGGTTTGTCTGTGATTGCCGAGGGTGTTGAAACCGAGGCGCAGCGCGACTTCCTGGCTGCATCCGGTTGCCATGCCTACCAAGGTTATTTCTTTGGCCGCCCGTTACCGATTGAGAGTTTCAACGAATTCCCTCAACTGGACGTGTTCCTGCCTTAAAGTCATAATTGAGTTCATAACCGACTCTAGCCTCTATCTTGGCGATACGGGTCGTTGGCCGCCTGCGCCTCGAACCGGAGATCTTCGATCATACGTCGGACTTCAGTTCGGTGACGTTGCACCGCTGCATATACTTCGGCCGACATGGGGCTGGCGGTCATCAAATCCGCCAGTTTGTTGTGATTGTGGACATTGTTCCTAGTTTTGAAGTGACTCATGTCTTACTCTCGTTGAAACTTTTTTCGTTTGGGTAGCGGGCCATTTCGATCAATTCCCAACCCAATTGACGACGCAATTCATTGTTTGACAATTGCCCTGATCGCGGTGTCGGCTGTGGCTTGATCATTGCGCATTGTGTATTTTTCAGTGTCACTTTTTCGCTTCGACTCATATCGATTCAATCGGTGTAGGAGGTGTTCGGAAAACCCGGAGTAAAATCTAAGCAATATCCCTGCCAGAGCTGCATCTATCAGGAAAATTATTTGGATAACCGTTTGCAAAAGATTACCCAAGCCGACTTATCTTGCCAACGAATAAAAACGCACGCCGATATTTGGAATATGTTGGGTAATTGAATCGATTTTCCACTGAAAACAGACGAGATGGAGAAGAGAAAATTCAAGCGCCACTATCTTCGGCTTCATCTTCCGGCGGCTGAAAAGATAGCAAATGGGCAAAGAAGAAGCAGCCGCCTGCGATACCGGCCGTGAGGAATGCGAGGGTGATGCCAAGTTGCTTGCCTTGCCAGAGACTGCCGAACCAGTCATCCAGTTCTGCCGCCACCACCGCGAATTTTCCGCCAACGCGCTCCAACTGATATTGGGAACCCTTGTATTGGCCCGGCATGATAGGGAACGCCTTCCCGCCGACGATTTCATAACCGATCGCACCATCCGGACCGTCGTTTGCGGTGAAATAGATGACTGCAGAACCAAGTAAGCCGGCAATCAGTATGCCAATGCCGATTCGCTTGACACGTACATGAAGTGGTAAAGACTGGTTTGGGTTATCTTGATTGTTTGCTTGACTCATTGTAGCCTTGGTTGGCGTGCTTTTGAACGAACGTGGGTGATTGTATGGAAGATAATGTATTGATTATAGTCAATATTGACTACTGTATGACTGGCAGTTAAGCTCACCCTCACCGATTGCCAAGAGCCTTGTCATGATCGATTTCACCAGTACTGTGCCCGATTCTTTGACACCGAATATGTCCGCTGCACCTTTTTTGCGCGAAATCTGGCAAGCGGTCGGCGGTAATGCCGATTTTCTGCAGCATCTGGAATTTAGTGATGCAAATCAAGGCCAATTGCGCTCGGCTTTTGCCGTCACCGATCTGGCCGCTGCTTCCATCGGCGCGGCCGGCTTGGCGATTGCCGAAATGATGCGGCAGCGGAGCGGCAAGCTTCCCGTAGTTCGGATCGACCGCCGCCTGTCTTCTTTTTGGTTCCAAAGCTCACTGCGTCCCATAGGTTGGGAATCGCCTTCGCTGTGGGACGCGATTGCCGGCGATTATCAATGCACTGACGGCTGGATACGCTTGCATACCAATGCCCCGCATCATCGCGATGCGGCGCTCGCCGTGTTGGCGGTGCCGGCAAATAAGGACGCCGTAGCCAAAGCAGTGGCCGACTGGCAGGCCAGCGAACTGGAAGCCGCCATTGTAGGGCAGGGCGGATGTGCCGCCGCGATGCGCTCGCAGCAGGAATGGGCTGTGCATCCGCAAGGGCTAGCCGTTGCGGATGAACCTTTACTGCACGTTGCATTGACGGTTGCCGCACCGAAACCCGCCTGGGCGAATCGGATAAATATCAATCGTCCGCTTGAAGGCATCCGTGTGCTGGATTTGACGCGCGTCCTGGCCGGCCCGGTAGCGACCCGTTTTCTGGCTGGCTACGGTGCCGATGTGCTGCGCATCGATTCACCGACCTGGGACGAACCGGGTGTCGTGCCGGAAGTCTCTTTAGGTAAGCGCTTGGCGCGCGTCGATCTGCGTCAGGCAGAAGGGCGCGCCACATTGGAGGCACTATTGCGGCAGGCAGATGTGCTGGTGCATGGCTATCGGCCGGAAGCCTTGGCGCGGCTAGGCTTCGATGCGCAAACCCGGCGTCGCCTCAATCCCGGCCTGGTTGATGTATGTTTGGATGCATACGGCTGGAGCGGCCCATGGCGCGGGCGTCGCGGCTTCGACAGTTTGGTTCAAATGAGCAGCGGGATCGCCGACGCAGGCATGCATCGCTGGAACCGCGATCGACCGACGCCGTTGCCCGTGCAGGCACTCGATCACGCCACCGGCTATATCATGGCGGCAGCAGTGGTTCGCGGTTTGGTGATGCGACTACAAACCGGCGCGGGTAGTGAAATACGCACTTCCCTGGCACGCACTGCCGCCTTGCTCACCAGCCAATCCGTGCAATTTCCGCAGAAGGATTTTCAGGTGGAAAGCATCGACGATCTTGCCGACCCGATCGAGCTTACGTCCTGGGGTAGTGCCCGTCGCCTCAAAGCGCCTGTATCTATCGAAGGGGTGCCGATGCAATGGACGCTTCCTGCCGGGCTGCTCGGCAGCTCGCCGGCAGTGTGGTGAACCTCAGGGGCAATGCTCAAGCCCGTAGCTTGCCCTTGATCGCTTCGCACAACTCACCTGCGGCGTCGGCTGAAAGCTCCAACGCTTCACATGCAACCGTGCCGCTCTTATCCCATTCAAGCGACTCACTTTCGCCTCGAAATTCCTGGATTGCTCTTTCCACCACATAATTCAACGCCACCAACGCACGGATTGGACTTGCGATGGCCTCGTCGTACAGGATGTCATGATCGTGATGCATGCTGATCGCCGATACCACATCGTCGGAAATCGACCATTGCTGCGCCAGTAATGAGCCGACGTAGGCATGGTCGAGCCCGTGTCGCTCATGCTCCACCTCAAGAAAATCAATGTCGCCTTTGTGGTTGGCAATCGAGAGCGTTTCCAGATAGCCTGGAAACGTGGCTTTTAACAATGGAATGCCGATATCACAGAACAGGCCGAAGCTATAGGCGATTTCGGGCTCCACGGATTTCAATTCCTTTGCCAGGAAACTCATCCCCTTGGCGCGTTTTTCCGAGACATCCCAAAATCGCGCCATCATCATTGCGCCTGAACCCAAGGATTTTTTTGTGATGAGGCCGGTCATGACAGCAGTGCATTGGTTCATTCCGATCATCGAGATAGCGTCCTGCACCGTTGTGATATGTCGCCTGGCATTGAAGAAGGCGGAATTGGTCGTTTCCAGCAATCTGCTGGCCATCGCCACGTCGCGGTTGATCAGATCGGCGATTTTCCTGATGTCGGGGTCTTCTTTGTGTATTTCATGCTGTAGCGCCATGTATAGCGCCGGGCGCGGTGGAATGTTGACTGCTAATACGATGTTGTCCCGCTCGGCAGTCGCGGAATGGCTTGATGGATTTTCAGGCATGATGCCTCCATGCAACATGACTGCAGCTTAATCGGTGTATAGAAGACGAAATCGCGCTACAGTCTGTTATGTAGAACAATGTTAGATTCTTCAGTATTCGAATAGATGCGAGCGGACATAGCAGCAACTAGATAGTACCGTAAAACAGCACGAACTATTGGAACTCATTCCTGGCTAGGTTTTACGATTCTTGGAATATCCAACCAACATCCATCCTGAAAAATCTCGCCGCTTTGACCGATTCGATGTACGATTTGCGAACAAGATTACGTTTGCCTTGGTTGAGGCCGGCAAAGCCGATGATTGCTCTGTAAACAGGAGCAGCTCGGAGGGGGAGTGACGATAATTAACGTAAGTAAGTCGCTTTTTGGATGGCACTGCATTAGAAGTAATGCAGTGATCGTGCACAATCGCATAGCGATGTTTTGTTATGCGCTAGGCTTGTTGATATTTTGTGTCGTTG
>Ga0207021_1167_pt1 | contig 14922 bp, 16 predicted proteins | sample Alteio_BWMinCont_49_FD_153496 | JGI IMG/M metagenome (GOLD analysis project Ga0207021, IMG submission 153496) | Enriched cells from forest soil in Barre Woods Harvard Forest LTER site, Petersham, Massachusetts, United States -... | ecosystem: Environmental > Terrestrial > Soil > Temperate forest >... | reverse complement strand
CCACCGACGTGGCGTCGATCCCCGGAGGGGCCCCCAGGGGTACAGAGACTTCTTCGCGCGCGGGCTTGAGATTGAAAGGGCAAACTTCCTGGCAGATGTCGCGGCCTCAGCTCTGTGAACCGAATCGCAGTCCGAAAATCTGAATCGGAATTCCTTCGGCGTCGGGAAAACTCAGGCGGAAAGTTCGGCGATTTGCGGGTAACCCCTTCAGCGCATAATAGAGACCAAAGCCCTGAATGCGAACGACAGCGGCTCCGTTCTCGTCGATAGTCGTTCCTTCGCAAGCCCACTCCTGCAACATGGTTCCTTCCAAGGGTTCCACGTAAATTTTTGGGACTCCTGGTTTTGTGGCCTGAGCGATGAGAGCGAAAATCTGACTCCCGCAATTTACCTTAGCGATCGCTTTCGGGTCGCTGGTCCAGATGCAGTCCTCGGCTTCTTTCCAGTCTCCAGTGAAAGACTTGGATCTTCTCTTCGACTCCGTTCGTCCAGTTTGCACCCGAACCGCGCGCCACTTCGGTCGCGCCATATTGCACGACGACTGCTGGCCACGAGGAAATTCCAAAAGCGGTCGAGAACATCGCGTCGAGATCAAACATACCCGGAAACTGAACTTGAAACTGCTTCAAGTAATCGGCCGCACCCTTTGCGAAGGGCGCCGGAGCGCGGAACACGATAATGAATCCCATTCCGTGCGAGCTATATCGCCGATGCCATTCCCTCGCAGTTTGAAGGGCGCGCTCGCCGGCGAATTCCGTCGGGTCGACGAAAACATAGGTCCAGGCCTTCTGAACAAAGTTCGAGTTGAGCGGAAGTACCGAGGCACCTGCTTCGGTGCGAACTGCCGCCAGCAGCGGTTCGGAATTGTACCAAAAAGGCGCAAGCTCCCTCTTGGCCGCTGCGATCGCCTCTTCGGGTGTGAGGGCCTTCTCTTTTTTCTTCCAACCACCCATTTGACCTCAGGCCTCTTTTTTTCCGAAAGACGCGATGGTCGCAAGTCCGGCCACGCCGGCAGCCATCAGATGAGTGAAATGAAGGGAATGCACGAAATCACCGTGGGTAATGTCCATTCGCCACGTGAAGATTCCGGTGGCAAGGCCGGTACCGATGACTAATCCGAGATTGCGGATCGTGGCGAGAAATGCGGAGGCAACGCCAATCTTGTTGATCGGAACCGCGCCCATGATCGCATTGTTATTGGGTGACTGAAAAAGCCCGATCGCAAGACCGATCGAAGCGAGCGCGATGATCACGGCGTGCGTGCTCATGGTTTCAGTGATGCCGGCCCCGAAGCCTCCAGCCATACCGAAAAGTGCGAGTGCTCCAACCAAAGATCCCGCCACACTCAAACCTCGTCCGCCGAGTTTGTCGGAAAGTCTTCCGCTGATCGGAGCGACAATCAGGATCGTGAGCGGCACCGCGGTCATCAAGGCTCCCGTCGCATGAGTCTGCAGATGCATAACCTCTTCGAGAAAGAACGGCATGAGGACGGTGACCGCGGAAAAGGCAACGAACGTAAGGAGAGCCGCAAGATTCGAGGTCCAAAAGGTGCGGATGCGCATTAATGAAAGATCAAACAGCGGAGCAACGGCCTGCGACTCGACTGCGATAAAGATAGAAACCATTCCCGCGACGATGCAGCCGAGAAAGAATCGCGATAGATGGTACGAGGCCGCACCCAAAGAAAGGGTCGGGGGATCGAAGATCACGATCATCGAAATCAGAATGACCGATTGAAGAATGGCGCCCATCCAGTCAAACGGGATTCGGCCTTCGGGCTCGACGTCCTTTTCAAGGAAATGCTGAACGAGAAACACTCCGATGATCCCGATGGGGATGTTGAGCAGAAAAATACTGCGCCAGCCGAATGCGCTGATGAGAAGTCCACCCAAGCTCGGTCCCGAGATCAGTCCCGCGCTGACGACCATGGACAGTGTGCCGAGTGCGCCGCCGCGACCATCACCCGGAAAAGCCGCCGTGATGATAGCCGGTCCATTCGCCATGAGCATCGAGGCGCCGATCGCCTGAATCACGCGCGCCGAAACAAGCAGCGAGAGAGTGGGCGCGAACGAGCAGAGAATCGAACCGAAAGTGAAAACCAGATAGCCGCTTTGAAAAACTCGCTTGCGTCCCAGCTGATCGGAAAGCCTGCCGAACGGGAGTAGCAGACACGTGATGGTCAAAAGATAAAGAATCACGACCCATTTCACTTGGGAGAGATCGCTCGCCAATTCCTTGGTAAGCGTCGGGAGCGCGATGTTAACAATGCTGGAATCGAGGGTAGCCATGAACGTACCGCAGGCTACAGCCCCTAAGATCCACCACCTCTTGGCCATGGGCGAAGTTTAGCACTTTTTCCCAAGTCTTCTAATGGATAACGCACTGAGCCGTCACATTGTCGCCCGAAGAAATGCCCTTCTCCCCGCGCGTCTGGATTGATAAGGTGCAGTGCAAAGGAAATAGTACCGGGTATGAATACATCGACAAAAGCGGGCGAACTCGCCTGCCTCGCAACGGAGCTCCGGATCTCAATTATCGACATGCTGACGGAAGCCAAATCAGGCCATCCGGGAGGAAGCCTCTCGGCGATCGATTTGATGACGGCGCTTTGGTTTCACGAGATGCGCGGAGTCGACTCACCTTCTCATCTCAAGGCGGATCGCGACCATTTTGTCCTCTCCAAAGGTCATGGCGTCCCGGCGCTCTACGCCTGCCTCGCAAAAAAAGGTTTCATCCCTAAAGACGAGCTGATGACGCTGAGAAAAACCGGAAGCCGCCTTCAAGGCCATCCCGATCGCGTCAGACTCCCGATTGTCGAAGCTTCGACCGGAAGCCTCGGCCAAGGACTCTCCGTCGCCCAAGGGATGGCGATGGGTCTCAAGCTCGACGGCAAGAAATCCATGGTCTACTGCATGATCGGTGACGGCGAAATTCAAGAAGGCCAAATCTGGGAATGCGCGATGTCGGCCGCGAAATTCAAACTCTCCAACCTTGTCGCGATCCTCGACAATAATGGCGGCCAGATCGACGGACCCTGCGATCAGGTGATGCCGATTGAACCTTTAAATGACAAGTGGCGCGCCTTCGGCTGGCATGTCATCGACATCAACGGCCACGACATGACGAGCATTCTCGGCGCTCTTAAAGAAGCGCGCACACTCCATGACGGCGGCGAAGAAAAACCCATCATGATTCTCGCTCGCACCGTCAAAGGCAAAGGCGTCTCCTTCATGGAACATCCGACGGCATGGCATGGCGTCACGCCGAAGCCCGAAGAAGCGGCTCGCGCCAAAGAAGAGCTCAACAAACTCCTCGCAACTCAATCCGGAGGTCAACATGCCTAAGGCAACCCGCCTCGCATTCGGTGAAGCTCTCGCTAAACTCGGAGAAACCCATCCGGAGATCGTCGTCCTGGACGCCGATCTTTCGAAGTCCACCCGCACGGATCTTTTCGCCAAAAAATTTCCCGATCGTTTCTTTGAAATGGGAATTGCCGAAGCCAACATGATCGGCACGGCCGCAGGTCTCGCCTTCACGGGAAAAACCGCGTTTGCCGCGAGTTTTGGCTGCTTCCTGACCGGTCGCTACGACACCATTCGCCTCAGCGTCGCTTACGCCCAAGCTAACGTCCGCCTCATCGGCACTCACGCCGGCGTGGGCATCGGCGACGATGGCCATAGCCAGATGGGCCTTGAGGACATTTCGCTGATGCGCGCGCTCCCCACGATGGGCGTTTTCCAACCCATGGACGCGAAAGAAACCGAATATCTGATGAGCTACCTCGTTCGCGACTGGAAAGGTCCGGCCTATGTGCGCCTGACTCGCCAGGCTCTACCGGATCTCTTTCCGGCCGGCGCTACTTTCGTTCCAGGCAAGCTGATGGAAATTACTCCAGTGCAGGGCGCGAAAAAAGCGATCTGCATCGCGAGCGGCGCAACCGTCACCGAAGCTGTCGAAGCTTCGAAGAAGCTCGCGGCTCAAGGCATCGCGATGTCCGTTTGGAACGCGCACAGCCTGAAGCCTTTCGATGACGAAACGACGATTCGCCTGGCGAAAGAAGCAAAGCTTATCGTCACGGCCGAAGACCACTCGGTCATCGGTGGACTCGGTTCTTGCGTCGCTGAGGCACTCGCCAAAGCGGGTTCCGGTACGAAGCTTCTCAAGCTCGGCATTCAGGACCTTTTCGGCGAAAGCGGCGAAGGCTTCGAGCTCTATGAGAAGCACGGAATTTCCGCGGCAAAAATCGCGGAATCCGTCGCGAAGGCACTGACTTAAACTCATGAAGGCCTGGCAAGTCCGAAGTCACGGAGGACTTGAGGCGCTCGAGACGGTCGATCTTCCTGAGCCCAAGCCTGGCCCGATGCAGGTCAAAGTTCGCGTTCAGGCCGTCGGTCTCAATCACCTCGACATCTGGGTTCGTAAGGGCGTCCCCGGCCACAAGTTTCCACTCCCGATGGTTCCGGGCTGCGATATCGCGGGCCAGATCGTCGAGTTCGGTCCCGGTTCCGAGAGCGCACTGAAGAATTCCGGTCTCGTCGTCGGCTCCGACGTCATCTTGAACCCCGGCAATTCCTGTGGGCACTGCGAAGCCTGCTTAAGTGGTCTTGATCCGCTCTGCCGCGAGTACGGAATGCCGGGAGAGACTCAAGACGGCGGCTGCGCGGAGTTTTTCATCGCGCGAGTCGCGAATCTCATCGCACGCCCGAAGAATCTCTCCGCCTCACAGGCTGCGTCTCTTCCGATCCCATTTATCACCGCATGGTCGATGCTCGTGAGAAAAGCCCAGGTGAAACCGGGCGAAGTGGTATTGATCCAAGCCGGCGGAAGCGGCGTCTCTATCGCCGCCATCCAGATCGCGAAACTCTTCGGATCCATTGTTATCACGACCGTCGGAAGCGATGAGAAAATCGCGAAAGCTCAGGCGCTCGGCGCTGATCACGTCATCAATTACCGTAAAGAGAGATTCCGCGAGGCCCTCAAAAAGATTCTTCCCGCCTACGGCAAGAAAGGCTGCGACATCGTCATCGATCATGTCGGCGCCGATACGATGAATGAGAGTATCAAGAGCCTCACATGGGGCGGAAGACTCGCCACTTGTGGCGCGACGTCGGGCGCGGACGTGACACTCGATCTCAAAGCGATCTTTTTTAAAAATATCTCGATCTTCGGCACAACCATGGGAAGCAAGGCCGACTTCATCCGAATCGTCGATCTCGTCGCTCAAGGCAAACTCAAGCCCGTTGTAGACTCGGAATTGCCGATGAGCGATTTGCGTAAGGCCCACGAACGCGTCGAGAGCCGCGCGATTTTCGGGAAAGTAGTGGTTACCCAGTAATGTTCATTTTTGGACACCTTGGCATCGGAAACAAAATCGCCTCTCCCTGGAGCAAACGCCTTCCGAAGTTTCCGCTCTTTCTCGGGATGCTTTTGCCCGACATCATCGACAAGTCGCTCTATTATGCGCACCTGTTTCCGGAGTGGGTCACCTGCACACGAACTTTCGGTCACACGGGACTTCTACTCGTCTCTGTGCTGCTTCTCTCACGAATCGTTCGTTCGCGCTGGCTCGGGGCCCTCGCACTGGGGATGGCGACACATTTGCTTTTGGACTGCCTGATCGACCGTTTCGATCCGACGAAACAGAGCCCCGCCCTCATTGCGCTGACTTGGCCTTTCCTGAACGCGCACTTCGCGAGCTATCATTTTGACAACATCGTCGATCATTTACATCACCTCTGGAACTGGCCCACCATGAGCGCCGAAGCTTTGGGCCTCGCTTTCATCGGCTGGGACTATTGGAAATCGGCGTATCGCAAAGAGATGATCGAAGTGCTTTTCTCGAGACGTTTTCGGAAGATTAAACGCCATCACTCGGAGCGGGGATAACGGGGTCGTTTCGCATGTATGAAATGAGCCCGAGCACCGAAAACATCCTCGTCGGAATCGCGTTTCTAGCCTTCGGCTTGGGCGGTGTTTACCTCGTTAGAAAACTCTGGATGGTCGAGACTTTTCGTAGCCCGATCGGAGCCCTGTTAGGTGCGCTGATGTTTGTCGTGGCCGGCCTCGGCTTCACTGCCTATGGTTTGTACTGCACGTTTTTCAACGTCAAATGACGACAAATATCCGCTAACACCAAGGTGTCAAAAGTTTAGACACCTGATCAGTCAATTCTCTTAGATTCCAAGGAATTCCCTGACATTTCAGCCACTCAACCGTGGCATCACGCGTGCACCCAATGACCCTGAGAGAGGTGCGTCCCGTGAGTAAACTTGCCGACACAAAAGTCTTCAATAATCCCGCCGTCTTCGTCGAGGGTTGGTACTGGGCCCTGCCGTCGACCGAACTCAAGGGCAAGCCCGTAGGAGTCGAGCTCCTCGGAAAAAACCTCGTCATTTACCGCGGAAAATCCGGGCAGGCCTACGCTCTGGACGCTTACTGCCCCCATATGGGCGCACACTTCAAAGAAGGCAAAGTCGACGGCGAGGCGATTCGTTGTGGTTTTCATGATTGGAAATTCAGCGAAAAAGGAAAGTGCATCAACATTCCTTGCCAGAAGTATCGCGACAAAACAGAAATCGTTCCTCCCGTAAATACCTATCCGCTCGAGGAGAAATACGGATTGATCTGGATTCATTCGAGTGGAAATGCCGAAAAGGCCAGCCAGGATCCCCTTCCCCAGTTCAGCGAGCTCGGACCGGATGCCGAGATGGAAGTCCTGGTTCGTGAACGCACGTTCAGACCTTGCCGGCCCGAAGTCGTCATGCTCAACGCGATCGACGCCCACCATTTCAACTCAGTTCACCCCGCTGCAAGCCGCCTCACCGGCGAAATGGATCTTCGCGCGATTCGACTCAATCGTCAGGCAATCCGCCTCGATAACCAGTCCCCAGTGCCGACTTATAATTGGATCGGCCGATTGCTCAAGCCGTTCTACAGCAAGAACATCCTGACTTACTTTTTGGACTACTGGTACGCCTCGACCGGCGTCGTTACCCTCGGTCCGGATTTCCTTCATCTCTATCTGATGTTCCCGCACCGTCCTACGGTTCAGGGCGGCACCGAAGGGATCATGCTCTTTGCGACCCGTAAAAGAAAAGGTCCGCTGGGCTGGCTTCTGGCGCGCCTGATTGTCTGGGTCACCTATATCGCCGGCAACTACTTCGAAAAAGGCGATCGCCTGATTTTTGAATCCATCCGGTTCTCAATGCGTGCACCGGTGAAGGCCGATCATCCGATCATTGAATTCATTCGCCATAGCGAGGAGCAGGTGTCTCGTCCGCTTCCTTGGAAGGACAGTGCTCCCGCCGAGCTTGGACTCCGTCGCGCCCTGACCGTTTTGAGCGAAGAGCAGAAAGAAGAAGAAGTCGTATGAAACTCCGATCCAAGCTCCTGAACGCGCATGAGATCTCGGTCATCGACCAGGAAAGGATGTTCGCCATCCTGACGAAGTACTACCACGGCGTTTCTTGGGAGTCTTTCAAGCATGATCTCTCCGAGAAGAGCCACGTAATTCTTTTGGTTGCTGACGATGAGTCGGTGCAAGGATTTTCGACCGTCATGTCCGGAGAGCTGGAGATTCAGGGCAAGCGCGTCATGACCGTATTCAGCGGCGACACGATTCTCGAGCCTAAATACTGGGGAAGCCCGGCACTTGGAATCGGATTCATCCGATTTCTCCTCTCCCTTAAGTTCAAGAATCCGTTCACGCCCGTTTATTGGTTTCTCATTTCGAAGGGCTACAAAACGTATCTCTTGATGTCCAATAACTTCACCGAATATTACCCAAACCCTGCGAAGAGAACGCCATCCTTTGAAGCAGAGATGATGGACGCCTATTACGCCAAGAAGTATCCGGCGGAATATGATTCCTCCCGCCACATCATTACTTTTGGGGAAAACGTCACCTGCCGACTGAAAGAAAAAGTCGCCGCCATCACTCCTGAGCATCGGGCAACGGTTCCGAAAATCGCGTTCTTTGAATCCTTGAATCCTCGTTGGGAACGCGGAGACGAGTTGGCCTGCGTCGCGAAGATGACCTTCGACATGCCGGTTCGTTATCTTCTGAAGCGATTATTTCTCAGGAAGCGAAGCAAGCCGAAAAAATCACAAATTCAGATCGTCCCCGTGACCGCGTCGGCATCCTTGACGACGGCATCAACTGCTCGGAGAAAAAAACTCATTCGCGAAACGGCGCATTCACAGCGACAGGATAAAATCGGCGGTTAGCATGAGCAAAGGCAAAATTCTCGGTCATATTTCAGTTCGGTGCCCGTTCGAGATCGCGACCTCCGCGACGATGACCCTGAACGCCCTCGACGACCGCAAGAGTCAGGCCTTGGCGCGAATTCTAGAGAAGAGCTCAAGGATTCCTAATCCGAGACCGGATTCTTCCGAGAATGATTTGAAAGAGCCGATCTGGAACGAGGTTTTTTTCAACCTCCAGCTTTCGTCTTTTTTCCAAGCCCTCTCCCAAGAGAAGAAGAAAGCGGTTCTTCTCCGCTGCAGCAAAGGTCTCTTGTACGAATCCCAGATGATCGAGCTGGCCGGAACGACGTTCGCTGCGAAAATGGCACTCCTTTCAGAAACGCTGGCCGAGCGGGAACTCTACAGCCTATTTGCCGCCGACGAAGCCCGGCATCTGCGAATGATCTCTTCGATCCGAGGTGCTCCCAACAGTGATCCGGCTCGTGAAAATCCGTTTCTTCAGTACCTCGGTAATTTGATCTTGTCGGAAAAGAAGGCTCCGTTGGTGCTTCTCATTCAGGTCGTCCTCGAAGGGTGGGGCATTTCTCATTATACGCGCCTTGCGGAACTCTCGATGAACCCGAGCGTGAGTCAGGTCTTTCAGGAGATTCTGAAAGACGAGGCAAAGCATCATGGCAGCGGTCTCGTTCTCTTTTCCGAGGAACAGATCAGCGAGTCTGACCGCGAACGTCTCATCGAGCAGCTTTCTCATTTTCTCACTATGGTTCGAACCGGGCCGTTCTCAGTCGTCCAAGTCCTCGCTTCCGAGACAGGCGGCATGAGCGCCGAACAGGTGCGGTTATTTCTCAAGGAAACTGAATTTCAGAAAAAACTCGAAAATGACCTGGAGCTTCTGCATCACCTCCTCCTGAAATCCGGCGCGGGTCGTATCGTCTCGGGTCTCCATCGCTCTAAACTCTTCGAACTACCGAGCCTCGACGAATGCTCGGCCCAGATCTCCGCTGGATTGGGAATCTGCGCATGAACGCCGGGGGTTCACTCCAGATTTTCGCTAATCCTGGCTCCGTTGCTTGCGGTTGGTACTGGGCATTGCCTTCGGCGGAGCTTCGAAAAGGCGGCAAACGCGAACTCGACTTCCTGGGTGAAGACCTCCTCCTTTACCGGAGCGAAAGCGGAAAAGTCTACTGCATCCAAGCTTACTGCCCTCACATGGGCGCGAATCTGAAAGAAGGCCGCGTTGAAGGCGAGAGTCTTCGCTGCGCCTTTCACGGCTGGAAACACTCCGGATCCGGTCGGTGCGTGAGTACGGCCTGTTCTTCCGAGAAAGTTCCCGCAAACTCAGTGGCCCGCAGGAAATCTCATCTTGTCGCCGAGAAGTTCGGAATGATCTGGATTCATACCCACGCCGACAGTGAATCATCCTTGGATGCTGTCGATCCTCTTCCGGACTTTCCGGCTCTTTCTGGATTTGAAGTCACCGCGCGTGTCGACGAGTCAGAAATCAGAAACTGCCATCCGACTCTGATCCTGGGTGGTGGAGTCGATGAAGAGCATTTCTCCTATGTCCACAGCCAGACGACTGATATTTCCGGACCCCTGCGCTTTGACTTCCAGCGAATCTCTCCGACGGTGATTCGATATGAGAACAAAGCTGAGATCAAGACAACCAACGTGAAGAGCAGGTTCATGCACCGGCTTTATCGCGGCGTTCTCCGCTACGGCGTGACTTATTGGTACGGCTCGACGGCTCTTGCCGAGCTTGGACCTCCGATCCTTCCTCTCTACTCACTCTTTTGCTATCGCCCGACGAGAGACGGCCGGACCGAAGGCCTGAACATTTACGTTACAAAGGCACGGCGCGGTCCGATCGGAAAACTCATTTCCTTCATCGCCCTTTACCTCACTCGCAAGATCCTCCGCAACGGTGGCAGCGAGGACGCGGTCATCCAGAACTCGATCCGTTTCCAGTACGGACCTTACGCCAGTGGAAACGCTCCATTTGCGGCTTTCGTTCGATACGTCGAAGAGCAACCTTACATCGATCTTGCAACCCGGGAAGTCAGATCATGCATTCGGTAAAGGACTTCTGGTATATCGTCGCCGAAACTCGCGACCTCAAGAAGGACGCCGTCATCGGCTGCTCCGTTCTCGGAGAGTGGCTTGCGCTCTACCGAAATCAAGAAGGCCAAGCCGTTGCTGTTCTCGATCGTTGCCTGCATAGAAATGCCCGTCTTTCAAAGGGCCGCGTCCGCGATGGACAATTGGTGTGCCCGTATCACGGTTGGAAGTATGGAACTCAGGGACAGCTCACTGGAATTCCCAGCGATGGCCCGGCTTTCAAACCCAGAGCATCGGCCTGCCTCCCTTCGTTCCCGGTGCGCGAACAACAGGGTTACATCTATGTCAGGCTCAACTCGAAACTAGCGAAAGATGTTCCCGAGACCGAGCCCTATTCGATCCCCTTCTTCGGACTGCCGGGTTATCAGCATATTCGGCTGAAACATGTCTTCGAAGCGAAAGTCCCCAATTGTGCGGAGAATTTTATCGACATCCCGCACACGACCTACGTTCATCCGACGATCTTCCGCTATGAGAGTGCTCCCCAGAAAATGAGTGCAGAAGTGGAAGTCGATCGCGGCAGTGTTCACGTTCGCTATCTCGATGAAACTTCGAACTTCGGCTTGTTTTCGGCCTTCTTGAACCGTAGCGGCCGAAAAATCTTCCACGAAGATCACTACCACCTGCCCAACATCACTCACGTCGAATACAAATTCAAGAAGCGCAGGCACTTCAATATCACCTCTCAGTCCGTCCCTGTCAGCGATACGGAAACTCACGTTTACACAGATTTGACATACGATTACGGTCCCTGGAACGCGCTCGCGAGACCGCTGGTCTGGTGGGTCGCCAAGAAAATTATCGCTCAAGACGTCAAGATCATGCGCGAGCAGAGTGAAGTCACCACCAAATACGGTGAACAATTCGCCAGCACCAAGGCCGACCTTCAGCACACCTGGATCGAGAAGATCTATGCGGAGCTCCTGGCCGGACGGGATCCGCGCGCGATCGAGGGCAAGAAAGACGTCGTGGAGTTCTGGATATGAAACCCGAAATGACCGCCATCTGGATCGTCTTCGGTTCGCTGCTCATTTGGACCGTGGCCGCGCCCAGGGTTAGAAGCGCGGCTTTGCAACGAACGCTTCCGGAGTGGGCGCTGGACTTTGCAGGTCTCTCGATCCACGGCACGCTCGTCCCGCTTTTTGAGACGCTGGTGATTTTCGTCGCGCTCTCCCGTTTCTTACCCCAATGGAAAGGGGTTCTCGCTCTGCCCGGCGTCGTTTCTTTTTTTCTCGGTTTCGTGGTCGTCGACTATCTTTACTACTGGAATCATCGCCTTCTCCATTCTCGGCGTGTCTGGCGCCTTCACTCGGTTCACCATTCCGGCGAGACCTTCGATGTTTTCACGACGAGCCGAAACAGCGCCTTTACCACTTTTTTCATCCTGTACGTCTGGGTCAACGGGATCGCCCTTTATCTGTTGGCAGATCCGGCACCTTACGCCTGGAGTGTGGCGATCAGTAATTGCCTGGATCTCATTCGTCATGCGCGGCTCGGATACTGGCCGAGTGTGTTTCCCTTCAATCTGCTGATTTCTCCCGCCGAGCATGGGTGGCATCATAGCCGCGATAAGTACGGCGTAAACTTTGGTGCGAATCTCAATCTCTGGGACCGGCTTCATGGAACCTATCACCCGAGCACCGTGCTTCCCGAGAAGTTTGGAGCTCCACTTCAAGAGAGCAGCGTCTGGAATGCTTTCTGGAGGGGCTCACCATGACGCTGCTGAGTCGCATTCTGCTCTTCTTCCCGCTCTTTCATGCGCTCCTGACCGGCGTTTGCGCAGTCATGGCCTTGCGCGAGCTCGGATCGCCTGTCGGTTTCGGTTTTTGGATCGGGGTCACCCTTTTCACTCTCTACCTCCTGCCTCCTCTGCTTTTCCGATTGCACAATGCCGTCTATCCGCTGAAAAGAGGGATCACGTCACTCTCGGAGAAGGGATACTCGTCGTGGTGGGGTGGTCACCAGATTCAGCTTCTGTTCATTGCATTTCCGGCCCTTGAGACGTTTCTGAGAATTATTCCCGGTGTCTATAGCGCTTGGCTTAGACTTTGGGGCTCCAAGATCGGAAAGAGAGTCTACTGGACTCCGTCTGTTCAGCTCGTGGATCGCTCGCTGGCCGAGGTGGGCGACAACGTGACATTTGGTCATGAAGTCGACATCTGCGCCCACGTGGTCACGCGAAAAAAAGGCTCTGTCCGACTTCTCGTCAGCGGAGTTTCTATCGGAAGCGGATGCCTCATCGGAGCGCGAACCCGCCTTGGCCCAGGGGTCGTCGTTCACCCCTCGGTCGATCTTCCCTACAATACTGAAGGCTGGATCAATCAGGAATTCAAAGGAGTCGCGGGTGAATAAAATACTGACTCGTTCCGCCGTCGGTCTTTTCAAACTCCTCAGCTCTGGAGAGCGGCGCGGCTTTTTGGCGGCAATCAAAAATCCGGCCTCCGCGCAGAACGCACTCCTGCGCGATCTTTTGAAATCCCACGCGCAGACCGAATACGGGCGGATTTATGGCTTGAACCCGCGATGTTCTCGAGAAGAGTTTCGGAATCGAGTGCCGATCGTGAGCTTCGACGAAGGCGCTCTGGCTTACTGGATTGACCGGCAATTTCGTTCCCCGAACTCGGCGGTCCTCAGTCCGGGCGGTGCCGAAATGTTTGAGAAAACTTCGGGAAGCTCCGGACCTCATAAGCTCATTCCTTATAATCGCGAACTGAAACGCAGCTTTGAGCGCTATTTCAAGATCTGGGCCTCCGACCTTCTCACCCACGGACCTTCACTGGAGTCCTTTCGCATTTTCATCAGCATTTCTCCCGCGTTTAGAACTGAAGAAGAGAAGTCGAAACGAGTGGGACTGGATGATGATTCGGAGTACTTGTCGCCTCTTCTCCGAATGATCTTCAAGCGCTTCTTGAGCGTCCCGCTGAATCTCAAAAATGAAGCGGATCCTGTTCGCTTCCGTGATTTGCTTTGTGCCCATCTGGCAAGCGATCCGGCTCTGGAAATCGTATCGATCTGGCACCCGAGCTTTCTCGATTCCGTCTGGCAAAACTTACGGGAGCGAAGAAATGAAATCGCGGACTTGATTGTAGAAATGAACTTAGGAAAGAATCGTGAATCACGCGCTCGGACGGTTTCGATTCTGCGATCTTCCGCCGCGCTCATGCCCAGTGCGCTCTGGCCGAAGCTCAAGATCATTTCGTCCTGGGACTCCGCCGCAAGTTCGATGGGTGCCCGATCCGTCAGTCGTCGATTCAAGCCCGTTCTTTTTCAGGGAAAAGGCCTACTCGCGACCGAAGCACCGATGACGATTCCTTTGATCGGATCCGGAAACGTTCCGTTCATCACGGACGTTCTGTTTGAGTTTCGTGACGAGCAAGGCAAGCTTCATTGGCTGGATCAAATCCAGTCGGGTAAGAAGTATTCCCTCATCATTTCTCAGAAGGGCGGTCTTCTGCGATATGACATGAAGGATCAGGTGCGAGTTTCCAGTATCGACGCAAATGGACTGCCCACGCTTGAGTTTCAGGGTCGCGCAGGTGACTGCTCGGATCTCGTAGGAGAAAAGCTCACCAGCGGTTACCTCAGTTCGATCGAAAAAGATCTAGTGGAAGAGCTCGGAGAGACGACCTATTGCATGGTTCCTGACAGCGGGGATCCTGCGAAAGACCGAGCTCCATCCTACATCGTCCTCTATGACAGCCCGATCGAAGAGGCTCGAATGGCCGATTGGTGGGAAGGCCGGCTCTCCGCGTCCCATCACTATAGCTATTCCCGAAAGATCGGACAGCTGTCCGCAGTCCGTTCCCGACGAGTTCCGCTCCTTTCAAGACGTCTGCTGGATCACTATGCTTCCTCGCGACGGATGAAATTAGGTGATATCAAGTTAAAGAACCTCGTTTCCGAGAGTTCGGAAGCCGAGGCTCTGCTGAGAGATCTCCTATGAGCCTACGTGAACGATTCAATGAATTCTGGCCGCTGTTCATCTCGACTCACTTGAGCCCGTGGAATCGTAGGTTTCACCTGTTTGGAAACGTGCTCATGTTCAGTTCGTTTGGCGTCTTCGCTCTGAGCGGCCGATGGCAGGCACTCGCGATCGGTTTCCTCGGGTACATTCCCTCCTGGATCGGACATTTCCTTTTCGAAGGAAACGTCCCGGTCACGATCAAGAGCCCCTATCTTTCGGCCCTCTCGGATTTAAAGATGGTCGGTCTCATGGCCGCAGGAGAGCTGGAGCCCGAGCTCATCCGCTTGTTTGGCTCTAAGAATCCCTCACCGGGTACGCCCATCCGGGTGAGTCCTGACGACGAGCGAAGTTATCAAGAAGCGCTCCGTTACCGGGTTAACGCCTCCATCCCTCAGTATCACTCGCAAGACTACTGGGAAATCTTCCTGCTGAAACATCAGAATCCCATCAACATCGCGGTTCACTCACTCGCGATGATTTACCTCTACCTGCTGATCGGCTACAGCATTTATTCAGGGCATCTGGCTTTGCTGGTCTTGATTCCCCTCTCGCAGATCGCCGGACTCATTTCTCATGCGATCTTTGAAAGAAGCCATATCGATTTCGAAGATGCTATTTTCTCGCTGCGGGCTTTT
>Ga0207021_1166_pt1 | contig 14943 bp, 13 predicted proteins | sample Alteio_BWMinCont_49_FD_153496 | JGI IMG/M metagenome (GOLD analysis project Ga0207021, IMG submission 153496) | Enriched cells from forest soil in Barre Woods Harvard Forest LTER site, Petersham, Massachusetts, United States -... | ecosystem: Environmental > Terrestrial > Soil > Temperate forest >... | reverse complement strand
AGCCCTGAAAGTTGCAACACATCCGTATGAATGCACCTACGCTAGTGCGGGGACTGAGGCGAGCGCGTTGGTGATGGCTTTGCCGGCGTTGGAGGTGTTAGCGGTTCCGCCCACGTCTCGGGTGCAGAGTGATTTGTCGACCAAAGTGGTTTCGATGGCATTGAGGATAGCGGCGCCGGCCTCGACCTCGCCGAGGTGGTCGAGCATCATGGCGGCTGACCAGATCTGGCCGATTGGATTTGCGATGCTCTTGCCAGCGATGTCGGGAGCAGAGCCGTGGACGGGTTCGAAGAGTGAAGGGAAGCGGCGTTCGGGGTTGATGTTGCCGGAGGGCGCTATGCCGATAGTTCCGGCGCAGGCGGGGCCGAGGTCGGAGAGGATGTCGCCGAAGAGGTTGGAGGCTACGACGACGTCGAAGCGGTCGGGGTTGAGGACGAAGTGGGCGGTGAGGATATCAATGTGGAATTTGTCCCAGGTGACGTCGGGGAAGGCTTTGGACATCTCGAGCACACGCTCGTCCCAGTAGGGCATGGTGATGGAGATTCCGTTGGATTTGGTGGCGGAGGTGAGGTGTTTTTTCTCGCGTTTCTGTGCGAGATTGAAGGCGAATTTCAGGATGCGGTCGACGCCTACGCGGGTCATTACGGTCTCCTGAACGACGACTTCGCGGTCGGTGCCGGGAAAGATTTTACCGCCGATGGAGGAGTACTCCCCTTCGGTGTTTTCGCGGACTACGAAGAAGTCTATGTCGCCAGGCTTGCGACCGGCGAGTGGGGAGGGTACGCCGGGCATCAGACGAACCGGCCGGAGATTAACGTATTGATCGAACTCGCGGCGAAATTGGATCAGCGATCCCCAGAGTGAGATGTGGTCCGGGACCTTATCCGGCCAGCCCACTGCCCCGAAAAAGATGGCGTCGTGGTGACCAATCTGATCCTTCCAGTCGTCCGGCATCATCTTGCCGTGTTTCTGGAAGTAGTCACAGGATGCGAAGTCAAACGCGTCGAGCTGAAGTTTGAAGCCGTACTTTTCTGCGGCGGCTTCGATAACTCGCACGCCTTCGGGAACGACTTCCCTTCCGATTCCGTCGCCAGGCATTACTGCGATTTTGTAGCTGCGTTTGGCTTGATCAGGATGAGGCATGGTTAGAGCGCCTTTCGGGTCTGACGGATTTGGCTGGTCTGGCGATGCGCTACCAGATGCATGATGACGATAGTGACGGCGGACACTATCAGCGTACCGCCGACGAGGTAGAGTCCGCGAGTGAAGTTTCCATTGGTTGAGCCGATCATGTAGGGTCCGGCGAAGCCGCCCAGGGTGCCGAGCGAGTTGATGAGTCCGATGGACGCCGCGGCGGCGGTTCCGGCAAAGAAGGTGGTGGGTAGGCACCAGAGTGGTGGTTTGGCGGCGCTGACGCCGAATGCGGTGAGCGAGAGTCCGGCGATGGCCAGAAAAACAGAGGAGCCCGCGCGGGCGGCTACGGCCATCCCGATGGCGCCAATGAGACACGCGATCGCGGCGTGCCAGTAGCGTTCTCCAGTGCGGTCTGAGTCGCGCGACCAGAGGACCATACCGACTACGGCGATGAGATTCGGGATGGCGACCAGGAGGCCTACTTTGAAGACCGAGAAGCCCAGACCTTTGACGATCAGCGGGGCCCAGAAGCCGATGGTATAGAGGCCGGCTGAGGTGCCGAAGTATGCGAGGGAGAGTGCCAGAACCTTCCAGTCCGCCAATGCACGCCACGCACTATGGCTGCGGGGATCTCTGATGCCGGTTTGCTCCTGCTGAATTGCGGTTGAGAGCCAATCGCGTTCGTCCGCGGTGAGCCAGGCAGCGTTGGTGGGACGGTCGGTAAGGAAGCGGAAGGTTATGAAGCCGAGCACCAATGCTGGGATGCCTTCGAGGAGGAAGAGCCACTGCCAGCCTCGCAGACCGAGCAGGCCGTTGAGTTGCATCAGGGCACCTGAGACTGGCGAGCCGATAAATCCCGCGACCGGCGCGGCAGCCATAAACATGGCGGTGACGGCCGAGCGATGATTTGCGGGGAACCAGTAGCTGAGATAGAGGACGATTCCAGGGAAGAAGCCGGCTTCCGCGAGGCCGAGCAGGAACCTCAGCACATAGAAGCTATTTGGGCCTCGGGTGAAGGCCATCGCGACCGAGACCAGGCCCCAGGTGATCATGACCCGGCCGATCCAGAAGCGCGCCCCGACATTGTGCAGGATGACAGTGGAGGGCACTTCGAAGACGAAGTAGCCTAGGAAGAAGATGCCCGCGCCGAGACCGAACATCTGCGACGTCAGGCCTACATCCTTGTTCATGGTCAGCGCAGCGAAGCCGACATTGATGCGATCAAGAAAGGCTACGAAATACAGGAGCATCAAGAAGGGAATGAGCCGCCAGGTAATCTTCCGAATCGCACGTTGTTCGAGGAGGCCGGAAGTGGGCGTTGCGATGTCGTTCATCTCTCCCTTTGCCGTGCGTGGCAGACGCTCCTTCACTATCCGAGCTTCTTGATTGTATTCGCAGATGTTCGGCCGAGTCCCGACCGGCCAGTGTTCGCCGTCGTCTGCCTCGCGGAACCGGATTGACTGTCAGTTGTTGCTAACAAGGGCGAGTCGCTCATCGAGACGCGATATTGATCCGAAGTCTGGGTGATGGTCGGAGGGGCAGGACTCGTTGTGACAGGGCAACGCGACCAAGTTCACGCCGAACGGCAAGCCTCTCTCGCCAATCACCACAGGCTTCGCCGGCGGCGGGAAATGATCGCATCGACTGTTCATTATTGGGCAGTGAGTTTCGATCCCCGGACAAAGATCGCGTTGCCGATCGCCACCCAGGAACTGAGCTCACTTATGGGTCAGTGACTTGAAGTTGGAGCGGCTTTGGCTGGCTACGTGCACTATCCAGGTAGATCGCGCCTCGTGCAGAGACCAGTCAAGGAGACCTGTGAAGCTCAAAGCCCTTTCCAGCGCACTGATGTTTATTACCAGTATCGTCCCGATGCTGGCTCAGTCCGGCAGTTCAATCAACCCGCCGACGACTCCCCAAACTGCTCCCATGAACGTATCGGAACAGCAGAATCTGAATATGGTTCTGCAATTGTGGCGCGAAGTGATTGAGGCCCATCACACTGAATTGGCCGATAAATATCTAGCCGAGGATTACATCCAGCACAACCCCAATGTTCCCACCGGTCGTGCGGCCTTCTTGAAAATGTTCAACGGCGTGCCGCCAACCAACCCAATTCCCGAAAAGCTAACGCAACCGCCGGTAGTGGAAGGCGCCAAAGGGGACTTTGTCTGGCTGGTTTTTGAAGATAAGACAAAGGACCCGCACGATCCCTCGAAGATCTATTACTACGACAGCTTCGATCTCCTGCGCATCCAGAATGGCAAGGTTCAGGAGCATTGGGATTCTGAGAAGAGATCCTCCGGTTCGCCCGATTTCGTCCCGTCCACCGCTCCAGCGCCCTCTAGCTGGAACACCGGCAAGTTATCCACGGACGAGCAACTCAATATTGGACTCGCCACTGAAGAACTCAAGAATATGTCTCAATACGGACATCTCGAACTCGCGGGCAAGACGATGGACCCAGGCTATATCCAGCACGATCCCAACGTGCCGCAAGGCCGGGGAGAGATCAAACCCGCTTGGAAGAATCCTCCGGCGTTGACTTTGGCCGACGGGCCGTATGTCCTGATGACTTGGAATGTCAATGGCGAAGAGCCTTCAGATCCTACCAAAACTTACACCTGGAACCACTTCGACCTGTGGCACGTTGAAGATCGCCTGGTGAAGGAGCACTGGGATGAAGCGAGAATCGAACGGAAGAAGGTGCCGGTGGATGCATCCGTCTTGAGCAGCTATCCAGGACGCTACGCGCTGGCACCGAATTTCGATGTTGTGGTCACGCTTGAAGATGGCCAGTTGGCGGCGCAGGCGACCGGGCAACCGAAGCTTAGGTTAGCGGCGGAGTCGAACACAACGTTCTTTCTGGAAAACGCCGACTTGGCGGTTGAGTTTGTGAAGGACGGAGAGGGCAAGGTTACAGGCCTGATCGTGCATCAAGGGGGACAGGACATGAAGGCGGCAATACACTAGCTCTCCACTCCATCGCGCCACAAAGTGCATTGAGTGCTGGCGGTGACTCCACGCCAGCGCATCTTTCGAAGAGTGCATTGGCGATTTGCACTAACCCGCTAGCGCGGGAGGTTATGCCTCTGTGGCATTTGGATAGAGTTTTGGACACCCAAGGAGGTGTCCATGACTCACCTACGTCAGCGCATGCAGGAAGATCTGCGGCTGCGCAACTTCTCCGAACGCACGATCCGTCACTACACCCACACCGTCCTGAGTTCGCCAAGTACTTTCACAGGTCACCCGATCAGCTGGGCCCGGAGCACGTTCGCACGTTTCTGCTGTATCTGCTCAACGAACGGAAGCTGGCCTGGGGAACGATTCAAGGGGCCAGATCGGCACTGAAGTTCCTCTACACGCGCACCCTGAAGCAGACCTGGTTCGATCAAGAGGTGATCAAGCCCAAGGTGCGCCGAAGGCTGCCTACGGTCTGGAGCCGGGAAGAAGTCCTCGATTGTGCTCGAAGGCCAGGCGAAAGTAGTCCCAAAAGGTGAACTGTCCCGTCTCACCGGGATGGAGGGACCGAAAAGCATCGATGAACCGAGCTTGAGAAACGCCCGATATTTTGCTCGCGGCTCTGGCTGAAACAGCGCGTCGTGTATCCAGGAGGCGGGCTTGTGGCAGTCAATGTCTTCAGGAATGACATCGAAGTCGCCTCCGACCAGAACCGGCACGTCCTTTTCGAGCCACGCGCTCATCTCTTTCCTCAGCCGCTCCATCCAAGCCACCTTGTAGGCAAACTTGTCCGTGCCGACAGGATTGCCGTTGGGCAGATAGATGTTCACCATGCGGATGCCTTGGATCGTCATTTCAAGAAAGCGCGCATGGGTGTCGGTCTCATCGCCAGCGAGCGTCGTGCTGATCGTTTCGATTGGGCTCAGCGACAATACGGCCACACCGTTATAGCCTTTCTGGGTAACCGCGGCACTTTCGTAGCCCAGTTCAGCAAAGATGGTGGCCGGAAACTCCGTACTCTTCAGCTCCTGAAGGAACAGCACATCAGGCCTGTTGGCCTTCAGCCATGCCGTGACATGCTCAAGCCGCGCCCTTATCGAATTGACATTCCAACTGACGACCTTCATGCAGTGTCTTCCATTGTTTCAGGATTAGAGATCAGGCTCGAGCAGCTTTCTTCTTCTGGCGCGAAGAAGCATCGAGTCGTGCGGCAAGCAGCGGGAAAGCGGCGGTCGCCTCGGCCCATCGTAGCTCTTCGACAGACTTGAAGAGTGGTATATCTTCGGGCATCCGCGTCTGTTGATATGCGGGTTATCTGGTGCAAGGGCTGAAATGGGTCTCGCGATGATGGCATACAACCTCACCGGTGCTTGAGATCTACAAGAAGAAGGGAATCGAAGTCCTTATTCTCGCCGACGACATCGATGAGATCGTCTTCTCGATAGTCACCTCGTATGGGTGAGTTGCGGCTGGGAAGGACCGACAGATTCGCACCGGTAGTAGCCTGTAGTTCGTCCATATGCTGATAATGCGTGAGTTGGCGATTACGCGCTTACCGACACGCCACAAGAGCTCATGAGCGATTGCTGGACATCCCTCATCGGGGGGAACACGCAGGGACGTCTGACCGCTTCCTGCCCTTATCTGGCAGCGATGCGTGTTGCTAGCCCGGATTAGCCCATAAAGCCAGATCATTAGCGAGATGACGGAAACCAGAGCTGTCATCGAGACAGTGGACGCTACCATCATTTCCTCGCAGCGATACTTTCCCGCAGAATGTAGACTGTCTTGGCCGTGGGCACTGCGGCGCAGATTACGGCCGCAATGGTGTAGAGCGGGTCGAGCCCCAAGGGCAGGCTCATTCCGTACACGATCAGAGGCATCATGACGAGCTTGACGGCCGAGAGCAGCGAAGCTCGCCCGATATTGGCGCGCAATCCATCGATCGACAGGCCCAGTCCGATGAGCCAGGAATCGAACCCACAAGCTCCGGCTTAGAAGGCCCATCCGCGCGATTCCTACCCATTACTCTATTTTTTATAAGTCTAATCTATTCAATGAATTTCGGTATTTCTCTGCTTCGAGCAGTTACCCTGATTTAGCCTGGTTTTACCGCGAGGGTCCCCACAAAATCCCCCACAGTCTAAGGGTCACTTTTCGACGAAACTGTTGCACCAATGAAGGTGCAACAGGAACTACATACAGCAGGCCAACTTTCAGGCGACGATGAACGTTTTACGGCTCCACTATGTTGGGCAACAACGATCAGCGAACAGCAAGATCGTTCGTTTTGGTGCTTACTCGGTCACTTCAACAGAGAAGTGAAAGGGCTGCTGCATGCGGCCTGTGCGGCGTCAGTTTCACTGAAGGCACGCAGGTAATTCCCGCGATAGCACAGAGGAAGGCCGCGCCCATCTCTGCGACCAATTCCTCTTTGCTGTAAAGCTCATCTCCAAAGCGGTCGCCAAAGGGGCGATGCAGGCGGCTCTCGTGTCCTGTGCTGTGAATCAGCTCATGGAATAAGGTGCTGAAATAGTGCGGCGCATCCACAAAGCGGCTACGGGCGGGCATGTGGACGGAATCGGTAGAGGGCCGGTAGTAAGCGCGGTACTCGGTGGCGTTATTGAGGTAAAGCGCGGGCCGGTTCTCCCATCCGGCAACGATGCTTTCGCAAAGTTCGTCTTCGTCGATCTCCGGCGCAATGGCGGGCTGCGAGATTTCAGGAAGCGTGAGGCCGTCGCACTGCTCCACGTTGAAAACCGTGTAGTGGCAGAGAACAAAAGGAACGCGCTCACCCTCGCCAGTGCCTTCCTCGTCTTTTTCGGCATGGTCGGGAAGCTGCTTGTAAAAGATGATCGGCGTTCCATGCTCACCCTTGCGGACGTTGCCTTTCAATGCCTGCGCCTGCTTGAACGTAAGCCAAAATGGGGAGTTGTACTCACTCGACCAAAGCAAGAGAACATTGATGCCCCGGTAGGGCTTGCCGGTGTAGAAGTTTCGCGGGAATGGGCCGCCTTCATAGCGCGGCGTCTTCCACGGCTTTTCCCACGGAATCACACCTGCTTTGAGGCTGGAAATAATGCGGTCAGTGACGGTCTGATAGATGCTCGGCCTGCTGGCTGCGTTGCGGTGGTTGCGATATGCCATGACGTTTGCTCTCCTGTGCTGCCCGCGTTGGGCGAGATTCTGAAGGAGGGCATTTCGCCTTTTGCTCTCAACCAAATTTCTTTTGTTGAGTGCCCCCGCTTCATGTCTTGTGCGGAGGGCAGAGGCGAGGCGGGTTCGGTCAAGGGCGCGCGCACTCTGCGCGTTTATGGAGCGTCAGCGAACACCCTTGACGGGTTCCGACCGGCTCTGCCATAAAGCCGCATGAAGCGGGGGCACTTGATAAAAGAAGAAATTTCGGTCTACTTCCGCATGGTTTTAGGGAGGGGCGTTGCGGGGAAGGAACGAGACTGTTACGAAACTCGATGTGCGGACCCGCCTGATATTTTTGCGAATCAAGGCACAACGAAGAGCTTGCGCTTCCGCGCAGAGGCCGCACCCACCTTAGGAATTGATCCGTTCGTCAAATCTAATGGAGAACGCGTCGGGTGCCGACCCACAGAGGAGCAACCGATGAGCTGTCCGAGTTGCGGGACCGTCGTGGTGGTGCGCGAGATCGGTAATAGTCCCTGGGGATTCTTAAGGGAAGGGCGCTGCGGCCATCCGAATGAAAAGCCGGCTCAAGAACACGCTGTCGGCTGCGGATCTTCAAGCCTCCAATCAGCGGCCAGACTCGATTTTTCCACTTGTCTGCTCGTCTTCCCGCTCTTTAGTAATAATTCTCCGATTTGCGGGGCGTCTTGAGGCCTCGGCAACCATGATAACTACAGACCAAAACACCTTTTGAGTAGCGGTATGTATTCCGGCCTCATGGTAATCATGAGAACCAACAAGTAGCTGACTGCCACGACTCCTCCTGCTAAGAACCTCACCCATTGTTTCCTACCCGGCTTCGATCGCAAGAACCCCGCGGCACACGCAATGATGAGCACAAAATGGGCCACTGTCGCAGCGAGTTGAAGCCCTATGTCAGGTCGAATAACCCGTCCAGTAAGGAACGCGCAAACGTCTACCGCTGCTCCTCGGAGGAAAATATAATTCCAGAAAGCGCCGATGATGCAGCCGGCACCAAATCCCCAAGGACTCCTTCTGCGCGTGAGAACAATCACAGCGACGTAAATGAGAGCTTGAAAGGCGTGTAAGAGCCGGATTGAGGGTACAAAACACGCCGCGATAAACAAGGCCAGGACGAAGAAGCCGGCTGACGCTGGAATTGCGATAGAAATCCAGCGCGGCATTTTCGTTTCCCGTTCTTCGGGAAAACCTGAAACAGGACGCGGTTCTAGGGTCTCGGATGGAATGTCTGGCCTCCAGGAGCGCTTACAAGCTACATACGGCATACTCCAGGTGAGAGTTCCATGACGGAACGATTGGAAGTCGATCGCGAGGCGCCTTCGAATTCTTTGAGACGCATGGAGGAAACAGTCAAAATCCGCGACCGACCCTCAATATTGCAAACGGAATGAATCACAGGACATCTCTGATCTTCCAGCCGCCGGCAATTCGCGACGAATCGTGCCTTTGGTGCGCTTGTACGGTAGCTGCCAGAGCGTCCACTCACCCGACTGGGTAGAGTATCGGGATTGTGGTTGCACCATCCACCAGGGCTAATGCAGGAGCTCATCCAGACGGGAGCGATAGGTTCGACTTACGCGAAGCGTTTTACCGTCGCGAAGCGTTAGAACTGCATCTCGATTTGCCGATGGATCGACGCGCGCAATGTGCTCCACCTGGACGATCGTTGAGCGGTGAATACGTACGAACTGCGCCGGGTCGAGGCGAGCCTCCAGCGACGTGAGCGGTTCACGGACTAAGTGGGTTCTACCGCCAACATGCAACCCAGCGTAGTCACCCAACCCCTCGATCCAATCCACATCGCCAACCTGAATGAAGGTAAACTCATTCCCCCGACGCACAGGAAATCGCTTGATCAAGGAACCATTGTCCTCTTTATCTTTGGTCCCTAGAAGTCCGTAGAGTCGCTCGAAGTTGGCCTCCTGGCGATGAAGAGATAACATGCGCCGGGCCCGTTCAATACAAGCAGCAAATCTGGCGTCGTCAATCGGCTTTAGGAGATAGTCAAGGGCCTCGACGTTGAAGGCATCCAAGGCGTACTCTTCATGCGCAGTGAGAAACACGATGCACCGAGCTTGCTCTCGCGGCAACTCTTTCAGGAGATCCAATCCGGAAATGCCAGGCATCTCAACGTCGACAAAAATCAGATCGGGCGACACCTGCGGAATCTTCGCGCGCGCCTCCTCGCCGGAACTGCACTCCCCAACAACCAGCATGTCGGAATAGGCACTTAAGCGGGTAGTGATGCCAACTCTAGCTAGCGGTTCATCATCGACAACCAGAACGCGAATGTTCATTATCCGGCCCCTTGAGAAACAATAGAAGACGCCGTGGTCAGAGGAAATTGAATCGAGACTAAGAACCGATTGTTCCGCGGAGTGGTGACGGTAACGCTCCCTCGTTCTCCGTAGAGTTTTTCCAGTCGCGTCTTGGTGTTCATTAGGCCAAGCCCGTTTCTTTCGTCACCGGACTGCAGCAGACCTTCCGTGCGGTCATTTTCTATATCGATTCGAAGCTGTCCTTCGGCTACAGAAGCTGTGATCGAGACCTCGCCCCCATTCGGACAACGCGCGATGCCATGTCGGATCGCATTCTCCACAATCGGTTGCAAGAGAAACCTGGGGACCTGCGCCTCAGAAGCTTCTGGGCTAACGCTCAGCGAGACGGCAAGACGAGGTCCGAAGCGAACTTGTTCAATGGAAAGATATTCCTCTGTGACTGCCAGCTCTTCTCGGAAAGTCAGAAGATGAGCTTCCGGGAAGCTGAGGGTATTTCGAAGTAGAGCGGCGAGCTTTGCGATCATCTCGGTAGCGCGTTCGGGCTGTTTGCTTACGACGAGCGACGAGATGGCGTTTAGGGTGTTAAACAGGAAGTGAGGCTGCAATTGGTAACGGAGCGCCTGAAGTTGGGCTTCACGCGCAGTTGCTTCTGACGCCAACAATCTATTCCTCTGCTCCTCGACGGTACCGTAATGCTTAATCCCGAAGTAGAGTGCGCTCCATGCGATGAGAACGATCGCACCTTCGAATGCTCGGACGGCGACCATACTCCAGCTAAGAGGTGTGCGGGGTTCAACCAAGTGGAGTGCCGTGAGAGCCGATACGACGGTGCATAGAAATCCCAGGATGTACGAGAATCCCACTGATAGAAACAGGGCAGAAGCTAACGGGGTAGACCGGCGCCAGAGGAAATGACAACAGGCATACAGAAGGAAGCTGGCCAAAAACGTGGAACAGAGGAAAGCGATCTGATAATCCACTGCTTCCCGCATGTGGCGAAATGGGATGTAGGTCAAGGCTGTCGCCACCCCATAAAGCGTCCATCCTCCGATCTGGAGGGGCCAAAAAGAAGGAGCGCGGCGCTGGAGAGCAATCTGGGGCACGCATCCATTCTAGCGACCGAGTTCTTCCGCTCAAACCGACTGGGCGCTTGAGATGCACGACTCATCGCAGAATTGCTGAGGTTCACCCCACGTGACTTTCGTCCCGGTCGAATCGACGTTAGGTTGATGGCTGAACTTCAGGCTAAGGCTGAACGGTAGGAGTGTACGAAGTGGGATGGTAGAGAGCACGCCGGCGAAGCGATTCGCTACATTTTGCCTTCGACCTAATTCCCTAGTGAGCAAGAGTTGAATGAGGAAGGCACGCGCGAGATGTGGGACCGGAGTTGGCTCGAGGTTTTGTGGCAGGATATCAAGCAGGCCGCCCGCACCCTGCGCAACGATCCAGGGTTCACCCTAGTCGCGCTTACCGCCCTCACCATCGGCATCGGAGCAAATACCAGCATCTTCAGCGTCGTCGACAAAGTGCTCCTTGAGCCCCTCCCCTACCGGAACCCGGACAGCATCGTGCAACTCGGCCGGAAGTTTCCTATTGGCGTCGCATTTACGGTCCCAATTCCCAAGTACATGATCTGGCGGGATAACGATGTCTTCTCATCCATGGCCCTGTACGATCTGGAGGGTCCGGGTTTCAACATCGACACCGGGGACTTTCCCGAGCAGGTCAAGGGTGCTCATGTGTCAGCCGACTACTTCACGGTCTTTGGCGTGTCACCTGTGATCGGTCGTACCTTTAACCAGGCAGAAGATCTTCCTAACGGCCCCAAGGCCGCTCTGATCTCAGAAAATCTCTGGCGATCCCACTTCGGCTCCGATGCCCAGATCCTCACCCGCACCATAACCCTTAATTCTGTCTCCTTCCCTGTCGTTGGCGTTATACCATCACGATTCGTCGCAAAACCAGACGCCGAAGTATGGATACCGCTTCAGGCTGATGCCCACAGCATCAACCAGGCCGCTTTCCTCCAAGCCGCCGCGCGGCTGAGACCTGGCGTTTCCATCTCGCGGGCGCAAGAGGAAATGCATGCGGTCGGCGAGCGCTTCCGCCACATTTATCCGGACTATATGGACAAGACTGAGAGCATTGCGGTGGTATCGATGCGCGACGCCATTGTCGGTAACATCGGCAAAACTCTCTATGTCCTGTTCGGGGCGGTCGCCCTTGTGCTGCTCATCGCCTGCACCAATGTTGCCAATCTGCTGCTTGCGCGTTCCGGTAGCCGCCACCGTGAACTGGCAATTCGAGCCGCCCTGGGTGCCAGCCGCTGGCGAGTCATCCGCCAACTGCTCATCGAGAACGTATTGCTCTCCACAGTCGGTGGTTTCCTCGGCTTGACTCTCGGGGTTCTCGGGGTTCGCATGCTCCTGCTTCTCATCCCGGGCGACATCCCGCGCGTCGATCCGGCTCAGCTCAGAAACCCACTCCAGTTCCTCGACTGGCGAATTCTCGTCTTCACCGTCGGCGTCTCCCTTCTCACCGGCATCCTGTTCGGCCTCATCCCGGCGCTTCAGATTTCAAAGCCAGACGTCGCTCCGACCTTGAATGAGGCAGGCACACGATCCTCCACCGGCCGGCACCAAAACTTCATCAGCAAGATTCTGGTCGCCTTCGAGACGGGACTGGCGCTTATGCTTCTCATCTCCGCGGCTCTCCTCATCCGCACCTTTGCCGTCCTCAGTTCTTCCGAATCCGGCATCGACTCCCATCACGTCTATACGATGCTTACGTCCCTGGCTAACAATCGTTATGAAACGACTGAGGCCACAGCGCGCCTTACTCGCCAAGCCCTTCAGAATATCGAGTCGATTGCAGGTGTGGACAGCGCTTCCACTTCTCTCGTTATCCCCGCAACGAGCAGCGTCGGGGCACTCGCGTTTGACATTCCCGGGAAAGCGAACCCTTTCGGCCAGCAGCATAACGGACCCGAACAGTGGCGCACAGTTTCGTCTCACTTCTTCAAAGTCTTCCGTATCCCCCTGTTGCGCGGCCGGGTCTTTACCGAACATGACGACATGGCGGGTGCCCCAGTCGTCATCGTCAGCAGGGCGTTTGCCAGGAAGTACTTCGCAAATGAGAACCCGATCGGCAGGACACTGGACATCGGAAAAGGTATCGGCCCCACCTATGCCGATTACGCGCGGCGAGAGATCGTAGGAGTTGCGGGTGATACCTGTGAAACCGGACTTGTTGGCGGCAAAGTCCCAGTCATGTACATACCTCAGGCCCAGCAACCGGAGGGTATGACCAAAATATTCAATAGCGCAGTCCCGCTGGCCTGGGAAGTGCGGTCCGGCCTTGACGAAAAGTCGCTCATCTCCGCCGTCGCCAAAGCAATTCGTGAGGTGGACGGCCGGTTGCCCCTGGGAGAGGTACACCCGATGGACAAAATCCTTGCTGACAGTATCTCGCGACAGAATTTCAACATGCTTCTGCTCTCCATTTTCGCCACCTCGGCTCTCCTGCTCGCCGCGATTGGTATCTACGGCGTAATGTCGTACTCGGTCCAGCAACAAACCAGAGACATTGGAATTCGCATGGCTCTCGGAGCAGAGAGAAACACGATACTCGCAATGATCTTGCGGCAGGGCCTCATGCCTGCGTTCATCGGCGTCGCCGCGGGCCTTGCCGGAGCTTTCGGTTTGACGAGACTCATGGAAAGTCTGCTCTATGGAGTGAAATCGGGTGACCCCATCAGCTTCTTCGGTGTAGCTGCAACTCTATTGATGGTCGCCCTCTTCGCGGTTCTGATCCCGGCGCGGCGCGCCATTTCCTTAGATCCTGTCTCGGCCCTTCGCAGCGATTGATCCACTCAGTCACCAGTCATTGCAAAATTGCGGAAGTTCGTCATCTGCGACTTTCCACTGCCCTGAAACTGACGTTCGGTTGATTGCTGAAACGTCCATTCCACCGCACGAAGACTGAGAGAGTCTCGGGCTGTGCACAGCTTCCAAAAGGAGTCCTTGAATGAACAATGTTTCCCCACGCAAGCCCTGGGACTTTCGCAAGGCTGTTCTGGCAATCGCAGCGGGCGGCCTGATTGCCGGGACGCTGGACCTGGGGCAAGCCCTCGTCCTGTTCGGAGCCAAGATTCCTCTGGCAATCGCTGCTGGATTGCTGGGGCCACAGGCTTTTGGCGGTGGCCCGGCGACATACATTCTGGGTGTACTCCTGCACTTTTTCATCGCTCTCTCAGCGGCAGCGATTTATTTCGCGGCAAGTCGCAGATTGCAATTCTTAACCGAGTACCCTCTGGTCTGCGGCTTGTTCTTCGGAGCAGCGGTAGACCTTGTGATGCGCCTGGTCGTTCTCCCGCTCTCTGCGCTTCATGCAAGTGGGCCCTACCCGTATCGCGACTTAGTTCAGGGGCTCCTAGTGCATATGGTCATCATCGGGCTTCCAATATCATTCAGCGTTGGGCGGTTCGCGAAGGAAGCTGGGCCCAATCGGTGACCCCGCGGGGCAGATGCGGCCTTGCGGGCAGGACAGCGGCTATGACGAAACGCGGTTGAAGTATGGGCTCGCAGCTGGCTGCTATTGAAGCCCGGAATCCAGGTTCGATTCGCAGGGGTTCGAAACACGATACAGCAAGGGACCTTACACCTCATTTCAGGACGGCTTCCAGCAGGGCCGGCTCCGGACGTGCTTGCGGGCGCGAACGGCCCCGCATGGATGGGAAGCGGAAAACGCCCGGTACTTTGGGCGGTTGCAGCGCGGGAAGGGCGCGGCATCCTTCCCCGTAATCGTAGAACTACACTGGCATTGAGCTAGACAAAGATGAATGGCCCACTATTGATCTTCGATAAATCCGCGCTGCAAATGCTCAGTGTGGATGAGTCGGCATGGCTTGACAATTTTTTCGAGTCGGTCATCACACCACTCTTCTATGTGGAAACCTTGGCAGACTTAGAAAAGAAGATGCGGAAGGACCGGACGGCAGAGGAAGAAGTCAAGTTGATCGCCGCGAGGATGCCAGAACAGCAAGCGATTCCGGCTGTTCACCATAGCACACTCATAGCATCGGAACTCGCAGGCTTTTTCAAGCTGGATGCAGACCGGGCAAAGCGCGTCGTGCCTCCTCAAGCGCAGCCGGTAATGTTGGGAGACTCCAAAGGAATCATCTACCGTGATGCACCCGAAGAGGAGGCTCTACGCAGATGGCAAGAAGGAAGATTCATTGAACTCGAACGCAATATCGCTAAACGGTGGCGAGTTGCCCTGGCCGAAACCGACAACGGCGTTCTGTATCAATCCTTCAAACAAGTCTACGAGCGCAACCCCAAGCCTAGCAGCCCGTGGTGCAAGTCCTGATTCGTAAGCAGAAGAT
>Ga0207021_1165_pt1 | contig 15096 bp, 10 predicted proteins | sample Alteio_BWMinCont_49_FD_153496 | JGI IMG/M metagenome (GOLD analysis project Ga0207021, IMG submission 153496) | Enriched cells from forest soil in Barre Woods Harvard Forest LTER site, Petersham, Massachusetts, United States -... | ecosystem: Environmental > Terrestrial > Soil > Temperate forest >... | reverse complement strand
CGACCAAGGTGATACCGCTCGATGAAGTCGAGCCAGCCAAGGAAATCGTCAAGCGCTTTGCCACCGGCGCGATGTCGTTGGGCTCGATCTCGACCGAAGCGCATACCACGCTGGCGATTGCGATGAACCGCATCGGCGGTAAATCGAATACCGGTGAAGGCGGTGAAGATCCGAATCGCTATGTCCAGGAACTCAAGGGCATTCCGATCAAGAAGGGCGATACGCTGGCATCCATCATTGGCAAGGACCAGGTTGAGGTCGATATGCCGCTATTGCCAGGCGATTCGCTGCGCTCGAAGATCAAGCAAGTGGCATCCGGGCGTTTCGGCGTCACGACCGAATACCTGATCTCAGCCGATCAAATCCAGATCAAGATGGCGCAAGGCGCGAAGCCGGGCGAAGGTGGTCAATTGCCCGGCCATAAAGTGTCGGAATATATTGTCCGTTTGCGCTTTTCGGTTCCCGGTGTCGGCTTGATTTCACCTCCGCCGCATCACGATATCTATTCGATCGAGGACCTGGCGCAGTTGATTCACGATTTGAAGAACGCCAATCCGAAAGCTTCGATTTCGGTCAAGCTGGTGTCCGAAGTCGGAGTCGGTACCGTCGCGGCCGGGGTGGCCAAGGCCAAGTCTGACCATGTAGTGATAGCCGGTCATGACGGCGGAACCGGTGCTTCACCGTTGTCGTCGGTCAAGCACACCGGAACGCCTTGGGAATTGGGTTTGGCGGAGACACAGCAGACCTTGGTCCTGAATCGTTTGCGTAGCCGCATCCGGGTGCAGGCCGACGGCCAGATCAAGACCGGGCGCGATGTCGTCATCGCCGCCTTGCTGGGTGCCGACGAAGTCGGATTTGCCACCGCACCCCTGGTGGTCGAAGGTTGCATCATGATGCGCAAGTGCCATTTGAATACTTGCCCGGTCGGTGTCGCAACGCAAGATCCGGTATTGCGCGCGAAATTTGCCGGCAAGCCTGAACACGTAGTCAATTTCTTCTTCTTTGTCGCTGAAGAAGCACGGCAAATCATGGCGCAACTCGGTATCCGCACTTTCAATGAATTGATTGGCCGCACCGATTTGCTCGACAAATCGAAGGCGATTGCACACTGGAAGGCGAAGAGCCTCGATTTCGCCCGAATTTTCCATCAACCTGAAATGCCTGCCAGCGAGCCGCGTTATCAGATCGAACAGCAAGATCACGGCCTGGAAAAGGCGCTGGATCACAAGCTGATCGCGCAAGCACATTGGGCGCTGGATAAAGGCGAGAAGGTATCGTTTATCTCGCCGGTCCGGAACGTCAATCGCACGGTCGGCACAATGCTGTCCGGCGAAGTCGCCAAGCGTTTCGGACATGCCGGCCTGCCGGACGACACCATCCATATCCAGTTGCAAGGAACTGCGGGGCAGTCGGCCGGCGCTTTCCTGGCACACGGCATCACGCTGGATCTGGTCGGCGAAGGCAACGATTATGTTGGCAAGGGTTTGTCCGGCGGACGCATTATCGTGCGGCCAAACACGGAATTCCGCGGCTGGGCAGTGGATAACATCATCGTCGGCAATACCGTGTTGTACGGAGCGATTACCGGTGAAGCCTTCATCAACGGTGTGGCCGGCGAGCGATTTGCGGTGCGCAATTCTGGTGCGACAGCAGTGGTCGAGGGAACCGGCGACCACGGTTGCGAATACATGACTGGCGGCACAGTGGTGGTATTGGGTGAAACCGGACGTAATTTTGCGGCCGGCATGTCGGGCGGTATTGCCTACGTCTACGATCCTGATGGCGATTTCGCGGAGAAATGCAATCTGGCGATGGTCGCTCTGGAGCCAGTGCTGAGTGCTCAGGAACAGGATGCGAAAAACGAGCCCGGCTTGCGGCATCGGGTGACTCCCGGCGGCGAAGGTCAAAGCGACGAGGCAATTTTGAAGGGCTTGATAGAGCGTCACTTCAAATACACCGGCAGCACCCGCGCACGCAATTTGCTCGATGCCTGGGCCATTGGCCGCAGCAAATTCGTTAAGGTATTCCCTAGCGAGTACAAGCGGGCCTTGGCTGAAATGGATGTCGCCAAGACGGCTGCATCGGCGCCGGTAAAAATCGCAGCTTGATTAAAAATATACGTATTGATGGAAAGCACACCACCCGGCGCGATCCGGGTGACGCGACTAGTCTGTTCAAGAGGATGAGTAGAAATGGGTAAAGTAACCGGTTTCATGGAATACCAGCGCGTTGTCGAAGCAGGCAGTGTCGGACTGCCCTTCATAAATCAACGGAAACAGTTTTTTCAAGTCGTCGCCCAACACGGCGGATTTCATCACGCCTTCGCGGGCGCGCATCCAGTTGAAGTTCCCTTTGACGGTATTGATTTCGCCATTGTGAGCGATCAAGCGATACGGGTGGGCCAGCGGCCATTCCGGGAAAGTATTGGTGGAGAAGCGTTGATGCACCAGCGCCAAGGCCGAGATGCAGCGCGAGTCTTGCAAATCCTTGTAATACACACCGACCTGGTCGGCCAGTAACAAGCCTTTGTAGACGACGGTGCGCGCCGACATCGATGGCACGAAGAATTCCTTGCCATGCAACAGGTTTAGCGCCTGGATCGCGTGGCCGGACGACTTGCGGATCACATATAGCTTGCGCTCTAGTGCATCGGTGACCATGATGTCTTGGCCGCGGCCGATGAAAATCTGGCGGATTACTGGTTCTTTGTCGCGCACAGTAGGAGACATCGGCATGTCCATATCGACCGGCACATCGCGCCACCCAAGAACCACTTGGCCTTCGGCCCATACTGCGCGCTCGATTTCCTGCTCACAGGCGATGCGCGACGCATTTTCCTTCGGCAGGAACACCATGCCGACGCCATACTCGCCGGGCGGTGGCAATTCAACGCCCTGTTTGACCATTTCCTCTCGGTAGTACTGATCGGGAAGCTGGATCAGGATGCCCGCGCCATCGCCCATCAATTTGTCGGCGCCGACTGCGCCGCGATGATCGAGATTTTTCAGGATCAGCAAACCCTGCTCAACGATCGAGTGGCTTTTTTGACCCTTGATATGAGCGATAAACCCAACGCCACAGGCGTCATGTTCATTGCTTGGGCTATACAGTCCTTGCGCGTGCATATGCTTTCTCCACTGCTTTTTTAAAGTCGAATTTGGAGAATAGTGCAGCGCACCAGATATTTCAACAAGAAAAAAAGGGGTCGGAGTAAAATTAAACCCGCACAATTTCGGTGAAAACATTAAATAGGGACAGAGTAATGCACCTAACTAGCACACTCTATGTTTCCAATCCATCAGCCCCAACCAGATCTTTATCGACCAAGCGTTTAGCGGGACGCCCGCGCTTTCCTGGCCGCACTTGTCTACCCTCTTGCGCTTCCAAACTGGTTTTGAACGACTCTGAACCCAGCACCCAGCCCTTGTGCGCCGTATCTTTCAGGTCCTGCAATTCCTTCGATGTAAGTGCTTGCTCACTCAAATGCTTATAGGCCGCATCCCTCTCAAACGGCGTATTCCCCAAAGACCAATACAAGGCGTGGTCAGTGATCAACGCATCCGGCTTTGCACCTATATGATGCGCGTAGCTCGACCAGGCATAGTCCACCGGACTCAACACAATTCCCGCACGCACCGGATTGAGTTCGATATAGCGACTACAAGTCATCAGGTAATTTGCGGCGTCAATCACGGTAGCTTTGAAGCGCCCTTGCCACAATGTGCCGTTACGCCCGTATTTGCGATTAAAATAAGGGACATAGTGCCGACCTACCCATTGCATCATGCGCGCCAATCCCTCCAAATCAGCCGGCGTGGCGAGAATATGCAGATGGTCTGGCATCAAAACATAGGCGTGGATAGCCACCCTGTATTGCTTGGCCGCTTCGCGCAGCCAGTTCAGGAAAGCCGGATAATCACCCGGCTCGCGAAAAATAGCCTGCCTATCAACGCCAAATTGCACGATGTGGTGTGGATGTTGCGGAATAACCAGTCGTGGGAGACGTGCCATAATCAAGGATTCAATAAGGAAAGTGAATCCCATTATAGCAATAATTTACTCCGACCCTATTTATTCATTCAATGACCATAATGATGATCAATCATGGAAACGAACAATGGGATGGCGCTTCCGGGAACGTTTGCCGGAAGCGCCTGGGAATTTGAATTGAATTCAATTGAATTGAAATGCAGTAGGAAAATACAACAAAAAGCCAAATGCGCGATCAAACTGAATCCGTCGCGGCAAGCGATCCTTGTTGTCAAAAAAGCGACTTTGCCGCGCCGGGATGATGATGACGCCGCTGCTCGACCACCTCGACCAGCAGGCCGCGTAATTCATTGAGCGGCACGACTTCCGATGCTTCAATTTTTGCGGCCGGCAGTGTCAAGTCCCAATCGCCGTAAATGAAACCAATCGGATTGCGATTGATCGTCAGCGGCAGCACCATGAAACTGCGGGCGTCAAACAGTGAACCCTTCCACCAGCGCGGTAATTTGCTGGCAAATGCCGGGGCATGCGCATTTTCGACAAAGATCATCTTGTCGTTTGCCAGCGCGGCGTGGAAAACATCGGGTTGATAGGCATCGGGGAACGACAGTTTGTCGAGCAAATCCTGGGTGCCTTCGCCAAAACACATACGCGCGGAATATTGATGGCGCTCGTTACTGCGCACGAATGCAATCGCCCGGCTGAAACCCAGTCCTTTGAATACCGTCTCCAACGCCATCGTCAATAATTGCGTGGTATTGGCATTTTGCGTGGCGCCACGCATATCGATGACGCCGCTTGCCAACAGTTGCGCAGCATCGACCGGCTTGCCCAGCGCCGTCGGTTCGACCTCTTTTTTCGCCGCACCAACCAACTTGATGGGACGGCTGATCACAGCCTCATCCTCGATCGACTGCAAGGCCGCATCGACCGCAGCCAGCATTTGCGCTGCCTCGACACCCAGCATGTCGGCATAACCGTCGACAATGCGGGACAACTCGGCGGTGTCGGCACCATCGGTCTTGCAGATAGCATCGGCGCAGCGAGCCGATACGGTCGATACCGTGGCCAGCCATTCGGCATGATCAATCGGCTCGCCTGCCGGCTTCGGCTGAACATGGGTCATGCTATTGATGAGACTACCGGGAAAGCCCCATTGCTTGGCGATCGCGCGTCCCACCTCGTCCAAACTCATGCCGATCACTTCACGCGCAACCTCGGCTTCGGGTCGATGGCTTTCATCACAACGCTCCTGAATCGTCGCCCATAATTCCGGCAGATAAAAGGTAATCATCATGCGTCCAAGCGTATGCAGCATCGAGCAGACCACGACCTCCTCAACATCGCGACTACTGGCCGACGACGCAACCTGGCGTCCGATGTGTCCCGCCAAAACCGCTTTTTCCAGCTCTACGCGAGTTCCCGGCGCATCCGACAAGGTGTTGGACAAACCGTCAATCAGCTTCAACCCCAAGGCCAGGTGGCCGATGGATTCGGTGCCCAGCACGGTGACGGCTTTCGACACGGTGTTGATACCCATGCCGAACACCGAGTACATTGCGCTGTTGGCCAGACGCAGAACGCGTTGCGTCAGCGCCGGATCGGACAACACCGTTTTCGTCATATTGAATTCACTGTCGTTATCGCCGCGCATGGCGCCGATAATGGAATTCACTACCTTGGAAAATCCCGGCAGATCGCCGCGCGATCGCACCCTGGACCATAATAATTCAAGGGTCTTTTCCGCTGGCTTGGGGTCAAGCGTGGTGCTACTCATGCCACTTTCGCCCCTTCCACTGCAAAAACGCCGGGCAACACACCGGACTTGAGCACCAGGATCGCTTCATCCGGCGGCAATGGACGCCCGGTCAAAAAGCCTTGAATCATTGCGCAACCCTGCTTCGATAGAAAATTCAACTGCTGATCGTTTTCGACGCCTTCGGCGATGGTGGTCAGGTTCAAATGACTGGCCAGGCTCAACACGACATTGCAAATCGCCGCATCCTTGATCGACTCCGGCAAGTCCTTGATAAAGGCGCGATCTATTTTGAGTGCCGCAATCGGGAATCGCTTCAAATAGGCGAGCGACGAATAGCCGGTGCCGAAGTCATCGATGGCGATCCGCACATTGCGCGTAGCAATTGCCGTCAATAACACTTCCGCATGCTCAGGGTCCGACATGAGTATGCCTTCGGTGATTTCCAGCAGCAATTGCTGGCCATCCAGGCCTGACAATTTCATGGCGTCATCCATGACATGCAGGAATTGGTCGTTGCGGAACTGGCGCGGACTGACATTCACCGAGACATACAGGCTGCGCCCGGCAGCTTGTTCAAAATGCCGAATCTGGACGCACGCCGCCTTCAAGGCCCAAGCACCCAATAAATTGATCAAGCCATTGGCCTCGGCCATCGGGATGAATTGTGTCGGCGAGATAAACCCCAGCTCGGGGTGCATCCAACGCATCAGCGCTTCAAAGCCGACAATCTGACGGCTGCGCGCATCGAGAATCGGCTGATAGAACAAGCGGAATTCGCCGTTGCGCACAGCGTCGTACATGGCCGCTTCCATCGAAACGTCATGCTCCGGCAGATTGAATTTCGCAAGATCGTAGACCACGCAGCGCGACTTGCCGGTTTCCTTGGCGCGATACAAGGCGGTATCGGCATGCGCCAGCAATTTCACTTCATTGTCGCCATGCTGCGGATAGATGGCAGCGCCGATCGAGGTGCTGACATACAGGAGATGCCCATCGATTTCAAACGGCAACTGTATCGTGGAAATCATGCGTCGTGCGATGATTTGCAACTCTTCCACATCGATCGCCGAAGGCAAGACCGCAACGAACTCGTCGCCACCGACCCGCGCCAGGGTATCAATATTGCGCAAGGCGTCGCGAAAGCGCACGCTGGCGACACGCAGCAAGGCATCCCCCACCGGATGCCCCAAGGCGTCATTGACTTTCTTGAAACCATCCAGATCCAACGCCAGCACTGAAAATCCAACTCCAACGCGGCGTGCTTGAGCGATTGCCATGCGCAAGCGATCTGACAACAGCGAACGATTCGGCAATCCCGTCAAGCCATCATGCGTCGCCATGTGCCGCAGGCGTTCTTCGGTCGCATGCTGTGCTTCGATGTCGCGCGCCAGAATCAGGAATTCGGCTTGATTATCTTCCGTTGCGCACGCGGTAATTTGCAATTCAAACCATTGTGTACCGGCCTGCAACGTCAGGCGCGCGTTGACCCGCGTCATCAAACAGGATTCCTTGGCCTCGGTCAAACCGACCTTGACGACATCCCAGTCTTCCGGCGCGATAAAGCTGGAAAGTTGAGCGCCCACGAGATCTCCGCCCGCCACGAGTACATGGTGAGCGCGATGGCTGGCGTAAAAAATCTTGCCGTTGCGATCTAAGCGGAAAACAGCATCGCTAGCCGATTCCAGCAAACTTTCCAGGGAAAGTTTGCTGGCGGGTCGCAATTGATCAGTCCGTCTGGAAAACATAGTGGGGAACTTGTGTAATTGTCTATGGCGTGCATTAAAAGTAAACGGCACCCCGATCCCAGCCAGCATTCAAAATCATGCCGGGAACCTGAAACTTGCGGAACGCCATCCCCCCGAACTTGCTTTTCCACAAGCAATTCTAACAAATTTAACAAATCTGCACTGAGATATAGAGTGACTCAATTAATTTATCACAGCCAATTCTAATCCTGCAATTGGCGTTTGACTCGCGTGTTGTTGCAAAGTATGTAAAATTATTTCATGTAAACGCTGAGAAGCTGGCGCTAGTTGCGCTTCGTTGCGATGCAGGCAAAGCTTCCCATCGGCAGATTTGGCTATTCCATCGTTCGAGCATCAGGCAATTGTAGGTAATTTGGCAAGCCAAACCCGTAGTGCGCCGTAACATCCAAACCTGCCGCCACGACGGCCCAGGCACCGCTACGGGGCTAGATTTTCATATCGTTTGTGATCTATCGTCAACTGTCAAATCATACAGTTGACAGGCATAACCATTGATTTCAGAATACGGCGCGCTTTGGTCAAAACTCAGAGCGAGTCAAAAATTCTAATACCCTCAGAATTTTTCGCAGCACTCAAACTTGCTCATTGATTGAGCGAAGCCTAGCTGCAATATCAGCCGCCAACCAGGAAATTGACGGATAGAACTTAAGGCATCTAACTAACAGTATGCGTCTTTCCCTTGTTCCAAACTGAATTTCCCCAATTTCACCCAAGTCGGTTTTGCCAACTTGACGCAGGACTATTTATTCAATCCTTATGGCTTTTAACTGATGATTCCTACATTTTCCATCTTAGGGATATCCATTTGCACGGTTTGGGTGCCTTCAATTCAATTAGCCGGTAAGAAAGTGGCTCCGTGGATTCTTTTTTTCATTTGTGCCTTGGGCAGCGGGCTAATTTTTGGCATGCTCAAGCCGATTGCCATCGTCGAACTCGGCGCATTGGCGATATGCGCCTATTTAGCGGGGAGTTCGTCGGCAACACCTTTGCAACGCTCCATTTTTTCGTTGCTAACCGTAGTTGAAGCACTCGCCCTCGCCATGCACATGCTGCCTGGATTCAACAACCCGATCCTCATTTCAAACGCCAAACTCTCGCTCCATGCTGCGCCTTATACACAATACTTAAATTTCGACAAAGGCGCGGTCGGGTTAATTCTGTTGGCTTTCTTATGCCCCCGCACCAACACCATCGCGGATTTGGCGATGGTATTACGTCGAACATTTCCGGTCGCGGTCATCACAATGACGGTGGTAATTTTGACCGCATTCTTGATCGGGTACGTGAAACCGGAATTCAAGGTTTCTTCGTATACGCCGATTTTTCTCGCCACAAATCTTCTCTTCACCTGTGTGGCTGAAGAGGCATTTTTTCGAGGGTTCCTGCAAAACAGGTTCGCAATATTACTGTCTCCGCTACGGCTTGGAGGCGCGCTTGCAATCCTATGTTCCGGGATTCTGTTTGGTCTGGTGCATCTAGGTGGCGGTGCGCCCTATTTTTTCCTCTCCACGCTTGTAGGTCTCGGTAGCGGCGTTTCGTATTCACTTGCTAAACGCATCGAAGCACCGATCATTACGCATTTCGCCGTCAACGCGGTGCATTTCGTCTGCTTTACCTACCCCTATCTTCAATGATTGTTGAAAGGCCGCATCGTGGCGTGGGTAAGGGGTCTGAAATTCATACAAGCTTTTTAATAGCAATGGCAGACGAAGCGACCGTGCTGTTTTCCAGGCCCACGTCGCCGTGATCGTCCTCTGGCTCTTCTCCTGACTCGGGTATCGCGTCAACCTCGAGTTCCACTCCCTCATCCATATCCCCCACAGCATGGGAGATCGTATCAACGAATTCATATTCATTGTAATTGACATCCGGCGCATCATTGAGCAACGTCTTGGCAAGCGAAAAAATGTCATGCCTCCAATTTCCCTCTTTTAACAGTAACAATTCAAGAGCCTTCTTCGGAGTGTGTCGATCCAACACAGACAATGCTGGATTGTCCTGCAGCTCTTCCTCGAATCGAAGATGCATGTATTCACATACGTCGACAAAGACTCCGATTAACTGATTGCACGCATCTTCGAGTTGCAGATCGTCAAGTTGCGACAATGCGACGCAAAACCACTGATTAATATAAGAGGCTGCGTCCTCCCAGCGCTCGCTTTTTCTGATCCGCGTATCGGCCCAGTTTCGGAAAATTTCCGGCAGGTTTGAATAGTTTTCCAATCCGTTAATAGCCCTACGAAATTCATCTCTGGCATCTGCCAATTCCCGCTCGACCATGGCTGCTCGATTTCCGGTCACACCTCCCGGCACCATTTTCGTCGTTACATTTCCTTTAATAAAATCGAATATATCTTCCCCAAGGGCATATCGCGAGCGATTCAGGGGATTTGCAAGAAATGTATTAATCAGTAAAACGACCTTCGGGGGCGTTTGGTTATTTATTGCCGACGAAAGTATTGCTTCAATGTCATTTTCGTCATTCTGGAATCGTTCGCTCAAAATCGTCAAAAAGTTAGCGATGAAGGCATCGCACAATTTCGTATTCCCGGATTCCGAAAGAAACTCTATTGAGGCCCATGCGCAGTCAATGAGCAAGCGCGCGCATATTTCCCATTTTTCGCTTTTATCCGATACGGCTTTTGCCCAGTTGTAGAAAACATGCGGCGAACGATCTCCCAGATCGGCAAACAGCACATGCTCGAAGAAGTCGTTCAACGACGAAATTGCGGCGCGAGGCATCTCTAAACCGTCGTATTCTTTCACTTCCGCTTTCGCAACCGTTGCTTCAAAGATGGCGTTGGTTATTGCCATAAGAACGGAATTTGTATCGACTTCGGACGTACCGCCGACTATCTGGTTGGCCATCGGCTTCGGCGCGCGCGCTCCAAGCATATTTCCCGAACGCAATTCCGGATTCGCTTCATTTGTTAATATGTCTATTGGCTGCAATTCCTGTTCTCTATTTTCCGAAAGAAACGAATTGTAGTTCGTTGCAATCAAAAAGTTCCGAAATTCAAACAACGGCAGTGTTCTGAAAAAGAATTGACATCCCGGCGCGTCGGAAGGTATGTCAGACTTTGTCACCAAATCGAAGACATCCAAGGGCATGCTCGCCGACACGAATTTGGAATTGATGACTTTGATCTGATTCGGGAATTTTGAAAGAAGAAACTGCCATGCTTGGAAAAATAGCTGTATTACCTGCTTTTTTGCTGCCTCGGACGCGGAGCGATTTTTGTCGAGATGAAGAATAGCAGCCCAGCACAGCTTGGCCGTTGCCATCGCGTGATGCGCCAAATTGGAAAGGTTCGCGCTGTCTGCCGTGGACTTGATTTGTGTCTCGAGCAGGTTCGCGATATCGGCTGGCTGCCGGTCTAACGCTGTGGCAAAGTCGCCTAATGTCGTAAACGAATAGTCATGCCGCGATTTATTTTCTAGCGTTATGGGAAGCGCATTGAGCTTGCCCTTTTCACCTTTGCATAGACTGTCCGCGTACCGGTTCGCGTCGCTGGGACGGCTAAAAGCATTGTACCAGGCTACAATCGAAGGGTGCGCACCCACAAAAAGCTTGGTAGCATTCGTTTCGACGAAATCGTATTGTGATAGCACCTGCGCGCAGATTTCATTGAACTCGTTTACACAGGCAGCGCATAGTGAGTCTACATTCTCTGGATTGAATTGAAGGCATTCAACTAAATAGTTCTGCGCAGATAGTTTGAAATCCTTGATTAACTTGATAACAAATTCCTGGGAATTCGCCGGGCCAGACATCGTCTGATCCACGGCATTGAGGCAAGTGGCATAGTCTTGTTTGACCTGTTTAAGAAGCAATCCAAGAGAGTAAGAAGCAATAGTCGTTGGCAGATTTCTAAGCATTGGGTAAGCCGTCGCATTTCCGCAAACTGTAATGATTGCGTTTTGTGCCTCACGCAGTCTCGCCAAATCTTTCGCGTTATCACTAACTTGATCCGTTCGCGACATTTTTAGGCACGATTCAAGCGCCACCAACATTTCGATCAGATTATACCTAGCATCCTCCGGTGTCGCAGCGTTGAACACCGCATCGAGATAGAAACGAAATACGACTTCTTCGGACGGCAACACCTGGCGCATCGAAGCCGCGTCGATAGTGGATGTCGACCCCGAAACTTGAGCGGGCTGCCCTGACATTTCTTGCTTTAGATTTTTCCAGAGGGTCACGAGGGTGAGCGTCAAAGATCTTTCAAGATTGAAAACATCCTCGTTGCACTGAACATCATTTGGTAAGTCAAGGAGACGTTTTGCGTTACTCAGTAGCTCTGCCACGGCGTTGAAGTAGTGAAAAATTTGCTCTTTGTCGTCGGAGCTGAGTGCATTTTGATGAGCCTTGACTTTCAATAATGCGCGGTTCACGAAAGATACTATTTTTTTGGCCGCTTCTATGTTCTGCTGCGGTGTATCAGCCGAGTCGAACTGGATTACCTGACTCTGTGCTAATAGCCATGATTGTCCTTTCATTCCCAGTTTGCCAAAAGCGTTCGTCGGCGCCTTGGGAAGTTTTAACGTAGTCCTTATGGCAGGTACGAGAGAAGCAATTTCAGGTTGTATGTCGGGGGGTGGAACGGCATAAAAATTCGAACCGCCAACCGGGTTGGCAGATACGCCTTGATTTGTCGTCGGACTGGTATTGAGATTAGCGGATGCGAAATTTTTTGGAAAAATTAGGCGCGATCCGAATATGAATTCGTTACTCATAAATCGATTCCTTAAATTCAGACATACTTGTCAATAGTATTGGCAGCGCTCTCTCGAATCAATGTATTCGTTACCTTTTCGTTTTTATCAAAAAAATATGTGGGCCCGTACCAAATTCTGATTTGCTTGCGTTCCTCAACTGGTGCAGTCAAAACAACTGCATACAGCAATTCGGTGCGAATGTTACCGTGGGGGTCGGTCAAATGGACCACGAAGGGCACGAAGCAAGGGTATTGCGATGAACGGGCGAGGACTGCTTTGAAATAATAAGGTGCCGTGGGGCTGCAGATTGTTTGTCCATAAATCGATTCCTTAAGCACGTATGTAGAGATCGGTTTGCATTGAGAATGCACCTTCTGCCAGGTTTCGGGAGGCGTCGTCCACATTCCCCGCCTGCGACTCGGATGAAGCAAGCAACATGCGCCAGCTGCGAATGGAGTCGGAGAACTCGGTCAGCGCGCTTTCGAAACGCACTGCAGTCATCCAGTGACGCGGCCAGGCCCGAATGAGCGTCAGCTTGCCGGTTACTGGTTCGATGCGAACGGTTTGGCTCGCTTCGTCCTCGCCCCATGCCGTCGCGCTGTATGGCGTGCTTTCCGCTTGCAGGCTGGCCGGTGAGCCCATGTAACCCGGCGTCGCGCACAGGCATACCAGATCCTGCGCATCGCTTAGAAAAACACCGATCGTGCATTCCCCGTCGCTGAAAAATAGTCTTCCATGACTATCGGGAAGCAAAGTGGAATCGTCTCGGACTTCAACGAGAAGTTTTATGTAGTCGGTAATTGCCGTCATGTACAGTCCAAGTTCAGTCTTTCGGAGCCGAACTCTCGTTGATATGTGGGATTGTTTTTGCTTGGGATGGTCAAAAGAACCATTGAACATCGCGCATGAGTAACGGAATCGCCGCGGAAGTTCGATACTAGAACTCATTCCATAAATAGGCACCTGATGCATTTTCGCTAAAAAAGGAGCTGGCAAAGCGCGCGATGCGACTCTGTTCGACAGAGTTTGAAGTCTAAAAGCGGAACTATCCAATCAAGCGGCAAGCCGAAGACTAATCCCCTGCTGCCCGCGCGGTCGAAACCCACCACTGGAACATCAAACGCAAACTAGGCACCGACAGCCAGGCGGAGCTGTATCGTCCTGCGCTTGAGAATGAACCAGAGCCTGATATCTGTTACATAGTTCAGATGATCACTGCATCGTAGATAACATAAATGAATATATCTGGCGTACGCAAAACTGGTACAAAATTTAACCAAGCCATCGAGAACACGCAACATCTCAGGATTCCGACTCCTGGGTTGAAGTTTCTTTTTGATAACTTCAATATGGATGACGTTGCCATAGGTAATGTTATCGATTACGGGGCAGGTGGTGGCCGGGATACACGTGCATTCCTTGATCAGGATAAGGGATGGGATGTGCATGCCGTCGATATTAGCGCTAAATCCGGACGAGCATTATCAATAGAAATAGGGGAAGGTAAGGTCAAATTTCATCAAACAGGCAGATTGCAGGATTTGCCGCTTCCTCATCAGTCCGTGAGCGTCGTTAACGCACAACGCGTTCTTCCATTTCTTCCCCGTGACGAACTTACAAGCATGCTCACTGAGAGCGCAAACCTACTTCGCCCTGGCGGATACCTGTGTGTTTCTTTTTTCGGGCTCGACCACTCATGGAACAACGGTACCAGACCTGACTGTAACTTTTACTCCAAAGATGACATTAACGATCTGCTTGGCGAAGCAGGTTTCGTGGTTGTCCGGGAGAAGCATCAAACGGGGCCATCCAGAACAGCCGCCAAAGGAGTTGTCGACAACTGGGATGAAATCACGGTTGTTGCGAAAAGCTCGATTGAACCAGCTGCACCGGAGCAAGTAGATGAACAACAGCAAGCCGGAAACGCAGGCGATTGCAAGCCATGCTGTATTTTATTATAAGGGCGCTTCAGGCCCCGATGCCAACTCGTTTGGAAACAAGCCGTCCAGAAAAGGGAAACTTAATCGTATGAGTTCCCCTACCAGTCAAAATGGAATATCGTCATCCATATCGCTGAAATTCGGTGCCGGTTTCGATGCTGCCGGACGAGCGCTGCCGCCTGTATTTTGACGTGCCGCAGGCGCCGGTGCGTTGCCGCCGTTACCGTAGTCGTCATCCATGGGCGCGCTGCCGCCCATGCCTTGCCGGCTGCCCAGCATTTGCATGGTATCGGCAATAATTTCGGTGGTGTAGCGCTCGATATTCTCTTTATCGGTCCATTTGCGCGTTTGCAAACGTCCTTCGACATAGACTTGCGAACCTTTTTTCAGGTACTGCCCGGCGATTTCAGCCAATTTCCTGTAAAACGTGATGCGATGCCATTCCGTGATCTCTTTTTTGTCACCGCTGGACTTGTCTTTCCAGCTTTCGGTCGTCGCGACCGCAATATTGGTGACCGCCTCGCCATTGGGCATATAGCGCGTTTCAGGGTCGCGCCCAAGATTGCCGACGATAATTACTTTGTTGACCGATGCCATTCCTGTTTTCTCCTATTGAACTGCGGCAGCCATGCGCGAACTGCCATGCGATGACTTTTTACGATAGCCGCAATTATATGCCACTGCGGCCACCGCGGATGCGGTAATAGCGCGTCAAAAATTAATTCCATCGAATTGGAAAATTGGCACTAGTGCCAGATGGCAATTGAACGACGAATATTAGCCAAAGTGCCAACTCGGTAGCCACGCATGATACGACAAACTGCAAAAGCCGCTATAGTAGCAGGTTGACTCGCCAGAGACGTCATGTGACGTTTTTGATAACGCCGTTTTACTCCAACCGTTTGCACGATTTCGACTCGCT
>Ga0207021_1140_pt2 | contig 15154 bp, 9 predicted proteins | sample Alteio_BWMinCont_49_FD_153496 | JGI IMG/M metagenome (GOLD analysis project Ga0207021, IMG submission 153496) | Enriched cells from forest soil in Barre Woods Harvard Forest LTER site, Petersham, Massachusetts, United States -... | ecosystem: Environmental > Terrestrial > Soil > Temperate forest >... | reverse complement strand
CTCTGCTGCGGTTGCCCGGTCTGCGGATCGCTCGCGGTGGTCGTCAACGTCGCGGCCAGCGCGGTGAGAGGAATCTCCTGGATCTGGGCTGTCGGATCAGCTGTCCGGAACTGCGTGACATCGGGCGGGTCGACCCTGGAGAGGGTTAACGTAATGGTGGCCTGGTAGGACGGATTGCCAGTCGTATCAATCGGCTGTTCCGTCGCGGCAAAAGTGAAAGTGGCATCGATATCCGCAGCCAGCTGGTAGCCGGGAAGATACCAGCTGAGCTGCGGATTAAATCGATCGGTGAAGATGTCTACGTTCCGGGTCGACTCCAGAGGCAGGTTCTGATCCGCAGCGACCGGGTTGGACTCGGTCACGGTAGTGAACTGCAAACCTTGTACAGGAACACGTGCAATCTGCAAGAGCCCGGGAGAAAGCGGGGGCTGACCGGATGCCATTACTTCGCTCCTAGGTGGTAGTGCCGGCCAACGCCTGCCGTTGATATTGCAGAATGTAAGTGTTGATTGCTGCCACCTGGTCAGGGGGTGCATCAGGCAACTGGAGACTCAGGAGCGGATTGTACTTTACGCGGCCCGGCGGCAGCGCCACAGTGATCGGCTGCGGCGACTGGTAGACGATCGGATTGTCGGTGAAGTTCGGTCCCTGCACCGTGACTTGCACGGTGTATTGAAACGAGGTTTCGCCGACGTACTTGTCCGAGAAAATCTCCCAGATACAGCTCTTCTGATTCGCGCTCGTGATCGTGATGCTGTCGTTGCGCGAGCCCAGGGTGGTGTTCACGACGAGGGTCACGTTGGCGGGCAGAGGGCGGCACATGAAGCGCACGAAGGTATAGCCCACGAGGTTCATATCGATGACCGGCGTGTGGTCGTTGTCAGTGGTGGTGACGACGACCTGGGTCTGGTTATTCGTCAGATCGACGCGCGGATCATTTCCATCAAAGATCAGGGTTTTGGTGACCAGCACCTGGTCCGAAGGCCATTGCGAGATCGTGTTATCCAGCCTTAGGAAGGAAATGTTGATGACATCGACGGGATTATTCGAGGTCCATTGTGCGATACCGTCCGTTCCGGTGGTCTCGGCGGTTGTGTAGTGGTAGCCCTGCCCCAGCGTCTGGAGGTTCACGGTGTTGTTCGCGCCCAGGGGCTGATCGTAGTTTGGATAGCTGACCGACACCATGGCGGACATGATCGGATCGGAAAGGTTTGTGCCGTCCGGCAGCGTTTCTTTCCAGTTGATCGCGTTGGTCGCCGCCACTTGAATCTTCTGGAAGAACTGTCCGATATCGACAATCGCCAGATACTTGCTGACGTCGGCCTTGATCGCTGGCTCCAGATCGCTGAGGTCACCTGACTTTCCGTCGCTCATGGCGACCGATGTGTCGAGTGTGAGTGACTGCTGCACGTGGATCGATCTTCGCTGATAATTGGCTTTCATCGAAACTGATGCGCCACCAAAGATGCTTCCGAAGGGTGTCGACTGCGCCTGGGCGTCGCCGCCATTGGAGGGATCCCAACTGAAAATCTCGTCCTTCACCCAATTGATCGCGTTTGTCTGCATCTGCTGGCACTGGTTCATGATCATCGTTTTCAGGTCAGCTGGAATCGCGGCCTCATCGATCTTCATGACGGTGCTGATCGCCCCACTGGTCACGCAGGCGGACCATGCCCCCTGGAAGGATGCGCTGGTGAAAAGGCCGCTCACAGAAGCAGCCACTGAGAAGGAGTCGTAGACCTTATCCATGTCGATATCGACATCGATTTCACAGGTGGGGAGATAGAACTGCTCGGTCAGCGCATAATTCACAACGAAGGGCGACACGCCTGCCTGGAGAGATCCAGCGATCGCACCAGCCGCGAGCTCGTTGCAGCTCACCAGGAAGCTGCTGATGCCGGTCGCTTCGATGCTGCCTTTTTGCGCGCACTGAGCCTGCGCCCAGAGGGGCGCCGCCGGGCTGCCGCCGGGAGCGAACTGGGGTATCTCAATGGAGACATCGTTGCCGAGGATAGGAACGATGCCCAGGATCGGGTCAGGGTCGTTCGAAGCTCGCTGCGGCATGAAGGCAAGGATGTCGGATGGAGGAGGCTGGTCAAACTTCCCGGTCTTCAACGCGTCGATGGCGCTTTGAATGACATCGGGTGGAATAGCAAACGTTGTCGAGAAGGTGCAGAAGCCTCCGCCTGCTTCGACGTCGCCCCCCCCCGGTCGCCTGACCGGGGTTAATGCCAACGGTGTCTTCCGGCGTCAACAGACCTTTGAAGACGGTCATGCCGAAGTCATAGTCCTGAGGCGAGTCCTGCTTCTTCGCAAGGTAAATCCGCTGCGGCATGAAGTAATACTGCTGGGGCAGGGCGTTAGTTTGCAGGAGCGCATTGTTGGCGTCCGGAAAAATCTCAAGCTGGTACGGGGTCTTGTCGCTGCCCGTGACGGTGACAAATATGCGATCTGCGCTCAAAAGGGGGCCCAGAGGGGTAACGGCGTCATTCATAATTGTGTGCCTCCACAGACACCTGGTGCATGAGTCGAGAGATTGACTGACAGCGCAGTCAGCCTGCGACATCCCGGTTAAGTTTTACGAGCGCGTCAGCTCAGATTTCCCCACCACCCATCACTGTGAGCAGCACTCCAAAGGGGAAGGAGCGATTGCCGACCACCTGTCAGACGATCTGTATGGGACTCAACCCTGAGCTAGACCTGCGGGGCTGCGTCCCTTGTTACGGACGAAGCAACTTCGAATGGAGAAACCAACGTGCGCAGTTGCGAGCGCAAATTCTGTCCGTCTCTAAGACCGGAACAGTATATCTGCTTCCTGATAGTTGTAAAGCAAAGCGGATCGTTTCAAACGGAGGTGTTTTTTTTTGCGGGCATTCGGGAGCTCAGCGATGAGAGCTGATAAATGGTCGGCGGTGACCTCAGTCTGAACCACAGTGGCCCGAGAAACACTCTGATTTGCGGATCGGATTGGCAAGGGGTAACCTAAAATTCAGTGAGGCGACTTATCTCATCGTTGGTAGTGTTGGCCGTGCTGCTGTGCGCGCAGACCCTGTCGGGGGCTTGCGAACTGCGATGCGATCTCGGCACCGAGCACACTCATTGCGCATCAACCTTCTCCGCACGTGCGGTGACCATGGTCCATGTGGATCACTGCGGCGGCAAGATGGCGGGTGCTATGAGCCGCCTGGAGAGCCGTTCATCCAGCGGACAGTGTGCCCATGAAGAAATTGTCGCCGCAGTGGACACAAAAGGCTCTGCCACACCTCAGGTCGCTCATGACCTTCAGATCGCTGTCCTCCTGGAAAATCGGGGTGCACCGACTTCACATATGCTGACTCCGCAGGCTCGACAACGGCTCAGTGAAGCCGTCCTCCCGGACGTCCGCCCAAGTTCCGTCCGGAATCTTCGCATCTAGCTCCTTCTCGCAGCGCATAGCGCCGGCGGGGGACCGCTGTCCTTGCTCTCTCTACTGGACAAAGCACGTCTCCGCGCAGGCGATTTCCATTCATCGCTGGAACAAATTCGAGCAGGCTATGAGTAATCGACGCAATTTTCTCCAAAGTACCCTGGGGCTCGGCGCGAGCCTGTTTGCCGGTACCCGCGTTTTCGCCCAAAGCATGGGAGCAGGCGATCGCGGCGCGTCATCGTCAGGCGGCAGCCTCGTGAATCAAGGGCGGCGCGGTCATTCCGCATTCGGCTTCAACATGCCGGTCGTGACGACGGATATTGGAGATCTTCCGTACACGATGGACGGCAACACCAAGGTCTTTCGCCTGATTGCAGAAGTGGTGAAACAGCAGATCATTCCCTTCAAGACCCTCGATCTCTGGGGCTTCAATGGCAGCTCTCCGGGGCCGACGATCCAGGTCAACCAGGGCGATCGCGTGCGTGTGGTCTTCGAGAACCACTTGCCGGAGCCGACCTCTCTGCACTGGCATGGATTTGAAGACATGATCCAAAGCGATGGAATGCCGGGCATCAGCCAGGCTCCAGTGAAGCCGGGTGGCCGCTTTGTGTACGAATTCGATATCCACCAGGAAGGCACATACTTCTATCACTCCCACATGGCTATGCAGGAAATGACCGGGATGCTTGGCGGTTTCATCATGCATCCGAAGGAGCCGTATCGTCCGCACTGCGACAAGGACTTTCTGATCCATCTGCAGGAGTATGCAGTCCTGCCGAACAACACTGTTCCGAACACCATGAGCATGGAATACAACTGGCTGCTTCTTAACGGCAAGGCAGGTCCAGCCACTACGCCGCTGGTGGTCCGCCTTGGAGATCGTGTTCGCATTCGCTTTGTGAACCTCGGGATGGACCACCATCCCATGCACATGCACGGCCATACTTTTTACACCACGGGAACGGAAGGTGGACGCATTCCTGAATCTGCATGGTGGCCGGGAAACACGGTGCTCGTCGGCGTAGCCCAGGCCCGCGCAGTTGAGTTTGTGGCGAACAATCCGGGCGACTGGATGATCCACTGCCATCTGCCCCACCACATGATGAACCAGATGTCGTCGAACGTTGGCAGGATGACCCGCAGCGTAGAAATGCCCGCCGGCGGAGACATGAACACCGGCATGGGCATGCTGCAAGGCAATGCGGGTGCTCCCTTGGGAGAAGGTTATGGACCGACTTTGGGCCGTGGCCTGGGCGGGGTGGGGAACACCTCCGATGAAGCGACCGCCAATGGCCCTCTTTCTCGACAAAAGGCGATGTCTACGATGCCGGGAATGCAGCATGACATGGGAAAGATGCAGATCGACATTGCAGCCAATGCCAACGACGTTCCGAATTTTCCCCAGGACGCTTACATGGAGAGCCCAAGGATGGCGATGGATGAGGCCGTTGACCGGCCTGAGAACTATGGCCTTGCCCGGGGCTGGAGCGGTTACATGCAAGGCATGATGACCTTCGTTCGCGTATTACCGGCTGAGAAATACGACGAAGTCATTACTCGCATGAAGCAGGCCAATCGGCCCAACGACCCCTATGCCGCCATTCTGAACCACGCCTAGACGCGAAGAGGAGAAGATGAAAACCAGGATTTTTGTGCTTGCGATGATATGCGCCTTCAGCACGACAACCTTCGCGCAAAATTCAGGCTCGTCAGCGAGCCAGGAAAACTCCACGCCGTGCATGGAAGGCATGGCAATGCCGAGCTGTGCTCAGCAGAACAACGCGAATGCGCACACGACGATAACATTGCAGGAACCCGAGAACCCTGGGCATCGCACAGGAGAGAATCTGCCTGCTCCAGAGCTGTTGAAGGACGTTGCAGCACTTCCAGCAATGTCTCTTGCTGATTTTGAAACGCTCGCCGATGCTCACAATCCGACATTGCGGCAGGCCAACGCGCTGGTTCGCAGATCGGAGGAACAAGCGCGGCAAGCGGGACTCTATCCCAACCCCTCTGCCGGTTACCAGGGAGAACAAATTCGCGGCGGCTCTTACGGCGGCGGGGAACAAGGCGGCTTCATTCAGCAGGACATTATTCTTGGCGGCAAGCTCGGGTTGCGCCGAGATATCTACGAACAGGAAAAGAAATCCGAACAGATAGGCGTCGAGGAGCAGATCTATCGCGTTCACGGCGATGTTCAGCAGGCATTCTATGACTCCCTCACTGCACAGGCCACAGTTCAACTTCGCCAGCGGCTGCTTGGTATCGCGCTCGATGCCGTGGATACCGTACATCAGCTTGCCAATGTAGGCCAGGCAGATGCGCCGGACATCCTGCAAACAGAAGTCGAAGCGGAGCAAGCGAAGGTCGACTATGCGGCCGTGCAACGCCAATACCTGCAGGACTTTCACACACTAGCCGCGCTTGCCGGCAAGGGCGATCTGCCTGTCTGCCCGTTGCAGGGCGAGCTGGAGAAAGCGCCCGAACTCAATGCGGAACAAATGGTGGAGTCTGTCTTTACCGGCAGCCCCACCGTGAAGCGGGCGCAGCAAGAGATCGTTGTTGCGCAGGCTCGCCTGAAAGATGCAAGGCGGGAAGCAGTCCCCGACCTCCAGCTTCGCGCCGGCGAGCAATATAACGGAGAGCGGGTCAGCGAGAACCCGGTCAAGCCTGTGGGGGCGCAGAGTTTCGCAAGCGCGAGTATCAACATTCCGATCTGGAACAGAAACCAGGGCAATGTCGAAGCAGCTGAAGCGGAGATCGAGCGCGCCGAACAGGATGTGCTGCGCGAGCAACTTTCGCTACGGAGACAGGCGGCGCCTCTGGCGCAATCGTATCTCTCCGCGAGATTCGAGGCCGATCGATACAGAACACAACTCATCCCGCGAGCAGCGCGAGCGTATGAGCTTTACCTGCAGAAGTACCAGAACATGGCGCAAGCCTATCCCCAGGTGCTGGTCTCTCAGCGCACGCTCTTTCAGCTACGCATCAGTTACCTGATGGCTCTTCATGATGTCTGGAGGAGCGCTATCGCACTGCAGAACTATACGCTGAGCGGCGGGCTTCAGACACCGACATCCAGCGGGTCGCCGACCACCAGCATCAATCTACCGGCGGCTGGGTCGCAGGAGTAGAGCAGGTGAAGCTGCTGAATACTCGACGCAGGTTTTTCGCGCTTACAGCGCCGCGTATTCCTTCTTTGCCTCGGCAACGACAGGCAGATTGGAGTCGGCGTTCTTCCACTCGGCGAAGAAGACGTCGTAGGCTTTCTTCGCGTTTGCCTTGTCGCCGGCCATGGCGTAGGCGCGGCCGAGGCCGAGGACGGACAGGGCATAGGGACTGCTGGCGTTGTATGCCTGGCCTTTGAGACGTGTCGCCTGCTGGAACGAGGCGATGGCATTCGCGGAATCCTTGAGCTGAAGGTAGGCAAGACCACGCATGTAGGGCGCGAACGAGACGGCATCGTGAGCGCGCACAGGCTCCAGCAGAGTGAGAGCCTGCCTTGCATCGCCGGCCTTGAGCGCCAGCCAGGCACGCGACTGCGGGACGACGAGTTCCTGGATGATGGTATCTCCCGGATAGCGTTTTTCGAGAGACGTAAGCAGCGGGATGGCCTGCTTCTCTGCGTTGCACCCAGCCAGCGTGCTGGCTGCGGCGATTTCGGTGGCCTTGCCCTTATCCAGTTGCAGCGCCTGTTTGACAGCACCCGCAGGATCGAAACACTCATCGATCATCCAGCCCACGGATGCAGCGTTGAGCAGGGCACCGGCTGCGGCGTCATTTGCCTTGGCGCTTGTCGCCTGATCCACCGCATGGAGAAGAGTGGTTCTGGCAAGTTGAAACTGACCGAGTTGCGGAAGCATACTGCCCCAGATGCCGTTGATCACGAACTGGTCGGGGCGACCAGCGGTCTCTGCCAGGATTTTGTTCACGTTGTCCCAGTCGCCCTGGATGGCATAGAACTGCAGCTCAACTCCCAGCAGACTGGTCCCGTTCAGGCCGATACGCTTTGCCTCCGCGATGTATTTCTCGCCCTCGGCAACATGGTTCAGATACCCAGCTACTCCGATCCCGTTTTCCAGCGCGAACGCTTCATCGGGCTGCAGTTCGAGGGCCTTGCGATTGGCGGCTTCGCTCTTCTCGATGTCGCCGTTGGTAAGATAGGCGACGCCGAGATTGATGAAGCCATCGATCTGGAGCGGATACTCCTGCGTCGCGACCTGGAGAGTCTCGATGCCCTTGTTCAGATCGCCGACGACCTCGGCGTAGTAGTGGCCGGCGATATAGAGCTTCTCCCGCTCACTGACATTGCTGCTGAGCTGCCAGGCGCGGGTGAGGTAATCGGTCGCCTTGCTAGTCTGGCCGCTATTGAGGGCAAGGACGCCCAGGCGGGCCCAGGCCATCGCCAGTTTGGGGTCGAGTTCGAGGGCGCGTTTGTAGTGGTCGCGCGCCTCAGGGATGTCGTTACCTTTCTGATGCGCCTCATCGCCGAGAGCGTAGGCGCGGAAGGCCTCGAGCGAAGGCGTGGTGGCCTGGCCGAAGGGAGCATTGAGTTTCTGGATACTGGAGAGGCTTTCGCCCAGCTTCGCGCGCATGCCCGTCGCGACCTGGTTAAGCGCGTTGAGCACGTGCTCCTTGTCAGGCGCGGTGGCTTCCTCGCTGGCAATGTCGTCACCGGTGGCGGTGTTCTGCGCCGTGAGCGTGATGAGGTAGTCCTTGCCGAATGGGGCGATGGTGCCGGTGAGGATGGCCTTGATGCCCTCGCGCTCGCCGATTTCGCGGGCAATTTGCGGAGTGATCGGATCATCCTGCTTGCGCCCCAGATACTGGAGGCTCTGCCTTAGGTGCTGCTGGCTGACGATGTCGAGCACCGGAGACTGGCCAAGTTGTACGCGGAGAGCCTGGTTCAAAGTGGTGTCAAAGACAGGATCGCCGGTTTTGTTGACGAAGTCGGCGACGATGATGGCATCCTTCAAAGGCTTTGTGGGCGAAGCCGTAGCCCCGCCGGTTGCAGGACCGGCTGCTGTATTGCCTGCAGAATTGGGCTTGCCGCCCAGATGGCTGCGCAGCAGAAGAAATCCGGCTACGAGGACGACCACAATCAATACAGCCACGGGGATCAAGCGGCTGCGTGGTGCTGAGGAGGCTTCGGGCGCAGGGATTGTGGCGGATGTCGGAGGAAGCGGAGGCTGAATCGGCGCAGCCGCCGCCGGGCGCGCCGCTGAGGACGAGCCCGAGGCAGGAATGGCTTCGAGCTCCGAGAGAAGCTCCTCGGCGCTGCGGTAACGCAGATCGCGGTCCTTGGCCAGCAGCTTTTCGATAACAGGATCGAGGGCCGCCGGCATGGCGGAATTGAGGCTGCTGACCGGGGGCGGAGTCTTCGTGAGAAGTCCGGCAAAAACTTCGGCGGTGCTGCGTCCTCCGAACGGTGGCTGGCCGGTGGCCATCTCAAATAAAACGCTGCCCAGGCTGAAGAGGTCCGTGCGGGCATCGAGCGGATCGCCCTTGGCCTGCTCGGGAGACATATAGGCAGCGGTGCCGACGGTAGAGCCGGGGATGGTGAGATCCATAGTCCCGTGGGCGTTGCCGTTGCCGGTCGCGGTGTCGTTGCGCAGGTCGAAGTAGCGGGAGTCGGGCGAAGCTTCGAGGCCCTGCTTTTTGGCCAAGCCGAAGTCGAGAATCTTAAGCTGCCTGCGATCGCGGCCGCTATCGACAACGAAGAGATTGGCGGGCTTGATATCCCGATGGACGATGCCCTTGGCGTGCGCTGCGGACAGAGCGCTGGCGGCTTGCTGACCCAGCGCGATCACCTCGGAGGGCGTGAGGATGTGGTGGCCGAGATACGACTTCAGGGTCTCGCCGCGGAGCAGCTCCATGACCAGATAAGGACGCCCGTCCTGCTCGCCGACATCATGGATGGCGCAGATGTTGGGATGGTTCAGTGTGGCAGCGGCCCGGGCTTCACGCAGGAAACGTTCGTGGGAAAGATGAGCGCGGGAGTGCGGCGTGCCGGTGGGCGTGGGACTGCCTGAGCCAAGTTCTGAAGCGAGAAAGCTGTCGGAAACCAGCTTGAGGGCGACTTCGCGTTCGAGGCGCGTGTCGAGGGCTCGATATACGTCACCCATGCCGCCCGCGCCGATTTTTTCCAGTACTCTATAGGGCCCGAAGTCAGTTCCTGTAGCGATAGCCATGGCTTTCCGAAATGTAGGGTTTACATCTCTCCGTAAGGGAGTCTGCTATGCAATGCGGGGGGGTGAGTCGAGTGTACACGTGCGAGAGGGGCGGTGACGAAATTGTGTATTTTGCGGTGCATCAAGTTGCCAACAGGGTGTGGTCTGGCCTATATCCGCGGCAAAGCCATCGGCGCGGCACGGTTATTGTCTCTTGACTGTGGAAACTGGCCAAGGTAATCCTCAAACCGCTCCATTTGCGAAGAGAGTAACTGCGACTTTTTGCAAACTGGAACGTAATAGCAGGGAGAATCCCAGGCACGACGCAGGGAGGAACGGGTGAATACGGCTCGCTGGCTGTATCTCGCACTTATCGTTCTCCTCTCCCCGCTAGCGGTCGCGCAACCGGCTGATCGTCATTCATCGGCAGCGCCCGACGAGCCGGAGGGATTGATTCACCTCGATGTCCTGGTGATCAATCAGAGGGGGTACCCTGTGTCCGGGCTCAAGGCTGCGGACTTTACTGTGCTCGACAATGAGCACCCGGAGAAGATCGTCTCTTTTCACGCATACGGCGGAATGGGAGCCGCGCCCGACCCTCCGGTGTCTGTTACTCTGGTTCTCGATACCCTTCAGTTGCCCTTTACGTTGGCTTCCCAGGAGCGGCAGTCGGTCGAAGCATTTCTACGCCGGCATGGAGGTCATCTGGCGCAGCCGATGACGATCCTGACGCTTACAGAAAGCGGACTGTCGCGCGTGGGAGTGGCTTCTACCGAGGGAAACAGGTTAGCCGAATCGATCGCTCATAACCGCGTCACAAGCTGGACGGGCCGCAACAACAATCTGTCTGCCCAGATTGATCGGACCTCGAACCAGTCTCAGGTTCCGGCGCTGGGAGCAGGATTGGTCAATATTCCTGTTGTGAATGATCTTCCTGGCGAAGCCGCGTTGAAGGCACTGGGTGCGATTGCGACGGCAGAACGACGGCAATCCGGCAGAAAACTGCTGATCTGGGTAGGGCCTGGCTGGGGTGTTGGGAGTGGAGTGTTCGGACATAACCCCCAGGGTGCCGGGAGTGGTGTTAACCCCGAGGAAGCTGCCGAGACAAATAAGGAGAAGCAAACGCTGTTTGACAGGATTGTCTGGTTCTCAACGCTTCTGCGGGTTGCCCGCATAACCCTTGACAACTTCTCTGAAGGGGAAACCACAGGTGTGAATAATGATAACGGACAATTGGGAGTCCCTTTATTGAATGGTCCAGCAGCCATGCCTTTTCCGTGGTACTCCGTGCATCCGGCCGTATCGCCTCAGGAGCTGAGCCCGACCAGTGGACAGGGCGTCGCGAATCTGAACAGGAAAGTGCTCGCGCTTGAGAGCGGAGGACGCAGCATGCCCCGCAGTAGCGATCTGGCGCGTCAGCTTGAGGACTGCGTGCACGAGACAAACACCTTCTATAGCCTCACGTTCAATCCCGCGCCGGCAGCGCATTTCGACGAGTACCACACGCTTGGGGTCAACATCCGCGAACCGGGACTGACGGCTCACACCAATACTAGTTACTACGATCAGCCGTATTATCTGGACACGCCAGATCCTGCGATCCGGAAGATAACGGTTGCGCAGCTGGGCGAGCTGTTGCGTGGCGCCCGGAGCGAATCCGATGGCGACATGGCGCGGCAGCTATCCGATCTGGAGCTGACGGAACGAGCGAGTGACGATGAAGTTGCCTCGTGGACGGCGGAGTTGCGCGGTAAAAAAGCGCGGCAGGTACTGTTGGCTCTGGCGGATGCATCCGCGTTTCTCGATCCTCCTCCGGCGGAGATTCCCGGCGACGCGCCGCCGGACGAGGATGCACAACGGCAGATGATCTCGTTGGCCGCCAATTATCTGAACACGACGATTCCGCGCTTGCCAAACTTCTTTGCCCGGCGGACTTCGGTTGGCTACGAGGAAACCCCACCCTTCTACAAGGGGGGCGGCAGGTTCACCGCCGCTGAGCCATTGCACGCGGTGGGCAGTTCCAAGACAACAGTGCTGTACCGCGATGGCGCCGAGGTGGTGGACGCCAAGACAGGAAGACGCGGCAAGGAAGATCAATCCCTAACCACCTATGGAACGTTCGGCCCCGTGCTGGGCGCGGTGAAGGGCGCGCTGGCCGATTCCGGCGCTTTGACATGGAGCCGTTGGGAGAAGGATGCCGCTGGTGCACGTCGCGCGGTCTTTCGGTATGCGGTTCCGACGGCAGCGTCGGGGTATAAGACTGGAGGATGCTGTCTTCCCGACGGCGACGGGACCATGGCTTTCGTCAGGATGACTGGGTATCACGGAGAGATCGCAATTGACCCGGGAAGCGGAGCGGTCCTTCGTGTGGAATTGGAGGCAGATTTCAATGGATTCGTGCCGATGGGCCGTGCCGACGTGATGGTGGCTTACGGCCCGGTGAACCTCGGGAGCAAGACCTATATCTGCCCGGTGCACAGCGTCGGTATCTGGCGAGCGCGGTCGGTGAACACCCTGCTCGAATGGAACAACACTCAAGGTTTCCTCACATGGGGACCGTACGCGACGAAGCTGAACGATTTTCGATACGACGATTACCACTTATTCCGCGCAGAATCGCGCATACTGAGCGGATTCTCCCCACAGACGGGGGAGGGTAATCCCGATGGCTCAGCGCAATCGACAACTGAACCGCAGAGCCAGCAGTGAGCGATCTGGAGGTGAACCCGGAGTTTACGATCCCGGGTTCCACCAGTTCTGGCCACACAACTCTCGGTCAGTATGGAGCGTGCTCGCCATCTCGCAAAGCGGTGGACTGTCTCAGTGGGCTCGGTTTCGAAAGCCACCCGCCCCTGCTATACTCCCTAGTTGCGGGAGTTGCTCCAAAGCAGTATTGTTTTCCAGCATTTCGCCGCAAAATTCACTTATTCAGGCTCCCGAGGTTCTTTATGTCCGGCCATTCCAAATGGGCGACAATCAAACACAAGAAGGGCGCACTCGACGCCAAGCGCGGCAAGATTTTTACGCGCGTTATTAAGGAAATCACCATTGCGGCCCGCTCCGGGGGCGGCGATCCGGACGGCAATCCGCGCCTGCGCAGCGCCATTGCTGCCGCCAAGGCTGAAAACATGCCCGCCGAGAATATCAAGCGCGCCATCCAGCGCGGGACCGGGGAGATACCCGGTCTCCAGTACGAGGAAATTTCCTTCGAGGGTTATGGTCCGGGCGGCGTGGCCGTCATCGTCGATTGCACAACGGATAACCGCAACCGTGCGGTCAGTGAAATCCGCCACACCTTCGCGAAAAACGGCGGAAACCTGGGCGAGCCCAACTCCGTCCGCTTCATGTTTGCGAAGAAGGGTTTGATCGCTGTCTCGAAAGACGCGGCTGACGAAGATAAGCTCATGGGGATTGTCCTCGAAGCCGGCGGGGAAGACCTGAACGACGAAGGCGATACGTGGGAAATCATCACGGAGCCCAATGCCTGGGAAGCGGTGGCCAAAGCTGTGAAGGATGCCGGGATCGAGACGGTTTTGTCCGAGGTGACGATGGTCGCGTCCACATACACAAAGCTTGAAGGCGCACCCGCGGCACAGTGTATCCGGCTGCTGGAAGCTCTGGAAGACAACGACGACGTGCAGAACGTCTACTCGAACTTCGACATGGACGCGAAGCAACTCGAAGAAGTCGCCGGTTAAGCTGCCTCAACGATTCAACGGGCCGCCGCAGCAGGCGGCCTTTCTTTTGCGGAGAAAGACTAGATCGCATGCGGATGAAAACTTTTTGCCTCCTAAGTGCCCTTCTCGTTACTACGGTTCTGAACGCACCCGCACAGGCCAAACCCTCTCCTGACGATGCGCCCGCCCAAGCCGAGATGGCCCGCGATCCCTGGGAGATCGGCGCGTTCCTCCAAGGCGGTTTCGGCACAAACAACCGTGACGACTTCGACTTTCTCTCCGCTGGAGTGCGGCTCGGCAAGGTCATCACCGACGAGCATCTGCCCGGCATCCTGCGCGGACAGTTTGAGTACGCTGGCGAGCTGATGCCTTACTGGCAGTCTTTCACTCCGGCGCCGCACATCGCGCTGACGAAGTACATCTTTGATGGCCAGGTTGGATATGCCTACCTCCCGTATGGCGGTGGAACGTTTACCGGCGTCAGCATCACGCCGATCATTCTGCGCTGGAACTTGAAGCCCAGCCATCACGTCGTCCCGTGGCTTCAGGCCGCGGGCGGATTGATTTACACGACTCACAAATATCCACCGGACATTCTCGTCCCGCACGGTGAGCCGGGCGGTACCAGCGTCTGGAATTTCTCGCCGCAGTTCGGCATTGGTTTTCATTACTTCGTGAAGCCGCGCCGCTCGATTGACTTTGCCGCCAATGCAATCCATATTTCAAGCGCATCGCTGGGCGACAGAAACCCCGGCGTCAACGCAAGCGTACAATTCCAGATCGGCTACAGCTGGTGGAAATAAAGCCGGTCGCCAAACATGAAGGTAGAGAATATAGCAGAAGAACGTAGAACTCTTGAAAGCCTTCATGGCCATAAGGGAAACGACCCTCTTGAAGCCCAGAGACGAGAGTCGAAATCTCTTAACACCGCGTGGTTCAAAAATGGCGAGTCCCTGAATCTCATTCAGAGGCTAGGATTCACGATATTGTCGCTTTTCTTTTTCGCAAGCGGCCTATACATTGCCGTTGACTGTATTCAGATTTGGCGAGAGGGTATTTCTACGCCAACGGCCGAAACTCTCTTCTTTTTGACTATCGGAACCATAGCGAGCCTCTTTTTCCTGGCCTTCGGCGTGCTTGGTCTAAGAAATGTGCTGCGGTTCAAGAAGGAAAACGGCGGAGACTGAGCCCAACTGATGTCTTTCAACTAATACCGACTAGCACCATGCTCAACCCGCTCATCGAATGCGTTCCTAACTTCTCCGAGGGCCGCGATCCGGCCGTCGTTGAGGCGATTGTTGCCGCGATGGCCGTGGATGGCGTGTCGCTGCTCGATTTCTCCCGCGACCCCGACCACAACCGCTCCGTCGTCACCATTGTTGGACCGCCGGCTGCCGTCGTCGAGTCCGCTGTTCGCGGAGCCGGTCGTGCCGCTGAGCTCATCAACCTCACTTCGCAACGCGGAGTTCACCCGCGCATTGGTGCAGCCGACGTCATCCCCTTCGTGCCCGTCCGCGACATTTCTCTCGAGCAGTGCGTTCTTTTCGCGCGCCAGGCGGGCGCAGCGATTTGGAGCCGGCACAACATCCCAGTCTATTTTTACGAAGCCGCCGCCGCTCGCCCGGACCGTGCGCTTCTGGAGCAAGTTCGCCAAGGCCAGTTCGAAGGTTTAAGCAAGGCCGTTAAGAACGAGGTTGCGCGTCGTCCCGATGTGGGCGGCCCGGACCTCCATCCCACTGCTGGAGCGGCCGCCGTGGGCGCGCGCCGCTTCCTCATTGCCTGGAATCTTTATCTGAATACCGCCGATGTCGCCACTGCGCGCGCCATCGCCCGCGAGATTCGGGCATCCGGTGGAGGCCTTTCCGGCGTTAAGGCTATGGGGGTGCTTGCGCACGGCGAGG
>Ga0207021_1162_pt1 | contig 15232 bp, 9 predicted proteins | sample Alteio_BWMinCont_49_FD_153496 | JGI IMG/M metagenome (GOLD analysis project Ga0207021, IMG submission 153496) | Enriched cells from forest soil in Barre Woods Harvard Forest LTER site, Petersham, Massachusetts, United States -... | ecosystem: Environmental > Terrestrial > Soil > Temperate forest >... | reverse complement strand
GAACTGAACCTTGGTTGTCCGTTGAGGGGATCGCGCGCCACTTGGGCATCTCTAAAGAAACTGTCTATCGCTGGCTGGAAAAAGGCCAAATCCCCGCACATAGATTAGGGAAATTATGGAAGTTCAAGCCATCGGAAGTCGATCAATGGATTTGTGCTGGAGAGGCCCGAGATGACGCGGCGTCGAAAGAGATTAAAAAGGATGTGCAACCATGACTTCTAACAACTCAAACATTGGCTGGATTACAAATTTTATTTGGGGAATCGCTGACGACATTCTTCGTGATCTCTATGTACGTGGTAAGTATCGCGATGTGATTTTACCGATGACAGTTCTTCGTCGTCTTGATGCCGTTCTTGAGCCCACCAAAGAAGCGGTAATCAAAATGAAAGAGAATCTCGACAAGAAGAAGATCACCAACCAGGACGGGGCTCTTCGCCAGGCCGCTAAGCAGGCCTTCTACAACACTTCTCCGTTTACGCTTCGAGATCTTCGTAATCGCGGTAGCCAGCAGCAGCTGAAGGCCGATTTTGAAACCTATCTAGATGGTTTCTCGCCAAACGTGCAGACCATATTAACGAACTTTGAATTTCGAAACCAGATTCCCCGTCTTTCGAAAGCGGACGCTCTTGGCACACTGATTGAAAGACTTCTTGATCCACAGCTCAACCTCAGCCCGTACCCCACTGAGCGAGGGCCAGCACTTGATAATCATGCGATGGGCTCAATCTTCGAGGAGTTGGTCAGGAGATTCAACGAAGAAAATAATGAAGAGGCCGGCGAACACTGGACCCCAAGAGACGCCGTTCAACTTATGGCGCGCCTTATGTTCGAACCGGTTGCCGAAAAGATTCAGTCAGGCACCTATCTTCTTTACGACTGCGCGTGTGGAACCGGAGGAATGTTAACGGTTGCAGAAGAGACGCTCCAATCAATTGCTGAGTGTCATAAAAAACAAGTTGCAACGCATCTCTACGGACAAGAGATCAACGCTGAAACCTTTGCAATTTGTAAGGCTGACATGCTTCTGAAGGGCGAGGGAGACAATGCGGACAATATTATCGGCGGGTCCGAGCATTCAACGCTTTCTAACGATGCCTTCCAGTCGAAGACTTTCGATTTTATGTTGGCCAATCCTCCATACGGTAAGAGCTGGAAGAGTGACCTTGAGCGTATGGGAGGTAAAGAAGGCATAAAAGATCCGCGTTTTGTCATCCAACATGACGATGGTTCGGAATTGTCATTACTCACAAGATCGAGCGACGGACAACTTCTTTTTCTTGCGAACATGGTGAGCAAGATGAAACACGACACGCCGATGGGGAGCCGAATCGCCGAGGTTCATAATGGTTCGTCTCTCTTCACAGGAGATGCAGGCCAGGGTGAAAGTAACATCCGCCGGTGGATTATCGAAAATGATTGGCTAGAGGCTATAGTAGCCTTGCCGCTAAATCTCTTCTACAACACTGGTATTGCAACCTATGTGTGGGTGATCTCAAATCGAAAATCCAAGCAACGCAAAGGTAAAATTCAACTTATCGATGCCACGTCTTGGTTTAAGCCACTGAGGAAGAACCTAGGCAAAAAGAACTGCGAACTTTCTCCTGATGATATAAAGAAGATATTAGATCTCTACCGAGACTTTAAAGAGACAGAGCAGTCCAAAATTTTTAAAAATAATGCTTTTGGTTATTGGAAAATTGTCGTTGAACGCCCTCTCAGACTTAAAAGTCAAATCACCGTAAAAGCGATTGACTCTTTGAAGTACGCATCTGGCGACGAAGAGATTCGTGCCCAACTGGTTGATGAATTTGGTGATGCGCTTTTTGAAAAGTTCAAGTCAATCGAGAAGAAACTTCAAAAGCGTCTGAGCGACTGGGGTAGCGATGACGAGAACGATGGGGACGACGAAGCAGAAGGTTCTGCGAAGAAGGGTCTGTCTGAGAAGAGAATCAAGAAGCTCATGGACGCAAAAACATGGGCGCGCGACGCTCTCTTGATTGGTACTGCCGAGTATCTGAAGAAAACTTTGGGAGGAGATGTATTTCCTAACTACAATGTTTTCTATCATAGCGTCGAAAGCGCCCTTGAGAAGGCCGACCGCAAGCTTTCAGGGCCTGACCTTAAGACGATGCTTGCGGCATTTAGTACGCGTGATGAGGCTGCACCGCCGGTAATTGCCAAGATTCACAAGTCGGGTAAGTCAGAGTCCGCCCCACTCTACGGGATGTATGATGTACAGGTTGACGGGAAGAACTATGTTGTCGAGTACGAGTCTGACGCTGAACTTCGGGATACTGAGCAGGTGCCACTTCTTGAATCGGGAGGTGTTGAAGCATTCGTGAAACGCGAGGTCATTCCTTACGTAAACGATGCCTGGATAAAGAAAGGTTCAGAAAAAATTGGTTTCGAAATTAATTTCAACCGATATTTTTACAAGCCTGTGCCGCAAAGGAATTTGACTGAGATCAAAAAAGAGATCTTGATAATTGAAGAGACTGCTAAGACCGCCTTAGACAGTTTGTTTGCAGGTAGTATTCAATGACTCCCCCTAGAGTATACAAAAACACTGACCTACCTTGGCTCGATCAGATACCTATCGATTGGAAGACTTCACGAGCGAAAGCGATTTTTAGGCTAGTTACGGAAAAGTCATCCGCTGCACACGGAATGGAATTGCTCTCAGTTTACACACATATTGGTGTCCGCCCAAGAAAGGATCTTGAGCAAAGAGGCAACAAAGCATCCAACACCGACGGATATTGGTTGGTAAAGAGGGGCGACATTGTTGTTAACAAGTTGCTGGCATGGATGGGCGCGGTTGGAGTCTCCCATTATGAGGGAGTAACTAGTCCTGCGTACGACATTTTAAGGCCGAGAGTAGAGGTGATAACAGATTATTATCACTTCCTCTTCAGGACTCCTTTGTATCTACAGTTGTTCAAATCTAGATCCAGGGGAATTATGGATATGAGGCTGCGTCTTTATTTTGATCAATTTGGGCAACTTCCAATCCCTGTTCCCCCAGTAGAAGAGCAGGTTGCAATCGTACAATATCTAAATTTTATTACGCGAAAAATAACCAAAGTAATTGCTGCAAAGAGGCAATTAATCAAAACGTTGAATGAGTCCAAATTATCGATTGTCCGGTCAACAGTACTCAAGGGCTTAGACCCTAATGTCTTTGGAATTTCAATTGGTCCAGGGTCACGGCTAGACGGTCCACCGGATTGGGGCGTTCTTCGATTGAAGTATGTAACTCGCTTTAGTTACGGTGAGTCCTTGCCGGCTTTAAAAAGAAGTGGCGCTGAATTTGTAGTGTATGGATCTAACGGTCCAGTTGGTAAATCTTCAGCCAGTAATACCCTAGAGCCGACGATAATCGTGGGTCGAAAGGGCTCATATGGCAAAGTCAATTTTTCCAAATCGAAGTGTTTTGCGATCGATACTACGTATTTTATTGATAGCCGAAATACCCATAATGACTTGCGGTGGCTATACTATCTACTGCAAGTGATCGATTTAGATAAGCTGTCGCAGGACACGGGCGTGCCCGGATTGAGCCGGGAGAATGCGTATCAAAAAATTGTACCAGTGCCAGCATTGTCAGTTCAACAGGAGATCGCCCTGAAATTAGATGTAGAGGTACAAAGAGTTGATCGAGTAATAAGCGTGGTTGCTGAATCCGTAAATAAGTTAGTTGAGTATCAGAGTAGGATCATAACTGATGTTGTTACTGGTAGATTGGATGTGCGGAATGCTGCAGCCGATCTACCGAGAGAAGATGAACCATTGTCATCAACTATCGACGTTAGAAATATCTCCGGCATCGAAGATGACAACGAATTTTCGGAAGTACAGCCATGAGAACAGATACAAGTGAAAAAGGTCTAGAGGCCCTAATCGTCGCTCAGCTTACCTCTTCACAGAGCGGATGGGTCGCGGGAGATCCCAACGACTACAATCGAGAGTATGCATTGGATCTCAAGCAGTTGGTTCAATTTATCGAAGATACTCAAGAACATCTTGTCGACCCACTTGAGCTCAAAAGAGACTCCGCCGCCCGTCAGAAGTTTCTTGCCCGCCTTCAGGGGGAAATCACCAAACGTGGAACTATAGATGTTTTGAGAAATGGAATAAGCCACGGGCAGTATGAAACAATACTTTTTTACGCGACCCCGACTATTGGTAATCAACGAGCTGAATTTTTATTTTCCAAGAACCGGTTTAGCGTTACTCGCCAGTTAAGGTACAGTCGTGATGAGACGCAACTTTCTCTCGATTTGGGGCTGTTTATCAATGGTCTGCCGGTAACAACGTTCGAACTTAAGAATAGTCTCACCAAGCAGACCGTAGCGGATGCTATTCAGCAGTATAAAAAGGATCGTGACCCGAGAGAACTGTTGTTTCAATTTGGTCGCTGCCTGGTTCATTTTGCAGTAGACGATAGTGAGGTGCGTTTCTGTACTCACCTCAAAGGGAATGAATCATGGTTTCTTCCCTTCAATAAAGGTTGGAACGACGGGGCTGGGAATCCTCCGAATCCCAGCGGGCTTAAAACTGACTATCTCTGGAAGGACATTCTTTCAAAGGACAGTCTCACCAATATCATTGAGAACTATGCTCAGGTTATTGAGGAAAGGAACGAAAAGACCGGGCGCTCAAAGAAGGTTCAGATATTTCCGCGCTTTCATCAGATTCAAGTGGTTCGAAAACTGCTGGAAGCCGTAAAAAAGAAGGGGATTGGAGAAAGATACTTAATTCAACATTCCGCAGGAAGCGGAAAAAGCAATTCCATTGCGTGGCTTGCGCACCAGCTTGTGAGTATCAAGAAAAATGAAAAGAATGTTTTCGACTCCATCATAATCGTTACAGATCGCCGCATTCTCGACAAACAACTCAAGGATACGATTAAACAGTTTGCTCAAGTCGGAGCAACAGTAGGACATGCGCAAAATTCTGGTGACCTCAGAAGGTTCATTGAATCAGGGAAGAAAATTATCCTCACAACAGTTCAAAAATTTCCATTCGTATTTAAGGAAATTGGCGATGAACACCGTCTCAGCTCTTTTGCCATTATTATTGATGAAGCTCATTCAAGCCAGAGCGGTCGAAACGCGGCAATGATGAATACCTCGCTTTCTGCGGAAGGTGTCCAGGACGATGAAGAGTCTTATGAAGACGAAATCAATCGAATTATGGAGTCTCGAAAGATGCTTCAAAATGCGAGCTATTTTGCGTTCACCGCAACCCCCAAGAACAAGACACTGGAGCTTTTTGGTGGCCCGTACCGCGAGGGCGAGCATACGAAGCACGGACCGTTTCATAGTTATACGATGAAGCAGGCCATTCAAGAAGGTTTCATTCTTGATGTGCTCGCAAATTTCACTCCGGTGAAAAGCTACTACAAACTAACAAAAAAGGTGCAGGACGATCCTGATTTTGACGCACGGGCAGCACAAAAAAAGCTCCGGAAATATGTAGAGAATCATCAGCACGCAATTCGCGAAAAGACGGAAATCATGGTCGATCATTTCCATGATCTCGTTATTTCTAAAAATAAGATTGGCGGCCAAGCCCGCGCGATGGTCATCACCAATGGGATCAAGAGAGCCATAGACTACCATGCGGCGTTCAGAGCCTACCTTGCAGAGCGCAAGAGTCCCTACAAGGCGATAGTGGCCTTCTCTGGGGAACATGAGGTGGGCGGACAAAAGGTTAGTGAAGCCTCACTGAATGGCTTTCCAAGTTCGCAGATCACAGACATGATTCAAACAGACCCGTACCGATTCTTGATTTGTGCCGATAAGTTTCAAACGGGTTACGACGAGCCACTGTTGCACACAATGTATGTAGATAAGACACTGGCTGGAATTAAGGCTGTCCAGACTCTTTCCAGGCTGAACCGGGCGCACCCAAAAAAAACCGATACTTTTGTTTTGGACTTCTTGAACGAGTCAGACGTGATTCAAGAGTCGTTTGGAACGTTTTATAGAACGACAATCCTAAGTGAAGAAACTGACCCAAATCGTTTACATGACCTCAAGAATGATTTGGACGGTCATCAAGTATTCAATCAGGCGCAAATCGATTCCTTTGTTCAAACCTACCTAGCTGGTGCCGCACGGGATCAGCTGGACCCGACTCTGGATAATTGCGTCGAAGTCTACTTGCAAAGCCTAGATGAGGTCGCGCAGGTGGATTTCAAAGGGAAAGCCAAGGCATTTGTTCGAACTTATGGCTTCCTGGCGTCGATCCTTAGATTTTCGAATGCGACTTGGGAAAAATATTCGATCTTTCTTAATTTTTTAATTCCGAAGTTACCCGCGCCTAAGGAAGAAGATCTTTCAAAAGGGATTCTCGAAGCCATCGACATGGATAGTTACCGAGTTGAGATGCAGGCGGCGATGAAGATTTCACTGGCAGACCAAGGCGGCGAGGTTCGACCATCGCCTACCTCGGGTGGTGGAGGCATCGTGGAACCCGAGCTTGATAAGCTTAGCAATATCCTGCGCAGCTTCAACGATCAGTTTGGAAATATTGACTGGAAAGACGGGGATAAGATCCGAAAAGTAATCGCAGAGGAAATTCCTGCTAAAGTTGCTGCCGATAAGGCATATCAAAATGCGATTCATAACTCGGACAAGCAGAATGCGCGCATTGAGCACGATAAAGCGCTAGGAAGAGTGATCAATGACATGTTTACAGACCAAACTGAGCTCTTCAAACAATTTGCGGATAATCCATCATTCAAGAAGTGGCTTGCAGACACTATATTCTCGGCGACCTATCAAGGTGGAAAAAGATAGGGCGGTGAAATCTTAACCAGCCCAAAGCTGTGATTGTGGACGCCGACTGGTAAAATACGATGGTGCTGTAAAAACTTCTATAAACTTGGAAATTGCAAAGCATGCTTGAAATCACAGAGACAGTCTTAGAGATGCACTACCACAAGGCATTAATGGATCTCTTCCGGACGACCTTTGGTTTGGGAGGTCAGGGCGAGCTGAATTTTTACAAATATTCCCCCCAAAACGAAACATTTGTGGGGTTTGACCAAGCATATGTGAAAACTGACCTTGGATCAGCGCAGTTCCTTTCAATGATGAGGGATCGGGCGATGAATCATCAGTACCAGTTTCATCCAGACGACTGCTTTATGGGCTACTTTCTTCAATTTAAGGTGGTTCATCCGATGCAAGTCCAGAATAGGCATACTCCGACAGCTGTTACCTCTATTCCGCATTATCGAGTCAGTCTCGATACCCACAGGAAGATGAAAACTGGATTATCGCAGCATGAATTGCTGTTCAATCTGAATCAGAACAAAGGGGCATTGGTATACTATGCCTGCCCAATGGTCTTCGATAGGTCTGATCTCTATTCGGTAAATGTTGATCTCGATAGCCTTAATCTAGCGGATTTAGATACCTGTCCCAGTGACTACCCGGATAACGAGAATCATTTCATTTTCTTCGATCGACCGAATTCTGCTCCGATCTGGTGTAGTGACCCGAAGGAAGGTAAATCAGATACGCCCAAAGAGTTCGCTCGAAAATTAGTCGCGGATTTAGAGAAAATAGACCCAGGCGAATCCAGGAAAAAGCTCTACGACATGCTAACGGACGTGAAATATCTGGGTGTTAGTGAAGCCACCGGTAAGTTTTGGAGGAGCAAATTCAAAGAAGAGAAGGTGGATATCCTTGATCTTACCTACGATTCACTGACAATCGTAAGGGTGCGCCGGAAATAGGGTTCGAGAAGGCTGCCTTTATTAAACGGACGCAAGTATATAACCCGAGATGCATCGAAGTTTAGAGATTGTCAGAGGTTGAGTGGTTCCTTAGACCGCGTTTCTCCTCGGTTGAGATACGGTTATCTTTTCCTGTTCTGCGATTCTAATGGACTGAAGAAGACGGACCATATCTCTGAGTAAATTAATTTCCAGAGGTTCGATTTGATCCCGAAAGTGCATCACCGCATTTCTGGATTCACGCACTTTATTAAGTTTTTTTACAAACTCCTCTCGTGAGATCGTCCAACCCAATTGGTCCCAATTCTTCGGATTCTCGAGGAGCTTCACAAAGCTGCCAATTGTGAGATCTTCGACCTTACCAACTTCTCGGGCTATCGAGTCGCCGCACTGGGACGCCCTCAAGCTCTCCATCGAAAATTTTGTCTCGATCAGGTGCCTTAAGTGGTTTTCTATGTCACCTATAAGTAAAAATGGTTCTGCAAGTTCCTTAAATTGAAGACTCACGTCGGCTGTAGTCACGATGCCTGTAATGACTTGCTGGCGTGACCTAACCAAAACCACTTCTCTTTTTGCGATCAAATCAAGTGCGCTTACGAGTGGAAAGTCTGCTTTTAGAATTGCGACTTCGGTGTCCATACAGTCGCGTACGAATTCGCACCGTCTGCCCAGCGCCTGGACGTTCCCAACTGATTTCCAACTAATTAATCCTTGGACCGAATGGTCGTTAGGCATGACTGGCAGTTGAGAATAGTCATGCAGAAGCATAAGGGTAACAGCATCCCGAAGGGGAGCGTCTCGATTTATGGAGACTGGTTTTTGATTTGCTGCCGGAAGCATGTGAATCCGTGGTACTCGGTCACCTGCTGACTCGTTAGAGACATGAATAGTTTCTTCATCATTGTGAACGTCAGAAGAACCTGGAGATTCCTCATTTTTATCGGCCAACGGTCGCTTGATTGGGCCTAGGAAAATTTCTCCATCGACGTAGGCATGTTCGAAGTCAGGGGAGGTTGCTACCGCGAGTTCATTTAAAGCTTCTCGGATGCTCCAAACTACTTGGTTTCCTCTGCGTTGGGCTCCAAAGTACTCTAGGAGTCGCCGTGGGGTCACTTTCACGGGTTCCCCGACCCTACGTGATTCATCAGCCAAAGCTCTGAGTTCATTTGGAATCTTCGCCATTGCTTCCCCCGCACTGATCGGTGACGAGATACTCTTCGGATGTATTTGTGACGCTCTTCTCCACCTTAACTATTTCGTGATGTCGCGGTCGACCCCGCGTCAGAAAAAACGTTTATACAACCTTATGAGGACACTGTTGTAAGGAAGTTAAGGACTCTAGGACGAGAATCCCCTGCGGTCGTCCCGCATCACGTGCGCCTTACCGCGTCGAAAGGTCCCTTGAGTTATGTGTGAGGCAGGGGTGTGATTTTCTCATTTGTGGTGCTGGGCAAAAGCCTGATCGTCAGCTACAATTTTTTCGGACGTACTCGAAGTAGTGTCGACCGGGGCCCTAGAAATGTTTCCAGGTTTCGGCTCCTCAGGTTTCGGAATTGCCAAGATTGCAATGATTGATGCCACGAGAAAAATAATGAAGGTCTTTTTGTTCGGGAGAAAGGCCAGGGCGACGACCCCCAATACGAGTATTCCTATTCCGACCAGGCTTATCGGCACCGGGCCTGTTGTGAAATATGAATGTGAAAAGTAGACGCAAACAACACCATATGTCACGGCCAGTACTGAGCATCCCAGAATCTTGAGTCCATTTTTGATTAGGTGCTCTCTTTTCGAGTGCTCAAGCAAAAGGGATTGCTCAAGAACGGATATTTTAGATTGCAGTGTCCCAAGAGTGCTCTCTTGCTGAGACACTTTCACCTGGAGATCCTGGCCGTTCCTTTGTGCTTCCTTTAGTGTAGTTCCTTGGGTAGCAAGTCTTTTTGACAGGTCTGCATTGCGATCACGTTCTCTGCGCAGCTCCATCCCTATTCTTTCGTCGACTAGTTTATCCGCGACTTGCTCGGAGTTCCGATCCGGATCGTCACCAAGTGCAACTGCGACCTTACTAATGAATGCAGCATCGGTAACCAGTCCGGCGAAGTGTTCATCCGAAAGCGAACGATAATTGCTTAGTCGCTCGAAGATGTTCTTATACGCGTCGACATAATTGGCCCGATGGGCCTGAAACAAGGGAGAATGCAAATTCCTGACGAAGGTGGAATCAAAAGATTGGGAACGGGGCAAGACTGTTCTCAAAAGCTGATGCCACTGCTCAAGAAGAATTGCCACTGGAGGCGAATCTTTCGCGCGCAAAAATGCTTTTTTTGTTAGGGCGCGGTGTGACGTTAGAAACCAGAATTTGGCACCGTGAAAAGTATCTGTCTTTGGACGTAGCAGCTCGATCAAGATAACGTGTACGGCATCGTGCTCCGCGACTTCCCAGCTCACATCTTTTCGCTGTTCGGGGGACTTACGATCTTGTTTTTGCTGATAAAACTCTTGTAATTCTCGTGATAGCGCGTTGATTTCTTCAGTTTTGGACTTTAAAATTTCAAATTTATCATTTCGAACACGGATCCCGAAGGCTTCGAGCGTCCGGGAAACGTTGCTTAGAGAAGCCTTCAAATCGGCAACGTTAGAAGACGCTGTCACGAGGAGACGCCGATAATCTCGGAAAAAATCCACGTCCGGCTTGGTGGCGTCGAGCGAAAGCAATGCCTCCGGAGGTATGCGCGGAAGTCGATTCTGTTGTGCAAACTTCTTAGCGGCAGAAACGAATTCTTCGACAGTCCTAGGAGTTACTCGGACCTCAGCCTTCGCTTTCCTGCATAGTTCAAGGGTCCGCCGAATATCAAGATGTGCGGCTGGACCATGAATCCCGAGCAGGCGGAAGACGATATTCGTATCGAGGTAGATTGTAAGACCGCTTAGCTGTTCCAAGATAAGCTTGCTTGCCTCTGGCGCACAATTGAGCCGGCAAAGCTCGAACGTCCTATCAAGTAGGGTCGCGACGAAAGTTGCCCGTGTTCCCCGTGCAGTAATAAAAAACATTGGAAACTGGTGATGACAATATTCTAAATATCCGGGGTGTCTTTCGGGAATCCCTTGCCAAGCCGCTTTAGCTAGGGACTCAAGGAGATGTCGTCTTTGCTTGTCATCGCCGTAAACGATCGATACGCTTTCCAGTCCGTGTATCAATGCTACGTTGGCGGAAAAAATTCTGAGATCCTTGAGCAAATCTGACTGAGATACAGTTGCATTGAGTTCAAATTCATTTCGAAGCTCTTCGTGCCAGTCCCGGATGACTTCTGATTCCAGATCACTTGCCTCACTAAGTCGTTTTAGCACCTCCTCACGTTCCCCTGAGCTAAGCACGATTTGAGGAGGGTCGTAGCTCATCAATGTAAGGTCAGAATTTTCCGATTTTTCGATAGTTTCTCTAAGTTCAACTCTGTCGAACTCCAATCCAGTCTGGTCATGCAAAGCCGACGCAAGAGCATCCAAAGTCATTCCTTCCGTTGGTCCTTCGGCAAGAATGGCCTTTATTAGCCAGATTACTATACTCGCATCATCAGGAACTGATTCGGTACCGAGAGCGAGAAGATATTTTCTGGAGGTACTTGTCACATTTGTCACGGCTTCTTGAACTTCATTCATTACGGGTCTCTCTTTTTCCTGTGAATTTGTAACACATGGCTGAGCAACACTCTTCGCCGGTGTCGTTCGTTGCTTTTCGTCCTAGCGGATGCTTATCGGAATTTCGCCGAATGCTTGTGAGCGACTTAGCAATCCAGAGTCGATGTAACCCGGGATAATTAGAACTGAATTCATAATTATTACAGTTGTGAAATCTTAACCAGAGTAAGGAGACCTCACTTTTGGTGTCTAGCTGTATGTCGGGAACCACATGCCTTCTCAGTCACGTACATGTGATCTGCGCATTGGGTGAAATGGGTCCGATGTCGGATTGTTGCATTTTTTGAATCTCACCAGATTTTCGAAGGTCACTGCCCTTCGAATCGTGCTCGTCGTTCGCGCTTCACGCGCGCAATCCTGTGCCCCTGGGTCTAAGTCGCCCATCGTGCGAGACTTACTGCGCGAGACTCCATAACATGGAGTCCTTCGCGGCCGACCGCCGGGAAGTTCGATTCTCACCGTCACTATCGATTGGAAGCTGTACGCGAATGGGAAGCTAACCAAGAGAGACAGAACACCTTTCGGTAATCCGTTTAAGTCGCAGTAACTCCAGCAGGATACGATCTGCGCACATTTATTGGCTGAATACGGAAATGGATGCTATGAATGCGGCGCGCACGTACGTGCGCTCTGTTCGCTTCGAGCAGAAAAGCTCTCTATGGGCGGGGTGACGGTCTCGGCGAGACAACGGATTCCCCGGGGTTAGAGGAGGTCTTATGACGTATTACTGGAGCTGCCATCCGCGCAGCGAAGTTACGCATTTGAATCGCACAACTTAAGCGATTCATTGGCCTCCTCGACGAAGTAGTCAGCTTCTTCGAATAAACTTTAAGATCAATTTTTGTCCAGCAGCTTTGCTGCCTGGGAAAGGTGTATTTATGTCCAAAATTACTGAATTTTCTTGCCCGCACTGTAAGGAACCGCTGTCTATCGATGACTTAATGAAAGCCTCTATCGTTGGGCAACTCAGACGAGAAAGCGAGGACGCGGTCAGAGAGGAAAGAGTGCGTGGCAAACGAAAAATGGAAGAGGAAATTGCCACTCGGGAGCAACGCATCTCTGACGCCGAAGAAGCATTGACGGCGCTTAGAGGATCGATTGTTGCTTCGGAAGCACGTCTGCAAGAGCGCCAGCTAAAACTAGACGAAGAGGCCAAAAGAATTGCCGAAGTACTTGTAGAAAAGGAAAAAATGACAATCTCTTCCACTGAGAAACAGCAGTGGGCTGCGCGATTCGCTGATATGGAAGCTCGCCTAAAGGCATCGGAAGAGGTCTCCAACACTTCTGCAGCCTTAGAGTCGGGGCTCAGACAAAAGCTTCGGGAAGCTGAAGCGACCGAGAAGGCAGCGAGGCTTGATTTGGACCGGAAGCTCGACGACGAACGGAGAGTCGCCGAGCAGTCGGGGTTTCAGCGAGCGTTGGAGCAATCTCAGAAGCAAATAGACGAAGTTGTGCACAGAAATTCGACGCTTGAAGGTCAGATTGCTGAGCTTCAGCGTAAAGCTTCTGTCGGATCGCAGCAAGCGCAGGGCGAAAGGATGGAACTTCAACTCGAAACTATGCTCAAAGCGCTGTTTCCCTCAGACGAAATAGTCGAGGTAAGAAAAGGCGTTCCTGGAGCTGACGTCACTCACCATGTTGTTTCTACCTCTGGCAGACGTCTCGGCACCATTGTTTGGGAAACAAAAAATGCGCAAAAGTGGAATGAGGAATGGATTGTAAAGCTGAAGTCCGATTCTAGACAGGCCAACGGCGATTTGTGTGTTTTGGTTACGAGTACGAACGCTCTTCCAAAGAAGTGCAATGGAATCTGCATCCGAGACGGGATTATTATCTGCGATTCGAGGATTGCCGATAGTGTCGCTATGTTACTCCGAGGTCAGATTACCAAGACTGCTTCTGCGAGAGCGCTGGCGGAACGAAGAGAGTCAGTCCAGGCAACAGTTTACGAGTACCTTGCCGGTGATAAACGATTCTTCCGACGAATTGAGGCGCTCGTTGCCCCAATTGCGGCGGAAAAGGAAAGTCTCAGCAGCGAAATGACATATGCGAATCGAACCTTTGCCCGTCGTCAGGAGAGGATCAATCAGATGGTGAGTGCTTTGGGCGGCGTATATGGGGATCTGCAAGGAATGCTTGGCGATGCTGTCCCGAGAATTCCTCAACTCGAAATTGAAAACGAATGAACTCGATGCAGGGGCCCGACCATTCTGGTTGGCCCCCGTTTTTTTCATTCGACGACATCCGTAATCAATTCGGTTCCGAAAGGGTTCCAAATCGCATTTCAGATTTTTCTCAGATTTCGTAAGTAAGGGACTTTGTTGAAGGCGCCACTGCGAATCGTGCTCGTCGTTCGCGCCTCACACGCGCTCACTCCTGTGCCCCTGCGAGCTAAGTCACGCATCGTGCGCGACTTAGCTCGCAGGACTCCATAACATGGAGTCCGATCGCGGGGTTGTTCACGGTTGATGGTGGGTGAGGGTTTAAAGGCATAGTCCGTCTCTTTAGGTCAAACTTTGAGTGTTCTAGTCCATCGTCTAACACCAGAGAAAGGCCGTACTATGCCCATGAAAACCCTATCAAACTTTATCCTTCTCCCCGAATTGAAACTGGTTCGCATCGAGTATCAGGGCCGCTTTAATGCCCTCTGGCACTGCCGAAAGATCCCTCGTTTGGAGTACTGCCCCAAATGCGCTTGTCCCTCCAACTCCACCTACGATCACCGGGTCGTGCGCGTGAAGGACAACCCCATCCGCGGCCATGGCGCCTCCTTGGTCATTCGTAAGCGCCGCCTCTGGTGCAAACCGTGCGGCAAACCCTTCTCTGAACCCATCCCAGGCGTCCAAAAAGGTAAACGCCACACGGATCGCTACGTCTCGGCCATCTCCTGGGCCTGCGAAACCTTCGTCGACCTCAAGCGCGTCAGGCGCGCCTACCAGTGCTCGTCCTGGTTCGTCTACACCGCCTATTACAAACACCTCGAGCGCAAGCGGCTGGAAAAACTCAATTACCCCTGGCCCAAAATCATCGGCATCGACGAGCACGCCTTCAGAAAAAAGCGCGGATCAGGCCAAACCGAATTCGCTTCCATGATCGTCGATTACGATCACAAGCGCGTCCGTGAGCTCGTCTACGGAAAAACCACGGCCGAACTCAAAGATCAGCTCAAAGAAATTCCAGGCCGTGAAAACGTCCAGTACGCCGTGATCGATCTGTGTGACCCGTTCAAAAACTTCGTCCGTGAGTTTCTTCCCAATGCTTCGCTGGTCGCGGATAAGTTCCACGTGCTCCGTCTGCTCTCGCCTGCGCTTTTGAAAAAACGCTACGAAATTGCCGGCACTCGCGCGGATCTCCGGGCCAAAAGGCTGCTTCTCATGAGTTCTCACAAACTCGATTACTTCGCGCGCTTGAGCATTCATCAGTTCCTGGAAAACCACCCAGAAATGCACGAACTCTATCGCTGGAAAGAACGCCTCCACGGCTTCTACAGAATGCGCGGATACGAGCGCGCGAAAGCAGCGCTCACTGCGATGACCGACGAAATGGCGCAATCGGGTTTATCGGAGATCAAAACACTCAGAAGAACACTCATGAAGTGGCGAGAAGAGATTCTCAATTACTTTCGAACAGGTCTCACCAACGCTCGCACCGAGGGCTTCAATAACCGCGCAAAGGTTGTGAAAAGAATGGGTTACGGATATAAGTCGTTCCGAAATTACCGTCTACGCATTCTAAGTGCTTGTGCTTAAAGAGTTTCGGACGAACGCCCACCTTGGAGCGAGAAGA
>Ga0207021_1161_pt1 | contig 15459 bp, 13 predicted proteins | sample Alteio_BWMinCont_49_FD_153496 | JGI IMG/M metagenome (GOLD analysis project Ga0207021, IMG submission 153496) | Enriched cells from forest soil in Barre Woods Harvard Forest LTER site, Petersham, Massachusetts, United States -... | ecosystem: Environmental > Terrestrial > Soil > Temperate forest >... | reverse complement strand
ACAGCCGTCAACACGGACCTCTCGATCACGTTCTCAAGCTCCCTGATGTTCCCCGGCCAGTTATGGGCATCCAGTAGGTTAATAGCTTGTTCCTCAAGTCGATCTATCGTTTTTCCGCTTTTCCCGGCATGAAGCGCTGTAAAATGAGTTGAGAGGATCTTAACATCCCCAATTCTCTCGCGGAGCGAAGGAATCGTTAAATTAACGACATTCAGCCGGTAGAACAGATCTTCCCGGAAACTCCCGTTCTTTACGCATTCCGCGAGATTTCTGTTTGTAGTGGCGATGATGCGAACATCAACTGGAATCGGTCGCCTTCCACCGATCCGATCCACCTCGGCTTCTTGGATCACTCTCAAGAGTTTGGCCTGAAGGCGGATGTCCATTTCAGAAATCTCATCAAGCAGCAGAGTCCCGCCATTTGCTAGCTCGAATTTTCCCGCTTTGTTGTTTACCGCGCCGGTGAACGCCCCCCTCTCGTAGCCAAAAAGCTCTGATTCAAGCAAATTTTCCGGTATGGCAGCGCAATTGATCGCTATGAGTGGCCTTCCTGAGCGAGTGCTGTTCTCATGGATCAAGCTCGCCATCAGTTCTTTTCCTGTACCGCTTTCTCCCTGAATCAAAACGGTTGCTTTGCTGCCAGCCACCGTCTTAGCAAGCTGAATCAGCTCACGCATCCTTTGATCTGAAGTAATGATATTCGTCATTTTCCGCCCTCCTTGGCATCACAGACTGTTTGTTCGACTTTTTCACTTACCAGCGTTTCACACGCCAGTTTTCCCCAAAAATCTTTTTCTTTCGCGCCTGAACTCTCTGCAATTTGAATCAGAGCCTGATAGGCCTTGGCCTTGTCTTCCTTTTTCTCAGAGTGCCTGAGGGCACGCGCATATTCATAAAGCGCCTGATGATTTGCTGAGTTGTTTTCTAATGCTTTTGAATAACTAATCGCGGCCTCTCCCCATTTTCCTTGTTCGGCAAGCAGCTCAGCTTCTTCCAAATAAAGCGCGTCCGCACTGGGAGCTGGAGACACCCCAAGATCCTCAGCAATTCCCTTACTTGAGGAACCCGAGTCTTTGCCGATTCTTTTTTCGAGTCTTCGCAAACCATCGACACAAGCTGTTTTATTTCCGGATTCCTTTTGCAATTGGGTAATCCAATACTGGATGGCTTTACTCTCTCTCTCAGGACACTCACGCGGCAAGAGCAACTCCGCCTTTGATGCGTGAATAAGAGCAGTGGCTTTCTTGCCTTCTTTTTGTTCAAGCAGCCCAAGAATCACTTCTCTTTCATAAGAGAATTTCGACTCTTCACCGACTTTCCCCAGAAGTTCACGAACCTTTTCAGTAGATCCCGTTTTAGAAGTGATCCATAGAGCTTTGGCCTCCGCAAACGCTTGCTCTGAAGATTCTAATTCTGCGTCCATCACGGGTTTGACTTCTGCTTGGCTTGCGGGGGATCGGTTGCTTCCCTCGGTTACTTGGCTTTTTCCATCACGGATCGAGGCAATCCCATAGTCTTCGACCAGATTTTCAGCCAAAGTGCCCAGCCCCAGATCAGATGCCGCTTCGGAGAGTTTAAGGAGGTATTCTGGATACTCGATTTTCGAATTCTTCTTTGGTTTGAGAACAGAAGGCAGAAGGGAAATATTGTCATGATAAAACGCCAGAGCTTGGTATTTCTCTCCTCTTGATAAAAGTGTCATGATTTGTCTTTGAAAAACCGACTTGAGCAGGGATTCTAAAATGGGTCTTGAGTCAGAACTCAAATGGTTTTGGAGTTCTTGAATCGCTGTGGCAACGGCTTCTTCCTGTTTTCCCAATGTAATTAGAGTTCTCACTCTGGCAAGCGCCCTGTAATCCTGGTATTTCTTCATGATGACAGAGTCGCCACCATTGAAGCTAGTCGCTTCCACGTCAAAAAAACCTTGAGCGCCCGTGATTTCTAGGCCACCATGCTCTGCGCACGGAAGAAGGCGTTCACGTGCCAATACGGCACCTGGACTAGAAGGGTAATGGTTGATGGTCTCGTAAAACCAGTGCCGCGATTCCTCGAACGAGGCTTTTCCTGCTCTTCTTCCAAAAATCTCACCTAACCGAAAGGCGGCCCTCCACCCTTCTGGATGGGATCCAAATTTCCCAAGAAACGCAAAATAAGCCTCCTTGGCTTGATCATACCTGCCCAACCAATACAGGGTCTCCGCTCGATTTAAATAAACCGAAGGGAAATCATCCGCTTCCTTTTTGTAATGTTCGATCCCGTTGAAATAACCAGCAAGAGCAGTCTCATATTGCTGTCTGAGAAGAAAAAGATCTCCGAACCTTAAAGCGGCTTCAGATTGCTCTTCCTCTGTCGGAGCATGCGTGATCAGCCACTCGTATTCTTTTTGCGCTCGGTCCGTTTGAGCCAGGCCATAAAGAGCTTCAGCGGCTCCCAAATGGAAAGCCCAGGCGAGGTTGTGATCCCCAAAATGACTCACAAGCCACAAAAAGCGCTCTAGAGACGAGAGATATTCTTTTTTGGAATAAAGAAGATTGGCCATGTACATTCCAGAATGAAGAGCAACGGCAGTGAGCCTGGAGCTTGATATGATTTCGTTCAATATTTTGTTTCCGGCTTCATTATGGCCAAGTTTAATCAGAGCGTTTGCCCTTAAAAAGGTCATCTCTTGCCTGAAAGGAGACTTGGGAAACTCCTCATTCATGAAGTCTAAAGTCCTAATCGCTAACGCGTTCTTGCCCTCACCATAAAGTGTAAGAGCGACACGAACATATTGAGCGTCCTTTTCAGGGCCTTTCGGCACGAGGTAAACATATTGGCTATCGGCAGTAATGGTGGGAAACCATTTTGAGAAACTAGGAATTTCGTGATAGGGCAAAAAAGGCAGGAAAACATCTTTTTTTTCGTCTAGCGGAAGAGTGCAGAATTTTTCAACATTGGCAGCATCGTCTTTTGCCGTCTCATAAGCTTTTCGCGCTGCAATTCTGATTTCAGCATCTTTCTCGGCCTTGGCTAGGGCTTCCTCCTGATCCTTTTTCTTCTTTGCAGCCAAGACTTCCAATAGAGTGGGTCCCGGTTTAGGCCAAAAGTCGATCACAAGCCTGGGGGGTGATTTTTCTCGGTAATCAAAATGCTCCATAATGGGATGAGCAGGGGTTCTTTTTCCAGTTGGAAACTTCCACTTCCCGGTAATCTTGACTCCTGCATTTTCTTCCTGGATATCAATTGAGCTCAGGCGAGCATCGCCAAAAGCGCTTACCTGCTTTTTCTGCTCTGAAATCCATTTTTCTTCTTCCCCAAGGGGCGCCCCTAAATCCCCGAGGCCAATCCCTTTTAAGAAAATCTCAAATCCCCCAGGAACTTCTTTCCACGTGGTTGAAACATCTGACTCCAGCCGAAAACTGAGTCTTCCGTGGGTAGTAAAGCTCTCCACATGAAAATGAGACTGAAAAGGAGAGTCTTCTAATAAGGTCTCCCGAGTCTGGTAATTCTGCTCTGATTGTCCGGCATTCAATGGGAAGCTGATGAATAATGGAGATAGAACGGAAAAGAAGGTCCAGATGAAACTCAGATTTTTAGACGCTACTAGCTTCATACGAGCATCCTGCTCTTCTCCGACATCCTGTGCGAGTTGACTGAAGTCTAAAGCAAGCGAGGTGCCAATTTTTCCCAGCTGTCCATCTTTTTGACCCACCGGGCAGAAGTTTCCGACATTACTGGGCAATATTGGAATCGGCAAAGAACCAGAGAGGAGAAAAGCCTGACTTGGTACAATTGGAATTTTGACCGAGCGTCAGTTAACACAACGGTTTACGGCGAGACTTTGACAGTTTAAACTACTAGGTAATGAAAATTTCAATTAGAACCCGTCTCGGAAATACCCGCGTTATGAATAGGTTTTTGATTCTTGGACCTTTTTTCTTGGTGAGTGGCTGTGGTGTTCTATTTGGAAACATCAAGCCGGTAGAAGAAAAATCAGAAAGTTACCATATTGAAGATCTCTCCAAGCAAGATCCCGATTGGATTAAACTTGACGCTGCACAAGAACAAGCCCTCGATCCAGAAACCACCACGAATCCTGATATCTCAGATGTGGCCTTTCAATCCAAGAAAACTTCTTCAATCATCTCCCTCAATTCAGCCTGCCGAAAAGTAAGTCCCCCTAACCAGGATCTGCAAAGCTTTACAAGAGAACTTTTCTTGGGGATCTCTGATGTCACAGTGCATGATGAGTATCCTTTTCAGGTCCAAAACTCTCCGGCGCTTCAAACGACCATACGTGGCAAAATGGGTGACGAGCAAATGATGCTAAGAGCCGTAGTGCTCCATCGGAATTTCTGTACTTATGATTTGATGTATGTCGCTCGCCCGGAACATTTTACAGAACAGGAACAGTTTTTTTCTCAATTTGTGCAATCTCTAAGGCTAAAGTAAAACTAATTCTATGCGGAGTATCCAAGCAGCATCAGCTCCCTCTTTTCTAGATCAAGTGCAAGAGGCTTTCCATAAATTTCTCAGGAGAATAGGGACACGTGTCTTGGGACAAATCCATTTTGCCGGTGGATTTGGGCTTCTCTCTTCACAGGTCCTGCAAGAAGTCATTCGGCCACCTTTTTATTTCAAGCTCTTGATCGATCAGATTTTCTCCATTGGGGTGCAATCTTTTTTGCTGGTAGCAGTTACCGCGCTTGCGACAGGTTCAGTGATGGCTCTTCAGTTTGGCACGGGACTAGCCAAGTTTGGCGGGACTCTCTATGTCCCAAAAATTGTAGCTCTAACAATTGCCCGGGAAATGGGCCCTGTATTCACCAGTCTCTTAGTAGCTGGAAGAATTGGCTCAGGCATCGCCTCCGAAGTGGGCTCCATGAAAGTAACCCAACAAATCGACGCGATCCGCGCGCTTGGCACAAGCCCGATCAAACGCATTGTCATCCCCAGGCTTTTAGCTGCCATGATTGCACTCCCGATCCTCACGCTCTTTGCTGATTACATAGGTCTTTTTGGCGCAATGGTTGTGTGCATGAAAGAGCTCAACATCAATTCCGGTTTTTTCATGACAAAAATTTTTGAAACACTGCGAATGTACGACCTTTTCACGGGCATGGCAAAGACCATGGTTTTCGCGGTTTTTATCGCCCTGAGCGCTTGCTGGAAGGGTCTCAACACCGAAGGGGGAACACAAGGAGTCGGAAATTCCACTACTTGGGTAGTGGTGACATCCAGCATTTTCATCATGGTGAGCGATTTCTTTTTAACTAAGTTTTTCATCGTAACGGTTTTTCCAAAATATTAAAATGACAGACCACTTAAACCACCCCACTGCCCTGGAAGTCATAGATCTCCATAAATCTTTTGGAGGGAAGACTGTCCATCGCGGAGTCAGTTTTACGCTTCATGACGGCGAGATATTAGCGCTTTTTGGGGGCTCCGGCAGCGGAAAGAGCGTCATTTTACGTTCCATTATTGGACTAGAAAAACCCGACCGAGGACAGATTTTATTTCATCATCAAGATTTAACGGAGCTCTCGGAGCGGGAGCTCCTGAAAATCAGGACCCAGATCGCCTATGTTTTCCAAAACGGCGCGCTCTTTGACTCACTGACCGTCGAAGAAAACCTTTCTTATCCGCTCAGGGAACACACCCGCCTCAGGGAAGCAGACATCTACCTAAAAGTGAACGAAATGCTGGAGCTCATCGATATGAAAGGGAGCAACCACCTTCTGCCAGCTGAACTGTCGGGGGGGGATGCAGAAGCGGGCGGGCTTGGCCCGCGCGATCATATTAGGGCCCAAAGTCATTTTATTTGACGAACCGACAGCGGGTCTTGATCCAGTCAACACTCATCGCCTGATAGAAAACATCAAGAAGTTCAAATCCAAGGGGATCACCGGGATCTTCGTCACCCATGATATCCCAGCAGCCTTTGAGATCGCTGATCGCATCGCCATTCTTTATAATGGCAAGATCCATGTGATTGATACCATCGCGAACATAAAAAAATCCAAAGACCCTCTAGTACAATCTTTCATTAGTGGAAGCATGGAGCATACACATTAAATCGGGGACATAAAAAAATGGTCAGAAAAATGGAAACCGAAATTAAAGTTGGCCTCTTCGTCAGCATCGGGCTCTTGCTCACAATGGTGGCGATCTCAACGCTCGGAAGCGTGGAAAACTTCATGAGCAGGGCGAATAAATACTATGTTCATTTCGAAAAAGTCGAGGGGTTGGTGATCGGGGCAAAAGTCGTTTTAAATGGGTTAAATGTAGGAACTGTTGAAGACCTGGACTTCGACAACAAAAACAAAGATATTTTCATTCAAATCCAAGTCGCCAAGAGATACGAAGACTGGATCAGGAAAGACTCAAGCGTGGAGATCCTCACTCAAGGGGTGTTAGGGGACAAATACATCTCGATTCAAGCAGGTTCCGCCGATCAACCCGTACTCCCTAAAGGCTCAACTCTAGTAGTCCGCCCCACTAAAGATCTCGAGCAATTCCTGTCGAAAGGGGACAAGCTCCTGGTATCTCTCAATAGCATCTCGGGGAGCCTGGATCACCTTCTCAAACAATTTGACAAGGGAAACCGGGGGGAGGATTTTTTTTCCGGAATCAGCGAGACCGCGAAAAACATGTCTCAAGCCTCCCGTAAATTAAATATTGAACTGGATCAGCTTGGACTCAAAAAAGCAGTTCGTAACTTGGATGGAGTTTTAGAGAAAATTAATAACGGAACGGGAACTTTGGGAGCTCTCGTGAATGACCCAGGATTATATTACGATGCCAAGGCTCTTCTTGGAAGCGCCAATCGGAATCGGATGATACGGAATTTTGTGAGGCAGACGGTGAAAAGTTCTGAGGAAGAGCAGAGTAAGTAGATTTTGGAGCAGAAGAAGTAATCTCCCTTTTTCCCTGCCACCTGCGTCCTGCCACTGACCCCTGATTGCCCGGCTGCCCGAAGATTTTGCAGAAAGCAGGTTGCAGTAGCAGGTGGAACTCGGCAGTAAGAACCCAGAGAGCCCTTCATCTTTCCTACCCGCGGCAAAGAATTGACAGTAAAGAAAGACCAGCGTCGCAAAACAATCACAAAAATTTCAGAACTGAATTCCAAGCTCCGATGAGCAAAGAGGATGAGTACATTTCTCCTATCCGTACGCCCTGCTTTGCTCTTCTTCGGCAGACTCTTGTGCCCGGAGTTTAGCAAGATTCTAGCTACCCTAGGGCTCTGCTTTTATCTCTCAGCCTGTAACCCACTCATTGGAAACCCTAACGACAATCCCAACTATCATCCGGGGGTTCAGGACGGAACTTCAGCCTCATCGACGCTTACCCCGACAGCGACACCTACAATTACTCCAACCCCCACACCGGCGACTGTTGATAACTCAGAAACTCTATTTAACGAGGGGAGCTACACAGGCTCCGCTTGGGATAGTACGAATTCATACGTTCGATTAAACACAGCGACGAATAATGCGGAGCTGAGTTCTGATTGGGCACCCGAGTGGACGCACTTAGTTGGATATTGGAAGTTAGATGAGGCTGCAAGCGCCGCGACAGTTGCAGATAGCTCTGGCAATGGACACACCGGGACAGTAGTGGGAGGCCTAACCCTTGGTGTAAGTGGAAAAGTCAATACAGCCGCTACTTTTGGTAGTGGCACCTACATAAATTTCGGCGACATCGCTGAGATGGACGCTCAATCTCAAGTTACCATCTCCTATTGGCTTTATAGGTCTGGAGGAACAAACGATTGTTGGTTAGAAAAATATTCAAGCGCTAGTGCGAGAGTTGATCTTTCGACCTATAGCGACGGAAATCTTTACTTTATTGAAGGGAACAACTCAAATTTTGCGACCTATCCATTTACTAGCACCGGTTGGCATCAAGTTTCTGTGGTATATGACGGCACTCAAACAGGGAATTCCAACAGGTTAAAAGGATACATTGATGGAAATTCTGTTTCTCTTAATTTCGTTGGAACTATTCCCAGCACATTGCCTAATACGGCCGGAACAAATCTATATCTTGGGATCGATACAGTTGACGGATCCCTATACTCCAACTGTACTATGGACGAAGTCGCAATTTGGTCCACCGCCCTCACCGCCGCTGAAGTCCAAACCATCTACTCTCGCCAGTCCGCGGCGTACGCCGGCACTTTCACCTCCCGCGTGATGGATGCTTATTACAGCGGCCAAATCTGGCAGAGCTTAGGCTGGACCACGACTCTTCCTTATTACAAAGAGCTCCCCGACGCCGGAGCGAGTGAGAGCTCATCCAACTATTCTTCGCAAAGTGCTTCGCTTATGAATGGGATCGCGGGGCTTTGGCATCTCAATGAAGCCGTGGGCACATCTGCATCTGGAAGTATTACCGATGATTCAGGTAATGGTAACAATGGCACTCCCTCTGGAGGCGTCACATTTGGGGGGGGCGGTAACCTGGGAACCGCAGCTACCTTTACAGCCGCTTCAAACCAATACATCGATGTCGGAAGCGCGATTGATCCTATCGCCTCAACGTACGCGGCTTGGATCAACGCTACGTCTTTTCCGAACACCTACAATGAAATCATTTCGAGGTATTCCGGGGGCGGAGTAGATAATGAACTCTTAGTTAGATCCGATGGAAAGTTGGCATGTTACGTCTATGCTGGTAGTTCGCAGCCTAATTATGACGATACGGGCACTCATACGTTAAATACCAACCAATGGTATTTCTTAACAATGACCTATGATTCAACCACTGGATTGAATTGTTATGTTGACGGTGAGATCGATGGCGGTGCGGCTGCTGATGGAAATCTAATTCAAGGAGCCAATAATCCAATCAAATTTGGAGGATCAAGTTTTTTCGTGAATCGATATTACGATGGCTCCATCGACGAAGTCGCCATCTGGTCCCGCGCCCTCTCTTCTACCGAAGTCCTAGAACTCTACCGCCGCGGCGCGAACCGTATCAAGTACCAGGTGCAAAGCTGCTCGAGCTCTGCAAGCTGCAGCAGCTCGCCCAACTGGATGGGCCCAGATGGTACGAACCAAACTTATTTCAGTGAACTCTACAATGCGACTTCAAATATTCTGGGAGATACCGTGCTTTCAGGATCTCCTTTGATGCTATTCGGTAGCACAGGCTTTACGGATCTTGGGCTTTCCGTCCCCGCCAACGGGTTTTTCCAGTATCGAGCCATTATGGAATCTGACGACTCCAATAATCTATGCAATTACGGAAGCGGTTCAGCCCCTTGCTCACCTGAGCTACAGAGCGTGAGCGTAGATTCCGCCAATTGACTTAGGTTTCTGTAACCTGCAGGAAGCAGATGGCAGGAAAAAAGAAAATCACCTCTTCTCTTCGAAGAGATTCTGCCCATTCGCCATTACAAAATTATAATCCAAGCTCTGTTTAGGATCATCAAATCTCTCATTAAACTTCTCTTTATCCGCCCTAAAAACCCTTCCATCAGCAGCAAACACAATCACTTGAGGACCTGCAGCGCTAAAAATGGCAGCATCCCGACGAAAATCTTTCCCATTCAACTTCCAATCCCCTCCGCTCCATTTTCTTATTTTCTTCACAAAAAGAAGAAAGAGATGGATCTTCTGCGCCGCCTCAAGCTCATGCCTTCCAACGATAAAATCTCTCACATTTCGATAGGCTGCTTGTGCAACAGGGGGTGGCATCAGAATCTGATAGCCATCAGAAACAGCGGCGCAGAGACTTTCAAAACCCCTCATTACCCTAGCGGGAATCTCTATTTGCTCGTAACCGCTTTCATCAAGCGGCAGATCCGCCACTTCCGAAATTAAGGGCGAAACACAGACTACGGGATCAGCTCTAACCTCGAAACTTGGAAAAGAAAGGACTGTGAAAATCCAAAAACAAAGGATATTAAATTTCACTCTTGCACACACATCTGGGGCCTTTATAAACAATTAATTAAAACAGGCAAGACTTAATTTAAAAAAATGATGATATTCAACGTTTATCAAAAAATTTTTTGAGTCGCATCCATCATCATCTCGACCACCCCTTCGACATTGCGCTCAGACCGAGACAAGCCTCCAATGTCCATACCGAGGCGTCGCGCAAGCGATGAGCGCACCTGAGCCCGCTCAAGTTGCTCGCCCGGGAATGCAATCTTAATCTCCGCATAATATGCGGATAAAAAAGCCCCTAATCTCCGCAAGCCCCTGCGAATTTCTTAATCAAAACTAGCATGTTCTGAAACAGGCCTGAGCAAAAAAAACACTGGCAACGGAAACTGAAGATCCACAGGATTTCTCTTATAATTGAACTTCACACCCAAAAAAGACAACTCACTCTCAAAACGCTTCTCAAGCTTGAACTTCCCCGTCCGAACAAGCTCATCCGATTTTTTTTCCATGTCAGAAATAGAATCCACTTCTTCTGCCGACAAGAGAACGTAATCCACCGATTTCGCCTGAGCTAGATCTTTCGGCTCAACGTAAGTGATGCGTCCGATCGGGATCTTGCCCTCCAAAACGCGGTTTAACTGTAGATAGTCCGGATTTTGATGTTTGGTGGCAATCACAAGAGGTTTCTCAAGAGCCTTCACTTTGATATAAGAATAGACTTGCTCCCGTGGATCTGGAAGGATCATTGCCTTGAGATAGGCGGCATCGTAAAAGACACTCCCAAGCAGAATCACTCCAATAGCGGTTCCAAGCGCAAATTGGCTAAAGAGTCTTCCATGTAAAACCCTAAACCACTCCCCAATCGCAAGGCCTGAGAAAATGGCGAAGATAGGGAAAGTGAAAATCGCGGCTCGAATATTAGCGACTCCCCTCAAATACCCCTTAGCCATCGGATAGAGATAAACCACGAGCAACAAGAAAAGCGGCAACGTATATTGGTGGTATTTCCGTTTGAAAATTAAATAGGCGCTAGAAGAATATAAAACCACCCAAAGAGCGGGAAGCGCCCCGTATGGGATCAGGTAGGTGAAATATTCAAATAGCTTCGACACTTCCAAAAAAGAGGAGAGCGAGCCAAACTGCCCAGTATCCGTATACGAGGCCTGAGCCATCAAATGCTTTCTAGCATGGTCAAATCGGATAAAAAGAAAGGGATCCCCGAGAAACAGACCAATGATCCAAAAACCCGAGAGTCTTTTAAGCTCAGGAGGTAGAAGAAATCGCCACAGAGCTTGAGAACGACCGGATTCAGACCACCTTCGATAGACTAAGATGCTCCAAGGCACGACCAGTACCACGGCGGAGGTGTAACGAGCCGCTGTTGCCAAGCCGCAGAGAATTCCCAAAAATCCAATGTATCTCTTCGTCAGCACTTTCCTGGAGTAAATCTCTAAAGAGAAATAAACCACTAGCAGCATGAAAAAATTCCCAGGCACATGGGTTCTTAAATAAATTCCGTGGATAATCTCAAAAGGAAAGACTGCGAGCACAAGCGCTCCTATGAGAGGCGCAACCCTGCTTGAAGTGATCCTCTTTAAGATCAGAAAAACTAAGGCAACAGAACCTAAGTCCAGGCACTGGTTCACTGCTCTTGCCACTTTCAGAAACAAAGCCATGTCCTGGCCTGTCGGATTAAACTGATAGGGAAGCGTGTGGATAAACCCAAGTCCGCGAAGCACTAGGGCGACAAGCGTCCAGATGTAATAGCAAAGCGTGCCTTCCCTATGGGCATTGTCGGGATTGAAATGAAATGTGGAAATATTGATTTGAGAAAGACATCCTGCGACCCAAGTTTCATCCGGATGAAAAGGCGTATGCGGCATCTCCGGAGTTGCCAGTCCCCAGCGAAGCGCTGAGAATCTAAGACAAGCCCCAAGTACCAAAATCAGAAAGAGGAGTAGCGTCTCTCTGGATCTAACTAATCGAATCATTAGGAGCAGGATTTAACAGCAATCGCACGATCCCGCCAGACTTATCAGCAGTCCATCGGAGCAGGGGCTTCAGGAAGCCTCTCTTCGCGTCTCGGAGCCGGAGTGATCATGCCCCTTTTGCGAAGTTTTTCAACTAAGGTGGTGCGATTCATCCTTAAAATCTCGCTTGCGCGATTCTTGTTGTTTCCGGTCCTGGCAAGAGCCTGGTCAATCAGATGATTTTCAAAAGCATCCACGATGGACTTGAGATCCAAGCCAGTGTTCGGAAGAACCATCCTTGGAAATTCAGAAGCTGACATCGCTCCGGACCCCGTTTGCTGGGTCTCCGCGAATTTCTGGAAGATCCGGTGAGGGAGATCCCCTAGATCCACCGTGCCCTGACCTTTCAAAATCACGAGGCGCTCCATGAGGTTTTGCAATTCTCTGACGTTGCCCGGCCAATCATAGGACTGGAGAGCTTCCATGATCGGGCCCTCAATGGGCTGCACTGTGCGGTTCATGCTCTCGTTGAATTGTTTAATAAAATGATTGATCAAAAGCGGAATATCGCTTCTTCGCTCTCTTAGCGCTGGGATTTTAAGTGGAATGACATTCAAGCGATAGTAAAGATCTTCGCGGAATTCTTTTTTCTGGACAGCAGCCTCTAAATCGCGGTTTGTAGCGGCAATAATCCGAACATCGACATCAACTGTGCGGGAGGACCCCACAGACTCAAATTGCCTGGTCTGAAGCACTCTCAGTAATTTGACTTGCAGTTGAAGAGGCAATTCCCCCACCTCGTCCAAGAAAATCGTGCCCCCTTGCGCGAGCTCGAACCTGCCTTGCCTGTTTTGAACAGCCCCGGTGAAGGCGCCTTTGACATGCCCAAAGAGCTCAGCTTCTAAAAGATCGGCCGGAATAGCTCCGCAATTCACAGTGATCAAAGGCTGGCTGGCACGAGTAGAGTTTTCGTGGATCGCTTGAGCGATCAGCTCCTTTCCAGTACCGCTTTCCCCTGTGATGAGAATCGTACTATCTGTGACCGCGACCTTTTCGATCGTTTGAAACAAATTTTGAATTTCTGGACTTTCACCAACCAATGGCGATCTAACTGCGAGCATCAGTGCTCCCCCCCCCTCATTTTTTGTGACTTTCGGCTCTCCGAGCCTCAGTAGCGCACTCCTTTTAGGCTAAGCAGTTTTTGCCGAGCTGTCAAAATTTTTTAAAGAAAAAAGGGAACCCTTCCAATGACATTTGGATGGTCTACTGTAAGTCCGTGGATTTATTCAAAAGGCCGAAAAAGCACTCGGCTCAAAAAGCGAAACCAAATGCGAAGCCCACCCAGGGAATCACATTCTGGCCAACAATTCCGTAAGCGGTGACACGAAAAAGAAAACCACTGTCACCCCGGCTCTCATAGCCCGCTCCAAACTCGGGCAAGAGCACGCTATTCGGGAACTTTAAACCCCCTACACTTGCTTTAAGTCCGCTTAAGCTTGTGTAATTTGTGACGATTGCAGCTCCAGCTGTCACATAGAGGGAACCCTGGTCCCGCATGAAGTAATAGTTAATATACACTGGGAATAGAGTCGCCGTTTGGCTGGAACTGCTGCTATCCGGATTTTGAGTGCCACTCGTGCCGAAACCGAACCCTGCTGCCATGTCATCATTCAAAACACGGTCAAAATCGATGCTATAGAGAAGCCCTCTGCCCAATCCCTCGACGCTGACTGCGTTGGGATTGGTCAAACGAGTCGCTTCATCGGCGAAGGACGTACCCGACATCGGCAGGACTAAGATTGAAATTCCACAAATGATAGATAGTCTTTTGAACAAACCTGATTTCATCCTATTTTTCTCCCATGAGAAACTGCGCCCACTCAAGTGAGTGTTTGTCACCCCGAAACAAGACCCAACCGGCCGCTAACGCGATCAAGAGCAGGAAAAGCACGAAAAAAGCAACCTGCTTTTGCTTGCTTTTTTTGCGCCGGTAATGCCAAACCATTTCGAGCATCAGCAACGCAAGCGCCAGACCCCAATACGGATAAAATCGAATGAGCGGATAGAGATAAGCCATGAGCGAACACGACTTACTTGAGACTGCGAAGCGCAGCAGTCTGATCTGTTTTCTCCCAGCTGAACTCAGGCAAGGCTCTTCCGAAATGTCCGTATGCTGAAGTCTTGGCGTAAATCGGCCTTAAGAGATTCAGAGACTCAATAATACCTGCTGGACGCAAATGAAAGAGCTCGCGCGCGGCGGTCTCAAGCTTTCGGAGCTCCTTGGTTTCAGTTCCAAAGGCATTCACCATCACGCTCACGGGTTCAGCAACGCCAATAGCGTACGCTAATTGCACCAGGCACCGATCAGCCAAACCAGCTGCTACTAAATTCTTAGCGATGTATCGTCCCATGTAACATGCGGAGCGATCCACTTTCGAAGGATCTTTCCCTGAAAACGCGCCCCCCCCATGGGCACCATGACCACCATAGGTGTCCACGATAATTTTTCGTCCCGTTAGGCCGCAGTCCCCTAAAGGACCTCCGACGACGAATCTTCCTGTGGGGTTGATGTAGAACTTCGTCTTTGAGTCAATGAGCTCTTTTGGAATGGTCTTCTTCACTACTTCCTCTATGAGAGCTTCTCGAATCTGATCGTAAGTGACGTCTTCATTATGCTGTGAGCTGACGACAACCGTATCTACCCTTTTGGGTCGAGAATTCTCGTACTGAACCGTGACTTGAGTCTTGCCATCGGGCCTAAGCCAATTCAAACTCCCAGATTTTCTCACTTCTGAAAGTCTCATCGCGAGTTTATGGGCCAAATCAATGGTCAAAGGCATGAGCTCTTCAGATTCACGCACAGCATAGCCAAACATGATGCCTTGGTCACCCGCGCCCTGTTCTTTATGATTATGAAGACCCTGACCGGTAGTGACGCCTTGGGAAATATCGGGCGACTGCCGATCCAATGTAACCACAACCCCGCAAGTCTTGTAATCAAATCCTTTCTCGGAAGAATCATATCCAATCTGTTTTACGGTTTCTCTCGCGACGTGCGCATAATCCACTTTTGCATGCGTAGTGACTTCACCCGCGATCACAATGAGTCCCGTTGTCACCAGAGTTTCACAGGCAACGCGAGATTTCGGGTCTTGGGAGAGAAGCACATCCAAAATGGAATCTGAGATTTGGTCTGCGATCTTGTCTGGATGCCCTTCAGTTACTGATTCAGAAGTGAAAAGATAATCTCCGGCCATAATATTATGATCCTTATCAGGTAGAATTAATCGATGTGAATGGGGAACTTTGGGGTAGTTCCCTTGTTTTGGTCCCGGCGTTTTCTAGCCTTGCCTTTTCTGGCCTTGCGGATCTTCCGGGCGTTTCGTGTCTTTCCGGTTCGCGATGACATATTACTTGAACCTCCAAAAATAATGATGACAAATGACGTCTGATACCCATAGCCTCACCCACCTGAACTTGTCAACCGAAGTTGTAAATAGATCAGGGAAATCTGGGCCGACCTTTGCATAGATCTCCCCCCTATGCATGCTGTTTTGCCTCCGCTCACCTTCCTATTCCTCTGGAGTTCCCTTGCTACTGCGGACGCACCCAGA
>Ga0207021_1160_pt1 | contig 15575 bp, 10 predicted proteins | sample Alteio_BWMinCont_49_FD_153496 | JGI IMG/M metagenome (GOLD analysis project Ga0207021, IMG submission 153496) | Enriched cells from forest soil in Barre Woods Harvard Forest LTER site, Petersham, Massachusetts, United States -... | ecosystem: Environmental > Terrestrial > Soil > Temperate forest >... | reverse complement strand
GATGCGGGCGTCGTGTGCGACGGGTGCGATCGGGACTTCGCCGTGGGTTTCAATGCTGACTGTGTAACCGGCTTTTTTTAAGGCGCGGGCGAGCTCGGGGGTTTGGCGTTGGAGGAGTGGCTCGCCGCCGGTGAGGAGAACATGCTTCACGGAATAAGGCTTAATTTCGGCCAAAATTTCGGCGATCGTCATTTTGCGGCCGCCTTTAAACGCGTAGGCTGAGTCGCAGTACACGCATCTCAGGTTGCAGCCGGTGAGGCGGATGAATGCGAACGGCAGGCCTGCCAGGGACGTTTCGCCTTGGAGGCTGTGGAAGATTTCGGTGATGAGAAGATCCTGAAACGCCATGTGCTTAGGGGGCATGCTTAGCACAAAGCTGGGGTATTTAAAAAAGCGAGGCCCAGTCAGCATCACTGCCGACCGGGCCTCCTAACGAAAGAGAGGGTCCGTGGGAATCGGCCGAAGCCGACTTGGGGACCCCCCTTTGAAATTGCATCTGGACCATCAATAGTCCGCTAACGCTCTTCCTTTGGCAGCCCGGCTAACAAGAGCGGTCGGGGTAAACAGCTCGTAGTCCCGTGGCTTTGCGTCCCGGCCTTTCGGCGCGGTTTGCCTTTTTCAAAGGGGGCTTATGATGGCCCGCCTCTTCGTTATCCGGCCCATGCGTAGGCCAGAAACCGTGCGAAATAACCCAATAATATCAATGGAATAGCCATAAGAGAGGCTTAAGCCTATGAATTGGTGGGTTTCTCTAACTTTGTTAACTTCCCTTACAAACAGAGTAACGCAATGCGGCATCGGTTGTCAAATCAGTAGCTAATTATACGGTTTCATTAGATTATCTGGGCTTCCGATGAACTCATTGTTAACCGCCCTCCTCGCTGTTTTGCTGCCTCTCTCGTCTGCTTTCGCGGATACCGGGCCTTCTCCGCAGCCGAGCTCGCCCGTGCATGAGTTCTCCGATGAAGTGGAGAAGGATTTCAACCTTCGCTCGATTGGGCAGCTTCAGCTCTCCAATCTTCGCGGCAATGTGACTGTTGTGGGCTGGTCGCAGGACAAAATTCGCGTTCATGCGCATCGGCGTGTGTATACCGAGAATAAAAACCAGGCGATCGAGGCGTTTGCCGCGATGGATTTTTTCTATCAAGAGAGTGGAATGGGAATCGAGTGCTCCGCGCGCTACGGCCGCGGGCTCGAGATCAATCAACGCGTCCAGGAGCGCGGGCGTCCGGCGGATTTTCAATCCAAGATGGACATGACGGTTTATGCTCCGCTGAAACTCAAAATAAAAATTTGGACAAACGCCGGCGCATCGTCCCTGAAGAACTGGAACAACTCAGCCGAGCTCAGAACGGTTTCGGGTGACATCGATGTCGACACGATTACGGGCGAGAAAATTTCGTCGCTCTGCCAAAACTGTTCGGTGAAATATCACGCAATTCACGGCTCAATTCGCGCAATAACGGATGGTGGGAATATTTCTATATCCGATGTTGAAGGCCCCGACGTCTTCATCGAAACGGGCGCGGGCAACGTGAATGCGCAGAAAATTCGCGCGGAGCAACTCTATGTCACGCGCTCGGGATCCTTGACTGCGCGCGATCTTCGCGGACGCGTGGAATTTCAAACGGGGCAGGGCGCAGTCGACATCAATGGGCTCAGGGGCTTTGCGAGTGGCAAGACGGACTCAGGATTCATTCATCTTCGCGCCGATGAGTGGGAGTTTCACGACAAGGCCCTCATCGAAACAGGCAGCGGCGAGATCCAGCTCACTTTGCCGGCTACTTTTGCGGCCGAAGTGGACCTAAACTCCCTGCACGGGAAGGTCGATTGCGCGTTTGCGATCCATCATGGCGAGCAGGCCACCGAATCGGGGCACCTCACGGGTCGAATTGGGGAGCAAACGACGGATCTCCTCAAGGTTTTTTCGAATTCGGGCGACATAAAAATCCTCAGACTTGCCCGGTAAGTGACCCGAAAACCCGCTCCTGACGCGGCTTCCCGGGAAAGTGATAATTCGTAAAAAAAGCCGCTTAAAAAGTATTGACCTTTTACGGGGCTAAGCGCTATACAGGACAACACTCCAAATGTGAGTGATTGCTTCAAGACTCTCTGGGCCCTTCCAGAAGTGGAAGAACTAGGGTTGTTTTGTTGCGATTTGTTCTTTGAAAATTCGGTTTAGATGGATTTTTTGAACGAGAAAGTGGGCTAGAGGTTCCGAAAGGAATCTCGGGTTACTTGATCTTCGGATTAAGTAGCTTCTTTGGCAGCTCATGAAACACGGAGCAATCTGTGTCTCAGGAGTGTTGTCGATAGCCTCGGTTCAATGTCCTATGAGTAATAAATTGAAGTAATTCTTTAACGAGAATTATTTCGAGCAAAAGCTAGATAGTAGCATTGAGCAACGGATTATTAATCGTCTTCATGAAACAAACTTCTGCGGCTTCGGCCAAGGGAATGCGGAGTGAAGGCGGACTTAAAGTTTAGACGCGCATCTCGTAAGGGACGCGCGCTTACAAGTTAAACATGAGAGTTTGATCCTGGCTCAGAGCGAACGCTGGCGGCGTGCCTAACACATGCAAGTCGAACGTGAAATGGGTAACCAGAGTAAAGTGGCGTACGGGTGAGTAATACGTAGGTAATCTACCTCAATGTCTGGAATAACCGACCGAAAGGTTGGCTAATACTGGATAGAGCGACGGGACCCGTAATCGGGTCTTTCGGGAAAGGGAGCTCGCAAGAGCCTTCGCATTGAGATGAGCCTGCGTCTGATTAGCTAGTTGGTGGGGTAAAAGCCCACCAAGGCTTTGATCGGTAGCTGGTCTGAGAGGATGATCAGCCACACTGGAACTGAAACACGGTCCAGACTCCTACGGGAGGCAGCAGTGGGGAATCTTGCGCAATGGGCGAAAGCCTGACGCAGCCACGCCGCGTGAGTGAAGAAGGCCTTCGGGTTGTAAAGCTCTGTCGGAGGGGACGAAAACTCACAAGGTGAACAGCCTTGTGAATTGACGGTACCCTTAAAGGAAGCACCGGCTAACTTCGTGCCAGCAGCCGCGGTAATACGAGGGGTGCAAGCGTTGCTCGGAATTATTGGGCGTAAAGGGTAGGTAGGTGGTCTGATTTGTCTGGGGTGAAAGCCTTGAGCTTAACTCAAGAAGTGCCTCAGAAACGGTCAGACTGGAATCTTGGAGAGGGTCGTGGAATTCCCGGTGTAGCGGTGAAATGCGTAGAGATCGGGAGGAACACCAGCGGCGAAGGCGGCGACCTGGACAAGTATTGACACTCAACTACGAAAGCGTGGGTAGCAAACAGGATTAGATACCCTGGTAGTCCACGCTGTAAACGATGGGTACTAGGTTTGGTGGGTCTTGACCCCCGCCGAACCGGAGCTAACGCAATAAGTACCCCGCCTGGGAAGTACGGTCGCAAGACTAAAACTCAAAGGAATTGACGGGGGCCCGCACAAGCGGTGGATCATGTGGTTTAATTCGAAGCAACGCGAAGAACCTTACCTGGGTTTGACATCCTCTGACATCCGTAGAGATACGGCTTCTGTAGCAATACAGCAGAGTGACAGGTGCTGCATGGCTGTCGTCAGCTCGTGTGGTGACATGTTGGGTTAAGTCCCGCAACGAGCGCAACCCTTGTCTTTAGTTGCCAGCATTAAGTTGGGCTCTCTAAAGAGACTGCCGTGGTTAACACGGAGGAAGGTGGGGATGACGTCAAGTCCTCATGGCCTTTATATCCAGGGCGACACACGTGATACAATGGACGGTACAGAGGGAAGCGAAACCGCGAGGTGGAGCCAATCTCAAAAAGCCGTTCTCAGTTCGGATTGGAGTCTGCAATTCGACTCCATGAAGTTGGAATCGCTAGTAATCGCGGATCAGCACGCCGCGGTGAATACGTTCCCGGGCCTTGTACACACCGCCCGTCACACCATGGGAGCTGACTCAACCAGAAGACGGTCAGGGTAACCGTAAGGAGCCCTCCGGCGAAGGTGGGGTTGGTGACTGGGGTGAAGTCGTAACAAGGTAGCCGTAGGGGAACCTGCGGCTGGATCACCTCCTTTCTAAGGAAATAGGGACCCAGTAATGGGTCTTGTATATCCTGGGTCAGGTCTCCAGTTACAAATTCGCAAGAGTGAGTGATTGAGAGATTTTCAACCCACTTTCTCGTTCAAGGGATTCATCAAACCGAAAAGTTGTTTTTACAGCGTAGGCTAAGGCTTACGGGCCTGTAGCTCAGTTGGTCAGAGCACACCCTTGATAAGGGTGGGGTCGAAAGTTCAAATCTTTCCAGGCCCACCAACCTTCAAAACTACAGACGACGTAAAGACAACCGATCCCCAAAAATTTACCCACGGCTCCGCTGTGGGGGACCCAGGAGTAATCCTGAGTCTGGGGTTCTTTGACAACTTGGACTTCACAGAGCATCTAGTACACAGCTCTGTGGAGATTTTTAGGTTCATGAGGTCAATCAAAGCCATGTTCACGAAACCGCGTAAGCGGGGTTGTGACAAGCAGAGATTGAATCTCAAGAAAATAGAATAAAGGACGAATTGAATGATCGAAGAAAAGTCTTCGGACTTTTTGGAGATTAAACAATTCATCTCAATAGCGCGTGAAGGAAGTCAGAGCGGGTTGAAAACGGTGTCAAAACCGTGAGCAAACCGTTGCTGAGACCAACACAAAACTTCGCTTTCGTGGATCACACGAGAGTGGAAGTCGGAAATAGAATATCAAAGTGAACGAGAGTGGGTTTCAAGTGGAGCGATTTTTAATGCTGAAGAAGAAGACACTCTAAGGTCATTTCGATTGCTGAGAACACGGTTGAAAAGATTACAGCGGAATAGATCGACTGTGACTGTTCAACAAAGACTAAGCTCGGAGTCAGGAGATCGTCACTGCAAAGCGTAAGCTTTGCTGTGAGTCTCAGGATTTTGAGAATAGGCGAAGAATAAGAAAAGCAATAAGCGACTCAGGGCACAAAGTGGATGCCTTGGGACATACTGGCGATGAAGGACGGTGTAGGCCACGAAAGATCACGGTGAGCTGCCAAACAAGCGTTGACCCGTGAGTATCCGAATGAGGAAACTCTGCTGGAGTAAGATCCAGTAATTCTAGGGTGAGTGAAGTAGCCCTAGAAAGCAGACGGAGGGAATTGAAACATCTCAGTACCTCCAGGAATATAAATCAAGTACGAGATTCCCCGAGTAGTGGCGAGCGAAACGGGAGTAGTCTAAACCTTTCAACTTCGGTTGAGAGGGGTTGCAGGACCTCAATGTGGGACCAAATTTCATAATCAAACTGTCTGGGAAGGCAGGCCAAAGAGGGTGATAGCCCCGTCGATGAAATGGGATTTGGCTCTAGAGGTTTCCTAAGTACCATGGGGCTCGAGTAACCCTGTGGGAATCCGGGTGGACCATCATCCAAGACTAAATACAAGTATGTCACCGATAGCGCATAGTACCGTGAGGGAAAGGTGAAAAGAACCCCGTTAAGGGGAGTGAAACAGAATCTGAAACTCTGTGCCTACAAGCGGTAGGAGGGCTATACCCGTAAGGGAAATGCCTGACTGCGTACCTTTTGCATAATGAACCAGCGAGTTATAGTCGGTAGCAAGGTTAACCCGTAAACAGGGGGAGCCGTAGCGAAAGCGAGTCTGAATAGGGCGAGTGAGTTGTCGGCTATAGACCCGAAACGTGATGAGCTAGACATGACCAGGTTGAAGCATTCGTAACAGAGTGTGGAGGACCGAACCGGTGCCCGTTGAAAAGGTCTCGGATGAGTTGTGTTTAGGGGTGAAAGGCCAACCAAATTACGTGATAGCTGGTTTTCCCCGAAAGCTATTTAGGTAGCGTCTTGAAGAGAATCGTCGGAGGTAGAGCACTGACTGGGCTAGGGGCCTTACCGGGTTACCAACCCCTATCAAACTCCGAATACCGATGAATTTTACCCTTCAGGAGGCAGACGGCGGGAGATAAGTTTCGTCGTCAAAAGGGAAAGAACCCAGATCGCCAGCTAAGGTCCCAAATTCTACGCTGAGTGGGAAAGGATGTGACATTCCCCAGACAACCAGGAGGTTAGCTTAGAAGCAGCTACCCTTTAAAGAAAGCGTAATAGCTCACTGGTCGAGGGATGTTGCGCCGAAAACGTAACGGGGCTGAAGCGTAGAACCGAAGCTGCGAATGCGAGATATCTGCGGATATTTTGCGTGGTAGGGGAACATTGTCTAAGTCGGTGAAGCACGAGCGTGAGCACGTGTGGAGATATGACAAGAGCTGCTGCTGGTATGAGTAGCGATAAAATAGGTGAGAATCCTATTCGCCGTAAACCCAAGGGTTCCTGCACACGGCTCGTCCGGGCAGGGTTAGTCGAGACCTAAGCCGAGGCTGAAAAGCGTAGGTGATGGAAATGGGGTTAATATTCCTCAACTCAGCATGAAGCGTTATCAACTCAGTCGGGACAGTGAAAGAAGACTTTGGCCACTCATCGGTTGTAGTGGTGCAACCTCGTAGGTGTGCTCTGTTGGCAAATCCGCAGGGCAGTTATCACCGAGAAGGGAATCCGTGGGGAGTAACTTCCCCTAAAGCAAAGTTTTCTCGACACTCAAGAAAAGCGGCGGAGTGAGTTTCATGTTGACTCGTACCGTAAACCGACACAGGTGGGTGAGGAGAGTATCCTCAGGCGCGTGAGAGAACTCCAGTTAAGGAACTCTGCAAAATACTCCTGTAACTTCGGAAGAAGGGAGCCCGATTGTAGGTGAGTCAACCTTGCGTTGATGAGCTGAATTCGGGGGCAGAAACTAGGGGGTATCGACTGTTTAACAAAAACACAGGACTCTGCAAACTCTTTTGAGGATGTATAGGGTCTGACGCCTGCCCGGTGCCGGAAGGTCATGGGGAGAGGTCATGGACGTAAGTCCAGAAGCTTCGAACTTAAGCCCCGGTAAACGGCGGCCGTAACTATAACGGTCCTAAGGTAGCGAAATTCCTTGTCGGGTAAGTTCCGACCTGCACGAATGGCGTAACGAATTCCCCACTGTCTCGACTGGAGACTCAGCGAAATTGGAGTCGCGGTGCAGATACCGTGTTCCTGCGGCAAGACGGAAAGACCCCGTGAACCTTTACTGTACCCTGGCATAGAACGTCTGGGACTCATGTGTAGGATAGGTGGGAGACTTGGAACTTCGGGCGCTAGCTCGGAGGGAGTCAACCTTGAAATACCACCCTTGAGTCTTGGCCTTTCTCACCGTAGATCGTCTAACCGGTCACGGGACGATGTCAGGCGGGCAGTTTGACTGGGGCGGTCGCCTCCTAAAGAGTAACGGAGGCGCGCGAAGGTACCCTCAGGCTGAGTGGAAACCAGCCGTAGAGTGCAAGGGCATAAGGGTGCTTAACTGCAAGACGGACATGTCGCGCAGATGCGAAAGCAGGTCCTAGTGATCCGGCGATTCTGTATGGAAGGGTCGTCGCTCAACGGATAAAAGGTACTCCGGGGATAACAGGCTTATCTCCCCCAAGAGTTCACATCGACGGGGAGGTTTGGCACCTCGATGTCGGCTCATCGCATCCTGGGGCTGGAGCAGGTCCCAAGGGTTTGGCTGTTCGCCAATTAAAGCGGTACGCGAGCTGGGTTCAGAACGTCGTGAGACAGTTCGGTCCCTATCTGCCGTAGGTGTTGGAGAAGTGAGAAGCGCTGTCCTTAGTACGAGAGGACCGGGATGGACGGACCGCTAGTGTGCCAGTTGTCACGCCAGTGGCAGTTGCTGGGTAGCTATGTCCGGACGAGATAACCGCTGAAAGCATCTAAGTGGGAAACTCTCTTCAAAACAACTTCTCCCGGGACGTTAAGTCCCCTTTAAGTGCCCCTGAAGACTACAGGGTTGATAGGGTGGGTGTGTAAACGCAGTAATGCGTCAGCTGACCACTACTAATCGCACGAGAGGCTTATCTTTTTTCTTATCCCTTCGCTTATTCTTTGAATTCTGAGGCAACTCGGGACTCGAGAGTAAGAATTGGAAACGATTCAAGGTGAACTCAACATCGAAATAACAAACGCTAACGAGATCCCTAATTCTACTTTTGAACCTAAGAAATCCAAGTTATAGAGGAACCCCAAAACTTTAATCAGTTTGGGGGTGTCTATAGCGACGGGGCTACACCTGATCCCATCTCGAACTCAGAAGTTAAGCCCGTCTGCGGCAATACTAGTGCAGAGGAAGCTCTGTGCAAGGCTAGCTCGACGCCCCCTTTAAATAAGAAAGGCCTGTTGATCGTAAGATCAGCAGGCCTTTTTTGTTTTTAGTGCGGTCGGCAGCTCCGCGCGGTGTCCAGCTACTTTTCGAAACAGGCTGTTCGAAGTAGTGAGCGCCTCCATGGGCTATTAGTACTTTTAGGTTCTTTCGACGGCTGTCACACAAAAGAACCTAAAAGCACTATTAGCCCAAGGGGCCGCTCGAATCTCTCGACCCAGAACCGGCTCCCTCACCTCCGCCGGCAACAGGGGCTTTTTTTCCGCGTTCGTATTATTATCATGCGGTGAGTAACAAGCGCCTCATCATCCGCCTGAGCAGTCTAGGCGACGTCATTTTGGCGACGAGTGCGCTCTCGGCGCTTCCGCCCCCTTCTCAGTCCGAAGAAACTCATTGGGTGGTCGCGCGTGAGTATGCGGGTCTTATCAAAGGTCATCCGAGGCTGACGAAAGTCTGGGAGTTCGATCGCTCCAAAGGCGGCGGAATCCTCGCCTGGCTTTCTCTTTGTGAGAAACTTTGGAAAGAAGGCTTCACTGAAGTCTTGGATCTTCACTCGACGCTGAGATCGATGATGGCGCGGATTTATTTTCTCTCGCGTGCGAAGATGTCCAAGCGCGAGATCCAGTGGAAGACGATCAGCAAAGAGCGTTGGAAGCTGACGGGACTTTTTGCTGCGAAAAGATTTTGGCCGGAGAGCTTACGACCGACTCCGCTCGTTGTGCGTTTCGCAAAACTTGCGGGCGGGACGGGCGCTGAGCGTCCGGATCTCAGACACCTCGTGAATGCTGCGCGGGGAATTCCGCCTGAGTTGAAGGCTTGGGTCTCGGCGCAGCCTGAGTACCTTTGCGTGATGCCGTCCTCGAAATGGGATGGAAAAAAATGGAATGTCCGCGGCTTTTACGAAGTTCTGATCAAGACGGGCGTGCCGGTCATTGTGCTCGGAGACAAATCCGATCGCGAGAGCGTGCTCCTGGCAAAACTTCTGGGGCAGGCGCAGTTTCCTCATTTCTCGAGCATCGGAAAACTGGGCTTTGGCGAGCTTGCCTCGATCCTAGCCGGCGCGCGCGCGTACTTCGGAAACGACACTGGCCTTGCTCACCTGGCTGAAGCAGTGGGGACGGGAGCCATCACGCTGTTTGGTCCGACGATTCCTGAGATGGGGTTTGGGCCGTGGCGGCCGGAGAGTCGCGCCGTTTCGCTTCCGATGTGGTGCCGTCCTTGCGGAAAAGACGGGCGCTACTGCTTCAGAGTGAAAAATCGCTACGCCTGCCAATCAGAGCTGAAGCCCACGCTCGTTGCGCGCGAGCTTCAGGGGTTTCTCACTCGTGGCTAATGGCGGGATCCGGGCGTCGGTCTACCGGGGCCTGCAAGCGAAGCTCGTGAAGCCCGCGTTGCTTCCGTGGATTTTCAAACATTCCAAAGAGCGCTCGCGGATTTTCTCCGAGCTCGTGTCGCGAAGTAATCCTGCAGAAACGAAGAAATTTCCCGTGGGCTGGTTTCACGCCTCAAGCGTCGGCGAGCTCGAAATGCTCATCCCGCTGATCGAAAGCTGGTCGGCCCTTACCACCGAAAGCGGCGAGCGCGTCGGAGTGATCGTTACCATTTTCAGCGAGTCCGCCGAGGGCGCCCTCAAGAAGTTCGACGCAGAGCTGCGCACAAAAGGTGTCCGGCTACTTTTCGGCGGCTTTGCTCCCTGGGAAGGGGAGTGGGAAGCTGCACTCGCTCAGGTGAGGCCGGATTTCTTCGTGACCGCACGCTACGAGGCGTGGCCTGAGCTTTGGATGAGCCTTTCGGATCTCGAGATTCCGCTTCTTATTGCCGGGGCTCGGGCGCGAAGCTCATTGAAATGGGCCAAGCGCGTTTGTGCGTGGGTGGGGACCGCTCCGCCAAAGATTCAGTTTTGTACCGTGGGCCGAGAGGATATTGCGGAGCTTGAGGCTCAGTTTCCTGGCTCGCGCGTCGCCGTCACGGGTGATCCTCGCTGGGAGCGGGTGCGGGAGCGTGCGCTGCGTGGGAACGCGCGGGCGAAAGAGATTACAGAGAAGGCGCGGGAGCTTGCGCGCCCTTGGGGAGTGCTCGGGAGTTTTTGGGCGGAGGATCTCAAGATCTGGGATGGCGTGATTCGGAATCGGGCTTGGAAGGGAACCCTTTGGGTGGTTCCTCATAAGACGGACGAGGCGCATGTCGCTGAGCTTGAAACTATTCTGAAGGCCGCGAAGCTCAAACACCTGAAAACCTCTCAGTTCTCAAACGCCCGCGAGATCGCCGGTCTCGATTGCGTGCTCGTTGATGAAATGGGATTTTTGGCCGAGCTTTATTCGAGTGCCGATTGGGCTTACGTCGGCGGAGGATTCGGCCAAGGAGTGCACAGCACGATTGAGCCTGCGATCCAAGCGCTTCCCGTCGCTTGCGGTCCGAACCGCGCCGAGAAATTTCCAGAAATCGCGCTTCTTTCGGCCCAAGGGATGCTCACCGTGCTCGGGACTCCCGAAGAGCTCACGAGCTGGCTTTCCACTCTCGAATCGGCCGCCGCTCAAAGACCGCGCTGGAAAGAGTTTGTGAGTAAGCAACTCGGTGCGTCCGAGAGACTGCTCGGGCAGATCCTTCCCTGGGTTTCGGGATGGAAGCTTCGAAAAGAGCGTGCTAGTTTTTCTAATCAGGGGTGAATGCATGTCCAACAAGCTTCCAGAAGTGACTTTGCGCCTCAGAATGGGTTCTCACGACGCGCACTATGCGGGCGGACTGGTCGACGGAGCCCGAATGCTCGGTCTGTTCGGAGATGTGGCCACTGAGCTGTTGATCCGCCTCGATGGGGATGAAGGATTGTTTCGCGCTTATCAGAGCGTTGAGTTTCTGGCCCCGGTGTTTGCGGGCGATTACATCGAAGCGACCGGAAAAATCACGCGCGTCGGGAAAACCTCGCGCGATATGGAATTTGAAGCTCGTAAAGTCATTCAACCCTTGCCGGTCAGCGAGGGCGGTAAGGCCGTTTCGTCGGCGCAGGTGCTGAGCGCACCGATCGTAGTCTGCCGAGCCAAGGGCACTTGCGTGACTCCGGCCGAGCTGCAGCGGGGAAAATGAGTCTCGCCGACCGCTACGACTGGATTGTTCTAGGGGATCATCCGGGCGCGCTCCTGAGCGCGAACCTGGCTGCGAAGCTCGGTCTTTCCGTTCTGGTTCTGACGAAGTGCTCCGCTCAGAAAGTTACTTTTTCGAAAGCGGGCCAATGCCTGGATCCTGAATCCAATTTCATCACCGGCATGGGTGAAAAAGGAGTTCTCGAAGACGCGCTGAGAAAACTTTCGGCCATGCCCGTGGACAGCGACGTTTCGTACACCGATTCGTACGCGCAAGTCATGACGCCACAAGCGCGGCTTCAGATTCGTGAATCGCTTCAATCGACGAGGATGGAGCTCGATCGTGAGTTTCAAAAAGACTCCAGCGAGAGACATCTGATCGAGCACGGGCTCGAGATCTCTGAAAAAGTGATCGAGTACTGGCGGGCGTTTCCGGCGCGGCTGAGTCTCACGGTTTTGCAAAACCAGAAAAAGAAAAACACGAAAGAGTCTCCCGCCAACTGGGATGATCTTCTCAAAAAAATTCAGCCCAAATCCAACGCAAAATCCAACAGCGAGCTTTGCGCGGCACTGAGCTACGGATTCACGGGTCAGCTTCCCGGAAAATGGAATCTCGCTGAGTGGTCGCATGCGTTGGCTCTTGCTCCGAGTGGCGCTTCGTTTCGCGGCGGAATGACGGCGTACCGAAAGCACCTGCTCGGTACTGCGAAAAAAATGGGCGCAACAATCGTCGACGATTCGGAGTGCCGACGGATTTTCATCGAGAACCGCAGATTCTTGGGCGTGCAGATTGCCAGAACCGGAAATATGATTCCTGCCTCGGGCTGCATCTTGGGCGCGAGTATTTCGGAATTCGCCGATCGCATGTCCTTTACGGGCATCAAATGGATGGGAAAGAAAAATCCCCCGAAGCCCGTGGGCTGGCGCTTCACCCTTGCACTTACCGTCGCAAAAGAAGCGATTGCGCCGGGCCTCTCCCGGCGTGTGATTTGGAAAGAGCCCTCGGCTCCTGTACTTGAAATTGAAGTCGCCGATCCGTCGGATTACGGCGCGAAGCATGCGGATCAGAAATTAATTTTTCTGCGCACCGTGCTTCCTTTTACTCAAGAGAGTTTGGTCGTTTCTTACCAGCGAATGGTTGCGGCTCGGATGTTTCGCGCGGCAACCGAGATCATTCCTTTTCTTGAAAAGCACGTGATCAAAGTTTATCCGGATTTTCGGTACGCTGAGACTGCCTCACCTGAGCGCATCGAAAATGCGGACGAGCTATCTGAAGTTTATAATTTCGCTATTCCCCAGGTGATTCCAGAGAACCTGCGCATTTACGATACGACGAACGACGACACGTCGACGGGCGTTGAGGGGCTATTTGTTGCCGCGGGAGATTCGTTTCCGAAGCTCGGCTCTCTCGGGCCCACCGTCTCGGCGATTGAAGCGACGGCGTGGATCGCGCATCGCTCGGGGCTCTCGGGCCCGTTCGCCTAACGGGCGCTTAAATCCCTTTCCAATCGAGAAGCACTTCGACGGGTTCGCGAAAAAGCGCGCGGGGATTTGCCGACTCAGACGCGCCAGGAAGTTTTCCGGTTGCGAGCATCGACTCATAGAGCTTCAAATAAGAATCGGCCATGTTCAGATGCGTGAAGCCTTCACTCACGCGTGCGCGGCAGGCCTCGGGGCTGAATTGCCGGGTTCGGATCACTTCGATGATTTCTGAGGCGTCTTTGGAAAGGAATCCGGATTTGCGATCGACGATTTCGGGAAGTGATCCGTAGGGCGTTCCTAAAACTGCACAGCCACTGGCGAGCGCTTCGGTAATTGCGATTCCAAAAGGCTCGGGCCAGCGAACCGGAAAAAGTAGCGCTCGCGAATTGCGAAGCACCGCGCGCTTTTCGATGTCATCGACCATTCCGTGGTACTTCACGCCGAACCAGCGAGGAAGAAAGCGCTGAAGCCTGAGTGGCAGATCGCGGCTCCCCAATACTTCGAGCGGAAGATCCACTGCGCGGGCGATTTCGATCGCTCCGACCAGGTTTTTGACTTTCCAAGACGCTTTGGCCAGGAAGACGAGCCGATTGAGGCGCACTTTGTCGCAGGGGTACTCGTCGGGGTCGATTCCATTATAGACGAAAGTTTGAGAGGCGTGGTTTTCGGCGTGCTTTCGCGAAATGAACACCGTGTTGGGAAGAAAGCTTTCGCCGGGCTTACCGTTGCCTTGAATGGTGACGAGAAACGGTTTTCGGGTCGGAGGAATGCCGGGAGTGGCCCAAAGATGGATCAGATCGGCGGAGGCGGGGACTCTGGCCTCCCAATCCTCGCCGGGGGCAACGGCAATGACATCGGCTCCGGTAAGCTGGCTTCCGGCTCGGGCGATGAGCGTAACCTGGTGGCCGCGCTTGATCAGCGCTTTGCCGAGCCAGTAGACGATTCTTTCGGTTCCGCCGTACTTCGCGGGTGGAATCGTCGCGTGATGGTAGAGAACAATATGCATAGGGAAGCGGTTCCCATCCTACCGCGTTTCTGCTAATTTTACGAGGAAAGGGAACACTATGATCGCTCGCTACACTCGTCCGGATATGGCGCGAATCTGGGACGATCGCCGCCGCTACCAAATCTGGCTCCAAGTCGAGCTCGCGGTTTGCGCCGAGATGGCGCGTGCGAAGATCATCCCTCAAGGCGATTGGAGAAAGCTCCAGAAAGCCTGCAACGCTCTTTTGAAGCGCGGGGGAGTGGATCCCAAACGCGTCGATCATCATGAAGGCATCACTCGTCACGATGTGATCGCGTTTACGACCGCGGTCGCCGAAGAAATTGGCCCGATCTCGCGCTACATCCATTTCGGTCTGACTTCGTCGGATGTGGTGGATACGTCTTTGTCGCTCATGATCTGTGAGGCAGGCGAGCTTCTGCTTGCGGACATTGATCGGCTTTTGAAAACTTTGAAATCGCAGGCGAAGAAATTCGAAAAACTCGCGACGATTGGGCGCTCGCACGGAATTTTTGCGGAACCCACTTCGTTCGGGCTGAAATTCCTGGGCTGGTTCGAAGAATGGAAACGTAATCGCGCGCGCCTGGCGTGTGCGATCGAAGGCATTCGCTTCGGTAAACTTTCGGGCGCTGTCGGCGTCAACGCGCACTGGAACCCGGAATTTGAAGCGCGTGTTCTCGAGAATCTCGGGCTTGAGCGCGAGCCGGTGAGCACGCAAGTGATCCCGCGCGATCGTCACGCGGAATTTCTCATGGTGCTCGCGATCTGCGGCTCCTCCATGGAACGAATCGCCATCGAGCTTCGCCACCTTCAGCGCTCCGAAGTCGCCGAAGTGCTGGAGAGCTTCAAAAAAGGCCAAAAAGGCTCAAGCGCGATGCCTCATAAGCGCAATCCGATTTCGTCGGAGAACCTGACGGGCGCCGCACGCCTGTTGAGAAGCTACGCCCAGGCGGGACTCGAAAACGTCGCGCTCTGGCATGAGCGCGATATCAGCCATTCTTCAGTCGAGCGCATCGCGTTTCCGGATGCGACGATTCTTCTGGATTATGCGCTTCATCGTTTGGACGGAATTCTCGGCCAAATGGTCGTTCGCAAACAAAACGTCGGCGCCAATCTCGAAAAAGCGGGCAGCACCGTTTTCTCCGGGCATTATCTTTTGGAACTCGTTCGCGGCGGAGCGACCCGTGAAGACGCCTACGCCTGGGTGCAATCCTGCGCGCTCGCGAGCTTCGAAGGAAAAGGGGAGTTTGTTTCGCTTCTGACGAAACACCCGGATATCAGCAAAATCCTGGGCACGAAGAAAATCCGCGAGTTGGGCTCGCTCAAGCATCAGCTCAAGAATGTCCCCGAGATTTACAAAAGGTCGTTCAAAGCGTGAAAGATTTCCTCAGCGACGAAAGTGCTCAGGCCACGACCGAGTACATTCTCATGCTCTTCGTCGCCATTTCGTTCTTCATGATCCTTTACTCGAAGCTTCTGAAGCCCGTTTTTAAGAACCTGGGGACGACGGTCGGCGGGTATTTTGATACGTTTCTATCGAAGGGTGATCTGCACAGATTCCCTTTTAAGCCCTAATCCGTTTTCGGTAGGCCGAAGCCGTGCCCGTATCCGTAACCGTTTGGTTTTCCGGGACGGTTTCCGTAAGGGAGGGCGTCCAGCTGCGCCCCCTTGGGCTAATAGTACTTTTAGTGCTTTTTACGAAAGGTACTAAAAGCACTATTAGCCCAGGGAGACGGAACCTCCTCGAAGACTAG
>Ga0207021_1157_pt1 | contig 15833 bp, 14 predicted proteins | sample Alteio_BWMinCont_49_FD_153496 | JGI IMG/M metagenome (GOLD analysis project Ga0207021, IMG submission 153496) | Enriched cells from forest soil in Barre Woods Harvard Forest LTER site, Petersham, Massachusetts, United States -... | ecosystem: Environmental > Terrestrial > Soil > Temperate forest >... | reverse complement strand
CCCGGGTGGGAATTTCACCCACTGTTGACCAGCGCCTTTCACGGCGCACTGATAATCCGGTTTATCACGCGGCACCCCTAAACTTCGTAAGCCTGCATTGTTGAGGGTGAGATTCGAAATCGATCTTCTTCAGGAGTTGGGAGTTCAGTGTCTGCAGGCATTTCTGCGGCGTGATCCCGTGAGTACAAAACTGTGGACGCGGCTGCCTGCAGCCAAATAGATTCGGTGCACGCAGTGGTGTTGAGCGGTGCATCGTCGTCTTTCCGTGATGGCCGGATCTGGCTGCGAGGCGATACGGCAAGACGCACGCGGGACCTGAGATGCTGATGCCGGTGGTCGAGCTGATTGGCCTGCGAATCCCACATCTCTGCGAGATGTGGGGCACCCAGTTCCGCACCCCGGAATGGATCATTCCTGATTTTCGACAGCGCTGAATTTGAAGACGAGGAGTGTCATATCGTCGTATTGGGGGGCGCCGGTGGCGAACAGGGTGGCCTCGTCCATGAGACGCTCAAGCAGCTTGCTGGCGGGCAAGTCTGCGTGGTTGCGTAGGCATGTGATCATACGATCTTCACCCCACTCTTCTTCATTGATTGCCATGGATTCGCTGATGCCGTCCGTAAAGGCGAGCAGGATGTCGCCAGGCTCGATGGGCAGGTTCGTCTGCTGATACTCAGCATCGGGAAGAAGACCGACAACGGGTCCGCAGCCACCGAGCCGCAATGCTTCTTCAGATGAGACGGGACTTCGGCGCAATAGGACGGGCGCGTTGTGACCCGCGTTGACGTAGCTGAGCAGGCGTTGCTGCGGATCGTATTGGGCATAGAAAAAAGTGGCGTACCGATTGCTGGCGGACGCTTCATAGACAAGCTGATTGATGTCCTGCATGACCGCCGCGAGATCGTCGCCCGAGGTTCGGGTCATGCCGCGCAGCGAGGCCCGAAGGCTTGCCATGAGGAGTGCGGCAGAGATGCCTTTGCCTGACACGTCGCCTATGGCGAGGCCAAGGGAGCGCGCTCTGCCCGGGCGCTCTTTCAGCTCGAAGAAGTCGTAATAGTCGCCGCCGACCCCTTGCGCAGGGCGGCAGCATCCCGCGAAATCCACTCCGGGCACGATGGGCAGACTCTGCGGAAACATGCGTTCCTGCACTTCGCGAGCGATTTCGATTTCGCGGTTCAGGCGTTCGCGTTGCCCGGCCTCGGAGGCAAGGTGCGGACGAGTTCGCTGTTCTCAATGGCGAGCCCGGTGTGGATGGCTACGGACTGCAGCAGGCCGCGATCTGAGCGGGAATATGGTTCTTCGCTGCGCTTGGGGCCGAGTGCGAGCACTCCGATGAGGCGATTTCTGCCGGGCAGCGGTATGAGCATCTCGGCGCCGAGATCGCGAAGTGCGACCCGCTCGGCATCGGTGGTGGCGACGGTCCAGTCCCTGGGGTTGTCCTGGTAGATGGTTTTGGGGCCAGTGGAACGCGTGAGGCTAGAGATCGTTTCGGAATTGGCATCGAGCATCAAGTCGGATCTTGCCTCGAACCCGGAGGCGTACTGCAAACAGAAGACTTCGCCCGAGCGAAGCAGGATGGCGATGCGATCGACGTGAAGCGCGCGGTTGATGCAGCCCGAAACAGTCTCCATGAGGGCATTGGTGTCAGTAAACGACTGCGCTTCCGCGGTCCGAAACCGAAAGACTATGAAGAGCGCGACCAGGCCAAAGAGCTGAACTTCGTCGACAAGATGGAAGGGATGGTGGGACAGAAGATTCAAGATGGCGCGGGCGATACCGATGATGAGGACGGCGCGGAGAATCCAGATACTGGTGCGAGCGAGGGCGTACTTTGTGCCCTGGCGCAGAAGGATGCGAAGCTCAAGCGCACGGTGGACGACAACTACGTAGGCAAGCGAAATGGGGAACAACGTAAAGATGAAAAGAGCAGCCAGAAGGAGCCAGGATGGGACGCCGTCTCCAAAGTCGCGTCCGGTTATGAGGGAATATACGACGATGAGGAAACACGGCAGGTTGGCGGCGGTAGAGCCCCAGTAGAGAATCTTGAGGCGGCGACGGTCGTCAGGCCGCTTCGAAGAGTAGAGCTTGTTTGCAAGGGCGATGAAATAGATACCGATGGCGACCATGAAGATGATGGTCTGAACCTCGTAGTACTTCAGGAGTATCGGCGAGAGCCAGTGGATAGAAGCGAAGTGAATGCGAAAGCCATACGCCCAGGCGAAATCTAATGGAGCGAAGAGGACGGCTGCGCTAATCAGGAGCCATTTTATCCAGGGAAAGCGCTCGTCGAGCTTAGCCCGTTCGGGGAAATAGATGCCGAAGAGCATGATGGAGAGCGGTCCGGCTTCCAACCAAAACTGATCCCAAAAGGCGTTCAGGGCATACAGCGCATCTCCCCAATAGCCGGTATTTTTTCCGAAGATGGCTGCGAAATAGACGAGAATGCCGAGCATGAACCACGCATTCTTATCGCGCGGCCGGGAAGCGACGACCCAGAAGGCCAGGAGCAGGCATCCGAGAGGGAAGAATATGACGAGGAAGTAGAGCTCCGTCAGAAGGCGGAAGAATCTGGGCCGTTGTGGCGTGGCAGGTTGGAGCTGGATGGAAACGGTGCACGGCGGGCCGGGGTGAGTGAGTTCCGGATGGCCGGGGAAGTTGAACTGGCCGACCTGTGGCGACATATGGAAGTCGGGCGGAGTGGGCGTGGGGATGAAGGTGACGGCGAGGGGCGAGTCGGGGCGCGATTTGCGGAGCTCGTCCATGAGGACCGCGTAGCCGGTGAACGGGCGGCCATTGATTGCGAGTACAGAATCACCCCAGCGAATGCCCGCTTGGAAGCCCTCCGGTGTGTTGCCGGAAACCACAGTGAGCCGGTAGCCAAAGTGAAGCGGAAGGTGAACAGCATCGTGATTGTAGATTTCACCGAGGGCAGCGATGACGGAGGTGAAGTAATAGGTAAGCGAGCCCACGGCAACCAGAACCAATAGCGCGTATTGGAATCGAGAGGAGCGCATCCGCTGGTCGCTCATCGTACCAGATGGCGCGCTGTGACCATCAACATTTCATTGAGGGACTGCCGCCACGGTTGCCTGAGTTTCTAGAACTAGATGCGCCAGATAGCAATCGGAATAGATGTTCTCGCTCCTGAGATCGAGGGTTTGCGCGGTAATTCGGTACTTAGTAAAGACTGCCCGGACACCATCGCCCATCGCCTAATTCGTAGAATCGATTGCATCCTCATCTCCCCGGGGTTGCCTCTTCATCGGGATCTTAATGATAAAGGACGTTATCGCGGATCATTTCTCCGGCAACCCGCAGGCAGGTTGCCGCGTCACCTATCCGATTAGCCGGTTTTACGGCCACTTGGCCTCCATCGCCGGGCTGCTCAACCCACGAGTTTGATCTAAACTTTCTTTATGAGAAATTGGACACCATATATGGCAAACACTCGAGGAATAGCGGTGAGCGTTGAGCCAACTTACCTTGAGACGAGATCATCTCCTGACGGATCGGAGTATTTCTGGGCTTATCGAGTGATCATCGAGAACCAGGGACGGGATACGGTGCATTTGCTGAGCCGGCACTGGATGATCACGAATGCGCGTGGCGAATTGACCGAGGTGAAGGGACCAGGTGTTGTTGGGGAGCAACCGGTCCTAAAGCCGGGAGAGCGCTTTGAATATACGAGTGGCGTGCCTCTCAACACGCCGGCAGGGATGATGGGCGGGGCTTACCAGATGGAAAGTGAGGGCGGTGAGCGTTTTGATATTGAGATACCGACGTTCTCGCTGATCGTCCGAATCAGGGCTTAGTTTTGAATTGAGAGAATTAGGGATCGTGGATTCACGTGCGTACCTGCGCGTACCAAGGGCCTGCCGACTTCCGACAAGCCGGTACACGGCAACTTGGCAGTGATATAGCCAATCCGACCGGGGTGAATGAGTGACTTGGCCTGCTACCGCCAATCGAGATGGCAAAGTCCGAATCTTAGCTCGTGTTGACATCCGACCCGAGTAATGTAATGCTTGGGTCGGATGGTTACCCAAAAGAACACAGTTGATCGGGTTGCCCTGCTGCAGGGGACGCTCGACATCCTCATTCTCAAGATCCTTGTGCTGGGACCGTGTCATGGGCAAGGCGTGGCTCGGTCGATCCAACGCCAGTCGGAGGAGGTCTTTTTCGTCGATCACGGCTCACTGTACTTGGCCCTTCAACGGCTCGAAGACAAGAAGTGGATTAGCGCGAAGTGGGGCGTGAGCGAGAACAACCGCAAGGCGCGGTTTTATTCGCTGACCGCAAAAGGCCGAGACCAGCTCGTGGAGAAGATCAGCGAGTGGCAGCGTCTAACTCGGGCGATGGAATTGATTCTGAGCGGCAACGCCGGACCGAGCAGCGAGGAGGTATAGGCATGTTCAAACACAAGCGCAGCGTCGAAGATTTTGCCGAGGAGATCAAAGCGCATCTCGAACTCGAAGCTGATGAGCTTGAGCGCGAAGGCGTGAGCGAAGACGATGCGCGACGGCGAGCTAAGGTCGAGTTCGGCAACGCCCAAGCGGCGCGGGAGCGCTTTTATCTCAGGAGCCGCGTCGAATGGCTCGACAATCTGGTCCGCGATATCCGATTCGCATTTCGCCAGCTGCTAAAAAATCCGGGCTTCTCTTTCGCGGCGATCGCGGTGTTGGCGCTTGGCATCGGCGCATGCGTAGCGGTCTTTGCCTTTGTCGATGCCGCACTGATCAAGCCGCTGCCCTACGCGGACCCGCAACGGCTTGTGCACGTAACGGAAAGCGAGGTGGCGTTTCCGAAGGTGAACCTTTCTTACCTGGATTATCTGGATTGGAAGAGGTTAAACACGGTTCTCAGTTCGATGGATGCCTTCACCGGATGGGACGCGTTGCTGAGCACGCCCACGGGCACCGAGCCAGTGCCGACAGAGCGGGTCAGCGCAGGATTCTTTCGTACCCTGGGGGTGGCTCCCGCGCTGGGCCGTGACTTTCATCCGGGCGAGGATTCGCTGTCCGCGGCCAACGTAGTGGTGATCAGTTACGGATTCTGGCAGCGGCAATTTGGCGGCAGGAAAGACGTGATCGGGCAAACGGTGAAACTGAGTGGCGTTCTCCACACAGTGATCGGGGTGCTGCCCAAAGACTTCGAATTTGCGCTCGGGAACAACCCCGAGATCTGGGCGGCGATGAAGCCGGACAGCGACTGCGAAAAACACCGCGACTGCCACAACCTTTATGCAGTAGGGCGTCTCAAACACGGAGTCTCGGTGCAGACGGCATTGGCGAACATGCAGTCGATTGCGCGGCAGTTGGAGAACCAGTATCCAGATACCAACCGCGACCGGGGGGCTAGCGTGATGCTCTTGTCGAAGATGATCGTAGGGGAGATCCGTCCCATTTTGCTTCTGCTGTTGAGCGGCGCCGGCCTGTTGTTGTTGATTGCGTGCGTGAACGTTTCAAGCCTGCTGGTAGTGCGCTCAGAAAGCCGCAAGCGCGAAATGGCGGTTCGCGGCGCGCTGGGTGCTTCGCGTGGCCGCCTCGCCTGTCAGTTCGTAACTGAGGGCATGGTGCTTGTCGGTGGCGGCGTTTTAGCCGGCCTGGCCTTCGCCGCTGGAGCCATGCAGATTCTAAGCCGCCTTATCTCAAAGGAGATGATTGCCAAAATGCCCTTTTTTCAGGGGCTGGGGCCGAACCTCCACGTGCTGACCTTCGCGGCGGCTTTGACGCTGCTCGCCGCGACATTGTTCTCGATCACGCCGATACTGCAGCTGTTGTCTTATGACATACGCGACGGACTGACGGAGGGAGGCCGCGCCGCGGCGGGAACCTTGTGGCGCAGGATCGGAGGACGCCTGGTAGTGATCGAGCTCGCCACCACGATGGTGCTACTCACCGGAGCAGGTTTGCTCGGCAAAAGCCTTTACCGCCTTTTACATGTGGACATCGGATTTCAAGTGGACCACCTTGCCACGCTACACGTTCGCCTGCCGGGCACGCAGTTTCCTGGGGACCCGGAGCAGGTCGCTTTTACCCGCAGATTGTTGGACCGGGTCGAGAGCTTGCCCGGGGTACGGGCCGCGGGCGTTACCAGTTTGTTGCCGGCAAGTTGCAGCTGCAACACGGACTGGGTACGAATTGCCGGCAGACCATTTAACGGCAATCACATTACGGTCAACGAGCGCGATGTGAGTGCAGGCTTCTTCAGTACGCTTCATACGAAGCTACTTGCGGGCCGCTACTTCACCGATGCAGAGGACGCGTCCAAGCCCAGAGTGGTAGTCATCAACCACGCCTTTGCACGAAAGTATTTTCCCGGCGAAGACCCTGTCGACAAACAGCTTGGTGACCCCACGCTGAGTCCCTCGTCGATGAAACAAATCGTCGGCGTGGTGGAGGATTTCAAGGATGGGGCGCTCGATGACGAGCAATGGCCGGCGGTGTACTATCCCTTTAACCAGAATGCGTCTTCCGGATATGTCATGATCGTCCGCACCTCTCAAGAGGAGCACACCATCCTGCCTGCCCTGACGGCTGCGATCCACCAACTCAACATGGATGTGGGAGTTGAACAAGGGTCGTCGATGAGCGACCAGATCAATGACTCGCAGACAGCCTATTTTCATCGCTCAACAGCTTATCTCGTCGGAGCTTTCGCGGCGTTGGCATTGGTTCTGAGCGCCGTTGGTCTTTATGGAGTGATTGCGTATTCGGTAAGCCAGCGGACGCGAGAGATCGGCGTGCGGATGGCGCTCGGCGCCCAGCGTTGGTCAGTTCATCGGATGGTGTTGCTAGAGGCGGCTTGGCTGACTGCGGCAGGAATCGCAATTGGAGTGGTTTGCTCCCTGGCCTTCGGCGGACTCTTGCGAGGACTGCTCTTCGGAGTGCGAGCGTGGGATCTCCCAACTCTTGCGACAGTGGCCATCGTGCTTGGACTGTTGGCTCTCTTTGCTAGTTATATCCCCGCGCATCGCGCCGCATCGGTGAATCCAGTGGCCGCACTCCGTGCCGAGTGACCCAGTGGCGGCGGTTGGCTAGACTTCAGCGGTAGTCAAGTCGCCAAGTCCCTCATTCAGAATCAGTGTATTCGCACATGGACGTGTAGTCGCCTTTCCGGACACTTGGCGCTCCGAGTTCACGAAAAACGACGTTTTGAGAACCGTCGAGCCGAGGTCGCCGCAAGCCGGCCTCTCCGTGAACATGCAGGATGTATTAGCGTTGAGTCCAACTCCAGCAGTCGAGTCTCTAATAGGGCATGACGAAAACCGCATTAATCGTGGGTGTTTCAGGAATTGTCGGCGGCAATCTAGCGGACGGTCTCATCGCAGAAGGCGATTGGACGATCTATGGTGTTGCCCGTCGACCCGGCGAGCGAACCGGAATCATTCCCGTCGCCGTTGATTTGCAAGACGCGAACGCAGCGAAGCTGGCACTCCGGGACGTGAAGCCGACGCACGTGTTCCTCACAACGTGGCTCCGTCAGCCGACAGAGACGGAGAACATTCGCGTCAACGCAGGCATGGTGAGGAACGTCCTCGATGCCGTTTCCGATTCGAAGACGGTTCAGCACGTCGCTTTGGTCACGGGGCTCAAACACTACCTTGGGCCGTTTGAAGCTTACGGAAGAGAGACCTTGCCCGATACACCTTTTCGTGAAGAGCAGCCGCGACTTGATATCCAAAACTTCTATTATGCGCAAGAAGATGAGGTCTTTTCCGCAGCCGCACGAGACGGATACGGATGGACTGTCCACCGGCCTCACACAATCATTGGTTATGCGGTCGGCAATGCCATGAACATGGGTACCACGCTGGCAGTCTATGCGAACATCTGTAAGGAATTAGGAAAACCCATGCAGTTTCCTGGATCCTCCGTCCAGTGGAACAGCCTTACTGATATGACCGATGCTCGCCTTCTAGCCAAACATCTCCTGTGGGCCTCGACGACCCCCGCCGCTCGAAACCAGGCGTTCAATGTGGTGAACGGTGATGTTTTTCGCTGGAGTCGGATGTGGAAACGAATTGCATCATGGTTTGGCGTTGAAGCCGCCGAGTTGAAGGGAGACGGCATTCCCCTAGAGACGCAACTTGCAGACGCTGGTCGCGTCTGGAAGCGGATTTCAAGAGAGCATGGTCTTGCCGAAGCAGACCTCAACGTTCTCTCGTCTGCCTGGCACACTGACGCCGATCTGGGGCGCCCGATTGAAGTCGTAACCGACATGACAAAGAGCCGCGGCCTCGGCTTTACCGTTTACCAACCTACAGATCAAAGCTTTTTCGACCTTTTTGAGCGGTTAAGGAAGAATCGCCTTATCCCTTAAGAATCACTGCCGCAAGACAGGATCTTGGGAAGCTCCTACTCATTCAGACGCCGGAATCCAGTTCTTTCCGATACCCCGATTTTGTCGGAGATGTTCGCATTGCCGGTTTTACGGCCAAATGGATCTCAATTGTCTGCAGCCTGCAGACCACTCGGCATTCAAAAGTACAATCTCGCGGAGCTCATTCGAATCCGTATATACTTTGTCGCGACCGAGATGGGGGTGTCGAGGTTTTGGGGAACAACGGCGGTCATGGCGGTGTTTCATGTTCCGCCGATCTTGTTTGTTCCCTGGACAACCAGGTGGTTCCAGCATTGGTAATAGGCGCAGTCGACTCGCTGGGTTTTTGTCTGATCCTCCGGATTCTTTCCTTCGTTAGAAAGCTAGTGGAAGGTCCGAAGGTGGCTGAAAGGTGAGCTCTCACGGCCAAACAGTCTAACCAACCGCAGGCGACCTTCCGGGGTGGCCTTGCTGTCTGTGGCACGGCTCAGTTTCGAGTCAGGGCTGTCATCCCGAGAACACGCTGCCTTCGGCATCGGCAGGAGTGGTGTCGCGGTAGGGATACGGCTTACGCCGTACCCCCCGCACAGATCCGGACGGGCGGATTTCCCGCATCCGGCTCTTGCCTCAGGTGGTGACGCGCAGACGGCGCGAGGGATAAGGATGGCAGATATGGGCCGGAGGAAGCCATCGGCGGATGAGCCGTTGCATACGCTCCCACTGAACACGTCCCTTCTGGCTCCGTCGTTCGAGAGCATGGTGCCAGAGGTGACTGACCGTGAAGCGGAAGTGAGCCAGTGCATACCGGTTGCCGGCACTCCGAAGTATCGGATATGCCCACTCACAACGGACTTCAACCACTTGCCGACTTCAGGAACAGGATCATGCATACGCCGCCGCAACTCGATCTTGACCCGTTGCAACGTCGCCTGCATACGCTTGCGAATCGTCTGCCGAAGCACCATGAACCTACCCTTCCTCGTCTTCCCGCAGATGTGCTTGAAGCCGAGGAAATCGAAGGTCTCAGGCTTGCCCAGACCAACGCGCTTACGGTTCTTTGCCGCATGGCGTCCGAACTCGATCAGCCGCGTCTTCTCCGGGTGCAGCTCCAGTTGGAACTTCTGCATACGTTCTTTCAGTTCCGCCCAGAACCTTTCGGCATCGTCTTTGAACTCGAACCCAACCAGGGCGTCATCGGCGTACCGCGCCACGATTACATCGCCGTGCGCACGCTTCTTACGCCATGCCTGGACCCAGAGATCGAAGAGGATGGTAGAGACGAGTCTTGACGGCGGTAGCCTGTGCGGAGCCTAACACGCCAGGAAGCGCTTTCGCGCCGGCGCCTCACCGAGTAGGCATGGCCACTTGATCTCGTCTCCCCAAGCAGAACCCGGCGTGCAGATTCCCCGCACCGGGCTCCCCAGATGACATTGGCTAAAGTAAGCTACGGTCAGACCATCGGGTGTAGGTTTTGAGCAAACGGCAGTTCGAACCACGGTCGATCTTTCAGGCGCGTCCAGTTCGTCCTACGTCTTTGACCGCGACGATTCAAGGCGCTTATCCACTGCCGCTGTACCTGGTGCCGCACCCAGTTGAGCTTTCGCTCGCAGTGGTGCAACCCAAAATACTGGTAGAAGCCCCTCAACATCCTCTTCAGATGTTGCTGTTGCTCCCATCGTCGCCAGTGTCTGGCCACCAGCAGACCGCCGATCCAGCAAAAGCCAGAAGGAGCAAGATTCTCTTTCGTGTCATCGCAGCCTCACGCGAAAGATAGCAGCATGGCGACGTCCGTTCCACAAATTGATTCATTGCTTGCTCGTAAATTACATTCCACCGTAAGACGATTACTGATGCTCCATCTCCGCGCATTCTTCCTACTTGATTGCCACCCAAGCCCCCGGACGACGGCTCTTTCAAACGAATGGCGTTCGTCGCTTTTGTGACGTATGACTTGCCTATGAAGAAATGAACATGCCTGACAATTAAGTCGGGCCACCTGCCTGTAAAGCAGTGTGCTGGGCTGTGCCCAGACAGGGACGTAGGGAACTTGAGCTTCCCGCCTGAGTCGAATCATGCGTCAACATACAACGCAAAAAACGTCCCAGCCTTGTCCTTTAGCGTTTTCTCTCCACACCGCGTACCTGTCTATTCACTGGCCCTACTTTCACATCCCCATTTTGCGACGGAAAGTAGTTAGCAAAGCACCTGATGTGGAACTCGTTGAACACCTGTACTGGGCAGCACATGATCGGATGGGCTTTGACGCAGCACAAAGGTCTGACATGGTGAGCACAGTCGAGGCGCTCAAGAGAATCCCACTTGGACAAGCGTAATCAGGATTGCGTCTGACATGGCAACAGGCCATTCTACGGTCCTGCGGGAAGTTCCCGCCGGGCGAAATCGTGGGCGTTATGGAAACTTGCCTGCCATGCTGCCCAGGAAGCAGTTTACCGAAATCGAGACTTTTTCAGGATGTTCGAGTCTTAATTGCGTCAGTCATCGCTTGATTGTGGCGTGCCTTCTGAGCGGTACTTTTTATGGACGGCTTGTGGTTGTACAGCCCAAGTTGGGCTCACTAAGCCAGGCAAATATCGCTACACTAGGCAAACGTGATCGTTAGTTCTCATCCGATGCTGCACCCTGTTCTTGAGATTCTGGGCTATACCAGCGGATATGCATGGTATCGGCGGACGCGTAGGCACTCTGGGGACCTTCTTGGAAACGAGCAACGTTGGACGATAATTGCTGCGGCTGCAATTGGAGCAAGCTGGGAAGCAGGATTCTGGACTTGCTGGAGCAGACGCCTGGTTTGATGATGACTTGGCAATCAATGTTCTTGCCTGGCGGGAAAACGATCGTGGGCGGGCTCCTGGGTGGATGGCTCGCGGTGGAAATGGTGAAGCGTCTGCGTGGGATACAGTCGCGGACAGGGGATCTCTTTGTGATTCCGCTGTGCATCGGAATAGCCGTGGGGCGGATTGGGTGTTTCCTGGCTGGACTGGCCGATGATACCTATGGGACACCGACGAAACTACCGTGGGGAGTAGACTTTGGCGACGGCATAGCCCGTCATCCGACGCAGCTTTATGAATTCCTTTTTCTAGGATTGCTAGCGTTCGTCCTGAATCGCTACAACCGACGCCCACATCCAGAAGGGGCTACGTTTCGGCTGTTTCTGGTTTCTTATCTTGCCTGGCGCCTTGTGGTTGATTTCATCAAGCCTCATCCGCTCGTGCATGGGATGAACCTGATTCAATGGAGTTGCGTTGTGGGGCTGGTCGCACTTACACCCAGTTTGTTTCAATTGTTCTTCGCAAAGGATCAGTTCGTCAGGAGTTTTTAATGAGCATGGAGCCGCTGCCTACGACCTCGAATGAGCCGATCAGTCTCGCGAAGCTTGCAACGATCTTCGCGGTCATTTTCGGAATCGCTTTTGGCCTTTGCGCTGTCAGTACCGTCACCGGCGGACTTGGGTCACAAAAGGTGCTGCCATTTCTGATCGGGACGTCAGTGGTGATCGAAGGCGTCTGTCTATTGGGATTGCTGGTAGTTGGGGTTTTGGCGATCGTCCGTTCTTTCAGCTGTAAATCTCAGGACTAACCGAGGGATATCGATGCCGGCACGAACAAGACCATATCTGTTCTATGACACTGCCGTCTCGCTCTGTTCCACTTGCTATCGCCGCATCGATGCGAAGATCGTATTTGAGGATGATAACGTCTTCATGCTCAAACGCTGTCCGCGGCACGGCTTTGAGCGAGTTCTGATTGCGGATGATGTGGACTACTATCGCCGCTGCCGCGTAACGCATCCAAAAAACATCTCTGATCTTATTATTTCCGATGCGGAGCTTTCAGATGTGATGATCGGTTTTGTACGGCTTATGGCTTCCCTTCTAAAGCTAGGAGCTGATTTGGGAGCGAGAATCCTTCGTGAGCATTCTGAGTCCTGATCGAAGGTAAAGAGCGAACGACACGGCACGAACAGCTTAAGTGCATCGAAGAGAACTGCGACGCGTTCAAAAAGATGGTGCTGGCCAAGGCAGCGAAGATTCCGCCGAATTGGGAAGACGCTGAAATCAGCCAATGGGTAATGGGCTGCGCCAAAGAAACGTGGGTCTTACGAATACGATGCATTCGCGCCTGATTGCGACAACCGGAAGGTAACGGGAGTAACGTTTCGCCTGGCTGTCCCTCACGTATAGACTTGTCTACCGACATTTGAGGGGGTCAGGAGTCACGATGAAAACCCGAGCTTGCTTGAGCGTTTCCACGCTGTGCGCGCTGATGTTATCGGTGACGCACGTTGTTTTTGCGGCCGAAGGACCCTATGGCGGAACTCCCGCTCCGATCCCCGGCACCGTCCAGGCCGAGAACTACGATACAGGAGGCCAAGGCGTCGGCTATAACGTGACATCCGTCAATGGGACAGCCAACAGCTACCGCTCCGACGGCGCCGACCTAGAGGCCACCACCGACACGGGCGGGGGCTACGACATCGGCTGGACGGCGGCCGGGCAGTGGTTCCGATACACCGTCAACGTGGCCTCAGCGGGAACGTATACCGTTACGTTCCGCGTGGCGGCAATCAACGCCGTGACGGATGCGTTTCATATCTCCAACTCGTCAGGAACGAAGCTGAGTGGCAACCTGAACGTACCGGCGACGGGCGCTTGGCAGACCTGGACAAATGTGACCGCCATGATAACGCTGCCGGCTGGTCAGCAGACCTTGACCGTAAACCAGGACAATCCAGGGTGGAATATCAACTACGTCACGTTTGCGGCGACCGGGGGCGCCTATGGTGGGACACCCGCGGCCATCCCCGGCACGGTGCAGGCAGAGAATTACGACCTGGGCGGGCAGGGGGTAGGCTACAACGTAACGTCAGTCAACGGCGCGGCGAACAGCTACCGCTCCGACGGCGTCGATCTAGAAGTGACCACGGATACCGGTGGGGGTTACAACATCGGCTGGACTGCCAGCGGGCAGTGGTTCAAGTATACCGTCAACGTGGCCGCAGCAGGAACATACACGGTCACGTTCCGAGTAGCCGCAGTCAACGCGGTTTCGGATGCGCTCCATATTTCCAACTCGTCAGGGACGAACCTGAGCGGCAACGTGAATGTACCGGCGACGGGAGCGTGGCAGACCTGGACGAATGTGACTACTACGGTAACCCTGGCGGCCGGTCAGCAGACCTTGACCGTAAACCAGGACAATCCGGGATGGAACATCAACTATTTCTCATTCAGCTCGTCCAGCGGTGGCGAAGGACCTTATGGCGGCACTCCTGCTGCTATCCCGGGAACGGTGCAGGCTGAAAACTACGATACGGGCGGCCAGGGTGTTGCCTACCTGGTGAGTTCAACCAACGGATCCGCAAACAGTTATCGCCCCGACGGCGTTGATATCGAAGCGACCACTGATACTGGCGGAGGCTACGACATCGGCTGGACCGATAGCGGGCAGTGGTTTCGCTATACCGTGAATGTCGCGACCGCTGGAACATACACCGTCGGCTTCCGCGTGGCGGCACCCGGCGCAGTAACCGATGCGTTCCATATGTCCGATGCATCAGGTGACAATCTAACTGGATCGGTCAATGTTCCAGCTACGGGCGGATATCAGGCATGGACGACCGTAACGGCTACAGTCACGCTGCCGGCAGGTCAGCAGGTCTTGACGATCGATCAGGACGAGGCGGGCTGGAACCTCAATTGGTTCTCGTTTACTGCAGGCAGCGGAGGTGGCACGGGCTCATGCACGGGTGTCTCGTCCATCACGGTCGGTGGAACGACATTCACTCCGCAATGGTGCCAGGAATTCAACGGCAGTGCGGGTTCTCCTGACACTACGGTGTGGAACTTCGACCTTGGAAATAATGGCGGCTGGGGCAACGGCGAAGCCGAAGTCTACTGCGGACCTCCGGGATACCCGAACAATCCTTCCCAGTGCCCGACAACCTTCAGCACTTCGACCAGCCCTGTCTACATCGACGGCGGCGGGCATCTAGTGATCCAACCCAGAGACGTCAACGGAACGTGGATATCCGGCCGTATGAATACGGAAGGGAAACAAAACTTCCAGTACGGTATTCTCGAGGCCAGCATCCAACTTCCCAACACGACCAACCAAGGCCTGTGGCCTGCGTTCTGGACCCTAGGCAGCAACATCACTACCATCCCGTGGCCCACTTGTGGCGAAGCCGACATTATGGAGAACTGGTCCCCGCAAGTGGATAACGGAGCAGGTCCCTCGGGCAACAACTCCACCATCCACACCGCTAAAACCGGAGGAAGCGGCATCGGACAGCGCTTTACTTTCCCAAGCGGACAGGCAGCGGACACGGCATTCCACACCTACGGAATCATCTGGACACCGAACGAGATGCAGTTCTTCGTGGACAACTCATCCACGCCGTTCTTCACGGTCACGCCCAGCAATTTGCCGTCAGGTGATACCTGGCCGTTCAACCAGAACATCTTCACCATCCTGAATGTGGCAGTCGGTGGCACGCTTGGTGGCTCGATCACAGGTCTGACCAATCCCGGGCCAATGGTTGTCGATTACGTTCGGTGGTACACGCCTCAATAGAAGCTGGGACATCGATACAGCCGCTGACGGCAGACGTTCTGTCCGCCGTCAGCATTTCCCGAACGAGCGAAGACAATCTTCGAGAAGCTCGCGACAAATGCCTTCTCGGTGTGGAGTTGGAGAGATCGCCAGTGCGCGCAGATCAATACTGACAACGGGGCTGCCTGCGAATCTCTTGCGTCCAAAATCGTGTTGACGGGCGGGAGCAAGCCCGAAGCGCCGATGTCGGGATTCAGCCGCTGGGCTCACTGAATCCTCTCGTGGGGATGTTTTGCGGTATGCGATCCGAAGAAAATCACAGTCGTTTTATTGCACGTCTCTGAAGATCATCTCTTTGTTCTGAACCGCCGCCGAAAATCGTGTGCCGCAGTGGCAGAAGTTTAGTGACCTGTAAAGGAAATTGCAGTAATCGCAGCCATCGAAATATGTGTGCTCGCGACACTCGCCATCCCTTTGCTGACGCTAATAATGCCGGGATGCTCTCCCCGTAGCAGGTGACCTTTCTCAAACTCAAAATGCTGTTCACCCTGGCTGATTTTGATAGGGCGAGTGACCGTGTAAGCCTGGTTCTTGGTGTCATCGAAGGCTGGATCGAAGCCAGGCTGTAAGACTGACCACCATATCATCGAATCCATTGTGCTTTTTCTCCTCGTTTTGTAGCGTCCGGACAGTGAATAGGGTACAGGCGTGGTTTGGTGCCTACGGTTAAACGAGTCACTCAGCGAGGTTTTCTGTCAACGCTTTTCCCCGAGTTCCGGATGTGTGCGTCCCGATTGTAGACTCATAGGCAATTCTTCAAACAGAGTAATAGGCCAGCGCCAGGCTGGCCCGGTAGTCGCCAATCCGGAAACAATCCGGCGTTCGCACTGCGACCTATCCGACGAAGTGCCTGAAAAACGGGGCGGTCTCAACCGG
>Ga0207021_1155_pt1 | contig 16137 bp, 14 predicted proteins | sample Alteio_BWMinCont_49_FD_153496 | JGI IMG/M metagenome (GOLD analysis project Ga0207021, IMG submission 153496) | Enriched cells from forest soil in Barre Woods Harvard Forest LTER site, Petersham, Massachusetts, United States -... | ecosystem: Environmental > Terrestrial > Soil > Temperate forest >... | reverse complement strand
AATTTGAAGAATCGGCGTTCTGCAACAGCCTTTAGCTAGGGAGTGCGATTCTGATGCCACTCGTGTGGTGTAGCTCCAGTGACCCTCTTGAACGTCCGCGTAAAGTGGCTCTGATCTGCAAAACCTGTTGCCACAGCCACCATGGAAAGGCTCTCTCCTTTCATCAGCAGTAGCTCCTGCGCCTTGCCGATCCGAATGTTCAGTTGATAGCGATGCGGGGATACTCCTGTAGACGCCTTGAACATCCTCGCAAATTGCGAGGATGACAGGTCGACCAGACGGGCAAGCTGGAAAACAGAAACGGATAGATCGAAATGCTCGTTGATGAAGTCGAGAACGAGACGGAGTTGTGAGGCCGATAGTCCTGAGTTCTCTTTTTGGGGTCGCCCCTGGAAGCAGGCGCTCAGGAGGGCGATCGTGAGTCCTTCTCCGTACAATCCTGTACTCGGGTCAGATGCGTCACATTCGGCAGCAAGGAGTCGCGCGCACTCGACCGCTCTCTTGTCATGAAACATCAGCTTAGGATTTCCTGCTTTGCCCGGGGCCAGATCGGGGCCGAACCAATCTCCCAGAGATTTTCTGTCGAAGCTCAGGCGAAGTTCGCGTACAGACTCCATGTTGTCCGTATAGCCCCAGACCCTCATCTCTGCCGGGACAAAACTGATGTGATTAGGCCGTTGACGTTCCAGGGCAGCGGGACGATGCAGATTTGTGCGAGCCTCACATCTGCCCCCTATCTCCGCGAGCACAACTGTGAGAGTGTCTTGCGGACCCGACAAATCGTGCCAGGCACGGCCTGGGTGGTTGAAGTGCTGCAGGTGACGAACCGCTATGCCCGCGAAGGTTCGAAGGCTGCTGTGCGCCGCCTTCATACCGTGCGGAGAACGAAACTCAAATGTGTCCGATCCCTCAGAAGCCTGCATCTGTCGTCCTCCTTTTGCGGTTCTCGCCCATAGCGTTTTCATACTATGGTAGCCGTTTCGTACAAGCCATTCTCTGTTCCTGCTGAGTATTTTGAGAGAAATGCCAGGAAGAATGGCCGGAAGCTCAAAGGAAAGATCGTTGCACTGGCAAATAGGAAAAAGGGGAAGAAGATGACAGTTGCAGAACTGATGCACCACAACTTCAATGAGATCTTCATCGAGCTTGATCCAGTGAAGCGCGAAGCCATGATCCGCAATGCTTATACGGAAGATTGCGTATGGATACACCCGGGTGGCCGCCTGGTCGGCATTGCGGCGGTCAATGAGGCAGCATCGGAAATTCGTAAGCACATCCCGGAGTACCGCTACACGGTGGTTGGCGATATTCACACGATGCACAATGTCGGTATGTGCCGTTGGGGGAGCGGACTTCCTGGCCAACCGTTCCGCTATACCGGTACGGACGTTCTGGAAGAACGCGACGGCCGTGTTGCTGTGTTCTACACCTTCATCGACAGTGGAACTCCGCCGGTCTCGTCGACGAAATAAGGCCTTCGCTTGGATGGAAAACGTGGCTGACGCGCAGTAGCGCCGTTAGATACCTGCCGGACTCCTGTTGCGAACCCGCTTTTCTTGAGTCAAGCGAGTCAAGCAATTGTTCAATCTCGACGAATGCCAAATCACTCGCCGGCAACAGATCCGTACCGAAATCAGCATCTCGGTACGAATCGTGTTTGTACCCTTGATTCGGGAAGAGCGCTGCTCTGACGCGCTATGAGTCCGGTTCATCAGACTGAATTCTCCTCATACGACGCTCTTCCAGCCGCACCCCGGAGCGCTTCAGTTCGTCCGCAATTGCCTTTTCATCAGGAAGCACCATCTGATATTCAGCGGCGAGAACTTTATTGGGCAGATTGTCCAGAGCATAGTGAGCTTCCGCCGTGCCCTTTTCCGCACATAGAATCAGACCGACCGGAGGGTTCTCTCCCTCTTTCATCCAATGCTCGCGTGCGTAGTTCAAATAAAGGTGCATTTGCCCTGCATCGACATAGCTGAATCGACCCACCTTCAGATCTTCTGTGGCGCTGCCAGTTATGTGGCGTTCAGCCAAGCAGGCAGCCATATTCGCTCCATTGTTGTATTTGAACGCCACATAATCAGATTACAGTGCTTGAAGGAATCGGAGCAGCCCGGCGTCTTCCCTCCAGTGCTTTGGTACCTTCTCGGCTTTGATTTCACAGGTTGCAAGTGCTTTGGCCTTCATCTCAAGATCCACCTCGGCATAGACATTCGTGGTGTTGAGGGAGACGTGGCCGAGCCATGCACGGATCGTGTTGATGTCGACACCAGCGCGAAGAAGATGGGTAGCCGTGGTGTGACGGATCGTATGCGGGCTCACGCGCTTGTTTTGAAGAGACGGCATGTGAGGCGATATTTTCTGAGCGTATCTCTCGACCATGGTGTGAATGCCAAACCGGGTAATAGGTTGACCGCATCGATTAATGAACACATGCCCGGTGTTGCTGCGGTTGCCTATTAGAGGCGTGAGTTCCGCCACCGTCTTTGGCCATAGCGGACAGCGTCGCAGTTTGTCGCCCTTCCCATGCACCTGAACCAAAGAATTATCCTTGCTGTTGGCTTTCGCCAGCGTCAGATCACCGATCGTCGCTTGTGCGGCTTCGTCGGCCCGTGCGCCCGTGTTGTATAGGAACAGCAACAGCGCATGGTCCCGGCGACCTTGGTCGGTGGATTTGTCTGGCGCATCCAACAGTGCGTCCATCTCAGATTTCTCGAGATAGGTAATCGACGACCGGGGAGCACGCTTCGGTGGAATCACGCGGAGTTGGCCGGACCACGCGATGTGTTCCGGGCTGTGCATTCCGATGTAACGAGACAGCGAGTGAATCGCGGCCAGTCGCTGATTCCGGGTTGCCGCACCGCACTTACGAACTTGTTCCAGATTCTGCAGGAAGAGTCGAACCACGTCCGCAGAAACATCGATCACAGTCAGTTGGTCGAGCTCTTTTCGTGCATTTCTGGCAACGAATGGAAGCAGCAAGCAAAGCGCGTCCCGGTAACTCCGCTGCGTATTGCGGGCCAGATTGCGTTCGCTCACCAGATACTCAAGCAGAAAACGCCGGACCCATGGTCCAAGGAGGGCTGTCTCAGTCATGATGGCCCTCCCGTCCGGCATAGAGTTCAAAACGCAGGCTCGCCTCATGCAGGAGTTCCGGCGTCATGGTGAGATACACCTGGGTCGCAGCCAAATGTGTGTGCCCCAGGTAGACGGATAGTTGCGGCAGCAGTAGTTGCACGTCTTTGCCTTCGCGGTACCACGCTGTCAGCCGATGAACTGCCGAAGTATGGCGCAGGTCATGGAGGCGAGGTTGGCAGCGCGGTCCGCCAGTTCGACGCAGACCTGCATGATCGCGCAGTTGTTGAAATGCACCTCGGAACGTGTCCATGTTTATCTTTTTGCCGTTTCTCCCCACAAAGAAGGGAGAGTCTCCCTCGCGGGAATGAACAAATTCCCGACGCCCGTTCGCATAGCCGGAGAGCGCCTGAGTTGTCTTGGGACCAAGCGGTACGAGACGGCTCTTGAAAAATTTCGACTCGCGAACCATGAGGAGAGCATTGGACAGATCAACGTCCGCGATCGTCAGTGACAGAACTTCGGACGTACGCAATGCCGCCGCGTACATCAAAAGAAGAATCGTTTTCACCGCAGATGGCTCCAGGAGTCCTCGATTGCGTTGATACGAATCTGTGGCATCAATCAGATGGCGAAGTTCGGCGGGAGAGTAAATATACGGCTGGAATGCTGGAGGTCGTTTGGGCACCACCAGGGGCAATGGAGAATGGGCGACGAATCCACGGCTGATCGCATACCGGTAAAAGCCGACAAGGGCGTTGTGTTTGACATGCCAGGAGGCCGTCAGCGGCCCTACTCCCATCAGAAACGAGCTCACTCTTTCAGGCGCGACATCTGCAAGCGCAATGCTATGTCCCATTGCTTTGCAGAACGCCTTCAGCACTTGTCCGTTGACTCGAAATCTTTCCCCAAGCGTTTTGCGAAACGTGGCATATTCTTCGACGACGTGCTGAAGGGTCATAGCAAGCCTCCCAAATCGAAGCTGGCAACCTGACGAAGCCGGACGAGATCCACTTTGGCGTAAATTCGAGTGGTCTCAAGGCTACGGTGTCCAAGATGATCGCCAACTTCCTTCAGAGATAGACCTTCGTTGATCAATCGAGTGGCGCAGGCATGGCGCAGAGCATGAGGGCCGTGATGCTTGATGGAAGTGGCAATGGCTCTCAACCGTCTGGCGACCACCGGCCAGAGCGTCCCGGCCGTCATGGGACGAAAGGGAGCTCGCACTGTGAGGAAGACCTCTCGGTGAGGTGAGGTTGGTCTCACTTCTCGCAAATAACGGATGATTGAGTCGCCTACAGACTGGACAAGCGGGAAGTTATGCTTGCCGAGCCGCTTGGAACGTGCGAAGAAGATCGATTCGTCTTCCCAATGAATGTCTTCAAGTTGTAGCCGGGCCACTTCGCCCGCGCGCACTCCATATACGGCAAGCACCATCAGAATCGCGCGGTCGCGAATAGCGGACGGAGTGTTCTCCTCCATACTGCCGAGAAGCTTTTGAACTTCGGACCATGATGGAGAAGACGGCAAAGATTCCTGCTGGAAGACCCGCGGTGCCATGATGGATGCCGCAATGCCTTCCTTGCACCAGCCGCGTGTTTCCGCAAATCGAAAAAACGAGCGAAGAGAGGATGCATGGGTCTGAACCGATGCTCGTACGTAATGCCCCTCGTTGACTCTGGCAGCAAGTATCGAGTCAATTTCTGAAATAGTCACATCGTTGAGTGACCGGCCTCCGTTGCAGAGCTGATCGAGAAACTGGCACACCGTTTGGCAGCGGAGCGCAATCGTCGCTGGCGAGAGGCCACGTTCGCGAAGCATGAAATCGGCGAACTCGATCAGCTTTTCTTCGTGCGGCTTTGCCGGAGCGCAGGCCGGCTGGAGGCGCTCCATAAAGGCTAACCACCGAACCGCCTGACGAATGAACCGCTGTTTCGAGAGGCTCGGATGAAGAATGGGCGGTACAGCTCTTCGGCTGGCCCAGCGTGCTCCAGCCTCTTCGATATCCTGTAGGCTGATGATCGAGTTGGATCTCTCGGCTAACTTGAGACTGTCCTCGACGGCCACCAAGAGTTCGGCCGTGAGACGTAGGGTGCTCTTGGCCATTCCTTGTGATGCGCAGTGAATCATATAGAGACGGCGTTCATCTGCCAATGGCGTAGAGAGCTGGCGGGTCAACGCATGAGATCGTTCAAAGAGTTGCTCAAACATTTTCGGAACCTCTTCCTTGTAGAAGTGAAAGAACGGTCCGAATATAGTTGAGCTATCTGAGTCGGCGGATCGGTGCTCTCTGTCTGCGGCGACCGCAGATTATGTGGCGTTCAAATACTGAAACGGAGTGAATATGGCTGCTTGGTTGGCTGAACGCCACATAACTGGCTGCGCCACAGAAGAGCTCTTATGTGGTCGGCCACATAACAGATCGATGACGACCAGGCAACGAAGCCGGCGATGGAAAAGGAGCAGATCGATACGAAACCAGGTGTCGTCAATACGGAGCCTCTTCTGTCTTGCGAGAAACGCGAAGTCGTCACCGAGTTCCAACAGGAAGTCTGTGAGGTGTTGGATGAGGCCCTCTTCGAGCTGGGTCTCGGAATACTCATCCTTGAAGCCCAGAAATTCCAGCACGAACGGATCTTTGATGGCTTCCTCTGGCGTGATGGTATCGCCGGGTTCCGCGATCTCGGCCTTTTGAAGCATCGCGGCCTTGTTCCGAGAGAGAGCGATGCGTTCGTAAAACTGGCTCCCGATCTGACGGTCGAGCTGGCGAACCGACCATCCAGAACGGAGGGATTCCCGTCTCATAGAAGGCACGAGCCTCGGAGTTCTTCACAGAAAGTAGCCGCACATATGCGGACCAAGGCAGAGGGAACTTGGAGGCAATCTCGGACAAGGCGGCCGATTTTTCAGACGGCGTCTGAAAAATCTTCTGTGCCGGCCACTCCAAATAGAACCGTCTCATTTGGCTGAGGTTTACGGCGCCGAAGCCCCTCCCGAATTGGCGGGTCAGATCCTCGGCCAGTTGTTTGATAAGCGCTTCCCCGTACTCTGCTCTCTCCTGGCCTTGCTGTTCAAATTCCACGATGCGATAACCGATCTCCCAATAGGTGGCAGTCATCAACGCATTCATGCTCCGGGCCGAAGCGGCGCGAGCGGCCTGAAGCAGCGCTACAATGTTGTTACGGATTTCGCCGTACAGTAGGTGATCCATGTCCTGCCTCAAGGTTACTTTCCCGTCCGTTGCCGGTGGGCGAAATGATGGTGAGCTGACCCGCCACGACTCAGCCCACGGCCCTAAAATTTGGTGTCAAATTGGTGTCAAAGTGCGCCGACTATGCCGGTTTTGCCGACTCATCCGTCTTCTAACCAATGTACCGTCAACAACTTAGGCTTTCGACAGTTCCATGGCATGGAAGAGGTCATCGGTTCGATCCCGATCAGGTCCACCAAGCAACCCAACAATTTAGATAGGGCGAGCGGTCAGAGGCAGAGAAGATCGACAGCTTACAATTTAATGGTCGGCCGGCTCCCGGAGTGCAGATGAGGGGTTGACCGTCGGGGTGTGACTCACCAAAATTGTCATCTGAGCGCAAAAGGAACCGGCGTTTTGAACTCGCGGGCAGAATCGGCAGGGCATGCGGGTGACCACGGATAGTCACAGAGATTTCGCCGAGTGTGCGGCGAGAGATCAGCAGCCACACCTCGCCCTCAGTTCATCTTCAACTCTGACGAGAGAGGCTCGCAGCAAATAGCTCAGGCGGCCACGCCGTAACGGTGATGCAAGCCACCAAGTCTTGGCATGGATACGACTGGGCAACTTATATTCGGGTTTTTCTCTGGTTCGCGACCCGGAGGTGTCCCCTTTGCGAGCGCGAGATGTGTTCGGTCGTCGTGGTAGTAAAGGATGTACGCGTTCAGCAGCCGCTTCAGCAGTCGTTCATTCAGGACGATCACATCCAGCGCAAGACGGTCCGTTCAGAAATGTCGAAACCAAGCATCTTCAGTTCGCCATGAATCCGTGGCGAGCCCCAGGTTGGATTGTCCGCAACCATGCGGAAGATGAGTTCGCGGAGTTCAACGCTGACGCCCTTCCTGCCGGCGCGAATTGGATGTCGCGAGAGCCAGGTCCAATACAGCTTGAAACCTGCCGGTGCCATCGCACAACGGTCTCCGGCTGAACGAGAATCAATGTCTCCCGCCAGCGGGACCAGAAGCGCCGCAATATCACCCAGAAAGTCTGTCGGTAACAGCAAGCCGAGGATGAGAACGCCTCCGTTCCAAGACAGCAAGTTGTTGTCGGAGAGCGAAATTCTCCAAGAGGAGGTCGCGGCGAGAACGAAGGAACATCATCACCGGAACAAGCAGCAGCTTCACCAGGCACAGCATGCGAGAAGTTGTACACGGAAACAGCCACCGGGATGGATTGGCCCAGTCGTCTCTCCCAACATGCCTATCCTGACCAATCTTAGCCAGGATCCGTTCGAACGCATGGGCTGGCCCTCAAACGGATTCTCAGGTGGTTCGATCGCTTATTGGACTCCTTCAAACATTAGATGTGGCGCTTCGTGGTGCCTGGGCAGATAATTGCGAAGTACGTGCCTACTCTTATTGAATATCCGCCGATGCAGGAGAGTGGAAGCTTCAGCCTTGGCGATCTGAAGGAGAAGGTGGACCAAGCCATCAAGGCTGCGCAAGCAAGTTCGCAGTAGGTTGAGACCGCAAAACAACCGCGCTGCCAGCCCCGAGAGCTGGCAGCGACGGCGTAATCATGCAGTTAACTGGATGTCATCGTATGTACAAAGGACAAGTTTATGAAGATGAGATTTCTGCCAATGCTGCCGTTGCTTGCAGCCGCCGTCTTGCTAACGCCGGTAAGCCGCGCGCAAGGTGTTCCTGTTTTCCAGATTAAGCCGGTAGACAGCAACGTTAAGTTCTTCGTGAAGTCCTCGGTCGCTATCACCGGCAAATTTAACCAGTGGGACGCGACATTGACGTTTAGCTCTCCGGATGTCGAGACGGGCGTGCTGGACCTCAAGGTTCAAGCGGCCAGCGTGGATACCGGAAGCGGCATGAAGGACGGCAAGCTGAAGAGTAAAGACTTCTTCGATGTCGAGCATGACCCGCTGATCACGTTCCATTCAACAAAGATTACTCAGACCGGTCCAAACACATTTGATATACCGGGTACCTTTACGATACGCGGTGTCTCCAAACCCGAGACCCTGACGCTGACGGTTTCCGGCACCAGGGGGTCAGGCACAGGCGAGGTTAAGGGGACGATGGCCTTCGATCGCAAGGACTACGGGATCGATGGCAGCATTCCCTTCATCAAGATCGCCGACCGTGTCGAGGTGGATGTCGACCTCGTAGCGAAGCGCGTCAGCGGCCCCGCGTTGGCTTTTAAACAATAGGGGGCTGACTCTCCCGCCAAGGCCATGGACGCCAAATTGGCTGCCCCGGCCTGGAGCCGTCCGGGCTGTCTTAGGTAAGTGTTCAAGCCCCAGTTGTTGATTTAGAAGGAGCACGATCATGAAGGAAACAGGGGTCACATTATTCGCGACAGCGTCCTTGGCGGCAATTCTGCTGCTTGGTGGCACGGCTGTTGCCCAAAGCAACCAGATCCAGGGAGTGATCAATGGGCGCAATGGCGCCACCATGACCGTCCAGACTCAGGACACGGGAAACGTGGTCGTCCTTCTGACTCCCGACACTGTGGCGGAAGATGTAGCGGGCGTGTTCCATGCCCGTAAGAAGCAGATGAGCGTGACCGTTCTGGTGCCTGGGCTTCAGGTCCAGGTGCAAGGGACTTACAACGCCCAGAACCAGTTGGTAGCGAATACCGTCAAGTTCAATGGCAAGAACCTGCAGTCGGCTACCGACATTCAGGCTGGCGTCGCTCCGGTGGAGCAGCAGACGCAGCAACAGCAGCAGGAATTGGCCCAACAACAGGCGAAGCTGCAGCAGCAACAGGCGCAACTGACGGCGGAGCAGCAACAGCAGGCGGCTGACGAGGCCAAGATCGCGGCCAATAAGGCTGCCGTCGCTGCGGTGAACAAGCGCTTTGGCGAGTTGGGTGAATACAACATCTGGGATGAGGTCACGGTTTATTTCGCCAACGGCAAGGTCACAGTCGACCCGCAATACACTGCTCCATTGCTGAAGCTATGCGAGAAGGCCCTGACCGTCACCGGCTATGTGATTCAGGTAAAGGGCTACGCATCCGCCGTGGGTTCCGCGGCCCTGAACCAGAAGCTGAGCCAGGAGCGGGCGGCCAACGTCACCGAGTTGCTAGAGCAGGAAGGCCAGATTCCGCTGACCAACATCCTGGCTCCTGGCGCGATGGGCACCAGCAGACAGGTAGCTCCGGATACCACTTCGGAGGGGCAGGCTGAAAACCGGCGCGTCGTAGTCAGAGTTTTGCAGAACAAGGGCATCGCTGGCACCTAGGACAAGTGAAGTTCCGTGATGCAAGGAGACGCGATTAACTCATACCGCAAGACTTCTCTTCTGACGCTCGCAGGTTCATTGGCTCTGGCGCTATGCTTGCCCGCGCTTGCTCAGCAATCAGCAGATGTTGCTCAACCATCAGCCGATCTTGCCTCGCCTGACCAGACGGGGGGCGCGCCTGCTCCCCAGACAACCGCGGCGCAGACAACGTCCGGAACCAGTCCCGATGCCGATCTTACTGATAAGCAATGGCACTATTACGGCATGGCGTATATCTGGTTCCCGGGAATCCATGGCACGGCCGGGATTCGCGGCTTTGACACCAGCGTCCACGTAACCGCGAGCGAGATCTTTTCTAATTTCCGGGGCGGATTCCTGGGGGATTTCATCCCCACGTACGGTCGCTTCTCGGCGCCCACCGATATTCTGTGGATGAGGCTCAGAGACAGTAAAGCGATTCCATTTGCGCCCGATTATTCGGTGCGGGCCGACCTTGGCATGACTATCATCACCCCCAAAGTCAACTATCTGCTGGTGAAAAATCCTAAGATCAAGATCTACGGCACGGCCGGGCCCCGCATCTGGCATGAGTCCACCACACTTGAGCTGGTACCAACGATTAACGGCAACAACCTCTCCAAGAGTGTCACCTGGGCGGATTTTGTCATAGGCGCCAGATTCAACATGCCGCTCGGCGCGAAGGCATCGGTCGACGTGCTCGGCGATGCAGGCGAAGGCGGGGCAACTCTGGACTACCAGGCAGGCGGTCTTCTGAATTATCAAGTGAAGCCAAAATGGACTTTGCAGGGTGGCTGGAGATACCTCACCGTTCACTACGGCAACAACGGGAACATCTTCAACTCGTCGATTCAGGGGATCCTTGTCGGCGCAACCTACAAGTTCAAATAGGCGTCGGCGGCTATTCGGTTCCAGGTATTGGTATTTGGATAAGAACCTCAGCGCAGGATGGTCGTAGGCTGCAATGATGTTATTGGAATACGCAATCGGAGCCGCAGCAAAAGGAGAAAGATATGCTAACTAATTTGAGATGTCTGGGATCGCTCTCAAGAGCATCCTGTTCGCGGGCGTAGTGATGACCGGGACTCTTTCCGGCATTGCGAGAGATAAGTATGAAACCATCGACGCCCGGGCCTTCGGCAAGGGTACTCAACTAGGTCAAAACATCGGCGTGACCCTGAACATCTATGAGTTCTCAACGCCGTCGGACCGGACGATGCTCGTTGAGGCCTACAACAAGGGACAGAACCAGGGACTGACAACTGCGCTCTCGAAAATGAAAGCGGTAGGCCACGTCGAGATTACGGGCACCCTGGGCTACGACTGCTCCTATATCATGATGACTCCGCTGCCGACCGGCCGTAAGATCGTCTTCGTCACTAATCGACAGATCAGGTTTGGCGAGGCCTTTACCGACAGCCCAACGATGTCCTTCAGTCTGACCGCCGGCGTGCTCGAACTCAACGATCAGGACAAGAGCAAGAGCACAGGGGTACTCTACCCGGCGGCTCAACTGGTTCTCGACAAAGAGGGCAAGCTGCAGCTGGACCTCAATCAGAATCCCTGGAGGCTGTCGGACCTCATCGACTGGAAGGGAACCGCCGGCGTCAATTAGTCCGTGCTTGGACTTTGCCTACTGTTAGCGTTGCATGAAAGTTCGACTGTTCCCCAAAGATCCAATAGGTCGCCGGAAGATTGGCTTTGGGCCGAGTTTGGAGAGGGCACGGCTTCAATCGTGCCGTTAAGGAATATTTTCTTTCGCCCTGAGCGGACTTCAATCCGCGAGGGGACAACGTATCGTTCACCCGGAAACCGCGCCATGACCGCGCTATTGAAAGGACTCCATGACCCTCCCGTCCCCGCTACAAATCAACTTTGTGAAGCTAAACCAGATTGTCGCGCTTTCCTCGCTTATTCTTCTCACTGGCACGATCGCAATGGCGCAGAGTCAGCAGATGGAAGAAAAGTTAATGGCCCTCAAGGAAAGCCAGGCAGCCAACAAGCAGAAGCTCGCGCAATACACTTGGCAGGAAACAGAAACCATCAGCGTCAAGGGCAGCGTGAAAGATACCAAGGTGTACCAGGTGCAGATGGTCAACGGCCAGCAGCAGAAGACCGAAACCAGCAACCAGCAGGCCCAGCAGAGCGGTCGCCAAGGCCGGCTGAAGGAGCACGTCGTCGACCAGAAGAAGCAGGAATACCAGGAGTACGGCCAGTCGATTGGCGCCCTCGCCAAGCAGTACACCACGCCTGATCCCGACCGTCTGCTACAGGCAAAACAGGCCGGCAACATCTCGCTGCAACCCGGCGGTGGCGCCGCAAACCTGATTATCAAGAACTACGTGAAACCGGGCGACTCGGTCACCTTCACCATCGACCCTGTATCAAAGCAGTTGCAGAACGTGCGCGTAGCGTCATACCTGGATGATCCCAAAGATGCCGTCACCATCTCCGCCGGGTTCGCGCAGTTGCCCGACGGCACCAATCACGTCGCTAATACGCTTATCAATGGGGAGAGCAAACAGCTTACGGTAAACAATCAGAATTCGAATTATCAGAGGATGTGACTGAGCGTACAAAACGAGCGCTTACGCAGCTTTTGTATCCCATACCCACGGCAGGATTGCCCCTACGCAGATAGAGTCGATAGAGTCCAGGGTTAATCGGAGGTAAGCGATGGCTTGGCTAACAAATCTGAAAACCCGGAGGAAGTTGTTTCTCGCCCTGATTCCGCTGGTGGTGATGGTGATCGTGGCGACGACGTATTCGTCAATCGAAAGCAAGAAAATCGACACCTGGTACAGCGAGTTGATTGACAGAGACGTCAAGACGTTGCAGAACCTCTCGGTGGCACGGGCGCACGCGAATCGAATCGGTCTTTTCCTTTACGAGGAGATCACCGAGCCTGACCCCGATAAAAGAGTGCAGATCGATGGAGAGTTAGACAAGATCTACGCCGATTTTGAAGGAAAAATAGCGGATGCACTCAAGCAGAGTCCCGAGCGCGCTCCGGAAATCAGGGCGTTCTCGGCTCTGTTCGACAAAGCCGTGTCCGACGCCCGGCCCGTTCGTGTCGCGGCCTTAGCGGGTAACTCGGAAAAGGCCATCAACCTATTGCGCGGGGACGTGGCGACCGATTTGGCAACTCTGAGGCAGTCTGCCATCGACCTTGTGGACGAGTTGCGAAAGTCCGTCGACCAGCAATCTGACGATCTTACCGACAAGACCGATCGCCATATTCTGATCACCTGCCTGGTTGTCGGCTTCGGCCTCCTGATGTCCTTGGCGATCGCCGCCTTTATCGTCGAGTCTCAAGTTGCCCGGAAACTGCTGTCGATGCGAGGAAGCATCGAAGATCTGGCCCATGGGCGGCTGGATCAAGTCATCCCCTTTCTCGAGCAGACCGACGAAATCGGCGCTATGAGCCGTGCGCTGAGTACACTTCGGGACGCGGCCCGGGAGCGGGAGATCCAGCACTGGGTGAAGTCCGAGGTATCCAGCACGATGGAGCGGCTTCAAGCGGCCCAAGATTTCGCGGCGTTCTCAAGTCGCTTGTTCTCGCGTCTCTCGGAAGCCATTTCCCTGCTCTACGGGGCTTTATATGTCATCGATGAGAGTCAGTTACATGTGACTCGTGTGGGCGGTTTTGCTCTCAATCATCCAAGCGAGGCCATGGAATTTGCTGTGGGCGAAGGGCTGATAGGGCAGGCCACGGTCGAAAGGCGGCCTCTCTTGCTCCAGGCAAACGAGGGCGATCAGATCGGTGTCTTGACCGGAATGGGATCGGTAACACCGCGCACTCTCCTAATTATCCCGGTAATCAATCAGGATGTCGTGATCGCTGTGATCGAACTGGCGCCGATTTCGTCACTATCGGAGCGCCAACAGGCCCTGCTCGATGCTCTCTTGCCTGCCGTGGCTTCGAACTTGAAAATCTTGTCCGCCAATATCAAGACCAGGCAGCTTCTCGAGCACACACAGGCCCAGGCTGAAAGGCTCGTGGCATCCGAACGCCAGATCCTCGCCCGCCAACAGGAACTCGAGGCCGGTAATCGGGCTCTGGAGGCATCTGAGGCTGAGTTGCGACGCGCCAAGGAAGTGGCGGAAGAAGCCACCAGGATCAAATCGGATTTCCTAGCCAATATGAGTCATGAGATCCGTACACCGATGAATGCCATCATTGGCATGTCGCACCTTGCGCTCAAGACCGAACTCGATCCTCGCCAGAAGGGCTATGTCCGGAAGATCCAGCAATCCGGCCAGCACCTCTTGGGCATCATCAACGACATACTGGATTTCTCGAAGATTGAGGCGGGCAAATTGTCCGTCGAAAATATCGACTTCGACATTGAAAAAGTACTTGAAAACGTCAGCAATCTCATCTCTGAAAAGGCTGCGGCGAAAGGCCTGGAGCTGATCTTCGACATCGACCCGAAAGTTTCCATCCACCCGAAAGGCGACCCCCTGCGCCTCGGGCAAATCCTGATCAACTACTGCAACAACGCGGTGAAGTTCACCGAGCGCGGCGAGGTCATCGTCAAAGCTCGGGTCCAGGAAGAAGACGAGAGCGGTCAGATGGTTTACTTCTCGGTCAGCGACACCGGCATCGGGCTGACGGACGAGCAAATGGGTCGTCTCTTCCAGGCGTTCGAACAAGCAGATGCCTCAACCACGCGCCAGCACGGCGGTACCGGTCTGGGCCTCGCGATCTCCAAAAAGCTGGCACAGTTAATGGGCGGTGATGTCGGAGTAACCAGTGAGTTAGGAAAGGGCAGCACCTTCTGGTTCACGGCCTATCTTGGCAAGGGCGAGGCAAAGGCCAAGCGTATCGCCTCGGCCGACCTTCGCGGTCGACGCGTCCTGATCATCGACGACAACGCGCAGGCCCGTGAAATCGAGTCGAACATGCTGACCAGCATGACCTTCAAGGTGGATGAAGCTCCGTCTGGCCAGGAAGGTATCGAGATGGTCCAGAAGGCCGTTGAGCGCAACGAGCCCTACGACATCGTCTTTGTCGATTGGCAGATGCCCGGCCTCGACGGCATCGAAACCGGAAAGCGGATTCGCGCACTGCCAGGGATTGCCCCGCCGCACCTGGTTATGGTGACAGCGTACGGTCGCGAAGAGGTAATGAAGCAGGCTGAGGGCGCTTCCTTCGACAATGTACTTATCAAACCCGTAACCCCTTCGATGCTATTTGACTCCGCCGTACTGGCCCTGGGGACCGATCGTCAGACGGTGCGCGAGGTGGAGATTAAACCCGAATTCAACCTCGATCAATTCCGCGGTGCGCGCGTGTTGCTGGTGGAGGACAACGAGCTCAATCAGGAGGTTGCGATGGGGCTGCTTGAAACCACGCATATGTCCATCGACGTGGCGGACAACGGCGAGATTGCGGTTCGAATGGTGGGCGAGCACGACTACGACCTCGTGCTGATGGACATGCAGATGCCGGTAATGGATGGGATCGCGGCGACCAAGGCGATCAGGTCTAACCCGCGCTTCAGTGCGCTACCCATCGTCGCCATGACCGCCAACGCGATGGAAGGCGACCGCGAAAGGTGCCTGCAGGCGGGGATGAACGGCCATGTGAGCAAGCCCATCGATCCCGACGCGCTATATGCAGCGGTAACGCGCTGGGTCAAGCCCCGCCGCGCCCAGCATTTCGAACCTCTCGGCCAAAAAATCGAACCTGCTCCCGCGGAAACTCTCCCCCGCATTGAGGGTATCGATCTTGCGGATGGCCTCAGGCGCGTGGGAGGAAATGAACGCCTGTATAGGGATCTGCTTGTGAAATTTGCAGCAAAGAACGTCGATGCAGATTTGCAGATCGCCGCCGCTCTCAAAAGTGAAGACCGGCCGATGGCGGAGCGCATCGCTCATACCGTGAAGGGTGTCGCCGGCAATCTCGGGATTAAGCGAGTCCAAGGTGCGGCGGAAAAGCTGGAGAGGGCGATTCATGAGAGCGATGCGGGAGTCTCTATGATCCTTCAGGATTTCACATCCCTTCTGCGCCCTCAGATTGAGGCCATCCAGGAGGCCTTGAAGACGACGGCAGCGCCCACGCTTGAAACCGCATCGAAGGGAAGCTTCGACATCGATGCAGTTTCACGTGAGGTTCAGCGATTGCGGAGGCTGCTCCTAGCCAGCGACGGGGACTCGGAAGAAACGCTTCGTACTCTGCAAAGTGTTCTTGCCGGTCATGTCGAGAAGGCGCGGCTGGATCCGCTTGCCTGTGACATCGGCGAGTTCGATTTCACCGGTGCACTTCTGAAGCTGGATGACATCATCAAGGAACACGGTCTGGACCGCGTCCCGCGAAGCGATAAGAGGATAAACGACGAGTAGAAAGAGAATTGCTGATAAACATAAGCAGACATGATCGGCATTCCGGACAATGACCGACATGCCTTGCAATGCTCGTCGTTGCCGAATCGCGATTACCATAAGCGACGTTTCGAGGATCACTAGTCCTGCCGGGTTTCCGGGACGGCGCTGTGGAGCGAAACAACGAAACTTAGAGATCGCCCGGTTCGTTTTTTGATCGGAATGAGCGTAGCTAAGTACTCTGAACCGGAATTACGGTGACGTATTGAT
>Ga0207021_1141_pt2 | contig 16142 bp, 18 predicted proteins | sample Alteio_BWMinCont_49_FD_153496 | JGI IMG/M metagenome (GOLD analysis project Ga0207021, IMG submission 153496) | Enriched cells from forest soil in Barre Woods Harvard Forest LTER site, Petersham, Massachusetts, United States -... | ecosystem: Environmental > Terrestrial > Soil > Temperate forest >... | reverse complement strand
CTTCGACCTGACGACCGAATGTCCTGAGTGCCACTACAAGGTTCCGCCCAGCGAGATGATGCGGCTCGACAGTGATCACATGCGCTGCCCGGGTTGCAAGCGTGATGTGGAAGTGCCCACGAAGGCGAGCGCAATGACCGGGACGGCGGTGCCGACGGAGCGATCAGCGGTCAAAAAGAAGCCGCTGCGTAGCCCGGTGGTATGCTTCCTCGACCTTGGCGTGGTCGCCGCGTTGTGGGGCAACGTGGCGCAAACCAAAGCCAACCCAACGAAGGTGCTGATAAACTTTGCGTCCCCGACAGTGCAACTTTTCGAGAATTTAGGAAAGGCGAGGTACTCATGTGAACGTACATCCCAACATCGTCACATTCGATACAGGTACTCATAACAGCTTGGCCGATGATCCACTTTCGGAACAACTGATCGCCAAGATACATTCGTGCATGTTTTTCCGTTTTGCTGGACTGAGCATAGAAGAGTTATATGCCACTAAAGATCAAGTCAGAAGGAAGCACCTGCTAGCATCGTGTCGCAAACTTCAACAGGAACCAACGGATTGTCTTTATCCACCAAGCGAATTATTGAGACTTCTGATTCAAGGACACGCGGGGAATACGACAGGATCTTTCGACTGGACAAAAGTAGAGGTCGGATCCCTGGCTGAGATCGAGGATCGCTTTGAAGACCAGGGAGGCGGCAACGACTGGGACAACATGGGCCACCAGAAAGTTATTTACGAAGTCATTGGTGACCTTTTCGACGCCCTGGGTATATTGGGCTCCAGTAGCCCCGGCAATCGTCAGCTGGGACGCTCCGGGGACGCCTTCATTGCTGAGCCAAAGACTCACTCCGGGAAGACTGATCAGCAAACATCCCCAGAAAAGCCACTTAAGAAAGCCACCACTGGCCTCAAAGTTCATACCGCCTTCGGAACGCAGTCGCATCCCAGCCATGACAAACGCACCAAGTGCGGCCGGAATGGCCAAATCCATCAGGAGACCGAGAATCGCTCTGAAGACCAGTGGTGTCTGCATGTGTGCCTCACCCCACCGCCTGACCTTGCGAGATGAAGTACTCGATCAGCCGCAGGATGCCGGATACGCAGATCAGACCTCTAGCGGTCATCGCGGACGGCAGCCAACTGCGTCCGCTCCGCCACTGCAACACGGTTGCGACAACGGCGATGCCGGCGCCTACAGGACAGATCACGTTGCAGACCCAATTCACGGCATTTAGGAATACCCCTTCAGGCTGTGACGCTGTCTGACCCTGGACTGCCTGGCCGGTGGCCGGTGCCGCTCCGAGGTTTTGGGCAACGCTGGCAGCGGGTGCTACCAGAGCGGCTCCGATGAAGGAAACGAGCAGGAGCACCTGCAGATGTTTCTGCGCGGCACGCACAGCTCGCACAAACGACTTGATCATGGACTTGCCTCCTTGACGGGATGCCGTCGAGCAGGAAGGTCGCATGATTCTGCATTTCGATCAATTTGGCGGAGCTTGGATTAGGTTCGGTTCGATATGCATGTAGAAGACTCAGAGGGGAACTTCCTACGGCTCGAACCGATCAAATGGATCAGGGAGCTTCCTGGGATTTGTCCCAATCACTGACAAACCTGCCTATCCCGTGCCTCTGCCGTTCCCCAGTCCTCTTATGCATCTACGTTGTCCCTTACCTTCAGAGCGCCGTTACAAAAGTGAGGTACACACTTTTTCTCTCTTAACCGTGTTACCTCAAAGCCCTCGTCTTCCATCGGCGGCCTCGCTTCACCGTTACAAAAGTGAAGTACGCACTTTTTCTCTTTTCACCATTTTGTCCGAGGGTCTTTGGGACCGGAGATTTTGCACCCGACGCATGTGAAAGGAAATGTGCCGAGCACAGCAGAGCGAATCCCATTCTTCGAGCGTCTATTTTTTAGGGCGTCCGAGGAATCGGCAGCACGAGCCGCGCCGTTCTGTTTCTGGCCAGCCAACGTTGAACTCAGTAGGCAGGAGGGAGCTTCGATGTCATCCGGTTCCAGGCTAGCGTTTCGTGGAATCACACGCGCCATCTTTGCGTGCTTGCGGAAGAAGGCTTCGAAAAACGGCATTCATGTCGTCAGTCCGGCAGGAGAAACAGTGAAAGACGGAACCCGGATTCGATGGAACTACGACGCAGATGCGGAATTGCTCGAGGTCGAGTGTATGAGCGCGCCGTTTTGGATCAGCTCAGCCCAGATCAATAGGAAGTTGGGTCAGGAGATTGAAGCCACCCTGAAATCGAACCTCGCGGCCTGAACTCCGCAGGTTCGGAGTCCTTCGCCTGCAAAGTAGCTCGGTACTGCCCGGAGGTGGCTTCAACATCGATAAGAGAACATTTCTCAAAGTGGCCGCCGTCGCAAATAATTCCCTCTCCATAACAAAAGTGAAGTACACGCTTTTTCTCTTTTCACGACTTCGTCCGAGTGTCTGTGTGCCTCGATTTTGTTCTCCGACAAAAGTCAATCAGGCGAGACGATGAAAGGGCAAGAAAATGCGGCCCACTAACTAAGTAGACCGCATCCACAGAACCTACTACCTAGTGTTGTCCCTCTATGGCTGTACCGGCGTGCTCGAATCGAGCGCGGTGTTCTCCAGATGAGGAACGTGAACCGTCTTCTCTGTGCCAGCAGCATCAGGCTGCTGCGATTTCTCGAAGATGACGTAGATCTCTGTGCCAGCCGGTACGCTCATAACAATGTGTTGCATCGTCATCATCTGCATGATCTCTTGATCGCTTGCGTTTCCGATATTGTCGGCCATGCGCATTCGCAACAGATCATCTTCGCCGAATGCTCCGTTCGCGCTTGGAGCGCCAACAATCATCGCCGCGGTTTCACCGATACCTGAGAGCGAGCGCACCAGCATGCTCTTACCAGCCTGTTTTCCAGTCACCTTGCCTTTGATCGCCTGGAGACTCATGTCTGCTGCCACTGCGTCGATCGGCACCGTCTCTCCTCCGGGGAATTCAATGGAAGAAAACGTGATGTTCACCAGACCCGATGGGTCCGCTTGCGAGATCTTGCCAACAATACGGCTTCCCTCCGGAATCAGCACCTCTCCGTCTCGCTCGTAGTTGTACTCAACAACCGCGGTCACAGGGGCATGCACCGCCGTCGTCGCCATTGATTCCAGCCGCGCAGCGACGTGGTATCCGGGAGCCAGGCCTAGATTGCTGACGCTTTGCAGGTCGCTTCGCGTTCCGGCTCCCTCATTGCATTTGTTGCCGTATTTCGAGGTGCAGAGTCCACAGTTGAGGCCCGCGCGCCAGGCAATTCTCTTCAGCTTGTTCTCGAGTTTTCTATCCGGCCGTCGTTGGGAGGTCGGAAAAACCAGATCGTTTCGATTGAACCCGGTTTGCCGCGCTTTGTATTCCCGCAGCGCATCGAGCAGCGAGGCTGGCACTGGAATCTCCCGCTCCTCTTTGTCCTTCGGCTTGAATCCCAGTTGTTTTTTCGCAGTGACTCGGACGCACTTTCGATTGAAGTCGATGTCGGACCAGGAGGTGTAGCGAACCTCCTTGTCCCGTTCCCCGGTCAGGAGAAAAAACAGATACCGAATTCTCTCCTCCGGATTGCAGGAACGGAAAAGCGCTTCCAGATCTTCCGGCTGGTACATCTCTCGCATATTCGTCACGAAGCTCGGTTTGTCCCGGCCATGCAGAAGCCCAGTGATGCGATTCAATTTCAGCCATTGCTGTACTATCCCGATTCGGTTATAGGCCGTGTGCGCTTCATTGCCGATCGAGTACAGGTGACGCATGAATTCCAGACAGTCGTTGCGATTGACGTCCTTGACGCGTTCCTTTTTGCAGGTGTCCCGGAAGCGATACAGGACGTTCCGATATTCTTCGTAAGTCTTGAATTCCCGCTGCGGCGGCTCTACATCCTTGAGGTACGTCTCGATTGCCTCGGCGACCGTAACCTCGTTCCCGGTCGAAGCGGCTGGACCATCCGCCTGCGCGGGTCTCGGAGTTTCTTCGCTTCGATTCTAGGACGGATTCTCCTGCTCAACTGAAGCGGCGAGCAGCTTCGGCTCCGGCGTAGCCGTGAGCGTCGCCTCGCAGACCCATTGCGGCCACACGGGCACGGACTGCAGCATCCACACGCTCTCTTATGTAGGCATCGATACCAGTCAGCAAGAGGCGTTCCGCATTCGTAGTCGGCGGGAGGGCGGCGATGACCACCGCGCCGTTCTCCACGCGGTTTGCCGAAAGCGATGATCGAGGAGGCTCCGAGGCCCGAAACGTATCGAGCGTGGCGCCCGCCCGGCGCGCCTCAAGCTCAAGCGATTTTAGTCGCGCCCGTTCGAGCACCTCGGCATGATTGCGGATCGCCTCGCGGAGACGGCGGCTGTCCTCGCGCCATTCGAGATAGTAGACGCCTTCGCTGTGAACCTCAGTGCGTCCGTTGACGCGCACCCGGTCGCGGAGGCGGCCATTGGCCTCGCGCACCACCGAGCAGAGCTTCCAGCCCCCATTGGTTCTGACCTTCTTGAGCACGTTGACGCATGCTCCAGGGCGAGCGTTGTCCACCGGTCGCGGCATGAGCGGAATTGTCCGTCCTTCTCAGAACTCGCGCAAAAAAGCGCGGCGCGGTGGACACCATAGCGGTAGATGATTGAGAGGAAAGTGACTGGTGCCGAAGAAGGGACTCGAACCCCCACACCCTTGCGAGTACATGGACCTGAACCATGCGCGTCTGCCAATTCCGCCACTTCGGCACGCACGTTGTGTCCAGCACGAACGGCTGGACTGGCAGCAATTTCTAGTGTTACAAAGGGTGCCATCTGTGTCAAACGCGCTCTTACCAACGCGACTGGATCTTACAACTTTAGCTCTCCGCGTTACATCAAAGTCAAATTCCCCTTTAAAGGATCAATCTGAATGACTGACTCCATCGGCACACCGCCAATCCCCATCGAGCACGCCCAGGAGCTGCGCCGCCTCTCTCACGACCTCAGCAATGCGCTCGAAATCATCCTCCAGACCAGCTACCTCCTCAGTACGGTCGAACTGGACGAGAACGCCCGCAAGTGGCGCAGCATGCTCGACGGCGGAGTCCAGAAGGCCACCAGCATCAATCGCGATCTCCGCGACTTCGTACGCTCCCACAGTTGAAAATGCGGCACAAAAATGAAAACGCCGCGACATGACTCGCGGCGTCTCCGAAAAAATTGCGTCGGTTTAGACCAGTTTTGCGTCCAGCGTGATCTCCGTATTCCCTTTGAACAGCCGCGAAATCGGGCAGCCTGCCTTCGCGTTGTTGGCCGCCGTCTCAAACACTGACGCGCTCGCTCCGGGAACCTTAGCCAGCGTGGTCAGATGGATTGCGGTGATCGTGAAGCCGGCATCCGTTTTCCCAAACGTCACCACTGCTGAAGTCTCCAGCGACTCCGGAGTCAGACTCGCCTCGCCTAACTGCGCGCTCAACGCCATCGTGAAGCAGCCCGCATGCGCCGCCGCGATGAGTTCCTCAGGGTTGGTTCCAATGCCGTCGAGGAAACGTGTGCTGAAAGAATATTGCGTATCTTTCAGAACTCCGCTCTGCGTCGAAATCGAGCCTTTACCATCCTTCAAGCCGCCATGCCACACAGCGCTCGCTTTGCGTTCCATAAACACTCCTTTTTTCTCTCAGGGAAAATTCAACCGAGCCGATTACCCAAGCATTGGATGCGGCTCGAACGGGTATCTGTACCGAAATTGAGCATAAATAAACCCGGCGCTGTCGTCGAATTTGCAAAGTGAGAACACCCCCTCGGACTCTCGCTTCAAACCCGCGCAAAAATGCGGTAATCTGTTCCGGTGCATCCGGAGAATTCATCCAGCATTCATCAGGAACGGGCTCCCGCTCCACGGACCGCATTGACTCTCGAGCCTGCGCCTGAGCATCATTCCGTCTACTGCCCCAATTGCTCTCACCGTCTGCACGGACACCGCTGCAAACTCATCTGCCAGCACTGCGGCTACTATCTGAGCTGCGCGGACTACTACTGATCGGGAATTTCAAAATCAGTGTCCAGCTTCGAAGCCGCACGGAAGGCGCTTCACCAGCTCTCTGATCCCCCCCGGGCAAAAGTCCAGCGCGGATTTTTCAAAAACTCCGGCGAAGATATCTTCCTCGGAGTGCCCACCCCGTCCCTGCGGAAGATCGCCAAAGAATTCGTGCAGCTTCCCCTCTCAGACATCCGCAGGCTCATGCAGTCCACTGTCCACGAGGAGCGTTCGCTGGCCAATGAGATCCTCTGCCGTCAGTTTCGAAACGCCGCCGAAGCCGGCCAGAAGAGGATCTTCGATTTCTACATTCGCAACCGCAAACTTATCCGCGAATGGGATGCCGTCGATGGAACCGCGCCCTACATTGTCGGCCCCTGGCTCCTCGATCGCGACAAGGCGATCCTGCATGAGCTTGTCCTATCCCCACGCCTCTGGGATCGCCGCATCGCCATCGTCGCCACCTGGTGGTTCATCCGGAAAGGCCGCGTCGACGACACCTTCGCACTCGCCGAAATCCTCCTCAGCGATCCCGAAGACTTGATCCACAAGGCCACTGGCTGGATGCTGCGCGAAGCTGGCAAGAAAGACCTGCGCGCCCTCGAGCGCTTCCTGCGCAAGCACCATGCATCCATGCCCCAGACCGCACTCCGCTACGCCATCGAACGCTTCCCGCCGGAAGAGAGACAACGCTACCTGCAGCGGCGCGCACGGCTATTCCCCCTGCCCTGAGTTAGACCCTGAGCCGCGCTCCCGACATTTCTCCCGCAGCAGCTGGTTCGCCACCAGCAGCTCGCCCACTAGGCTCTTGAGCCGAGCATTCTCCGTCTCCAGCTCCTGCACGCACGCTCTTAGCGGGGGCTCAGGAAACTCGGCCCCCGGGCCCTGTGTCCTGCTCTCTATCGCCTGCCCCACCATCACACCCTCTCAATCTCCTTCGCTGCGGTGTCAAGAATCTCGGCGATCTTCCTGATCTGGTCGTTCGTCATTTCGCCCTGTCCGAACTTCAGCTTCAGCGCCAGCTTGCAGTTGTGAAGCGCCCGCATAATCTGCGGAGCCCGCCCGCTCCCGTAGGTCTCGCCCATCTGCCGGATGCGGCCTAGTAACTGGTCGATACGCGCCTTCTGCGACTCGAGTTCCGCACGGCCCGCCTCAGTGATGGTGTATTGCTTCTTGCCGCCCTCCGAGTTGACCGTTGCGAAGCCCTCATCCTCGAGCTGGTTCAGCGTGGGATAAACCACCCCCGCGCTTGGCGTGTATACTCCCCCCATCTGCTCGGCGATGCCCTTCATGATTTCGTACCCGTGGCTCGGCTTCTCGGCGATGTAGCTTAGAATGACCAGCCGCAGGTCGCCCGTGTCGAACAGCCGCCCTCCGAACTCGCCTCCGAACTGGTGCCGCCCGTGCCGCCCCCAGCCTTCGCCCATCTCTGCCCAAAAGCCGCCTCTGCCGCGAAGACTCTTCCCCGGCCCGCAGTGACTTTCTCCTTCGTCAAATTGCCTTCTGTGGTGTTTACCAAACATAATTTACTCTCCTGATATGCTTACGATATGTCGTAAGATATAACGTAAGATATATCTAATATCAGTTCCGATGCAACTTTTATTTTGTTTCTGGATTCAATGGCTGCTCCGAGCAACCGTCATCCTTCATTCGCGGTTCTACCTTAATAAATCCCCATTGGGAGAGTCGCATGGCAGAACATGTTGATTTTTGGACAGGACTCGTTACCGGCACGCTCGTCGGTATGGTCGAGGCCGCCTACCCGGGGCGATTTCAAGCACCTCTTTATCCTCGAATCTGTCGGCGAATCGCTGGCTTTCGAGCCTGAGGTGTCTTTCCGCACGCATTTAGAAGGATTGAACCTGCGCCGTGAAGCCTCGGACAGCGCCGGAGACCCCACCCGGTTCTCGCCCAGACGACCCGCAATGCACCGCAATCCGTGTTGATCGAGCGTCCAGGCGGAGCGCCGGGAGGAGTTGCCGCACACGAGATTCTCGAAGTTCCCGGCCATCCCGGCCAGCCCCTCGATCACTCGGATTCAGCCCAACGCGTCCGTTCGGCCTCGCGCACCACAACTTCTCAATCGGTGGCAGTTGAGAAAACCTCAATCGCGGCGAGGGGTGGACTTCAGACTCACCATCGATGTGGACTGGCTCTTCTGGACCTCATCGTGCGTCACCCACGTGCCCTTCAGCCGGTAGTACCCGTCTTCCTGCCTGTCGCGGGACGCGTCACCGCGCTTGATCATGCCGTCGAACGAATACCAGACCCCGTGGATCTGCTTCGTTGTGAAGGTCAGCCGGTCCCCGTTAATCGTGGTGCGATCGAAGAAATACGTCAACGAAGAAGTCTGCCCGTCCAGCAGCTTCGAGATGTAGCCATCCAGCCTGCCGTTCTCGATGGTGATCTGCACCACCGACCCGGTCTCATCCAGCATGTACTCACCCGAGGCCGATGCGGGCAGCGTGGATGTTCCGCGCTGCTTGCCGCTGGCCGTCGACGTCTTACCCTGCGCGGGAGTGTCGCCGCGATGATGCAGCGCCGGGTCCGTCGCCGTCTGCGCAAGAGTGGCGGGAACGAACGTGAAAGCCAACGCTGCGGTCAGGACTCGCACAACCTGCTCCTTCGGGCGACCCCTTAATTTGATCGCTGGCTCTTCTTGCGAGCCGCCTCAAACTCGTCGCCCTTCTGCCAGCCGACCGTCTCCGGCAGCGACGACGCCTCCCAGCCCAGGATCAGCCCGAAGCGCGCCATCTTCGCATCTCCGCGAAAATCCATGCTCGCGTGGTATTCGTCCGATGGCTGATGGTAGTGGTGTGCGACAAAATCCTCCGCCTGCGCCTTGCCCCACGCCGCGTCGTGCCCTTCGAACAGCGTCCCCTGGCCTACCGAGAACGAAGGAACCCCCACCCGCGCAAAGCTAAAGTGGTCCGACCGATAATAGTGCCCCGCACCCGGAAATTTGTCCGGCTCCAGCGTCAAATTGAATGCCTTGGCCGTGGACTCGACGACAGGATAGAAGGTCGTCCGCTCCGCCCCGCTCACCTCCGCCGACAGCGGATCGCCTATCGGCATCAGCATGTCGTAGTTTAGGTCGAGCGCAATCTGCGACACCGGAATCGGAGGATGCATGCCTAAGTACTGCGACCCCAGCAGCCCCTGCTCCTCCGCCGTAACCGCGGCGAAAAGGATACTATGCGGCGGTCTCGTCGGACCCTCTGCAAATGCTCGGGCCAGCTCCAGCAGTATCCCGCAGCCTGTGCCGTTGTCCGCTGCACCGTTGTAGATGTTGTCGCCCTTCAGGTCGGGATCGATCCCGAGATGGTCATAATGCGCCGTATAAAAGACCGCCTGGTCTGGCCCAGCGACATCCGCTCCCGGCAGCTTCCCAATCACGTTGTCTGAGTCATAGGGCCGCACCCGGCTTGCCACGTGGGCCTTCAGACGCAGCGGCAACTGAAAGGAGTGAAATCCCGGCTTACCCGCCGAGACAATCATGTCATCCGCATTCTTCCCCGCCGCCGCAAACAGTTTCTTCGCCACATCCAATTGAATCCAGCTCGCAGCCTTCAACGTCGCGTCGGGATCGCCCTTGAGGTACGACTTCTCCACCGACTGCGAATTCCGCACCACATCCCACGGATAGCTCGCGAGGTCAGTGCGATGAATAATCAGCACCCCTACTGCGCCGCGCCGCGCAGCCTCCTCGTACTTGTAGGTCCAGCGACCGTAGTAGGTCATCGTCTTGCCTTTGAAGAATGCCGGATCGTCCGAAGGCGGCTGGTTCACGATCACCAGCAGCACCTTGCCCTTCACATCCACGCCCGCGTAGTCGTCCCAGTGGTACTCCGGGGCATCGATGCCGTAGCCCACAAACACGATCGGTGCGTCGATGTCCGCCGACGCTGCTCCGGTCTGGTCCTTGGTCACGTAGTCCGAGCCGTAGGTCAGCGCAATGGACTCGCCGTCCTCCGGCACAAAGCTGAACTTGGTCTGATCCTCGATGGTATGCACCGCATAGAGCGGAACCCTCTGGAAATACGTCCCGTTGTCGCCCGCCGGCTGCAAGCCATACAGAGCGAACTGTGTCCCGATATACTGCGCCGCGATATCGCCGCCGCGCGTGCCGGGCCCGCGCCCCTCGAGCAGATCGTCTGCCAGAAAACGCACGTGCGCTCGAATCTTCTCCGGATCAATCGACGCTGCAGCCTGCCGCGCAGCCTCGGGAACCCGGGCCACCTGAGGAACCGCAGCCTGCTGCGCAACGACCGGCGACAAGGGAAGAACAGTAACGGCTATAAGCGAAATAGCGGACACAAGAATCTTCATCGATCTCCTGAACGTGCTCCAAAAAAACGTGACGAGCCCTCATTCTCTATATCCAGGTCTCCGGTATATCCAGATCTCCGGTGTCATCTCTTCAAAACTCACCGCCGGTCCCGGACCCGTGTATCCCGGTAGCGCCTTCAACCGTTTCAGTACTTTGCGCGCCAACCCGGTCAGCGGAATCTCCGCGAGTTCACGCGCCTCGACCCAGCGACGTGTCCGCTTCGATCGAGGCAGGTTGGATTCCGCATCGGCATGGTAGCCATAAACCGTCACATAGTAATTGGTTACGGTAATCGAGTGCCGTACATCCAGCAACCGGCGCGCCGCGTCGGCATTTGCACCGTCAATCTCCGGCAGCTCCCACATGCCTGCCATGAGCGAAGCCCCGGCGGGACGCTGTTCCAGCAGCACCGCCAGTTCCGGCCGCCGAGGAGCGCATCCATTCTTGGACGACCGCCCGCGTGGTTTCACAGCATTCGGCTCTGTAATCCGTAGCAAAAAAGCATAAGCCGCCTTCTGACTGCGCATCTTCTTTCGCGCGCCCACAAAATGCTCCCCGCGCGTGGCGCACAGCTCCACAACGGGACACTGTAGACACAAAGGCCCGCGCGGCAGACACACCGTCGCCCCCAGCTCCATCATCGCCTGGTTGAAGTCGCCCGGCCTGTTACAATCCAGCAGCTCTCCCGCAGCCTTGCGAATCTTAGCCGCAATAGCCGTCCGCTCGGTCCAGCCCCGCACTCGTGTCAGCACACGCGCAACATTGCCGTCCACACAAGCCGCTGCCTCGTCAAAACCGATGCTAGCAATGGCCGCACATGTATATTCTCCGATGCCCGGCAGCGCGCGCAACTCCGTCGCCGTCGACGGAAGCTTTCCGTCAAGCTCCTGCGCCACAAATCGGGCTGCCTTGTGCAGCATACGCGCGCGGCGGTAGTAACCCAGGCCGCTCCAGCACGCCAGGACCTCGTCCTCACCGGCACCTGCCAGCGTCACTAGAGTGGGAAACCGCTCTATGAACCGCGCATAATGCTCGATCACCGCAGCCACGCGCGTCTGCTGCAGCATGATCTCTGAAACCCAGATGGCGTAGGGGTCGCGCGTCCGCCGCCAGGGCAGATCGCGCGCGTTATCGTCGAACCATTCCAGCAGCAGCCGGCGAAATTCCCGCGGCTCTGGCTCCCCGCTCATGCTGAGATTGTAAGCTGCTGCCGTCTATACTGCACTCGTGAACCCTCGATGCCTCGACTAAGACCAACCACTAAAATCCCGTTGAAACTCGACACTCCCGGCTGGGGTCTCCCCGATGCAAAGCACGCCGCCGCGCAAGTCCTCGCACGGCCTGAGTTGCTCAAGCCGCTTCTGAAAGCGCTCTTGTCCAACGATTCAGCCCTGCGCCATCGTGCCTCCGACACAGCCCGCCGCATCACGGACAAACAGCCCGAGCTATTCACCCCCCACACAGAGCGCCTGCTCGGACTCTTCAGCGAAAGCGCGAATGACAATTGGAGAACGCGCGCCCACCTGGGATTGATCGTCGCGCGCATCGCCCAGTCGCGTCCCCATCGAATACGCGCCGCCGGCCTGCTTCAGCCTCTGTACTACGATCCATCCAATGTCGTCCGCTGCACCGCTGTTGAAGGCCTCGGCCTTCTCGCCCATCGCGAACCCAGCCTGAGCCCTGAGATCGAACCCCTCCTTGAACAAGCCCTGGCGACTGGCACGATTGCCATGCAATGCCGCGCCCGCCACGCGCTTGCGCTTCTCCATAAGAGTTAGCCCAGCTAGGCCGTCATCGCCCGCCGCCGGAGCGCTGGAAGCGCATTCATCACCCGCAGGGCCGTTTTTGTAAGCCCAAACGCCGGGCCTTTCTCTCCCGTCGCCTGCTCCATCGCCCGCATAGAGGAAGCCACGGCTGTGTATCCGTACTGGCGCATTGCGGTTTCATACTCTGCGATCGCCTCCAGTACCGGCTTCTCGCCTCGATCCGCCTCCCCCAGCTTCGAGCACAAGAGGGCGGCATCCTGCAGAGCGATATTTGCACCAATTCCGCGGTACGGAGTCATGCTGTGGATCGCGTCGCCCAGCAGCGTAACGCGAGTGGTCGTCCACGCCTCCACCGGCTCTGACGTCCGGATGCGCGCCAGCGCGATCTGCGTCTCGTCTATCAACTCCACGAGCTTGCGCAACGAGGGATGCCAGCGCGTTACCTTGCGCCGGACCACATCCTTCAATTCCTCACCCCGCATCGTCACTGGATCGCTGCGGAAGCCAAAGAATTCACGCTTCGCCCCAAGAGCCAGAATCACGTAATCCTCATCTTCCGGATTGCTTCCATCGAGCCCCAGCATCCGCAGGTACTCGCCTCCACCAGCCTCGCGCTTCCACACCGCCATGAACAGGCTGCACGCCTCGGGCGGCATTACAGCTATCGGTCCGTCCAGCAGCCGCGCGGGCAGAAGGGCCAATGCGCCATCGCTGAGCGGAACCTTGCCGCCGATGATCGTAATGCCCGTATCAATCGGTTCCGCATGGGGAAGATACTGCTTCCGCACCGGCGAATTCACCCCGTCGGCGCCCACCAGGACATCGCCCTCCGCAGTGCTGCCGTCTTCAAAGTGCGCAACGAGCCGTCCGCGCGCCTCTTCGTAGCGAACGAATCGCTTCTTGAAATGGACAATGCTTTCAAGGCCGCTCAGCAGAATATGGCGCAACGTGATCCTGCTCACCGAACGATGCCGCGCGATCGGCTGATCGGTCGAGCCGTCATCGTCGCTCGTGGCGTGCAACAGTTCCTTGAGCTGCTCCGTCACCATCGTGAACCCCCGCACGAATGCTCCGCCGGTACTATTGAAGATCATCCACAACTCCGGCGGCAGGCAGGCATGAAGCGCCGTGCTTCCCTCTGGGCTGATGTGCACCCGGAACCCCTGCAGCCGCGATATAGGCGTCGCGTCGCGCTCATACACCGCCACATTCACGCCAGCTTTTTTCAAGCCCTGCGCCAGGCAAAGACCGCCGATCCCGCCGCCGATCACCAATACGTCCAGTTTGCTCATCGCTCCGCTCCTCCTCTCGTTACCTTCCAGATCTCTTCCGTTAACAACCAACGCTCGATGCCCCGCTGCATCGCCTCGAACTCATTTCCCCGGCAGCTTGTCGCGCCCGAAAACATGCTTAACAGCATTCCCAACACTTCTTCCCGATCCAGATCGCCCCGGAAAGTCCCTTCCTTCATCCCGTCAACCACCATCTGCTCCAGGCCATGCCGCCAGTGGCCGTTCATCATCTCGACGATCTTCTTCACCTCTGGATCCCGCTTGCCGCGCAGGCCAAATTCCTCGAGCACCAGCAGCATTTTCTGTTCATGCTCGAAGTAATAGCGGCCGTCAGAGAATTCCTGCCGCAGCCGATCGAGCGCGGTATATCCGCTCGGCGCTGGCGCCGGGCCATGCAGAAGGACGAACTTGGCTCCTAGAAACTGGGCGACCCCCTCGACTAAGGCCTGCTTGGTCGGAAAGTAGTAGTGCAGCGTGGCGATATTCACCCCGGCGCGCTCTGCGACAGCCCGGGTGCGCAATCCCTCAAAGCCCGATTCCGCGATCACATCGAAAGTCGCCTGCATCAACGCTGTCTTGCGCTTGCCCGGCTCATCTGCTGGGTTCAGCAGGTTCGTAAAATATTGCTGGATCGAATCCGTTTGCATGTCGATTAATTTATCAACTGATTGATTGAGATGTCAATCAATCAGTTGATTTTGGTATTTCTGGTGCACCATTACTGCTGCATATTTATGCATTAAACCACGTATTTTCTTTCATATTGACAGCGCCAGCGAACCCGCTCAGACTCTGACCAGGAGAATGCGTATGGGAACCAGATATGTGACGGGCAAAACAGCCGACGCCACATTCCTGATGTGTCCGCCCAGACTCTACGACGTGAACTACGTCATCAATCCCTGGATGGAAGGCAACATCCACCGCTCTTCCCGGGAGCAGGCCGCATCGCAATGGGAGCAGCTCCACCAATCCCTCGCCGAGATAGCCAACGTGCTCCTCGTCGAGCCGCAGCCCGGCTCCCCCGACATGGTCTTCACCGCCAACGCCGGCCTCGTGTGCCACGGCATCGTTGCCCTCAGCAGTTTTCACCACGCCGAGCGGCAGGGCGAGGAGCCCCATTTCCGCAAATGGTTCAGCGACTCCGGTTTCTCCATCCGTGAGATTCCCCGCGAGACGCCCTTCGAAGGCGAGGGCGACGCGCTTTTCGAGGCCGACGGCGGCCGCCTCTGGGCCGGGCACGGTCTCCGCACACGCGCCTCCAGCCACCGCTATCTGACCGAGGCGTGGGGGGTCGAAGTTCTTTCGCTCGGCCTCATCGATCCGCGTTTCTATCACCTCGACACCTGTTTCTGCCCGCTGTCCAATGGCGACCTGATGTACTATCCTCCGGTCTTCGACGCGCCCTCGCGAGCCCTGATCAAGACGCACTATCCGAAGTCGAAGTGCATCGCTGTTGATGAAGCCGACGCGCTCCGCTTCGCCTGCAACGCCGTCAACGTAGGCCGGACGATCCTCTTGAATGAGATCAGCGCGCAGCTTTGCGCGGAGTTGGAATCACGTGGGTTCAGCGTGGTGCAGGTGAAGCTCACGGAGTTTCTAAAAGCCGGCGGAGCCGCGAAGTGCCTCGTGCTGCGGCTGAGCGAGCCGTCAGTTAACTGACGAGGAAGAGTTCGCCGCGGATCACGGCCGATCAATCGATCGCCGCACCGCATCTTATAGCAGAGTCCGTTCATGTAGTAGAGTCCGTTCATGCAAACGACCTGCATCATCGGTGGAGGCCCGGCCGGCATCATGCTCGGCCTCTTGCTGGCCCGGGCCGGACTCCCCGTCACTGTACTCGAAAAGCACAAGGACTTCTTCCGCGATTTTCGCGGCGACACCATCCATCCCTCCACGCTGGAACTGATGTACGAGCTCGGCCTGCTGGGCAAGCTCCTTGAAATTCGCCACACCCGGATCGACCGAATCGCGGCCGTTGTCGGAGGTCAGAGGTTCGAGATCGGTGACCTAACGCACCTGCCCACGCATGCCAAGTTTGTCGCGCTCATGCCGCAGTGGGACCTCCTGAACTTCCTTGCCGCGGAGGCCGCCCATTATCCGAGTTTCACGCTTCGCATGGGCTGGGAAGCCACCGGCCTCATCGAGAACGACGGAGCCGTAACCGGGGTCCGCACCAACAGCCCTGACGGCCCCGTCGAGATTCCCGCCGATCTTACCGTCGGATGCGACGGCCGCCATGCCGTCTCGCGGAAGTCCGCCCGCCTGCCGCTCGTCGAAGAGGGAGTGCCTATCGATGTCCTCTGGTTCCGCCTCTCGCGCCAGCCCACCGACCCGGAAACCGGCCTCGGCTACGTCAACTATGGTCGCCTCATGGTTCTCATTAACCGCATAGACTATTTCCAGACCGCATACATCATCGCTAAGGGAGGCTTCGACCAAATCCAGCAGGAGGGCCTCGACAAATTTCACGCCAGTCTCGAACGCGTTGTTCCCTTTCTCGCCGGCCGCACCGCTGAGATCGACTCCTGGGACAAGGTCAAGCTTTTATCCGTTCAGATCAACCACCTTGAGCGCTGGTCCCTTCCCGGCCTGCTCTGCATCGGAGACGCCGCCCACGCCATGTCCCCGGTAGGCGGCATCGGTATCAACATCGCCGTTCAGGATGCTGTCGCCGCTGCGCGCCTGCTCAGCGAACCTCTTCGCGCAGGCAACCTCACCGCCGAACACCTCCAGCAGGTCCA
>Ga0207021_1152_pt1 | contig 16279 bp, 23 predicted proteins | sample Alteio_BWMinCont_49_FD_153496 | JGI IMG/M metagenome (GOLD analysis project Ga0207021, IMG submission 153496) | Enriched cells from forest soil in Barre Woods Harvard Forest LTER site, Petersham, Massachusetts, United States -... | ecosystem: Environmental > Terrestrial > Soil > Temperate forest >... | reverse complement strand
GGGCGGTGGCGGCATGGGCGGCATGGATTTCTAAGTCCAAAAGAAGGGCCCGGCAGCGATGCCGGGCCCTTCTGTACTAGCTACACATCCATCTCGATGACGATAGCGATACAGAGCCTCGTTGAAGACACGTTTCGGGATGGCGGTTTCGATATTGCCATCGTTGCCTCCGGTCATCGTGGCGCGAGCTTGGGAGACCTATTAAAGTGAACCGCAAACCTGCCGCGCTGTGGAATCGGTGCTGCGCGACGCTAAGGAGACCGCTGCCGTCGAACATTATTGGCACGCGGCCGGACGGCCAAAGTCGTCGCTTCGGCGGGCGCGGATGCTGCCCTTTTTTGCCAAGTTGCCTCCTTGCCTGGTCGGCATCGAGGGCGTGCGGCACGTCGGATCACTGGGCGCGCGAGCTTATCTAGCTCGGTCATCGGCTGATGCCGCCTTCTTACGTAAAACGGTGTGAAGCGCGGGAAGACCGACCTGCCGATGCGGAAGCGGTTAGCGAGGCGGTAACCCGGCCGACAATGCGGTTCGTGCCGGTCAAGTCGCCGGAGCAGCAGGCGGCGCTGTCGATGCGCCGGACGCGCGATCTGCTGGTCAAGCAGCGTACGCAGTTGGTCAACATGATCCGCGGTCTACTGGCCGAATTTGGCGTCGACATCCCCAAGGGGCTGGAACGGGCGCTGTTGGTGGCGCGCCCGCAGCTGGGCGGATCACGGCCCGCATATCCGGAGTCGAGTAACGACCTGACGCCGGCTGGCGCTCGGGCAATCGGATCTTCCGGCCTTGCTCAGTCAGGTTGACTATGCTGTCCGTCCCGGAACTTGCCGCGCCAACCGAAATTACCTCTCACTTACCCGCTTAACAGGCGCAGCGACGGCGGCCGTTCTAGGGGGAAACGCGCTCCCAATCTAGAAAATCGATTTGGTCGAAGGCACGACGCGGTTCGTTGAGGAACATCACGAGCCGCAGGCCATCGGTCAAGTAGGGCTCGCCGGTGAGATTTGCTCGTGGATCGGGCATGGATGATGCGCCCACGCCACGTACAAAGCCAAAGCGTGAAACAGCCCCGGACAAGATCAAGTCCTGCATCAAATAGAAGCGGTCCTGATCCACTTCCGGGCTAATAACATGGGTCGTCAGATACCAAGATTGTGTGGTCAGCTTAATCCCGATGTCGCGACTGATTTGGCCAATCCACACCTGAAGTCCGTCAATCGTGAACGGTGCCAGCCACAGCCGTAGATGATTGCGCAGGCTGACGGTGTCGCGCGCTTTCTGCAGCGCGACGTCCTGCTGGCGCCCGAAAACATACAGCGGGCTGACCGGAGCATTGAGATATTCGTTGCCAAACAAGAAGGCCCGTATTGTCCGGTAAGTGCTGTGGAGATCGAACGGCTCGTCAAGCCTCCAGCCTCGCTCTATGAAGGCAAACAGCGCGTCAATGCCGCGCCCAACGATTACAATATTGAGCGGATCACCGTCGGTATTACCGGCCTTGTTGGCAGTGCAACAGCGCAACTGCGCCAGCTTCTCGCGTAGTGTCGGGAGATCGACGGCTTCTACTGTGCCAGGCGGATAAATGCTTCCGAAGTCGACTTTTTCGATCGCGTATGAGGAGCCGCCGACCGGCAGCACGAATCTGAACCGAAGCATCTGCCTATCGGTCTCGAACCCGACCTCAAACAGCTTCAAACCGCCTTCACGGTGCGTGAAGACGAACCCGGTAGCGGTTCGCTTTTGCGGAATCACATCTGGCATCGCGGCTTGCGCCACTACCGATGCAATCGATGCATTGGTACTGCCGCTCCACCAAACGCGAAGTAACCGTTCGACCTCTGGGGCCGAGAAATAATTCGGGTCCGTGACAATCGGCAGAAAGCGCAGCCGCAAATCGCTGGCATTGTCCACGTTAAGCCAAACGACCTGGATGCCGTGGTCAGCCAGTGACGCGCCGAAATATCGTTCACTTTCGTCGTCGGTCAGCACCGCAGCGCGAACGGTCACCGCGCCCTGCTGGCGAACCTCAGTGCGAGACATAAAGGGCTGCTCCGGGTCGGGTCCAGCGCCGCCGGATCGACTGAATGCTGCAAGCAGTGAAAACAGCACCACAATTATGAACGGCCCGCGCCATTTCTTCATGATATGCCGATCCAATGCGCCCATTTTACGCCGATAAGCTCGGAAGGCCTGACAGCTTTGAGTCTCTTAAGAATACCGCGTGTGATCCATTAATCCAGGTCAACGTGGTCGCGCTTAATGTCCTGCTTCGGGTCGTAAGCGGATTGTCGTCATCGGTAGTGCCACAACAGATAAGCCACTACTTGATGGCCTATCTCGACAACGCAAAAAACACTCCCGACGCTCTTCATTCGACAACAGACGCGCCGTAACTGATCAAGGTTCAGCGCTATTTAACGGTTGCGTTCATTGTAATTATCGACGTGCCGGAACTAGTAGGACCTGTTCCCGTCGCCTGGACGGCGAAAGTATCCGGGCCCCTGTATCCAGCCTTCGCCGTATATTCGTAGGTGGATACGTCGAGCTTTTTCAAGGTGCCGTTTGCCGGATCTCTTGCAATGCTCGAGATCTGTATTTCGCCCTGCATCCCGATGGAGAATAGGCATGTTTCTCCGGAAGCGACATTGAAAAAGCCCGTCGAGTCGGCGCCCCAACTCGACAATGTTCCTGATGTCGGGCATTCAGAAGCGGCCTGCGCTGATGGGATTGACGCCAAACTCTGAGCCGCCACCACAAGCATCAAAACGATGACTTTTGATGATCTCATGCTACCTCCCATTTCTTCAAAAACGCGCGCTTCCATGGTGGTCGCTTTGATCCGGATCAAAGCTCTACAAGGGCGCTGTTCTGGCCTTCACGCGATCGGTCGCGGTCGAGCCCAAATATTTTTTCCGCTGTTACCATTCTGTCACGGATTTTGGGCGCTAATTGTGACCTAGTATTAAGTGCCCGTCTTAATTCCTCGCGCTTCGTGGACCGCTTTTGGTAGCGGCCATCGGTTGCAAATACCGCGTAGAGGTTTGCAATGGGATCGGTCGAATCAAAAATCCGAAGAACCGGCTGTGCAGTCACGGCTGCAGCTCTCCTGCTTTGCCCTGAAGTCTCGCGTGCCGACGAGGGCGGCACTTCATTCTGGCTTCCTGGCACCTACGGCAGTCTCGTTGCCGTACCGCTGACGCCTGGCTGGTCACTCAGTGTGGTTTATTACCATTACAACGTCGCCGCGTCCGGGAAACGTTGCGGCATCGAAAGAAACGCAAGTGAGCTCGACTGCGATGCATGCCCACTCAAACTCCAGTGCTGCCCAAAGGAAGCGATCATGCAGGATCCCACGCGACATCCATGAGCACGTCCGCCTGCACTGGTGCTAAGATCGACACTGCCATGATCATTCGTGACCCTGAAAAGAACTTCGAAGTGTTGTGGAAGACCTTCCACAACAGGTATCCATTTTTCGAACTGAGGAATGTCGACTGGAAAAAACAGTTTGGGACCTACAGACCAAAAGTCACGAGGGAGACCAGTGATGATGAGCTCTTCGATATTTTCTGCCAACTGCTCGCTCCGTTGCATGACGGGCATGTCGAGTTGATAGCCAAAGCAACTGGCGGTCAGAAGAAACGATACTTCAACCCAGAGAGAAAACCCAGATTTTGGCGGGAATTCACGAGCCGAGAGATCGAGCAACTTTTCAAAACGACCAAGAAGACCCTTGTCGCCAATGGCTTCCACCGGCCCACAGAGACTCAGGCCTGGATGCTTCACTATTGCAGGTCACGGGCATTTGGTTACATCCGGATCCTCGAGCTGGAAGGTGTTAAAAAGAGGAGTTTGACTGCCGCGCTGGACAAGATTGCCGCTGACTTCAAGGACTTGGACGGCATCATCATCGACATCCGCAACAACCCCGGCGGTGACGATAGTACTGCAATCACCATCATCAATCGGTTTTGCGATCGCAGGCGAGTCGCCTTCTACCGCACCACAAAGATTGGCCCTGGCGAAGATGACTTTACAAGCCTGAAGACCTGGCACATCGAACCGAAAGGTGACACACAGTTCACCGGGCCGATTGTACTCTTGACCTGTGATTCTGTTTTCAGCGGTGGAGAGGCCTTTGCGCTGGCGATAAAGCAACTGCCGCATGTTACGATCATAGGTGATCATACTAACGGCATATTCTCCTATCAACTTAAGAAGAAACTCCCTAATGGCTGGCAATACTGTTTATCGTACCAAAAGTATTTTTCAGCTGACATGGTGTGCTACGAAGGCAAGGGTGTACCAGTCGACATCAAGCTACTCAACAAGAAGACCGATATTGAAATCGGCTTCGATCCGTTAATTAGCCGCGCATTGAAGGTGTTGAAGAAGAACGCCGAAGCGGCCAATAAGAGATGATTGGCGATCTCGAGCAGAGCATTTTTGCCAACGGCATGGGCAAGACATCATCACCGCGCTGCCTTAGTTCAAATCGCCGTTCGTGATCGCGCGCAATTCGAGCTTCACCTACTGCTGTGCAGTGCTTGGCGGATGCCTTTGGCTTGGACTTTTCGGTCGCCGCCGGACAGCGGTATGATGCGCGGAGAAACGTTGTGCATCAAAGCGCGGCAGACGATAACTCGCAACGAAGCTCGCTCCTGTGGCCCACCGGGCAGACGTTTCAAAAAGTAGAATGTCGCCTTTTGACGGATGTCGCCGGTTATAGCCGTCTCATGGGCACCGAGGAAGGCACGCTGGCCCGGCTCAAGGCGGTCAGGAAGGCCCTCGTCGATCCCACCATCGCCTCCCGTCGTGGCCGCATCGTCAAGACCACTGGCGACGGAATGAAGCCGCTGATCTTCATCGCGCTGGTCGTCATCGCGGTCGCTGATGTAGCTGGCGCGCAGGGAGGACGTTGATGCTTCTATCTCATGAGCGACCACCAGATTGCAAAACCGATGCTGGCGACGATGGCGGTGAGGACGGTTGAAATCAATAACGAGAGTGCAGCTAGCTTAATCCAGTCAGTCACTATTGGAAATTCCCGTCGGCTGCATTGCCGAGTGCCCCAGTTTTGTCGCATTTTTTTCGTGTTGCTATGGACTTTCGCGCAGAACGCTGTCGCAATTTATCATAGGAGCGTGATCGTTGAGCGGCAGTGGTGCGCTTTTTGCGCACCACGCAAGCAGCATTTGTCGACAACGCCAAACAAAATTTGTCGACAACGCCACAATCCCGCCCAGCCGTCAGGAGATCGACACCAGATCAAACAGAGAAAGGATATCGCCGATGTCGAATACTCTGACCGTCAAAACTGACGTTGGTGACGTCGAAGTTCGCGAGAGCGAACTAGCATCAATCACGATGACGCAGATCATTCGAAAAGTGACGAGCCAGTCATTCCAAAGCGGCTTATTCGGGATGGCGAAATTAAAACCAGCAGCCGTTTATTTGCTTTTGCTGGCGGTTCAGACAACAGGGGCGCTTTTCTTTATCTCAAAGGAACTACCTGATTTCAGACAATTGCTGCTGTATCCCGGTGAGCAACTGCCGTATCTGCGGGGCGACGATTTTGCTATGATGGTCGCTATCGTCGCAATGCAGGTCGCGTACTGGTATCGTCTCCAACACGTCCCAATTCCTTTTCAGGGTTCGAATACAATCTTGAGCCACTTACTTTTGTTTCTGGGGCGCCTTAGTTTCGTCTTCGGCGGCTCACTTTTCGCCGTCGTTTTCTTCAGACATATTCCAGGGCTTGATCAAAGCACCGATACTTGGCTGATGGCAAGACGCGGGCTGCTCCTAGCTGGATCACTATTCGCATTGTTCTGCTTTGCGCTTGAACTGGAACGATTTGGGGCTGCGCTGGGGAGCAGCCAAAAGCGATTGAGCGATGGACGTTCGCATCATGGACGCTGTTAGTACTAAGGACATGTACCCATAAAGCCAATTCCGTGAGCGCGGCTCAATGTCTACTTCGGTCCGAAACCCACTGAACGGCTGCATTGCCGCAAGATGACGCGAAGGGCCAGCAAGCGACACCAATCCCCTCGTCCGCACGCGACAGCAATGTCGCTGGAACCATGAGCCCTAGCGCTCTGGCAGATTTTTAGCTGACCCTGCTGGCCGATAGATCAGCAGGATTTTCGTGGAAATCCGTCCGAGATAAAGCCGCTTTGCGATAAGCGTCCGGCAGACTGGGTGGGGTACCCCAACGAACGCTGTATTCAGATCAACCTTTGGTCACTACCGGGGCCGGGGCCGCAACAGGGTATTTGCCCACTGGGCTCTTGCCGACGGGATATTTGCCGACGGGATATTTGCCAACCGGCGCCGGCGCGGCGGCGACCGGCTGAGGCCGTGGGAGGTCGGCAGCAACTGCGGTTCCCACGAAGGCCAGAGAAGCGACACCGAGGATAACGAATTTCAACATCGAAAGCTCCAATGTAAATAATCGAGGTAGGTTGCATTTCACCCGACACGGATAGCAATAACCTCACTCGCCAACACGGATATGGCTGGACTAGGGAGTTGACAGTCCCGACAGCCATTTTTTGTCAGATGTTGCGAAAATGGCACGAATTTGAGGCATTTGGTTCCCGGTCGCTTTCGTGGTCCACAGGCCCAGGATCGACCTGTCGGGATCTACTTCAGGAAAATCGGCGGGAAGATCCGACCCGTCCGCCCATATACGCGATCCGGTTCACTCCAAAAGCGGACATCGAGCATTTTACGAGTAGCGCCCTAATTCGCCGTAGCTTAACGCGTTTCCCATCCGACGTCTGGGTTTGGCACATAGCGTCCATATTGGCATGTCTGCTTTTGCGCCGCCCTCGGGGGCAAAGCGGACATGGGCATTTAATGAGTACACGCCCTTAGCCGCGCGATTGATCTGGATCAATGCGACCGGATCGCGATCGGCTTTGCGTACAAAGCAAAGAAGCCTACTCGCAAAGACCGAGGAGTGTCATCCTAAGCGAAGAAACGCAAGCGGAGAGCCCCTTTCAGAGTGTCATTTGATCGGTTACGGTCAAAAGCGTGAGGAACATCATGTCCACAGCAATAGCTGCTCGTACGTTCATCTCATTGCCGAAAGCGAAGCTCGCCCAAGAGACACAACGAAAATCTGAGATCAAGACATCCTGGGCAGGTCGGGTTCCGTACCCGAATCCAGGCAGATATGCCGACGGCATGCCCCTTCACGAGGTCGACTACTTGGCATGCAAGCTTATTCTTAAACCCAACAGGTTCAGGTCGCGCAAGAACCTGTTCGATTTCGCGAAGGTGCTCCGGGCGCCTGCCGATAGTTGCGGAGTGGGATTCTCCACGGAGAATTTCAAAGACGCACCGCTCAAGATCCGGGAAGTCCTGTTTGTGGATACCAAGGACTTCCGGCTGTATAACAACGCGTTCATTCTGCGCCGGCGCATCCCCTATATAGACGGCTTTCCTTCGGGTGAACCCGAAATAGTGTTCAAGTTCAGACATCCGGACATACAGAAAGCCGCCGAAACCGATGTGCGCCCCGAGATCGCTGGCGATTTTCGGGTAAAGTTCAAGTGCCAGGCGTTGCCTCTCAAAGACCAGCTTGGCGGGATGCGCCTGCTCTTTTCGCACAACGTGCAGTTCCCACGCTCACATGTTGGCACTAACGACGTATTCCGATTCAAGGCGCTCACAAACATTTTCCCGGCGCTGGCTGTCGTGCAGCATTCGCAGCAGGAAGAGATCACGATGGTCAACAATACCATTATCGAGGAAGTGCTTCAGGATATCGGGTCGCTCGATTTCGGTTCAGGGCTCAAAGCGAAGACGAACGTAGCGATCTGGCGTACTCGGGGAGAACACAGGCCACTGATCGGGGAGTTCGCCTACCAAATCCGATTCCGCGACAGGAAACTATTGACCCCAGACGCGATGCAAAGGGCCGAGCGCTTCTTCCTAGCGCTCCAGTATGCCGCCAAGGATTGGATTGCGCTGAATGCCACGAAGACCGGTGTCGTGTACCGTCTCCTCGGCAATGCCCCGACGGCTCATGAGTAACCGCGTGGGGAGTGATTGACCATGGCCAAGGAAATTGAACGCAAGTTTCTGGTGAGAGGTGATGCGTGGCGATCGTCTGCCAAGGGCACCACTTACCGGCAAGGTTACCTTAACAGCGCCAAGGAGCGCACCGTCCGGGTTCGGGTCACCGATGCAAAGGCGTTTCTCACCATCAAAGGCGTCACGGTTGGAGCGACCCGGTCTGAATACGAGTATGAGATTCCCTTCGACGAAGGCAAAGCAATGCTGGACGCACTTGCCGAGAAACCGCTGATCGAGAAGAAGCGTTACAAGATTCCGGTCGGCGGCCTCACGTGGGAGATCGACGAGTTTCTCGGTGACAACGCGGGATTGATCGTCGCGGAAGTAGAGCTTACAAGCGAGCAGCAGGCGTTCGATATGCCCGCCTGGATTGGTGAAGAAGTCACTGGTGACCCTCGCTACTACAACGCGAATCTCATCAAGAATCCGTTTACACGCTGGTCATAATTCACCGCGCTGCAGTTCAAGACTTGTAACGAGCGCCGACCGCGGCACAGGGAGGATCTACTGTGACCGACGTTTTTGCGAAGAACACGGTGCTTTCCGCCGAAGCAGCCGCGAAAATCGCCCCGCGAGCCGAGTTCCGCGTGTTCGGGCACGGGATCATCGAGACTGTTCAAAGGAGAATGTGGGACGCCGGGGCAATACTGTGGAGGGCCCGGAAGATGCCGGCGGAGACGTATTTCCTTTCCGTGCACACCGACGAAGCCAACGTGAAGGTGCGCGACGGCCTGCTCGACATCAAGACCAAGGTCGGCGAGACCCCAGAGGGATATGAGATTTTCCAACCTCGCGGCAAGTTCCAGTTTCCAGTGAAGAAGCCAGACCTCACGACCATTCTGTCGCACCTCGGCGTGAAGATGGATCTCGGTCGGGAAACCTGCGCGCTTGAGGAATTCACCGAAATAGCACGGTGTCATCCCGACCTCGTGCCGGTAACGGTCGAGAAGATGCGCTACGGTTTCACGGTCGACGGGATCATCTGTGAGTATGCGCAGGTATGGTTCAATGGCGCGCTCCTTGAGTCTGCGTGCAGCGAGAGTGAGAACTACCTAGGCATGCGCAAAGCGATCGTGGCCTTGGGCATCGATTCGATGCCGAACATCAACTACCTGAAAGCGGCCAAGCGCGTGGTTGGCATGGTATGAGCCGATCTTGCGCCATCGCTGAACTTTACGTATCGCCGACTTGACTGTGACCGCTCTTGATCGAGGCAAAAACGAACTGGTTTGGGCAACGATCGGAGCTACACCATGAAGAGAGCACTCACGACATGGCTCATCTCGCTCCAACGAGACATCGTTGGGGTGAGGTTCGCCGTCAATGTTTTTATCGGAACGACCGTTACTTGGTACGTACTCACGCACATTGCCGACGACGAAAATCCAATCTGGGCTATAGCTTCAATGGTCGCGGCCTCTGATCCCCAGGTGAAAGAAGCGGTTCGGATTTTCAAGAGTCGCCTCATAAACGTGTTGCTTGGTTGTGCGGTCGGGTTGATCTTTGTGGTCGTCGGTGGAACGAGCGAGTGGAAGCTACCGATTGCATTGGCCGTGACTGTCCTTTTGTCGTCTTATTGGGTTCAAATCCCGACGATGTGGCGTCAGGCGCCGATTACGGCAGCGATTGTTATCGCGGCAGGACTGACAGACCATTCCAAGCTGAGCGGTATCGTACATGGCATGCACAAGGTCGTAGAGGTCATCTTTGGTTGTCTTGTGGGCCTGTTAGTGAGTATGTTGATGTCAAAGGTCTGGCCGGTGGTCGAGCCTGAAAATTGACCATGATCGAAACCACGCTGCTTGGACAAACAACGGGCCGGCTAGAACTCATAAAAGCCCTGCAATCGAGACCAGCCGAGTTGTGCAACACAATCGAAAGTAGAGTCGACTCAGGATAGGCAGTGCTGACGTTGAGGATTCGGATCACGCCGCTGCAATCGTGGTCTCGATCAGCTCGTCCGACCGACCCGCCAAGGCTTTCCAGTAGAAATTGTCGATCGGCGTCCAAAACTGACCCCTGCTCGGCGTCCAATCTTGGCCCCTTTGAGCGGCGGGTCTTGACGGTAGCGCTCGCGCCGTTGGAGCTGGTCGGGGTTGCGGAGACGGGGCGAGCGCGCGTTGTTTGATCATCGTCGCGGTTCCCTTGTCGCTCTGCCGCATCATCGATGCGGCATTTTTCTGAGGCATCGCCCAACGGGTCGGGCGACGATCGCCGCTCCGCCGGCGCCAACGCACGCCACGATCGCAGACGATGGCGCTCGCTTCCATGGTGCTCAAGACGATAAAGCTCGCAGCAATAGAGGGATGATCAGATGTTTCATGACGATCTCCTTGGGTTGTAGGCCGCGGCGGCGACTACCGGTCTCTTCGCGAGCAATTCTCGTCGGTCGTGGATCAAGCTCCCTAGCCGATGGGCTGCCACGTTCAACGTGGCATCATCCACCGCGCTCTCGTCTCCGGCAGCGGATTTGTCCAGCTCCACTTTTAGAATGTTGTCGATTTCTTCTTCGATATCCGACAGCTCAGCCTCTGAATCGACGCGCCGAATCCGCCGCGCCAGGGCATAGAGAGAATCCAGCGGCCCTTCTGTTGCGCGGCTGCCGATGCCCAGGAATTTCCACGCTGCGGCAAGGATGGTGGCGGCGCCGCCCAGCACCATTGGCGTCAAATAGATCCAGTTGCCGTATTCATCCATGAAGCTCTGCGTGGTGCTGTTGTAGACGGCTGCCGCTCCCGGGTGCAGTGGAAGGTAGGCATCCTGGTCGGTGCTGGGCGCGGTGATCTGTGCGAAAATCGGCTGCTCGCGCAGAAGATTCCTGCGCACGCTCATGATCGCCTGCGTGAGGCTGGTTACCAGATCCTTGCCGAGCTTCTTGTGCGCAACGAGGTATAGGGAGGTCCTCAAGGTCGTCAGGTCATCTTCCGGGACTGGCGGCGATCCCCGCAATGTGCCCTTCGGAACTTCGAAACTTTCAAAGGCACGTTCGGCTTCGGCGATTGCCGCCGCGGACTCGATTGGGATTAGCACCGGTGCCTTTTTGTGCTCCATCTGAAAAAATCCACGCACGAGCGAGAGATATTTTTCGACGAGCGGGATCGCGACGAGCAGCGCACTGACCTGTTTTGACTGAATGGCTTGTCGGACATCCGTCAAAGCAAGGTTCTTGAACACGACTTTTGCGTTCGCCAGGTCATATTCCCTGGTCAGCACATCGACAATTTTGGCGTTCGCTACGCCGCCGACCACGCCGACCGTGCGTCCCTTTAGGCCATCTATGCTGTCGATGGACGACCCCGGCGGCGCGATGATCAGTACGACTACATGGCTGACGACGACGACAGCTTGCGCTTGTGACAAGTCGCCGACGCCGCCGCGAACTACAGCGAGATCGACTTTACCCGCGGAGAAAGCGTTAGCGGCCTCAAGCGCGGTGCCGCTGTCGATAATCTTAAGCCGCACCGGAGCGTTCGTCGAAACGAGCTCGCTTGCTATCGCTGACATTGCCTTGGCAGCCTCGCCGTCGATCGAGCCGGCCGCCAGGGTCAGCGTTGTCGGGCGAGTGTGGTACCTATAGGCAAGGAGACCCGCGCCTGCGGCAAAAACGACGACACCGAGAAGCAGGAAAAAACGAAGCCAAAGCGGCAATCTTGTCGACATCATGTCGTCACTCCAATCGCTCCGATGACCACTGCTGCAAGCGTTGGCTGCAGCGCACGCAACAGTAAAATACCAAGAGCCGAGGTCCACTATGCGAAAATCGGTAGGCGCCGTGAACAAAGCGAATTGAGAACGACGTGGCGAGCCCGTCTCGCGGTGAAGATCAGGATTGCGGCGGCATATATCCGCCTCTTCGCACGAAAAATAGATCATACGAATTATCGTTGCCAATGACGAACTGCTCAACGAGACCCTGTTTACTTCGCTCGCCCAGGTTCGTGCCGTCCTGGCCAAGTGGAAGCACGACTACAACACTGTCCGACCGCACAGTGCGCTCGGCAATCTATCGCCTGCCGAATACGCCCATCGCAGCGTTCCTGGAAAGCAACGGGACGGGGCGCTGCGCTACACCGAGGGCTCCGCGCCCGATCCCGTTGCATCACCGGGCCTAACAGGCTCAAATGACCTCAGGACTTTCCCCTATCGCTGGATGAGCCGAGGGGCTCAGGTCAACGACGCGCCGAGAACGATGGCCAAATCTGGCATTGCCTATCTCACAAGCACTATGCATGATGGTTGAGGCATCCGCTAAAATGAATAGGCGAATCTGTAGATGCTAAAAAGAGCCGGATTCACCGTTCCGCAACATGACGGCGGTGATGAGCCGCTGCGCTGCGATATACGAGGTCTTCGCGTTTCATTATGGTGGCGGTCCGAAGAAACAAGGCAGGGGCTTCTGCTTAGGGGATGTTAAACAGTGATCATCGAGTCACCCTTACAGTTGATTTTTCGTGATTTGTTTTATCGTCTTCCGGCTTTTGCCGGAAGACACGACGTGTTTCTAAAGTTGGAAGGGTTCAATATAACGGGCTCGATTAAGATCAAGACTGCATTAGGGCTCGTAGAGGACTTAGAACAGCGAGGTATCGCTAGGCCAAACGAAACCGTATTGGTCGAATCGTCATCAGGAAATCTCGGGCTAGCGCTTAGTTTGATATGTGCCATCAAAGGCTACAAATTTATTTGCGTAACCGATCCAAACGCTAATCGCGCGACGATAAGGGGCATAGAACTCTATGGGGCAAAGGTTATAGTCGTTGAAGATCGCGACACCGCCGGGGGATATTTGGGAAGTAGGTTCAAGAAAATCGATCAAATACTGCAATCGGACCCGAACGCAGTCTGGCTCAATCAATATGCCAATATAGCCAACAAGAATGTTCATGCCGAGCAAACGGCAAATGAGATTGCGCGTGAATTTGACAAAGTGGATTGGGTTTTTGTCGGGACCGGCACTACTGGTACCCTGGCTGGGATCTCAGAACGCCTTCGTGCAGAATTCCCAGGAATAAAGGTTGTGGCCGTCGAGCCTGTAGGCTCTATCACGTTCGGAGGCGCGCCCGACAAACGGAACATCCCAGGCATTGGCGCCAGCGTGAGACCAAAGCTTGCGGACCTCGCCAAGCCGGATAGAATCGTCGCAGTGAATGAAGAAAAAACGGTTGAAACGTGTCTTTCATTCGTTCGAGATTATCACTTACTTGTTGGCGGAAGCACAGGAACAGTCCTGGCCGCTATACAGCAGCTAATCCCAGAGTTTAGTCGCGGCGACACCATAGTCGCCATATCCGCGGATCTCGGCGAAAAGTACTTAGACACTATTTATGATCCCGCTTGGGTAGAGAAGGCCATTGTCCCTGGAGATGGCAGGCCAGTGCGAACTTATGGGTTCGTAGCGTCTGAGTGAGGCACAAAAGAAGCGTGTCGTCGCGCTCACAGTGGCGACCTAGCGCAACGATATGCTAACCGACCCGCCGTCGGCGCGCGTCAGCGAGTTGATTGCCACGATCGCAAAAACAGTCCGGCGTAAACGGAAGAATAAAGCATGCCATCCGCTCCCACTTTCTACGTTGTTCCCGGCTCAACGGTTAAGCGTGTAATTGACAACAACAAGAAACAGGTTTTCGACGTTGTTGAGGCAGCATACCGTCTTCACGGCTCCGGAAATACTCTAAATCCGGACAGCTACTTCCTCCGATATCCGGATAGACCCAGCGCCCGCATCATCGCGTTGCCAGCCCATCTCGGCGGTGCGGTGCAAAAAAGCGGCATCAAATGGATATCGAGTTTCCCTGAAAACAGGTCCAGTAACCTAGCCCGAGCGTCGGCGGTCCTGATTATAAACGATGCCACGACGGGTTATCCGCTGGCCTGTATCGAGGCATCGCTGATCAGTGCTACGCGCACAGCCGCCTCTGCCGGGTTGGCAGCAGAACAGATTTCCCCGAATCCCTTTGCGGGAACCCTCGGCGTAATCGGAACCGGGGTAATCGCCCGTACCACCGTCGAGTGGCTTTTATTTCGAAATTGGAAGTTTCGCAAAATCAGCTTGTACGATGTGGATCGCAAGGAGGCGGAGCACTTCAGTAAGTGGCTTCGTGATCAGCACAACCTGCAGGCCGATATTCAAGATCGTCTGGAGGGCGCTATATCCGGCTCTTCCCTGATACTCTTCGCCACGACTACGCTGGACCCCTATCTTGCCGATCAAACCCTGTTTGAGCACTGCCCCAGTGTCCTACATTTGTCCCTGCGCGATATTTGCGTGAATGTGATTCTTGCATCGCAAAACATTGTCGATGATGTGGATCATTGCCTGAAGGCAAGAACCTCGCTTCATCTAACAGAAATGGCGGTGGGAAACAGGGATTTTGTCTCGGGGAGCTTGGTGGATGTTCTAGAGAAGAAGTTCAAACTAGATCATGGCAGGCCTCGGATATTTTCGCCATTTGGGCTTGGCGTTCTTGATCTTGCAGTCGGCAATTTTGTATTCGAGGCAGCAAAATCGTCCGGCGCAGCAATTGCGCTACCTGACTTCTTCAGCAATTCTGCCCGATGGTGAAGAAGATGCCAGGCTTTTCGAAATTCTGGATACGTCAACTTCAAGCGCGGATCACTCGCGCTATTCTGTAGGATACAGGGCAGGTTCATTCCCAATCAGAACAAGCGAGCGGGCAGATTAACATGTCAGGTGTATGGAGCTGCAATGAGTGGGATCAACTGGAAGAAGTTATTGTGGGTAATCCGCTGAATGCGCGATATCCTACGCCGGACCTAAGCACCCAGCTCGCAGAATTTTCCGACCGTGCGTTGGCCGAAATTCCCCGCGGCCCTTTTCCTCAACAGATTATTGAAGAGACGGAAGAGGATTTGAATGGATTTGCCAAAATCCTGGAAGGCTTGGGCATCACCGTCAAACGTCCGGACACCTGGCCACACGAGAGCAAATTTTCCACGATCCATTGGGAAGCTCAGGGGTACTACAACTATTGTCCTCGCGATGTTTTGTTGGTCATCGGCGACCACATAATCGAAACGCCCAATGTCATCCGCAGCCGCTCCCAGGAAACGTTCGGCTATCGCACGTTGCTGATGGAGTATATGAAGTCAGGCGCGAAGTGGTACAGCGCTCCCAAACCCATGCTCTTGGACTCACTCTTCGAGGGGGTTGATCTAAACAAGCCCACGCCACGCAACGATGAGCCGGCCTTTGATGCAGCTAACGTCTTGCGCTTTGGCAAGGATTTAATCTATCTGGTCAGCGCCACGGGCAATGAGTTGGGAGGACATTGGCTACAGTCCATTCTAGGTGACAAATATCGGGTCCATTTTCTCAAAGATGTCTACTTTGGCAGTCATATCGACTCGACCCTTGTGGCCTTACGCCCCGGCTTGGTCCTCGCCAATCCTGCTCGTGTCAATGACGACGCACTGCCCAAAATCTTGAAGCAGTGGAAAGTCATCTACAGTTCTCCGATGGAGAACACAGACAGATATGATGCCGACTATCTGTTCAGATGCATTGGCAGTGACTGGATTGACATGAATGCATTCAGCATCAATCCCAATTTGGTCGTGGTCGATCGAAATCAGCCGTCTCTGATAAAACTCTTGGAGAAGGAGGGTCTTGACGTAATCCCCCTAAAATTGCGGCATTCCAAACTGTTGGGCGGTGGACCCCATTGCGTTACCTTGGACGTCCGCCGAACTGGAACGCTACAGCGATACTTCGATTGAACTTAGTCCATTCGTCACGCTCAACCAGCGGACAACTTTGACGTTTGAAGTCAAGACCCAAGTGTCTCCGAGAACTTGGGAGTCTCTGGGGGTCTTGACTTGAGCATATGAGGAAGAGCTTTGGCAGCAATTTTTGTAACAATTGCCGTCGCGGTTTTTTTAGCGCTAACGTTTGCGGCCTGGAGGCGGTACCTTTGGGCGGCGGAGAAGGTGCCGCGTGGACGGGTGGATACCTGCCAATACACCTTGACGGATGTCTTCGGCGACCGCCCCCTCGTGAACGTACCGCATCAAAAAGGAATCCGGTGGCTCACAGAAGTCTTCAGCCGCACCGCCGAAAAGTTTCCGCATCTCACGGCCTTGCAGATTCCCCACACCGGAGAATCCCTAAGCTTCGCTGAGCTCGACGCGCGAGCAGAGAGCGTGGCCGCGGCCCTTTCTCCCTTCCTCACAGGAC
>Ga0207021_1149_pt1 | contig 16455 bp, 12 predicted proteins | sample Alteio_BWMinCont_49_FD_153496 | JGI IMG/M metagenome (GOLD analysis project Ga0207021, IMG submission 153496) | Enriched cells from forest soil in Barre Woods Harvard Forest LTER site, Petersham, Massachusetts, United States -... | ecosystem: Environmental > Terrestrial > Soil > Temperate forest >... | reverse complement strand
TGTAAGGAATGTTTTCCGGCGACACCATGCTCGGATGCTGATGCCGGAAATCCTCGTCAACGATTTGGGGATCGACGGCCATGCTGTACGACCAATCCAGCGGTTTCGAGAGTGCCGCAAGCGGCGACTCATCAACGCCTGCCGAAACGGCATCGGCGTTACGTGCCGTGGAATACGTTCGGATGTCGACCGAACACCAGCAATACTCCACGGAAAACCAATCGGCCAAGATCCGGGAATACGCCAGCCGACGACAGATCAACATCATCCGCACCTACGCCGACGCCGGGAAGAGTGGGTTGCGCATCGATGGACGTGAGGCGCTGCAGCGGCTGCTCCGGGACGTGGAAAACGGCGATCCCGGCTTCCAGATGATCCTGGTATACGACGTCAGCCGTTGGGGACGCTTCCAAGATGCCGACGAAAGCGCGTATTACGAGTACCGCTGCCGGCGCGCCGGCATCCAGGTCGTGTATTGCGCCGAGCAATTCGAAAACGACGGCTCGCCGGTCTCGACCATCGTCAAGGGTGTAAAGCGGGCTATGGCCGGGGAATACAGCCGTGAATTGTCAGCCAAGGTCTTCGCCGGTCAGTGCCGGTTGATCGAACTGGGCTTTCGCCAGGGCGGTCCGGCGGGTTATGGCCTGCGGCGGATTCTGGTGGATCAGCACGGCAATCCCAAGGCCGAACTCACCCGCGGCGAACACAAGAGCCTGCAGACCGACCGCGTGATTTTGATCCCGGGGCCCGACGAGGAAATCCGCACGGTGAACGAGGTCTACCGCTGGTTCGTCGACGACGGCTTGGTCGAGTCCGAGATCGCCGGCCGCCTGAACGGCATGGATATCAAAACTGATCTAGGGCGCGCTTGGACCCGCGCCACCATCCACGAGGTGCTCACCAATGAAAAATACATCGGTAACAATCTATACAACCGGACCTCCTTCAAGCTGAAGAAACTGCGCGTGGTCAACACCCCGGAAATGTGGATCAGGAAAGACGGCGCCTTCGAGCCGATTGTTCCGGCCGAGCTGTTCTACACCGTGCGCGGCATCATGCGGGCCCGCGCGCGGCGCTACACCGACGCCGAGCTGGTCGAGCGCCTGCGCAGGCTGTACGAGCAGCGCGGCTTCCTGTCCGGACTGGTCATCAACGAGACCGAGGGCATGCCGTCGACGGCGGTCTACTCGCACCGCTTCGGCAGCCTGCTGCGTGCGTACCAGACGGTCGGGTTCGCCCCGGACCGCGATTACCGCTACCTCGAGGCGAATCGCTTCCTGCGCCGCTTTCATCCCGAGGTCGTGGCACAGACCGAGTCCGAGATCGCCGCCCTGGGTGGCTCCGTGCGACGCGACCCGGCTACCGACCTGCTGCGGCTAAACAATGAGTTCGACGTGTCGCTGGTATTGTCGCGCTGCCAGGAGCACGGGGTAGGGAGGTTTTCTTGGAAAGTGAGGTTCGATACCAGCCTGGCGCCGGACATCACGGTGGCGGTGAGGCTCGACCATTCCAATCAAAAGCCGCTCGACTACTACCTGCTGCCGCACCTAGATTTCGACTTGGCCAGGGTCAACCTCAAGGAGCGTAATCCCATCGAGTTCGAGACTTATCGCTTCGATACGCTCGATTACCTGTACCGCATGGCCGAGCGCGCCAGGGTGAGGAAGGCGGCTTGATCATGCAACAGCGGCCAAGCGAAATGCGGATGGTGCCGATTGAGCAGATCGAAACGCTCAACCCGCGCGAGCGCAACAACCGCGTATTCGAGGAAATCGTTGCCAACATCAAAGCCATCGGCTTAAAAAAGCCGATCACCGTCACATCGCGACCAAGGCCGGATGGGACCGAGCATTTTTTACTGGTTTGCGGGGAGGGACGGGTAAAAGCATTCAAGGCATTGGGAGAAGCAAGCATTCCCGCGCTGGTCGTGACAGTCAGTGATGAAGACGCGCTCATCATGAACCTCACGGAGAACATTGCCCGCCGCCAGCATCGACCACTCGAGCTGCTGCAGGCGATCGAACGCCTGCGCAAGCAAGGTTACGACAGGAGGAAAATCGCAACCAAGACCGGGCTCACCCCGGAATACGTTGGTGCGATCCTGACTCTGCTGAAAAGCGGGGAAGAACGCTTGCTGGTGGCGGTCGCCAGGGGACGCATCCCGATCACGGCGGCAATCATGATTGCCGAGGCGGGTGACGACAACAAGGAAGTCCAGGTCGCGTTGCAGGATGCCTACGAATCGGGTGCATTACGGGGTCAGCAGCTATTGCAGGCGCGACGCGTAATCGAGAAGCGACAGTCGATGGGACGTTCAATATCGGTTGGTACCAAGCGCAAGCGCGTTGACGTCACGCCGTCAAGCTTGATCAGAACCTATCAAAAGGAGGTGGCACGGCAAAAATTGATGGTCAAGAAGGCGGCATTCGCACAACAACGCCTGTTATTCGTCACTGGCGCGCTGCGTCAGTTGCTGGAGGATGAGAATTTCACAACCCTGTTGCGTGCCGAAGGGCTCGACACCTTGCCTAAGTATCTCGCCGAGCGGGTCTGGCCGATGGGACATGCGGCATGAGCAAGGTGGCGTTGGGCTTCATCCCGGAACCTCTGAATTTGGCGATCGACCGGATACTGCTGTCGCGCAAGATGCCGCCCGAAACGGTCGCCCAGCGCAAGTTCATCCAGATCCGTGCCTCAATCGAGGAAATCGGGTTGATCGAACCGCTGTCGGTGGTACCGGCGGAAAAGGACTCCGACCTGTATATCCTGCTCGACGGGCATGTGCGTCTTCTTGCCTTGCAGCAGTTGAACTGCACCGAGGTGTGCTGCCTGGTCGCAACCGACGATGAAGCCTATACCTATAACAGTCGCATTAACCGCTTGTCGACGATACAAGAACACTTCATGCTGCGCCGGGCGATCGAGCGCGGCGTCGCGCCGCAACGGTTGGCCAAGGCGCTCAGCGTCGACATTAGCCAGATCGAGAAAAAACTGACGCTGTTGAATGGCATCTGCCCGGAAGCAGCCGAGCTGCTGGCGGATCGACAGTTTTCGACGGAGATTCCCCGGGTTCTGCGCAAGATGAAACCGACGCGCCAGGTCGAGTGCGTCGAGCTGATGGTGTCGGCGAACAACGTCAGTGTTGCCTATGCGGAAGCGATGTTGGTTGCTACGCCGGCGACCATGCTGGTGGATGAGAAGAAGCCACAACGCTTGTCCGGTGTGTCGCAGGAACAGATTGCGAAGATGGAACGTGAGATGGGCAATCTGCAGGTGCAGTACAGGAACGTCGAGCAGACTTACGGTCAAGACGTGCTGCATCTGGTGCTGGCCAAGGGGTACTTGGCGAAGCTACTGGAGAACAAGGCGGTGTCGCGTTATCTCCAGCAAAGACAGCCGGAGGTGTTTGCGGAATTCGAGATTATCGTGCAGACAGTTTCGATTGATCAGTGAGCTCAAGCACCGAGGATTCGGCGATCATACATCGCATGTCAAACCCCACCTCGTCGTACGCTTAGCTTAATCTCGCCCTTTTTGCATTCGGCGTTCAATTGTCCAATTTCACTAACGGCCTTCCTTAGTAGGTATTTATGAAACAATTCTTTCTCATATAAGAAGGCATAGATCCCTCCGCGCATGTAGCTCCAACCTTTCAGCAGCGCTTGATCATCATCGAATTCTACACAGCACAAAATCAAATCTTTCGAATCGAATGGCAGAAAGTATCGTGGGTCGTTATTTTTGAAATGCAAACCTGATCCATTAAAGTCATACAAAGTATCAGGGACATCGCATTTGTAGGCATCATGTGGCAGCGGATCCGATACCTGGCCGATCCAACAACAAACTAATATAGCGCCGCGGCCCTTAGGGTGAGTGTTTTCCGTTTCACCTAGTACGCCGATAAAATTTGCGCCACCATCATAACTGCCGCGATTATTTTGACTGTAAAATGTTTTACGCTTAGCAATGCGGAGTGCGGCAAGTGGATACGTGATATGACGAATATTTCCTACGTTCTTTAATTGAGATGGATGTGTCATGGAACCAAATGAATTTATAATTGCTACCTTCGGTGCTGCGAAGACTCCCTGTGTGACTTTCCTTCCGATGCGGCGAGTTTCTTTTCCCAGTGTCTTTCGATTTTTCTCAAGAGTGAATTCGCTACCGATCTGTCGGGCACGCCTGCAGATACTGGCATGCTTGTTTAGCCAATTCAACCTGTCAAACATTACAGGCTGTTTGTTAGCTGCAATTGGATGCCTCGCGACAACGCAGCTGCACGGAAGCGTCCTGTTCGGTGGTGGCTAACGACGAGAACTAAAAAAGCTTCTGCTGCCTCGTGATCAATGAGTTGAAGTCGCCGGACAGTAAAGGAAGAATGGCATCCGCTATTGGCTGCAACTGACTGGTGAGGTAATGATCATAGTCGATTGCCGATTGTAGCGTTTCCAGTGGCTCCGGCCCGGCGCTGGTCATCACGTAATTAATCCAGCCGCCTTTCTGGTATTGCAAGGGTCGCCCTTGTTGTCGATTGAACTCGTCAGCCACGCGCGCGGCGCGAACTTGCGGAGGTACGTTACGCTGGTAATCACCAAGCTGGCGACGCAACCGTTTCCGGTACACCAGCAACTCGTCGAATTCACCGCTCAAGGTGCGGCTGACGAAATCGCGGATGTAATCCTCGTATGGTAATTCTTTGAAGATACGCAGATATAGCTCTCGCTGAAATCGCTGGGCCAGCGGCGTCCAGTCCGTGCGCACCGTTTCCAACCCTTTATAGATGACCTCGTCGCTGCCGTCTGGCATCACACTCAGTCCGGCGTAGCGCTTCTTGCTGCCTTCCTCGGTACCGCGAATGGTGGGCATGAAAAATCGGTGGTAATGCCTTTCGAATTGCAATTCGAGTGCGCTTTCGAGATCGAAGCGTTCACGCAAGTGTTGGCGCCACCACTGCGTAATATGCGCGACCAGATACCGACCAATGTGAGCAGCCTGTTCTTCCGTGTGTGCATGTTTCAACCAGACGAATGTTGAATCCGTGTCGCCGTAAATGACGTCGTAGCCCTCTGCTTCAATGAGCCTGCGCGTAGCGTGCATGATTTCGTGACCGCGCATGGTGATCGAAGATGCAAGCCGCGGGTCGAAGAAGCAACATCCGGTGGACCCGAGCACACCGTAGAAGGCATTCATGATGATTTTCAACGCCTGCGACAGTGGTTGGTTCTGCTCGCGCTTGGCAACTTCGCGTCCCGCCCAAACCTGGCTGACGATGGCCGGCAGACAATGCCTTGTACGGGAAAAACGTGCGCCAAGGAAGCCCGGCACCGAATCGTCGTCGCCCGGATTGCGCATGCCGTCGACCAGCCCAACAGGGTCGATAAGAAATGTGCGGATAATTGACGGATAGAGACTTTTGTAGTCCAGGACGAGCACGGAGTCGTATAGGCCGGGGCGCGAATCCATGACAAAGCCGCCCGGGCTGGCTTCTCCGGCTATCTCGCCAAGATTGGGAGCGACGTAACCCTGTCGATGCATGTGCGGCAGGTAGAGGTGCGTGAAAGCGGCCACTGATCCGCCGCTGCGATCGGCGGCAAGGCCTGTGACCGTTGCGCGTTCCAGCAAGAACGTCAACAGCTCCGTTTTGGCGAAGATGCGCGTAACCAGTTCGCAGTCCTTCAGGTTGTAGCGCGCAAGGGCAGGTTTGTCTTCGTCGAAACGACGCTGGATTTCTTCCATCCGTTGGTACGGATTGTTGATTGCCTTGCCTTCGCCCAATACGCTCTGCGCGACGTATTCGAGACTGAAGGAGGGAAAGGTCCAGGTGGCGGATTTGAGCGCCTCGATGCCGTCAATGATCAAACGACCGGCAGCGGCCGCGAAAAAATGGCTTTGATTTTGGCTGTGCTCGCGCCATTCCATCGCACTACCATCCCGGCCAAGGCGCAGCGGAACACGATATCGTTTGGCGTGCTCCTGCAAAACACGCAAGTCAAATTGCACAAGGTTCCATCCGATAATCGCATCCGGATCGTGCGTTGCCAACCATTGGTTCAGCCTTTCCAGCAATAGTGGCCGTGTCTCGCAATATTCAAACTGGAAATCGACCAGGTTATCATCTCCATTCGCCGGGCCCAGCATATATACCTGGCGTTGGCCACAACCCTCCAGCGCGATGGAGTACAGCTCGCCATGCGCACTGGTTTCAATGTCGAGCGACACCAACTTCAACTGCGGGCGATAACCCGAAGCAGGTTTCATCTCGGCATTCAGCAGAAGGCCATTTTCGTTCTCCTCCCCGTTGAACTGGATCGGTGCAGTGATAAACCGTTCCATCATGTACCGCTCCGGCGGTTGGATATCGATTTCGTAGACATCGACACCGCCTTGCTTCAACTTCCTGCAAAGACCGGTCAGATGCCGATAACGCCGGCAATACAGCCCCAGTACCGGACGGTGATGGAAGTCGATCAGATTCAGCGGCCGAAATTCGGCATCCAGATCGCGACGCAAAATGGATTCGGCAAGCTCACGTTGTTCCACAGGAATAAACACCACGGAAGGCTGGGCGCGCAGGCGGAGGTGGCGAGGGCCGTGATCGGATGCCAGCCAGAATTCGATATCGGTACCGGTCGGCGTATCGCGCCAATGCCGGGTCAGGATGAAGCCTTGTTGAATTTCGGTCAAACGCATACCTTTAAATACCTGCTGTCGGAGACAATTTTACAGGGTATCGCCGGTTGGATTCAGTCCACAGACAGCCAAATGATTTCTGATCGTGAAATCATTCCGCGTTATACAATTAATCTTCAAATGGAGAGTAAGCATGTCCGACGCCAAGCAAATTCTCGAAAAGACATCCATGCCGAGAAAACGTGTAACCACCATTGCAACGCCCAAGTTACCAAAAAGAAAGCCCGCCCAGCCTCAAGCTTATGTGCGGAAGATCAAAGCCGATAGGAGTGGTCCAGCCAGGTTCCTGAAAATGGTGAATGACAGGCCGCTTACAGGGCTCCCTGCAATCGAATCGATTCGCAACGGCTATTTGGCTAGCATGTTGAAATCGGCGAGCAGTTTCTTTGACGTGCCCGACGCTCGAATCCAACGCATTGTTCGCGTTCCAGCTACGACAGCGAGCAGGCTTGAGAAAAAGAAGGCGAAGATCGATTCTGCAGCGAGCGAACGCGTTTTCAGGATGAGTATCGTGGCGCGGATGGCAATCGATATCTTTCGGTAACGTGGCTCCACTCGATCTTATGGACACCGAGCCCGGAGCTGAAGTGGTAAAACAGGTATTGAACGCAATTGCTACGGGCGGCGCCGTTTGATCCTCCGGCGTATCATCAGCACCAAATACGCTCTGGATAAGCTATGCGAAGGTGCGCGCGCATACGGCGGCGGCTGGAATCCGATGGGCTTCCCGGTCATGTATGCAAGCACAACAATTGAGATTTGCGCGCTGGAGAAATTCGTGCATCTCGCCGGATCCGCTTATCCGCCACTGCGAATAGCATCGATCGAGATTTCGACCCAATAGTGCGCTGATCGCGTGTCGCTCGAAAATCCAATTGCACACGCCTCCAGTTGGTTCCAATAGCATTGCGTCGGGCTTCACGCTTTGCAAGCGTCGCCATCCGCGAAAGCTATTATCGGGGTATATAAGCCTCGGACAAGATTGCCCCCGTTTCCGCGTCAATGGTAAACCGAGTCTTTGTGCCACGCATCGCCAGATTGGACTCAACGCAGTAGCTTTTAATCTGCCCTGACCAACTACGGCGATGGCTTACAGCGAGAGGTTCAAGCAACCCCCACCCCTTCTCTTTTGCACGCGCACGCGCAATTGTTACTGCTTCATCGTTTGTGATCATTGGCACGAGGCATTGGACGGGACGAAATCGACACTTTAAATAAGGTACCACCAAGCACGATTGTACCAATTGCCGATCCTTCTGAAATCATTTGAGAAACGGTTACGTAGCCTCCGCGAAGCGGAAAACGTAAAGCGTACAGCGCACTGGCAAGACCGTTGAATCGCAACTGCGAATATCCTTCCGCCAGGGCCTCTTCAAGATACTTTAACAAGGCTGATCGGCTGTAGGCGCTGATATTCAACTCCGCCCGCAATTTGAGGAAAGGCCCCATGCGCGGAGAAAAAAATCTATGTACGAGTTCGTGGTACAGCGTCAACTGCTGTTCGGAGAGGGATTGGCCACGAGATACCACTATCACGCCGTACTCGTTTGTTGTACCAAGGGTCCCGCTAGCAATACTTGATGGGCGGGAAACGCTTAGCCGGGGGCTTGTTGGAGGTGAATCAACCTGAATACGGGGGTAGATCGTTGGTCGGCCGCGCGCGAAAATCGCCTGGGCTTGGCCACGTAACAATACGCTCTGTATGGCTGAAATACCCAAAACAGTCACAGCACGGGCAAAATGCTTGCTAGCGATATCCAATTCACTTTCAGATTGCGCCTTTGTTGCAACCGAAGCAAAATCGTACAACTCTTTGGCACCGTCAAACACCGAGAATCCCAGTGTCAGAGCGCCTACAACGAGCAGAATCGCGTCAACGATTTCCCCCACTCCAAAAAAATGTGATCCCGCCCAAACGACCAACGTACCGGTTAGAACCGCGAGCGATTCAGGCGTTAACATTTGAACGACAACTTGGCGTGCATCCGCTGGCAAAAGCGGCAGAGATCGACGCATCGCCTCGCCGACTTTCTCCCTGGACGACATCGCACTTATACTACCGATAACACTACTTGATGTCATTCCCTCTCCGTTAACGGGGATTCATGAACGAGAATAAAAACGATTTTGAACGCAAGTGGTGATATGCGCTCATCTGATGACCCCAATTAATCATCATGTTTCGTTCCGGCTTCAATTCAAGAATTGCCAATACAATAATTGATTTATTGATATCATAATGAGAAGTGGTAATTTTTGCAAATTAAATCTAGGAAAGCGGCATTGGAAACCGGCCTACACTATGCCAATTCGCTCCTCACCCCTCCGGATAAGCGCAGCAACAATTTCACATCGGGTACAACATGTTTCGTCACATTGATTTGAAGGTTTTGGCGCGCGATCTACACAAGCGCCAAGACAGCCTTATATGCAAAAATATTGGCCATGTTTTTGATAACTATCCAGAGCGGAAGGGGCTTTGCCATGACAACGTCCGGCTTTGGATTAAGGATCACCCGGGCGACGCGCGCGCGTTTGGATGGCTAACCGACCGGACGGAAGAGGCCAGCAGTAGCAGGGTCAGGTTCGTAGCGCATTCAATCGTGCTCACCGCTGCCGGGGAATATCTCGACGTGACGATGGCATGCGGAGAGGCCGAGCTCCCTTTCCTTATCGCCCAAATAACCGAAACAGAATTCGATGCAATCGCTGCGCCCCACTCTGAGCTGTTTTTTATTGCGAATGATCAGCAGTTCCAGGAATTTCTCCATGCACAAACTGAAATGCTGGCTGGATCTTGGGAAACATCCCGGGATTGATAAATTTGCCCATGCTAGTCCGTTCAATGCATTTAGGAAGTCACTTTAACCGAATCAATTGATGCTTGGATCTGCCATGCTTTGCATTTTCTGTTTGAAGGATCGCGTCCCCAGTCTGGAGCATGTTTTTCCGCTCGCTATTGGAGGAACTCTAACAACCAATCGAGTTTGCAAGGAATGCAATTCCACACTTGGGAGTCGCGTCGATTCCGCTCTTAGCGATTTTTCCCCTATTCGCTTGCGTCGGGCAAAGCTCGCTTTGGCGGGCAATGGAGGAGTACCGCCGGCACTACATGAATTTCTTCTTGGAGATGCGACGCTCATCGGCCGCGACGCAAATCGAGTTCAAACCTCGTTCAACAAAGCCACGGGAAGATTGCATACAAAACAACTTTACCACGCATCCGATGTTGTTATGCCAGACGGATCGAAAGCTCGCCAAATCACTATTGACGAAAGTGACAAAGACAAAATTCCCAAAATTATTCAACGGGAAAGGAAACGGCGTGGCTTACCGCCACTCTCTGAAGAAATGCTCAAGGCTACACATTCTCCACACAAACCTGCACATATGTAACGCCACACTGATTCAGTCGAGAATTGCTAGTTCGTAGCGATCGCGGTACTGAAATGCACGGTCACAAGCGTTTTACGTTGGCGGCCGATATCCAGGTCCATTTCTGCGCGCCCAAGAGTCCGTGGCAATGTGAATCGAGTGAAAATACAAATGGGCGATTGAACGAGCTCCCTAGAATGACGCTAGAGTGTGAAACACCTGCTCAACGATTTTACCAAGCTACTGTGTCGGCCAGTTGAATCCGCCGCGGAACTCGATCGCACACTATCAGTTGAAATTCCTGTCATCTTTTTATCCTGTAAGAAATAACAGGGTAAGTTGGGCGTTTAAACGTGTAGAATTTCCGCAGTAATTATTGAATGTGGTCACAAGCCGCCCCTCAAATACACCAACGTGCGGAGGCCTTCTTACAGCATCAAGAACGAAAACCGTATGGTCATGTGACATTGAATAACCTAATCGACAGCCTAATTCCGAACAAACGTGCGAAATCGTCTGTCTAAACTTTTATCTATTATTTTCGGAAAAAGAACCACGCCGAATACTCGTACACCGGGAATGGGATCAAAACCACGGACCAGCGACCTGCCGAACACATCCCCGCAAATAATCCAAAACCTGAACGGATCCGTGTCTGCTCCAGCTCATAAATTCAAAGGTAATTGGCTACTCTGGACAGTTCAAAGATCGAGTCGAGCGTTTCACGTCCATGTTGTTGAACCCAGAGTCTATCGCCCCGAAGGGCACTACGCGATTTTTCAGGCAGCGCTGGAAAGTCTATTCATGCCTGAAGACACACCCATCGGGCCATATACCGCGAATGTTCGTACCACCGGTTTGGATGCGGTTGATTTAGTGACCTTCCCGGAGGCATTTTTGCCCAAAGACGATCTCGTTTCCACACTGAATCAGCTACCCGATATAGATTCGCTTGGATGCATTCACGTTGGATTGCGCCCCTCCATCGATGCTAGCAACCATCTTTTCACTGTCGCTGATATTGAGAATTTAGTAGGTATTTTAGGTGAGATTGAGAAAATAGATCAGAGCGACTTGGGGCCGTTCTCCAAATGGCTGAAAGTACAACGAACAGATTCGAAGTTCAATCTTGGGTGTCTTTTTACAATCGACGCAAGGCAAAAAATCAGAATTTGCCTGCATCCAAAAATTGTCCGTGCGCGAGTCGAGACTCACGCTTTGCATGAGCATCACATGGTAGAAGCAGATTTGCTTTCACTGGTAACGCTGGTGCCCACCGACCGGAGCTATCTTACTGTGACGTTGCAACCAGTGTTGTGTTCAGATTTACTAAACATAGAAACGGACCGACCCGGCGCGCACCCAGTGGAAGCGGTCAATACCGAGGCCAGCTGTTTCGACAGTACACCTCCAGATCATATCGATATCGTATCCGTTGCAACCTGCACTCCGCAAATTAATTCAGCCTCTTCATTAGGAAGTTATCGGCAATGGCATCAAGAATTTCGTGATTCGTTTAAGAATGCTGCCTCGGACGATAGATTGTCTCGACATCATCATTCCGCTATCGTCCTTTCGAATTTCCAATTCCTCCCGGGAAATAAATCTGGTGGGCTGTCTGGGGCGTTTATTCCAGTACCTATTGATTCGAATGAACTGCCACCATACGTGAAGGTCTTCTCTTGGGGAAGAGACGATAGTACAGAAGATAAGCAAAATAGATGGAGCACACCTGACGACGCTTCAAATACGAAACTGGAATGGTCGAGTATGGGATATATTGCTTCATTATGTCCCACGTATGAAGAGCACTCGACACAGGCACGTATGTTGGGTTTCACAATTAGCCGATTACCCCGAGAGAGATCACGCTGGCGCTCCCAAATAGGTTTCATTGATTATCAATTGCGAACAGCGTCAGAAGACAGTATGTCAGGAGCGCTCGTCTTCAGAAAGCAGGAGGAGAAATGATCGATCCAATGTCGATAATACGTAGGTCCCATTTCTTGCAGAATTGGCTCGTCTGGGCCGCTTTGCGTCATTTCCTACCAGCCTCTCACATTCGCGAGTTATCGATCACAATCGTCGATCAACTCAGCGGTGGCCGGGTCGAGTTTGGTCAGCTTTTTGAGGATTTAACGACTGAAGGGCCAGAATGGCTTGGACTTTGGGTTGTTAGACCGCTAAAAACAAACTCCGCTCTTGCACATTATCTTCAAAAGCGCGTTCGCATGTTTGTGTGCCAAAGCGACTCCGAAGTAGAGTTCTTCGTTGAAGGCGATCTCGTTGCGGTGCAGACACAAGCACACCTGTTGGAGCAAATGATCGCGTTGGGCTCAAGTAGCATTGACATTGCTGACAGTTCCCTTTCGCATATGTCGAGCGCAGGTCAGGAAAGCGCGAACGATTTTGTCGCTACGTTCAAATATGGCAGTAGCAACATAATGAATAGCACTGATATTTCCTTCCTGGAGGGATTAAAACCGCTTATTGAAAGATTCGAAATGCCGTTGGCGGCAGTTGTCGCAAAGCACTTCGGCGATCTTTGCGTCGATCTAGATGATTGGAAAAAAGCTAGCCTGCTTTATCTCCATGCCAAAGATCTGTTAGACCGAAAGAATGAATTTGGCTGGAATGACCTGCATTTATCCCTTCGCTCGATTGTCACTCAGTCGATTGCCGCGGTGGATCGCAATATCGAAAGTGCGAGACATGCAGCCAGTCGGTTCGACTCCGAACTTGAAGGTGCGACTCTAACGGAAAAGACCCTCTTGTTAACAAACGCAACCACCGATTCGCTTGCTTCCGCACTTGTGGTCTCAAATACCAACGAGGTGCGAAATCGGAGAACGGATATTTTGTTGCCGCCTCTGGTTCAACGCACTCATACCTTATCGTCGGCATTGGCGAATTGGGTAAATCGCGAATTCGATGCAGCTCGATCGTCATTCCAAACCGTTCTGCGTAGACAAATCGCCTTGGGATGTGCATTTGAAAGTAGGCGAACGAAGATGATGTTCGCGCATTGCTTGCTCGACGCCCTTGCAGAGAATAGTGATAGTGAAAACCGGGATTCGCTATTTCGGCATGCGATGTTCCTCTTAATTGAGAGCGAAGAAAGCGACGCGGTTAAAAAAATTCAGTGGAGTGAACAGCTCGTCAATAGATATGTTGATCAGGGGTGTGTTGAGCGCGTGATAGCACACGCCGAAGATTACTCTGGTGCGCGCATCGCGCGCCAGATGACGGTTTTGGCACTTTTTCAATGTTGGTCCGAACTAATATCGCCTGATAACGTGAAGATTTCGACGGCCATGTTGCGATATATTACGTCGCGCGCATTAGAAGCGTTGAGGCCATTCTCCGAAAATGAAAGTACTGGAAAGGCGAGCCTTTCCGCGCTCAAGCATCTTGGAATAAAGCGACCTGAACTTAGGGGCGAAATCATTGAAGATATCACAACGATAATTACAAAAAATATTTCCTCTCGTAATTTCTTTGCAGGTGGGATAACCGCTCTTGAAATTGCGGATATTTACTTGGATGTATTTCCCGACGACCTGCTAGGAGAAGTAATCGCTGTAACAATTGAGACTCTTGAAGGAATTAAATCACCAAATGGGCCATGGATTGTAATTCGCCCGGCCTTGCGATTGCTCGTGTCAGATTCCGTAAAGCGATATGCGCGAATGGAATCGGAGCTTGGCCGTAGGATAGTATCTCTGATAATGCGATTCGGTTTGGAGCAAGAGAATGAACAAGCGAGGTTGTTATTTTATCTCTACGACTTTGATCCGTCTCTGCTTCGCGAAGAGTCTATTCGAACCCCATTGCGCGGTGTTATTGCGATAATCGAAGAGCGTGCTTTGAAGATTAATTCGAGCAGTTCTGCTGAAAACATTAACGCTTTGCTCCTTGCTCCGATGATTTCAGGGCATGACGGTGTGCGCATTGCATTCGACGCAATTTATAAGACACTTAATTCCGCAAGAGACGGAAAACCAAGCGTTTGTTTTTCACTCGTGTATCAGCCTTTGATGACTCTTGCGAATGAGCATCAACGCATAATGAACGAAATTGACGCGACGGATGTCGAATTTCGTGGCTGGATGGAGAACATTCTGGAAATGATTTTGGAGGTTTGGCGTAAGGCCAAGGAAACTCCTTCGATCTTGTCGTCTTTCTCCTTTTTTTCAGGGAATGAAGCTAACCCGGTCGTGGTTCACAATTGGACTTTCGCTACAATCCAATACGCCAAATCCCTGAAGCAGGAAAATAAGATCGACCAAATAATTGATGAGCTAGGAGAGGCGTCCCCTCTTCTTGGCGCAATAAAGCGTGCAAGGGTAGTACGATTCATCGCAGGGCAAAGTAGTACCGAAAATATTGACACTATCCGGAGCGAAGAAAGTAGCGTCTTTTATTTGACCCTCGGAAAGCGGCTTGCGTCGCTACGAGAAATGGATCCCGATTCTGCGAGAGAGATGTGCTCGGCACTTCTTGACCAATGCTTTCGTCTCGGGCCGAACGAATTTGACGCGGCAATATTGTGCGTAGCGGCACACTTGAATATGGACGAACTCGCCGCTCGTTGCAACCATTCAGATTATTTACGGCGATTAAGGGGCAAAAAGGATTTGGAATTGATACTCGTGCCCATTCTTCAATCGCTTGGTATAGTCAAGCAAAATGGATCTAGTGCCTAATGGACATTGCGTTTTAATCACTCAGCGAACTATAGGGAGGAAACTTGACATAGATTGCTCCGTCATATCGACATAGCTTTCCCGCTACTTGTTTCCCGCTACTTGGTTCCGGCTTTCATCAACACTCCCTGTGAATGAACAAATGCACTCAGTTTTTTCGACCGCCGCCAATAGTACTGTCGACAAGGTCGGTCAGCAACGGTTGGGCCGCCGACAGGAGCAATAACCTCTTGCCATAGGAGCTCCGCTAAGGACTTTGGACTGCGCCCAAGCAATTTTGCCAATTCGGATCCGAAAACATACTTGCGTTGAAACACCTCAATGTCTTGCAATCGCACAAAGCGCGTGGCCCGTCCCTCAGTTCTCCGCGCATGGCTCTTTATAGTGCCGTGCCGGACCAGCGCATATGCCACCTCCTGTTTTACCGCAAGGATATTAGCAGCCTCGATAATGCTCAACTCGGCGGCATGGGTCGGTGTGGCTTGATTCAACAGTTCATTAACCGCCTGCCGCTCGAAAATCCAATCACAGATTCGAATGCCTTTCCTCAATCGCCCCACGATTTTGATGACGCCATTCATGGAAGCGCTCATGATTACCTCGAAGGTTTTCTCTCCCCTTGCGGCATAACGTAACAAATGCCCGAAGGACACCCTGCAAACACCCACCTCGTTCACGAATGGGGTATTACTCCCAAGCCGAAGCAGCCCCTCGACCTTGCTCTTTCCGACAAACCAGGCCGCCCCGGCACGTGGCGCTCCTCCCCACACTTTTAGAAATCCAATGTCAATCAACCGCACGACTCGGCTCTTCGACAATCCAAACCTTTGCGCCACCTCCTCGACGGTCATCGCGCTTCGCAGTTCATCCGCAACTTTCCCCAAACTGACGGTGTCCACGATGCAGGCGACGCGACCGCTTTCGTATTTTTGATAACGACCCACCACTTCTCCAACCTCTACCACTCGCGCGACGATCGACGGACTGAGATTTAATCGCGCGGCCGCTTCGTCGATCGGCAACCACCGATGCATCGCGATGGTCGAAGTGCTTAGATGGCGGTGCCGAAATGCAAGCGGGGCTTGCCACTTGTCGAGCATGTATTTTTCAAGAGCGTCTCTAACAAATTGAAACGACGGACCAGGCAGCCGCTCAAATATCTCGCGATACAAAGGACCAAGTGCGGCCGCGAGCTTCCAGGTGTGTTGCGCATTGCGCTCGACGCGGATTCGATCAAGACATTTCGTTAAGCCATTTGGCCAGTCGCGCAGCATTGCGGCGCCGCTCGTGCAAATTGAGGAGGCAATCTCCAAAGATGCGGAATCGGCAATTTTTAGGGGCTTACGCGCATTCGGACGCGACGCGCAAGCCCCCAGTCGGAACACAATCTCATGAAATTCTTCCAAATTCAAGTGCGCCAAGTCTTGACTTCGATGGATTGCACCGCTTCCGAGGCATCGTGTCAGCTCGCGGGCGAACCAAAGCTGGCCTGATTTAGCTGTAGCGCCACCCTTATCATCAGCAAGAACGCCGCCGCATGCCGGACACGCCGTAGTCGCGTGCAACTTCCAATCCAGCGGCTTTCCGCAATGCTTGCAGGTGTCACGCAACTGCACCCTGTGTCGAGGGCAAACCGTCATGAGAGACAAATCCCAGGATGCCCGCCAGTAAGGCTTTTCTG
>Ga0207021_1147_pt1 | contig 16541 bp, 28 predicted proteins | sample Alteio_BWMinCont_49_FD_153496 | JGI IMG/M metagenome (GOLD analysis project Ga0207021, IMG submission 153496) | Enriched cells from forest soil in Barre Woods Harvard Forest LTER site, Petersham, Massachusetts, United States -... | ecosystem: Environmental > Terrestrial > Soil > Temperate forest >... | reverse complement strand
GTCACGGCGTCGATAGTGCAGCCTGTCGCAGCTGCTCAGTTTCATCGTTCGCATGGAGTTCATCGGGCCGTCGTGGCCAAGAACTGGCAGTGGCGCGATTCAAATGCCTACCTGCCTTTGACGCCACAACCGGCGCCATTTCAACACGACGAAGCCCTGTCTCCGCCGGCCGGCCATTGACCGAGCGACCAGGTAATAGACATGCGTCTCTCAACTTAAAATCTACCGGATTCGCCCTCCCGCCTGCGACACTTGGTCGGCCATGTCGCGCTGTCGGGCCGCGGTCCCTTCTGCCAACCCGTTGAAATGGGCGGAGCCTCCAATCCGGACACGTCTCCCCAAGAAAAAATAGCGTGGCCCCACCGCCGCGATGTCGTCGCCTTCGCGACGCAGATTGTCGCCAGGCTCCCTTGCCGCCCCCAACCGGGCCGCAGGGAGGCCGGCGCGGCCTCGTCTTGCGCTTAGCGGCGGCATTGGCGGGGCCGCGCTCTTTGGAATCCCGGCCTGACCGCCGCCGTTGATTTGCGGACGGACGCGGCATGCCGTGCCTGTCACCGCCCAAGGACTCTGGGCGAGAGCGATGCTCCCACTTGGCCCGGCGCTCCTGACTGGCGTCGCTGTCTTTTTCTGCCTTGAAGTCTGTTCGTAATTGGCCTATTACACGAACAGTCGATGGGACGAGGAGGCGGATTATCATGGCGAAATCGCATCTCAAGCTGGTGTCACCAACCACCGTAAATCGAACAGTTACCCCTCGACGCAAGCCCAACGCCGAGCTGCGGACGCGGGAATACCTGACCGAGGCCGAGATCGAGCGGCTAATGAAATCGGCCAAGGACAATCGCTATGGCCACCGCGACGCCACCATGATCCTCGTGGCCTACAGGCACGGCTTCAGAGCGTCCGAGCTGGTGGACCTGCGCTGGGATCAGGTGGATTTCGCCACCGCAACCATGGCCGTCCACAGGGCCAAGCGGGGCACGCCGGCCACGCATCCTATTCGCGGCGATGAATCTCGTGCCCTTCGAAAGCTCCAGCGGGAGCAAGAGCCCAAATCGCCCTTCGTATTCACATCAGAGCGGGGCTCGCCCTTTACGACAGCGGGGTTCGCAAGGCTTATCGAGCGCGCTGGTGAGTCGGCGAAGCTCGGCTTTAAAGCACACCCGCACATGTTGCGGCACGCCTGCGGCTTCGCCCTGGCCAACAAGGGACACGACACCCGCGCCCTGCAGTCCTATCTCGGCCACAGGAACATCCAGCACACGGTGCGCTACACCGAGCTGGCGCCGGATCGCTTTAAAGACTTCTGGCGATGAAGGAGCGTGTTTATGAAACTCGGAATTCTCAGTGCTGCTATGGTTCTTGCTTTGGCAACGCCGTCAACGGCTCGGCAAGCGCAACCAACTCCCGTGCCCCAGCCCGCCATCAGCACATATTGCGCGACAATCGAACCGGGCAATCCCAGCAGTAAGGTCTACGATTATCAGGCGTGGAGTGCGTGGCGGGCACGAGGCCTTTGGGACAGTCGTGGCAGCGATGCCTGCGCTCGCAATCCCCTTTATTCGCCGCCGGGAACCCCGACTTTCAGGCCGATACCGTTCCCAAACCCGAGTTGGTTCTAGATGGGCAAGGTCACGATCTACCAATACATGGTGCTCGGAACGAATCTCGGCGAACCGCGCAAGGCACGCCGCTGGGGAACGCGGGAGGCGATTGAGGGACTTAAGGGCTCTGCCGAAATAATCGAATTCGCCGCCGCGCTGGTCGACGCCTCAGCCGTCGATTCGATGGGGTTCACGCGGTTGGGCTTTGACCCGCACGCCGCATAAACCACGCCCCGAAAGTGCACGACTGCGGTCACATGACGCCCAGAATCAGCGGCGTACATCGTGCCGCGTCATTGCGGGCCCCGCCGTGACGCATCTCTCAACCCCGCTCGTTCCCAGCGAGCGGGCTTTTCGTTTTGCAAGTGATCCGCGCACGCGATCGACTGCGGCTTCCTGCCTGAGCCGACGCGATTTTCAACTTGCAGCGCTTCCGGATCGCATATCCTACGCCGGCTACCTCTGCAATTTTGACTTGCCCCGTCACGCCCCACGCGACGGGGCTTTTGTGTGCCGCCAGCGCAGCCGTGCATCCCAACCGCTCGCGACGACGGCGCAATTGGAACCCGGCGATGGGCTGGGAATGCCGGGGCCGAATCTGTAATTTGTAAGGTGGGTGCCAGCGAGGGGGTATATCCCGGACCTCGCCATGGGCCACGTCTATCTTCTCATCTTGATGACGGCATTCTTGGCTACCGTTTGGTAAACTCGAAGCGAGCATCTTTTCTTACGACGGCAAAGACTTTGTTCGGACCGAAACGACCTTGATGCAAGCAGGACAATCGGCGGTCGGCACAAAACTTGACCATGATAGCCCGGCCTACAAAGCCTTGGCCGAAAAACACTCCTACACCGGGCCCGCGACCGTTTTTGGTCAAGACTACCAAGCCAACTACGCGCCGCTCATCAGTGGAGATGGCAAATTGACCGGTGCCATATTTGTTGCTGTACCCAAATAGCCGTCTTGATAGCTGGGCCAAACCGATCCGGGACAATGACACCGCGATGGGGTTGGCGCGTACACATACTTAGGTTTTGCGCTTGAGTGGGCGGTCTGATGGCCGCCCATTCTCACGCTGGGAGGGTATGGCTTGTGTTGCTTGGAGTCGCGACGGTCGACCCTCGATGTTACGAACCTTCTCGACATCCCCGAGTTTGCCTGCGCCGATGGTATCAGTTCCTTATATGTCGCCCATTGGGAACTTTTCGGACATCCGCCCCGCCTTGATCAATGTCGGAGTTAGAACTAGAGCAGAGGGTGCTAGACCTGTCCTACCTCGGCATCGGATTGAATGTGCTCATCGCTCTCTTTCCGATCGCCCTAGGAGTTCGCTTGAACTGCGAGGAATCGGCACAAAATCAAAGCTAGTGCTACCAGCCATGGTGCCGCCCTTAACAAGCACAGTGCTTTCCAGAACAGCAACGTCGTTAGGTTTAGCAAATGGCATCGCTGTGGCTGGCACAGCCCACGAGATCATTGCCGAAATCATAAACAAAAGCCGTTTCATCTTAATCGTCGCTCCCACATGCACAAAGTCGTTCACATAATCGATTTTGATGGTTCCTGGTTCCCGGCAGATCGGAACAATCACTAGCTACCTCGGTTGATCTAGCTGTTTAGCATGGAGAACTTAAAATGAAACGAGCCATCATTTTCGGAGCGGCAATTCTGTTGAGTGCAAGCGTCGGAGCGAGCGCGGCGGAGAGGTCGGGCGCGTCAAATTTGTCTCCTGGTCATGAGATGCAGAGTTCGACGTCACGTGCGACGAAGGGCGCATCGGAATTCAGCCCAGGCGACCGCATGCACGACAAGGGAACGGTCGGAATGTCCAAAGGCGCGTCCGAATATTCCCCAGGTGACCGCATGAACGATCGTCGCAAATAAATCCGATCATTCGAGCAAAATGAAGGTCCCACGGTATGCCCGTGGGACCTTTTCAATTGGCGGGCCAAACATAGCGAATCGCGACCGCGGCAAACGCACCAAGGTTGATAAAATAACCGGATTTTTGCTGGTTCATGCGTGACGCGAGCGCGACAGGGCACGATCGATACGAAGGTCTCCTCCGAGTTTTAATAATTGTTTAATGCAAATCCATTCGCCGTCGCCACCACATGTTAAGAACTTAAGCCGCAGAGTACCATTCGAAGAGGTCGGCTCGCGCCGCTCTTCAGGTGCCTATATGAGGCATTGCCATAGACATTAAATCCAACTTGAAGATGTTCAGGGGGATTTTCATGGTCGTTACTTCAGTTGCCAATCAGCTGAGGCGCCTGCGCACGGATGAACGGGGCGCAGTGAGTGTGATGATGGGCCTTTTGGCCGTCCCACTCGTCGGGTTTCTGGCTGTCGGTTTTGAGGTTTCGAACTGGTACTTGATCACTCGCGGCATGCAAAACGCGGCCGATGCTGCGACGATTGCGGCAGCCATCAATAACGGGGCCAACTACGACGTCGAAGCCAGAGCGGTGGCCGCACAATATGGCTTTGTCAACGGAGCCAACAACATCACCATCGCGGTGACCAATACCGCGGCCTGCCCCGGCGGAGGCAACAACTGCTATAGCGTGGCGATTTCCGGTTATACGCCGCTTCTTCTATCCCAGGTCGCGGGTTTCCAGGGGAATGCCAACTTCAACGGCGCGCTGCAAAAGCAGTTAAGTGTCGTTGCAGTCGCCAAGCAAAACACGGTACCGCAGAATCTTTGCCTGCTGGCGCTGGCGTCGAGCGGCGTGCCCCAGGGTATCCGCACCAACGGGGCGCCGACCAGCAACATGAACGGCTGCAACTCGATGTCGAATACTGGATCTCAGTGCAACGGGTCGAACCTCGGGCTGGGGATCAGTTTTGCCGTTGGATCCAACAATGGCTGTGGCGCTCAACAGATTTCGAATCCGGCGATAACGGACCCCTATTCTTATCTTGCGAGCAATATTCCACCTCTTAGCTCCAGCGGTTGCGGCGGAAATTACCCGCAGGAATCTCACCATGGTAATAGCTCCTCGGTGGCCGCGAGCAATCAGCTAACAGGTTCTTTAAACCTATCATCTGGCAATAATTTCCTTTGCGGGGACCAGATGCTCACCGGGAACGTGACCGTTAATACCCCACTGGGTCAGTCAGCCGTCCTGATCGTTGAAAACGGCCAACTCGATCTCAATGGGTATCAATTCGCCACTTCCAATGGTTCAGCTGTCACATTGGTCTTTTCCGGCACCAACGGTGGTGGATATACGCACGCGCCGACCGACAACACCAACGGGCCCTCGGGCATACTCGACATCACCCCTCCGACCACAGGACCGTGGAAGGGCGTGGCGCTCTATCAGGACCCCAGCCTGACAACCGGTGTCGATGTTTCGGCGGCGGGAAACAGTCCGACCTGGAACATCACCGGGCTCGTCTACATGCCCCATGCCACCCTCACGCTGAAGGGCGCCATCGATAAATCAACCTTCGGCAGCAAGTGCCTTGTGATGGTCGCCGACAATTTTCAGATCAGCGGCACCGGCGGTATTGCGAAGACAGACATCGGACAATGCTCGCAAGCGGGCCTGACGATGCCGACCGCCACGATTCCGGGCGGAGCCCTGCTCGTCCTATGAAGCAGGCGGCAAAATCCGCACGGTCGGCGCAGTTCGCGCCCTGGCTTGCCCGCAAGACCGGGGCCGCATGGAAGGACCAGCGCGGCGTGGCCGCCATCGAGTTCGGCGTCTTTGCGCTCTTGTTGTTTGTCTCGCTCGCGAACGTCGCGGACGTCTCGATCTACATCTACGAGCGAATGCAGGTGGAAAATGCAACCGAGGTTGCGGCACAGGCCGCCTTGAAGACTTGCAGCACCAAATTGCCGGCTACGACGAACTGTCCCGCCCTGCTGACCGCCATGCAAAATGCGTTGCAGAGCACGTCGCTCGGCACCAGTGTCACATTCGTAACGGGTTCGCCGACCGAGGGTTACTACTGCATCAACACATCTAACGCGTTGCAGTATGTCAGCGATGTTTCCTCGAAGCCTGCCGATTGTACGGCCGCGGGCATGCCGGCGTTGCAGCCGGGCGATTATCTTCAAGTACAAACCACTTTTACCTACCAGACACTGTTTGGAAACCTCAGCGTCGCCAGCGCCTTCCCGACGCCGATCAACCGGATAGCCATGATGATACTGGGTTGATCGTGTTCAAGCTACTTAAATCCATAAGGCAGGATCAAAACGGCACCACGGCGGTGGAATTCGCCATCATCGCCCCCGTGTTCATGCTACTGATTCTCGGGACCATCGCGCTTTGCTTTGCGCTTTTCCTCGTCGGCAGCCTTCACTTTGCCGTGGAAGACGGCGCGCGCTGCGCGTCGGTCAAGACCACGATATGCACGGATGCGACATCGACCATCGCCTACACCCAAAGCCGATATCTGGGGCCGAACGTATCGCCCACCTTCACTTTTGCGTCAGCGGCCTGCGGAAACTCAGTGAGTGCTTCGGTGAGCTACTCGATGGACATCGGATTCAGGACCTTCGTCATTCCGATTTCGGCGACCGCCTGCTTTCCCTGAGCTTTTGCTAACCAGACAAATCCGTAATCGGACTCCCGCGACGAAGTCTCAAAGTCTGCTCTTCCGACGATATCGAAGCGCGGGCAGCCACCGAGTAACAATTTCCCGCCCGCCGAAACATTTTCCGAAACTTAGCGGGGAACTTGCCCAAGGTGTGGTGTAATGCAAAGCGACTATTTTTGGATTGGGCCATGCTCCCAATCGGAGTTTGGCCTGACATCGGCGCCACGGGGGCCGCATGCCCCGCAGACAAATCGTGGCTCCAGATCAGATACCCTCATTTCATCCGGCCATCGATCACTGCTGATCGCGATGGAACGAGCAGTAGTAGTGCGGGCAATATAGAATCAATAGTCAGTCACTCTCACTTTCTCAATTGTCAGGGGATGATTCGTTATTTTTAAACTGAATCATCGTTATGCTTGGCCATGCGCGCCTTGATCCTTGCGTTTTTTGTTCTGGCAACTGTCGCTGCTGTGCCTTCGGCCGAAGCCGGTCTGAGTACCAACTTGCGCGAAACGTCGGCATCTGTCGAAACGGTGACTGACGAAGCAATTTCAAATCAGCAAACGGAAGATCAGATCGGCCTGACCAAGGCGTCGCGTCGGGACTTGCAGCGCCGGCTGACCAAGCTTGGGTTCGGCACCAAAATTAATGGAGAATTCGACGACTCCACCCACGCGGCCATAGCACGGTGGCAGGAGCGGAGCGGCTTTCCGAAGACCGGCTTTCTCGATGTCGTGCAGCATGAGATGCTCTTGAGCGAAAGTGCCTCAGCGACGGATGCCGGTAAATCCAATCGTGGCCGCGGTTGGGCTCGGCCTCCTGGCGGTGGTCCGATCGGTGCGATCGGAAGCGCGGTGGGCGGTGTGGTGGGCGGCGTGGTGGGTGGTGTCGTGGGCGGAATTTTTCGCCGGTGAACTCCAGCAACGTACTGAGAAGTGTATTTCAAATCTGGCCGCAGATTCTGAGGCTCGTGCAAGCGATCAAGGCTTTGCTGCATGTGGCAAAAATATCTCGTCACTCACCAATTTAAATGTTGGCCTGTTTTTGACAGATTCTAGACGGCTGGTGACGTCGGATCGGTAAGCGGGGGACGCTTCGATCAACAAACGAGAGAGGTTACCGATGAAAAAATTTGTTTCGTCCGCGATGGTGGTTGGGCTGCTTGTCGCGTCGTCTTCGAGCGTATTTGCGGTCAAGACAGAAGCAGCGGCGTGTAACCCGAAATCGCCACGAGGCTGATCGATCCCGCGCTCTTTGTTTGGTCTATGTTGCAGCAGCGTCACAGCCTCAGAACGCCGCCGATGTTATTGTTATTTGCGGGATTGGGGGATATCGAATGAAAACGACGATCGCGACGGCGACGCTTTGTCTGGCGCTGATGTCTTCTGCAGCGCTGGCCCAAGAACGTACGGGAGACGCGGCGCTAGGGGCATTGTCTGGCGCCATTGTGCTCGGGCCGGTTGGCGCCGTCGCCGGGGCCATTGTCGGTTTTACCGCGGGACCATCGATCGCGAGTGCCTGGGGCTTGAGAGGATCAAGTCCTCCTCCCAGGAGGTCTGGCGCAAACGCAAGCTATAGATCGTCTGCACCTCCGAGAGAGGCCTATGCGGCAATGCCGGCAGCACCGCCGCCGCCTGTTCAAACCAGTGGTGCTTTACCGCCGGTCCAGCCGCTGGAGTGAAAAAGTACCAGAGGCCGACTAGTCAGAATCTAAGTCGAGACCGTTTGGAAGCATAACCAAAATAAGGTTCTGACCTTCGAGTGGATGGCGCGAGATATGTCCTTTCCCGTGAATATCCTCGACGAGAACTGCATTGCCCGCAGAAACACGTCTTACCTGCCCATCGCTCGTCTTAAATTCCACGCGGCCATCCCCAAGCATATGGCAAGAAGTCTACCCGGTGGTGTATGAAAGCCCGCTTCGCGCACCCCTGCGGGGATATGGACAAAGCGGACGCGTGACGCTGGGTAGTAAGCCGAAAGCTCGAAAGGCGCTTCATTGGGAAATAGTGGCGTTAACGTCGTTGCTACGTCCACCTCCCCAAAATGGGATTCTCCATCAGGCGTTGAATATATTCGCAGGCACTTCATCCCCGACCCTCCATCGCGTCACTTAGGCTAGTATGGAGGGCGCAGCCTACAAATGCGATGACCGCTCCGGGTCATTTTCAGACCTCACGGCGGCAGAGCTAGGTCGGTTCATCCCTCAATAGCGGATATGATGGAAGAGATACCAACGATCGATGTGGCCTTGATGCTTTGCGCATTTTACGCTCGGCCTGATTGATCAAAATTTGCCCACCGCTTTCGGCGACGGTGCTCCCCCCGTTTGTAGTTGACTGCATTCTTAGTGAGGACCGAGCCGTTAACTTCTACTTGATTGAAATTGACTCCAAACTTGTCCCCAGCGCGTCCGTCAATCTGCGCAACGAGCGACTGTAGGCTAAAGCGATTTGCAGTTGACTGCTATCGGCCAGCCGAACAACCGGCGTTTTGCGCCTCTAAGTCGAAAGTTCGCCCGTTATCGGCGTGCCTCGTATGCAAAAAATGATCGCTCGCAGGCTGGGCGATCATCGAACAGGATCCTCATCTTTTTGCGCATTCGTGTATGACGTCGCCATCGTGAGGAGGTGAACAGCCGCAGTCCCTAATTCCTCCATTTCCTTGTCTATCGTGTAAAGCCCTGCTGCGCGATGATAGGCGATGGCTACAGTAGCATAACCGTCAGTAACGAAGTCGGCGGTTTGGTCCTTTTCCTTCTGTGAAGACCGCTCCAGGACTATTTTCATTGCCGCTGTGGAAACTGCTTCCGCGATTTTCGCATCTTCCAACTCGGGCGGTGGCAAGCCCGGTCCCCCGGGACGGCACTGCTCGGACGCCTCTTCAACCGCCCGATAGAATGCAGGCTTTCGCTTTTCGTCTGCACTCAGATAGTTTCGTAGAAAGCGGCGCGATCTCGATTCGAGGTGTTTACGATCAAGCCGAACTTTCCTCCGCAGCTCGCGCTGCCCGGATCTAAACCAGCCAATCACTGTCCCACTCCTAACGAACCAACGCCCTTTCCGCCGCCGCACATTTGCCAGAATATTTCTGCGCTTGATCTTTGAATTCTCAAACGGCGCGCCCATCTTGCGGGCCTGACTTCGGCAGCTTGCAATACTGCGATCAAATCGAACCGCTGTGCGGAACGGTGTGCCGCCAGCCGCGACAATTGCGGCGAGTTGTTTCAACTCTTCTTCGGACCACTCCCTGTTACGCGACTAGGGCAATCTTGCACTGTGCCTGCTAGGCCACGTTCGTAGCGTTTGTCACGAAGCTTTGCCCGCAACAGTCGCAGCTCCAAAGGTAGGAGACTTTGCCGTCGGCACGCAGTGCTGAGGCTTCGGGTGCCACCATCGGATCGGCGCACGATGCGCACCTTGGCAAATCTCGAACACGAGGCCAACGCGTTGCATGTGACCGACCTTCTACGTGATACTGCTGACTCATGATGTCCCTCCGCATCCGACAGCAAAACCTCGGTACAGGCTCTCCGCACTTAATGTTTTCCACAAGCCTAAACCCAAATGGAACAAGGAAATTTCCTGAATATCCACAGGGAACCTGTGTCCCGCCCCGACGGTGCCCCAGCGACCAATAACAGCGCCGCGTCTCCCTCTCTTTGCTGCAACGAGTTTGGACGATTTCGCCATTTAAGTTTGCGCTCACCTCGATATCGTCAGTGCAATCGCTCTGCAAAAAAATCCGAACAAGAAGACTGGCGTTGCCCCGCCCAATCCAAAGCCTCGAAAACGGGTTGCGCGCATACTTTTCGAGCTTCTAAAGGCCTTGATTTCAGCGTCATATGTCGCCGCAGCACGCCTCACGTCGGGCTGTACCGATCCCGGCTCGGTGTCCCCCAAAGGTTGCCAGCCGGGATCACCTTTCTTCGAGGCTCAGCTCTTTAACAAAGCAAAAGACCCCGCGGTACTGAGACGGCAGGGGCGCTTGCGGGTGGATGGTTCGAGGCTGGGGGTGACCCCTAGGTGTCGCGCCGAGGACCCACCTCGGTATCCAATCCCGTCGAGTGAGTTCCAAAAAGACGATATTATGAGAGTAGCATCTGGCGGATTGTAAGCTTTGCTTCGGTGCGCGCGGGTGGTTGTGCTGCTCTGCTAGCCGCCCACCATGGTCGCGACTGACGATAACGGCTGCCGCTTCGCAGAGAATTTATCGCGCCCAATCTTGAACGTCAGTCTGTCGGGAGCCTAGAATTCCGTCATGACCGCGATCATCTATTTTAGCGAAATGCTCGTAGCGTCGCTGCTTGCAATCCTGCTGCTGGCGATTTCTCACGTCAGAATGGGTTTAGATGCAGTCCTTTTTGTCGGTGGCGTGGTCGGATGGACGCTTGCTGAATATCTTGTTCATCGCTTTGTGCTGCATGGTCTCGCGCCAATTCAACATGGGCTGCATCATGCCAACCCAGACGAAGCGGTACTCATGATCTTTTGGCAGATCTGGGTTTGTTTCGCGCTAACCTATTTGGTAGCTGGCGGCACTTTCGTCGCGGGCGCGCTGATCGCCTATGCATGGTATCTTTTTGTGCATCACTGTTCGCACCAAAACCCTGACGGATTGTCGCTAACGCTGGTCGGGCATCCCAGACCCATCACAGATTTGCCACCCGAAATTTTGGTGTCAGTACGACCTTCTGGGACCATGTTTTTGGGACGATTCTGGATGGCGTCCCTGCCGAAAAGTAAGACTCGGGTTCGCTAAGGCCCGCGACCGCCGAGCCACCATAACCGCACCGATGCGTTGGGCCGACAGATCGGTAAACGTCCCTCGATCTCCTGCTCGTTGCTGGCATTGAGTACCTGAACGGCGGCTCAAACTTTGGGTGAGCCCAGCGAATTCAAACGGCGCCACTGTTCACTAGTGGACATTCCGGGGCGGATCATCTCAGAGCGGCCTCAGCATCTGCGACAGATTGAAAAGAAGCGGCCCCCGTGCCTAAGGACAGGGGGCCGAAGTCGGAACGTGCTGTGAACAGTTTCAACGAAGCCAATTCGAATCCGTTCCTTGGCGAGAGGCACGTTCCTGCGATGACTAGAGATCAATTGGCGCGGGGCTTTCATTGGTGCCGCGCCTTGGTCGTATGTACCGCCGCAACGTATAGAGATAGTCAGATCATCGAGTCACGGGAGGCGGTGATCTTTTCCTTGAGATCGGCGCAGGTCTTACGCACCTCTGCGGTCATCAGAGTACAATTCTCAATTTGAAGAAATACACGCTTAGCTTCTTCGCGGTAGCGCGCTGCGGTTTCCTTCATCTCCTCGATCACAAAAAAGGCATCCCGAGTCAGCGCCTCGCAACGCTTGACGCAGTCGATCAGCTGCGCGCCCATACCCTCGATTTCTCTGGCCGCTGTTTCATATTCGCCGACAACGGCTTCTGCCATCAGCTTGCCTATCTGGACGGCTCCCTCGCGATGCTCAACATACTTGGGCATTGGAGGTCGCGCCGCCGCAGGTAAGAAACTTACAGGGCGCTGCTCGTGTTCAGGTGGACTTGTCCGAATCGCCGCCGCTATCTCGTGTTCAACGAGGCTCAAGACTTGTGCTTCTATTGGCTCGTCCATCACTGATACTCCCTAGTTACACAGTCGGCCGTCGAAAACATTTGAAGACCTTGGGGGTGACGCCCTCTTCACGTCAAAAGCAAGCTCTCGTTAAGGCGTGCATCGGATGAACCTGACGCGCGCCCCCAAAGCCAAAGTCATGTGGAATGCCGATCGGGGTTTTTTGCAGGCATCATTTGGCCCGACCTGTGATGGTGGTGCTGAACAGGTGCCACCTGACTTTTCCACTTTAGTCTCCGATCACGTACCCACGGCAGCACGCGTCATCCGGTTTAGTCCCAGCCGGCGCGGGGATGCGGCTAACGGTGGCCGGCGGCAGAGCGCGTGATTTAAACGGGACAAAGCCCGTCGTTATTGAGGAAACACCATGATCCGGCAACTCGGTCAGCGCCGGGTAAGCAGCGGCTCAAAAAAGAGGGCTTTCTGACGCCCGCTCATGCCCCCAATTCATGCAAGAGGGCTACTTTCTGCAGCTGCTCCGCCGATGAGGTCAGTCGCAAGCCTTTGACGAGGCCAATGCGCGTCAGGGTCAACAGAGCGACAGGGTCGCACAGTTCGGCGGAAGCACCGGGTGCCAGCAGCGCAATTGCACTCTGCTCATCCGCGTTGAGGTCACTCCATGAAATGCCGTCCATCATGCATCCTCAATTGAATTGCCCGGCGCCGGCACATGTCGCTTTCCGGCAGTGTTTTGTAAGGTTCGGGTCAGCCGAGGTTGGTACCTCTCGACGGTTACTTCGGCGTCGGGGGAATCCTGCATGGACATCACGGAACGATTTCTGGTCGTCACTGCTGCGGCCAGCTTTTTAGTTATCGCTGCGACGGTCTTTTTTGCACTAGGAGGATATAGCGCCACTGCTGACTCGCCTGTGCGCTCGCTTGTGGAAGCTAGGGGGGTTGGTACCGCCAGCGAGATTAAACGCACCGGTGACTCGCGCTGAGTCATATAGGCCCTATCTACGGACCATCGTCCGATTGTCAGTTGGGTCCGCGTTCTCATTTCTCAAACATGGACTTCAATATGACCAGCCCCCAGGCTGCGCCCGTGCATCCCCGCCTCACACTGAAGAAAACGCCCGATATTGACCTAATCCAGGCGTTTATCGCCAAGAACGGCGTCACTAAACCAACTACGGCGCAAGAGCAGCGTTAGTCTCGAAGGACCGTGCCGCACTGGACTCGGTGAAGCACGCCCTCTTCCGAATGGAGGAAGACGCCGCTGCTCGCGTGGTGGCGTATTTCCGCCAGCCGTCGGAGCTCGACTTCGATCCAGAGCAACGGTTCGCGCTGGATTGGGTAAGGGATCACGGACAATCGCTTGATTGGATTTTATCTGGCGACCCGGGTGGCATGATCGCCCGCGGCGCAGCGCGACAACACGAGATAAATCAGTGATCGGAGGGGGCTCGGCCCCCTTTTCTCAAACTAAATTGTAGGAAAAGTGCACAGACGGGGAACGCTGTTCACAGAAAACGCGAATATAGGTGAATACGCATACTTTAATTCTTCCCGAATTGGCACGAGCGGTGCATTGGTCGGTTGCGTCGAGACCTTAATCGATTGGCTGCCTCTTAACCGCCCTTCGATTGAACTACGACGACGAAATGCCCCGCTTCCAGGCGGGTAGCGCGAATCCAATTCCCAATTCTCTGTCGGGCGGCGGCTTCGCAAATGCGAACCACGATTACGCGCTGTGGCCCTGGAAAGGCCGCCGCTCGACAGGAAGTCTGACGCAATCCAATGATCCGCTTCACCGTTAAGGAAGCTGCCGCTCAGTTTCGGAAAACCGAACGCTGGTTGCACGAATGGCTGCGCGCCCATCCTAGAGACAAGGATGAAATGCCATACTACACGCCGGTCGGGCGCGACAAGATTTTAACTCAAGCTGACATTGCCCGGATCGAATGCGCACTCAGGGAGGGCGTACAATGCCGCTCAAGCTCAGACCGCCGCGGAAGGACAAAACGCCCAACTACGAAATACGCGGGACGTACCTCGGAGTCCGTGTGGAAACAAGCAGCGGAACTCACAAACGATCCGTCGCTCTTGGGCAACTCCGCCGGGTTGAAGAGTGTATCGAACAGCACGGCCAGTACCCGGCCCCCGCACCTCAGCCTCGTGACGGGGAGCCAACATTCGTGAGCGCCGCGGTTGCTTACATGCAGGATGGCGGCCGCCCCAAATATCTGGCACCGCTGATCAGATATTTCCGGGAGAAGCCGCTTTCCGAGATCACCCAAGAAGTGATTGACGAGGCGGCGCGCACTCTCCACCCGAGCGTAACGCCAGCCACGCGAAACAGTTACGTCTACACGCCGGTCTCGGCGGTTCTGCACCATGCTCTCGGCGACAAGTGTCCCCTCGTCCGCAGGCCGAAGGGCTCCAAAGGGAAGACCAAGACCGACTTCATGTGGCCCGACGACGCGTTTGCCATCATCGACGCGGCCGAGAAGATCGACCCGGAGTTCAGTCTCTATCTGCTCAACCTGCTCTACACCGGAGTCCGCAAGAGTGAGGGACTGAGCTTTCTGTCGGCCGATGTGAAGCCCGACGAATTCGCGGCTTGGCTACGGACTTCCAAGAACGAAGACCCGCGTATGCTGAAGCTGCGCCAAGATTTGGCAGCGCGGCTAAAGGTGCACCTTGAGCAAAATCCGGGTCGCGAGCGGCTATTCAAGTTCAAGGATGGTGGACATTTCAAGCACCTGCTTTTGCGCGCGAAACTGGCCGTGTGTGGGGCGCCCTGCCCTGTGCGTCGGCCAACCGGCTGGAAACCACCAGCCTATCGCCTCGCCTTCGTCGGCTTCCATACGTTCCGCCACACCTGGGCGACGTGGATGCGCCGCTATGGAGGGATGGACTTGCAGGGCCTCGCCGCCACCAAGAACTGGCGCGATCCAAAGAGTGCTGCCCGGTACGCTCATGTCGTCTCGCGCGATGAGTGGGACCGTGTGGATAACCTACCGAGCATGGGGAATAAACGGGGAAAGGCCGTCAATGACTGAAGAACATCAATCAAATCAATCCGGGGGACAACGCTCCCCCAAGGGCTGGCCGCAACTTTTTGGGGTCGTCGATAAATAAATCTGGATTAAATTTCCGTTCCCAAACTCGGCTGCAAGTTTTTGCGTTGCCGATAAGCCAGGATTAAATGTACCGCCTCCCCAAGGTCGGCCGAAAGCATTTTTCGGCATTTGTGAAATGGCTCACACGTGCCGGTTCCGGGATCAGCCATGTTGGTCATCACCGGATGGTGCAAGCCAATTGGAATCCGGGGCCGGCAAGGCCGTCAGTGTCATACTCCACTGACGGCCTTGCTTTTTGCCGCCCGGCCGCCGCCTCAACCATCACCTCATCTCGAGCCGCGGTTGTACCCGAACCGCCGAACGCCATGCACCTCGCATGCTGGTGATTTGCGTTGGTCCGAAATTGCCTGCTGTATGCCGTCCTTCACAGCCTTCAAGGAATTCACATGGATACCGACACCCTGCTGACATCCGACGTCGTCGGACTGACCAAGGCCGCGCCGTTTTCCCGCCGCGGCTTCATGACTGCATCCGCCGCCGTCACGGCGGGCTACACGCTGGCCGCCGGCCCGGTACGCGCCGACGTCATCAAGACCGACACCGACGGCCTCACCGCAGGCGACGTCAAGATCAAGGTCGCTGACGGCGAGATGCCCGGCTATTTTGCGCGGCCCAAGGGCGTCAACAATCCGCCGGTCGTGCTGGTTGCGATGGAGATTTTCGGCCTGCACGAGTACATCCGCGACGTCACGCGGCGCCTCGCCAAGCTTGGCGCGCTTGCCGTCGCCCCCGATTATTACTTCCGCAAGGGCGTCGATCTCACCAAGATAACCGACATTCCGCAGCTCTTGCCGATCGTCAACGCAAAACCGGATGCGGAGCTGTTCTCCGACCTCGATGCCGCCGTCACCTGGGCCAAATCGCAAGGAGGCGATACCAGCCGGCTCGGCATCATCGGATTTTGCCGCGGCGGACGCACGGTTTGGGAATATGCCGCTCACAGCAACGAGCTCAAGGCGGGCGTGGCATTCTACGGCCCGCCAGTCGATGCGCCCAATCCACTGTGGCCGAAGAGCCCGACCCAGCTCGCGCCCGAGATGAAGGCGCCGGTACTCGGACTATACGGCGAAGCCGATACCGGCATCCCCGTCGCCACCGTCGAAGCGCTCAAGGCCGCACTCGCTGAAGCCAAAAAGCCCGCCGAGTTCAAGATCTATCCCGCCGCCCCACATGGCTTCCACGCCGACTACCGCGCCAGCTACCGCAAGGAAGCGGCCGAAGACGCCTGGAATCAGATGCAGGGCTGGTTCAAGAAATACAAAGTGCTCGGCTGAGCCGGCCAGCAAGGGCCGAAAAGGGTGCGCGGTACCAAACTGCGCACCCTTTTTCTTGAACCCTTTTTCCTGAGCCGACCTCCCGCTCGTTTTTCGCTAGAGCGTTTTCGAGCGAAGTGGAAACCGGTTCGCGTGAAGAAAACGCGTCAAAACAAAAGAGTAGAGCCCGGTTTTGATTCAATCAAAACCGGGCTCTAGCAAATTATCCGCAGGTGAATTATCCGCGGTCAACTATCCGCAAACCTGGACCGGCCGGATGCGCCAGCCATATCGGGTGTGCACGCGCTCCCGCACGACGTAACAGCCGCCGTTGTAGTAGTAATCGTCGGCCGCGTAGTACGGGTAGTCATAATAGTCGTCGTAGTAGCCCGGTCCAAAGAACCCGCCGACGAAGAA
>Ga0207021_1146_pt1 | contig 16569 bp, 13 predicted proteins | sample Alteio_BWMinCont_49_FD_153496 | JGI IMG/M metagenome (GOLD analysis project Ga0207021, IMG submission 153496) | Enriched cells from forest soil in Barre Woods Harvard Forest LTER site, Petersham, Massachusetts, United States -... | ecosystem: Environmental > Terrestrial > Soil > Temperate forest >... | reverse complement strand
CAGACTTGCACCACGGGCTGCTAAGGGTGGACTGATGGTAAGGGCGAATTACGATGCGGTCAAACCAATTTTGTTTCCTGAATATCGGGCTGCCGGAATGCGAAGTCAATGCACTGTGACCAGCAGGCACGATTTCAAATTGGGCCGACTACCAAAAGTTGGCCGAGAATTTCTCCCAATTCTCTCTAATAGAGATAGAGACACAAACGCCCGGTTGCCATCGCAATCGGGCTTTCTCCATTTTGGCAGTTAAACCTTTACGAATCAATGACATGCCGATAAGCCGTTTGTTCCCAATGACCCCGCGTAACTCCATTGTTTTGTGTGAAATACTCGCAATATCTTTAGTTTCTATGATTTACCCGTAGAGAGTGTTTACGAAAGTTATTCAGAATCTATGATTTAAAAGCCAGGGCTGGATAGAGGAAGGGGGAGAGGGGGCTGACTACTTTGGTCTGCCGACCCATGAGTACTGATAGCCTACGGAGAGATTCTGGTAATTCCCGCCGAAGCGGATGTAAGTGCCATCGCTGTAGCTGACCTTCACGGACTGGTGCTTGCTGAGCGGGAGAGAGCCGGTACATCCGATGCGGGAGCCGGTCTGCTTACTCTGGAGATTCCGTATGCTACCTAAGCTCGTGACCCCGCCCGTCCAGAAATTGCCATCGAGCGATAACCAACTCCGTTCCCTGAAGCTATAACTCAGATGGCCTTCGAATGAGCCGATCGGCGCCTCCGTTTGCGGCTTGGGGACGGGAAGGTCGTAGGACGCGGAGTTCTCGGTATAGAACCAAACGCCCGCATAACCGTCGAGAACCCAGTGGCCCCAGCGTTCCGAATATCCGAACTCCGGTTTGAATGCCCAGCGGTTGATGCCCCAGTTGACCAGTTTCGTTGGTTGGTATTGCCCCGTCGGGGCGATGACCTTCAGGCTTACGCCGAGCAGTGTCTTTTGCCTCCATTTTGCGTACTGCCGCGGTGTCAACGCCGGACCACCCTTGAGGTTGACGGAAAACCGGATGGTTGTGTCCAGTAAGCCCGAGCGGTAGATCGATTGCTGCTTGCCAAACACATTTCCCGAGAAAGTTCCAACCCCGTACGGCAGCGAGGCCTGCAGGTTAGCAGAACGTCCGAAGAGGTCAAAACTATGGTAGAGGCCGAAAATGGGGACATAGTACGTCCCGGTTGCGCCTGTTATCGGCACCGTGCCGTTGAAATTCACGCCTCCGTCGAAGAACGACCAGGTGACATTGACGGTGCTCGCATGAACAGGTGTAATCACGTAGGCGCGCGGCGACAGATCCTGGGCATGAAGCACTGCTAGTGGGCACATCGCAAGAACGAGCCACCGCGCGAGCTTCGTCAAAATCTTCGTCTTGATCTCAAGAAGGGACACGACGCTCCTGCATCCTCGATCTGGAAGTAGAGATTCAGTATGAGTCCGGCGATGCTGAGAAACACTTTGGTACAACACTGAGCGCGCTCTTGTTGAACGCATCTCTACTCGCGCGCCTTGCGCAGCGCGGCATCCATGATCCGTTTGAGATTTGTTTCGAAGCCCGGCCGACGCCAGATCTCTCCGTTCCACAATGCAGGATTCGCGTTCGCTTCAATCACGGTAATACGCTCCTCATTGTCCATGCGCAAGTCTACCTTGGCATAGCCCCTGAGCTGCAGGAGGTTGGAGGTTGCCACAGCTATCTCGACTATTTCGGCCATCTTCAGGCGTGTAAGTGCGGCTTGGCGGTACAACACTCTATAGGCACGCCGAGCCTTACGCTTGACTCCCAGCACCTCCGTCATGAACCCTCTGCCCTCCTTCGTCCCGGCGAAGTGCAACTCTACTATCGCGGTAATCCCAAAATGTCCGGGCGCCCTCTCAACCATGCCGACGTGGAGTTCGCGACCGGCGATGAACTCATCGCAGACCGCGGGCTCTTCAAGCTCGCGCCAAATCCGGTCTGCACGCTTCAGCACACGCGCATATGAATCCACGACGCTACCGGCATGTATACCCACGGCGTTCCCCGACACTACAGGCTTCACGATGAATGGCGGAACGAGGTCGATCTTTGTCGGACGGCGAGTCTGCGAAAGCTCGACGAACCTTGGAACTCGAATACCGGCTGCTGCCAGAAGATTACGCGAGCGGACTTTGTCATTCGCCAGTGCGATACCCAGGGGACCGGATCCCGTGTATGGAATTCCCAGCATCTCTAAAGCGCCCGCAAAGGAAGGTTCGCACGAGAGCGCGGAGAAGGCGAGATTGAAAACGATGCTCGGCTTCAGGTGGATCAACTCCTCGACGGTACAAGCGTGCCGCTCCACACCCGCGACCAGTTTGACGGCGGGACAGAAGCGACGAAGCGCACGAACTACGAACAGATCGGCTGCCGCCCGCCCGATCGGCTTACTGTTTCTGACATCCCCGATTATGTCGTCGTCGATAACACAGGCAATCAAGCGCGGGGTCACCTTCAGTCCTCCACAATTGGCCCTGGGACGGCATCGTGCATTCGGGCCTGATAGCGCATTATCGAAGCGAGGTCAAGAGGGGATATCGTATGGCGAAAGATCGACACGTCACCGCGCATCAGGTTTATTCTGCCGCCGCCAGACCCAACTCGCCGAGGCGCTCGCTAATCAGCCCGTCCAGCAGCTTCGCCAGAGTGATGAAGGCGGCCTGGTCTTTGCCTCTGGGATCATCAATGTCTCCCTGTGTCCGAAGGCATTGGATTTTTGGCGCAGCTTCAGCGAACATACCGCTTGCCTTCTGGCGCTGCTCTTCTGTCATGCAGAAGATGACCTCAGCTTTCGCGGCCGTTTCGGAGTCTAGGCTCCGGGCCGAGTGGTTCGGAGGAGGAATACCAATCTGGCGCAGAGCATCCTGAGCATTCTTCGTCATAGGCGTTCCTGGCTGAACAGAAAGACCGGCACTCACCGCCTGCACGTCAAAACCAGCCTGTGATTCGAGCGGCACTCGAAGTCGCCTGGCAATTTGAGCATTGCAAATGGCTTGAGCCATAGGCGAACGAATGGTATTGCCAGTGCAGACAAAGACAAATAAACGCTGCAAGGTGTTAAGTTGGCCGGCGCGAACGAGGTGGCAGGAATGGGTCTTAATCACCATCCATGCTTCATCGGAGACTCTCAAACGAGGGCAGTTTCGCGAGCCCCGAGGCAGATGAACCCGAAACTCGGCGCCGTCGCACTCTACGCGAACTTCGATGTCCTTGCCGACTTGATCCAGCCGCTTCACGCGCCCGCAGACCACGTTGCAAGGGCTGACCATTTCGGGGCGCGTCGAAGCAAAGAGAATCTCGCCTGCGGGAATGCCAAGGCGCACTCTTGCACTAAGCGCAACTCGCGTCAGCGGCGCATCCAGTTCAAGAGAAGTGCCGTTTACTCGGCAGGTAAGTGTGCCTTCCTGCTCCTGGATGCCGGTCACGGTGGCATCGAAGAGATTCTCAAATCTATGAGACGGCGCCATGATCTCGCACCGATGCGGAGAGATAACATCGAGCGGCGACCCTTCCGCCACGATCCGCCCACCTTGAAGAACAATGGCTTTTTCTCCCAGGGCAAGAACTTCTTCATGATTGTGAGTGACGTAAAGCATGGGAATCCGGTGAGCCTCGTTCCACTTATGCAAGTCATCAATGATGCTGCTCTTGATGCGCTCATCCAATGAGGAAAGAGGCTCGTCCAGCAGCAATACGGAGGGCCCTGTAACTAAAGACCGAGCCAGCGCGACCCGCTGCCGCTCACCTCCGGAAATCTCATGGGGCAAGCGGTTGCGGAGGTGGGTAATTTGAAAGGACTCGAGAATCATGTCCATCCGTTGCTCGCGCTCCTTCGCATCTACACGACGCAGGCCGTAGGCGACATTTTTCTGGACCGATAAATGAGGGAAAAGGGCAAGGTCCTGGAAGACGAAGGCGACTTTGCGCCGGGCAGGCTCAAGATGTATTTTCTGCTGCGAATCAAATAGCACGATATTTCCGATGGTGATGCGTCCTTGGTCCGGGATATGCAGCCCGGCAATGCAACGCAACAGCGTCGTCTTTCCGGCACCGGAATGGCCGAGGAATACAGTGACTCCGGGCGCAGCAGTAAATTCTGCCTCAAGCCGGAACGGCGAACTTCCATTCGCAGAATGACTCGTGCGCACATGGACACTGAGCGAGCCGTTTTCCGTGACTGGAGCGGGTGTTGCCGATGAGAGGCTCACGCCAGTCTTTCTCCAGTCTCACCGAGAGGCGCCACAACGTCTGCAAAACCTGTGAGGCGGCTGAGAAGCATTGAAACTGCCACAGCAGCAGCCGCCAGCAGCACCAGGCAGAAAGCCGCTGGGAGGGCCCCGGGAAGCCCATCCGATTCGAACTTGATGAACATATAGACCGGGAGGGTGTGGGGATTGTAGGCCATGATAAGCGTAGTGCCGAATTCGCCGAGCGCGCGTATCCACGCCAGCGTTATCCCGGCTGCAATGCCGGGCCAAGCCAGGGGCAAAGATACTCGCCAGAAGATCTGCCAGCGCGAATCTCCCAGCATAGCTGCAGCCATTTCCAATTTGGAGTCGACCGCCGTAAACGCTGCAAGTGCTGAGACAACCACAAAGGGCGCGGCAACGAATAGCTGGGCCAGAACGATACCTGCCAAATTGTTAGTAAGTTCGATATTTCGGGCATCGAGCGGGTGACCGACTATACCGTACGGACCGAACATCTGCAGCAGCAGAATACCTCCGGCCAAATCGGGTACAACCAAGGGCAAGAATACTAGACTGATCCAAAGACGCTTAAGTGGGGGATGCACCCGAGCGAGGACGTAGGCCAGAGGCACGCCCAGGAGAGCCATAATTAGCACGGAAATGCCAGACGCTAATAGAGAGACCCTTATTGCCTCGCGGGCTTCTGGCTGACTCAAAGATGCCATCCAACCAGACCAATTGGCCTGGAACAGCAGGTTAATGATCGGCGCGACGAGATTGAGCAGGAGCAAGCCACCCAGGAGGCCGAAAGCGATGAATGTGGGTTTCAGCCGTCGCGTCATGGTGTGTACGCTCCTGAATTGAAGCCGCGCAGTTCGAGTGGAACCTGGGACATGTCGCCGCCTACTTGATGTGCGACCTTGCCTAATCCGAACTGCTCGAGAAGCTGGTCTGAGAAGAGCAGAAAGCGAACGAACGATAAGGCTCCTTCTCGATGGCGAACTGTCTCCGGAATTGTAATGGTGAACAGAATTGGCGAACCAATGACGTGTTCCCCGGACGGAGTAGTGTAGCTCTCCCTCGCATAAACGGCACTCAGACGCTGATCCCCCAGGTTGATCTCCGGCGGAAGAGCTATGGACGGCATCTTATGGGCGACAACTTCATGCTTGTAAAAGATTCCCGCGTCAAACTGGCCGGATTCAACTCGCGCCATGAGCACGATCTCCGGAAACACTTGCGCCGGGTTGAACGGATCGCCCAATAATGCCGGAATTTCCGGGTGATGATAGTACTGGCCTGCAAGACGGAACAAAAACAGTGTTCGATAACCCTTTGGATCAATGCGAGGGTCGCCACGGCCAAAGCGCACTCCTGGCATCTCGAGCACTTCGTACCAAGGAAGTTTGTTGTTAGCGGCATCTTCGAATTTTGCTGCAAATTTGCTCTGTGGACTATAGGCAAGTACGAGCTGTGAAGCGGCAAGCGTGGTAAACCATTTCACAAGATTCCCGTTTTTGGGGCCCATCAGCACAGTCTGATTGACGGATGGGTCCGCGCTAATGAAAACGTCGGGCGTGCGGATGTGATCGCGGATCATTTGCGCAGCGCCCAGCGAACCTTGCGCCTCTCCCTGATACTTGCACCCCGTAGCTTTGATGAATGCCGGTCCGAGACCGTTTTCCATTACTGCTGCAAGAGAGCCCGCGTACAAAACGGACACATTGCATTCCGAAGCCCAAGTAACAAGATTTGGAAAGAAAAACAAGATTGCCAACAGGCTGATCCTGCTGATTCTCGCAGATCCAGCCAAGCTAAGCATGCCGGCGAATCTCACATTCAAAATCGTTCGACAGAATATAATCGTCGTTCGCATGCTGATCCAACAAAGAAAGATCCTCAACTGCTCCGCTGTGCGTCCTCTCCGCTCGATCCGGCGAGGCGGTCACCCGTGCAAGCGACCGCCCCGTCATGCTTAGTGATGCTGCGGGATGTTCCCTTGACAGGCCATCGGATAGAGCGCGGCCGGCACGATGCGAACCAGTTGCATCATGCCTCGATCTTCGTGGGGGAGGATATGGCAATGAAGCACAAACGTGCCGATGAAGTCCGGATAGGTCTGCCGGATGATAATCCTGCCGGGAGTTACATTGTTGTTTGCGTCTACGTTCGCAATCGGGATTGCGATCACATCCTGCCAGATGTAGTTATTGGCGGGTGTGTATTTACTGTATGTATCAAGGCCCGTCGGTGTATCGATCTCAATAATCTGGAATGGATTAACGTGAATGTGGAAAGGGTGAGCGGCGCTCGTCGTGTAGTTCTCAAGCACCCAATCCTGCAAACCGTTGGCCGGCATACACTGATCGACGACCGGGCCCGTCTCTTCGAATTGCTTGTTGTTGATCATGAAGTGCGGCAACTCGCCCTGCACGCTGATCTGCTGAAATTTCACCGGCGAGCCAGGATTCGTAATGTCGTAAGGGCCGGGCTTGGGCAGATCCCATAGAAACTTCGGCATTTCGGCCCAGACAGTTGGAAATGGGCCGTTAGGCTGAGTCACTGCCTCCCCTGTGACGTTCACGAATAGGACGTTCGCATTGGACCCATCATTGTTGATGACAGGGACCACACCTACCGCGGTTGGCGGCGCCTGGACCAGCAGATCGGCACGGTTCCCGGTCGAAAGGGTCATTCCGCCCGGGAACTGACCGCTGAGAAATGGCTGACTGCTGTAGTTGGCCGGGCTGAACTGGACTCCATCCTGCGCGGTCTGTTTGAATACGAATCCCTTAGCCTGGAGGGTGCTGAGTAACGGCACAAACGTGTCCCCTACTGTGGCGTTAACGACGCGCCAGAGTTGGACCTCACCCGGCCGCATCGTCAGGGTCGGCGACAGCTTGCCGTTGACAAGCATCTGTTCCTTCCCATTCGGCCCCGCCCGCACTGCATTGAGAGTTGTGTCATACTCCTGAAGAAAGATGACCTTCTCATGATCCCCGTAGGTGTCTCCCCAGCCGTAGAACTTCCGGATGACCTGGTCGTAGCCACCCTCCTGGGTCGATTCAATGATGATGGCCCCGGACATGCCATTCAAGCTGTGTAAAGAGGTCGAGCCATGCTTATGCGCATGGTACCAATGAGTGCCCGGCGCCTGGCCCATCTTGAACCTTCCTGAAGCGTAGTCAGGGACTTCGAAGAAGTTTGGAAACGCACCCATGAGGTACTGCGGCCACTGTCCCGCATTAATCATCTTCAGGTCCGCCTGCAACAAGGACGCGGGCGCCTTCAAATTGTTTTTTGCGGCATCTGCTGCAGCCTGTTTGTCGTACGCGCCGATCATCTGCAGTTGCTGGGTTTGATAATTTTTCGGCATGTCGGCCCATGTTTGCGGAATTTTGCCGGAGTCGAACATTGTTTTGAAAGTGGACGTCCAGTCCGGTTGCTTCACTTGGGGCAGCACCTGCACAAGCACATCATCACCCACTCCATCCGGACTGGTATGGGTTCCGTGGAAGTGGAGATTTGCGGTGCTGGAGCCATGAAAGCAGTTAGGAAATTTATCCACCCCGGGATAACTCGTGCCAACCTGGTCGCACCCGAAGCCGGAGAACCCCGGCGGGCTGCTGGTGTCGAAGGTATAAGGGAACAGGTTGTCGTCGACTTTGTTGTAGAACGAAATCTCCACCAGGTCGCCCAGACGCATCCGCAGCGTCGGCCCGGGGGCGATCTCCGGACCGAAGTTGGGCTTCGGCTGGTCCGCATCCCAGCCGCGGAACTGCCGCAGGTTTTCCATGCCGACGTTCGGAATCTGGTACTGACCGCTGGTTAGCTCAATGACCGCGCGCAACCTTTTTTCCTTGGGGCGATCGCGAACCTCGCTTGGATTAGCGAAATTCGGGCTTCCCAAGTTCTGCGCGTGCGTCAAAGGGGTGGCCAGAAACGAGAGCCCCATCATTGATGCAACGGCGATTGCTACTGCGCCTACGATGGCTGTGCCATTGACGTATTCCCCTGATGCCGGCGACAAGCTGTCGATCAATCTCATGTTCGCTTTCTTCACAGGTATCTCCTTCCCGTTGATCATTGACCTTTTACGCGGCGATTACGTTCATGGAATACTGAACCTGCTGTAAGTTCCGTCCTGCTCCGTCGTTCACAGTAAACGTAAAGTTGTAAGTACCTAACTGAGTTGGGGTGCCGGTTGCTGTGATCCCAGCGTTGTTAGTTGAGGCAACTAGTTGCATCCCCGGTCCGATACTGCCCGAGCCTTGCTGAATTATGTTGCCGCTGCTGTCGGTAATCTGAAAGAGTTGGCCGCTGATTTGATAGGGGGATCTCCCTCCTACAACAACCTGGAAAGGCGCGATGGGACTCCCTGCGGTAGCTTGCGGCAAAGTCGTGGTTGCTCCTGGCCCGAGCACCACAAAGACGTTGATTGTCCCCTTTTCACTCCCATGCCCAGGAATTTGGCAACCATAGGTATACGTAAAGGGCGGATCCGGGCTGGTTGGGAGCGTGCATTGGCTCGAATTTGGAGAGGGGGCCGGACCGAGTTGATTTGTGGCCATTGTAGGGTAATGAGGTTCTATCGGATCGTCGTTGGTGAAGAACACCGTCTCTGTGTCATCGACAGAAACAGTTTCAAACGTCACAATGTTGTTGCTGCGAGTTATATGTATCTGTTTCATAGGCCCTTCCTTCATTCTGCCTACTACTACCTGGGCGGTTGGCACAACTTTTCAAGAAAAACCGGGACAGAAACACTAACTTACGACGTCATATTCCGAGTCCCGTATTGACACAAGATGGCTAAGAGAAGTGCCTGGGCCTGGACACGGTCAATACGCTCAGGCGCTGCCATATTTACACACAGGGTCACACCTGGGTCCTCAAAGGGCTCATCTTTTAGCTATCTTTTAATGGATCTCTCTAATCGATTCCGCTGCGAACGCCCTGAGGAAAGTACAAGGACAACAAATTGCACGAACGAACCCTACCACAACGCCTTCTCAATTGCAATGAGGTTGAGCCGGTGCTTTTTAGTGCGCTACGGTATTGATCCGTATGGGTTCCCACGCTCTCTCGTGCAGAAGTGGCGGATTGACACCGTGCCGTCCACCCATCAAACTCTCGAGCACGCTGGATGAAAAATGAGATGTCCAAGGAAAGACGCTAGTGCTCCAAAATCTGGGTTCGATCGAGCATTCTGCGCGGGCCTGCCGGACCCATCCGGCCGGAAGTATGCGAGGGATATCTCCTGGATCTTCTTGACCACACAAATGTGTGTTATAGTCCTCCACGACCTGCGCAATAGCCCTGTACTGAGCTGATAAGCGCAAACTCGTGCGGGCTAACTTGCGAACTGTGGCAGGAGTCAGAAGAGGTAAGGTGTCCATCCACCGATGACTAATCCCATTCGAGTTCTCATCTGCGGAACGGGAAGCAGCGCCCATGCTCTCGCGGGAGTTATTTCCACTAAACCTGACGTCGAGGTTCGGATTCTCACGCTCGGCTCCGAGAAAGCACATAGGTGGAGAAAGCTGCTGCAAACGGACTCCCTGAAGGTCATCGTGCGAAAGGCAAACGGCGACGAAGATGTCTTCACGGGCGCTCCTTTTTTGATCACAAGCGAGCCAGGAAAGGCAGCGCACAAGTGTGACTTCATCATCCTCGCGGCGCCTGCTTTTCAGCATTGGAAGTACCTCACCTTACTGGAACCTTACATTGAGGATGGATGCGTTATCGTTGGTCTGCCAGGCCAGAATGGGTTTGAATTCGAGGTGATGAGGATACTGAGGGATCGGCTCAACGAATGCGTAGTATTCAATTTTGAATCGCTGCCCTGGGTATGCCGAATTATCGAATTTGGTCGAACTGTGAAGATTTGTGGAACCAAGAATAAACTGGTCGGCGCAATTCACGGGGACGCGGCGATAGCACGAGTTACAGACCCTTTAGCGTGCTTGCAGTGTCTTCTCGGAGAGCCTCCCACGCTGACCGTGTCAGGGCACCTGCTTGGCATCACCCTCAGATCACCGAGCGCCTGTAGCCATACCGCGATCATGTATGGGCGCTGGAAAGACTGGGATGGCGAACCGCTGGAACATCCGCCCTTGTTCTATCAAGGAATCGATGAGGCCACGGCGGAGCTCCTTGGCAAGGTAAGCGAGGAGATCGTGGAAACGAGCAAGCGCATCATGGCAGAGTACCCCCAGGCGGATCTCTCCCAGGTCATCCCGATGTACGACTGGGACATGTGTTGTTACGGCGAGTACATCAAAGACAAAACCAATTTGATGACAGCGCTAAGTACAAACTCCAGCTACGAAGGCATCACCCATCCCATGATCCATACCGAAGATGGTAAATATCTTCCGGACTTCGATCACCGTTTTCTGACGGAGGACGTTCCGTTTGGCCTTGTTGTCATCCGGAGCATCGCGGAGATCGCTTGTGCCCCGACTCCGAACATCGATGCAGTGTTGACCTGGTGTCAGGAAAAAATGGGAAAAAAATACCTGGTGGGATCAAGACTGAAAGGCAAAGACCTGGCGAGTACCCGTTGTGCGCAGAGATACGGATTCACAACGATGAGTGAGATTCTGGGATATGAGACGTTGGTCGCTACCGCGCAAGGGCGATGAGCGCCCCAATCTCAAGCGCAATGGCTGCTCCAAGCAGGGCGGTGATTTCCGAGTGATCGTAGGCGGGCGCCACCTCGACCACATCGCCGCCGACAAACTTGAGTCCTTTGAACGAGCGCATCATTTCCAGCGCTTCGAAGCTTGTGAGCCCTCCAACTACCGGCGTGCCCGTTCCAGGAGCAAACGCCGGATCGACGCCGTCTATGTCAAACGTGAGATAACAAGCGTCCGTGCCCGCAACCTCGCGGAGCGCCTTGAGAAAAACCCCACGCTGGCTGAAGTTATGGAACCCTTTCATGTCGAGAATGCGGATCCCAGCCCGCTTCGCGAAGTCGTTGTAACTCGCACTCTCGATGTAGCCACGTATGCCAATCTGGAAAACACGGTTTCCCTGGACCAGGCCTTCCTCAATCGCTCTCCGGACAGATGTACCGTGGTGGAACTTCTGTCCCGATGATGACGCGTCGGTTGTGTCCATATGAGCGTCGAACTGGATAAGCGTGAGCCTGGGATGTTGCTTACTTGCTGCTCGAAGGACAGGCAGAAGTATGGAGTGGTCACCGCCTAGACAAACAACAGCTGCACCACGTCGCTGCAAATCGATGACACGAGCTTCGATTTGGCGAAATGTCTCTTCGTAGTTAAACGGGTCTACATCTACATCGCCCACATCGAAGGCGCGCAATTTCTCGAATACACCCACCTCCATCTGCTGACTATAGTTCCGGCAGAGAACAGAGGCTTGACGAATGGCATTCGGCCCCAGCCGGGCGCCCGGGCGAAACGTCACCAGGCCATCGAACGGGACACCCAGCACGGCCAGATCGATCTCTTCCTTACCGATTTCAGAAATGTGAGGCAGACGACTGAAGGTCCTGATTCCACTGACAGGGGATCGATAAACTGAGTTGCGAGGACGACGGTTCTGGGGCTTGGTCAAGAGCAGCGCTCCAATTCAGTCTTGTCTGGCGCTTCGCCTATGAATGGTAACATTGCATCGCTGCTGTCGAGGAATGAGGAAGTGCCAATCGAAAGTCCACCGAACGAGATGCGGCGTGCTCACTCGATCGCCATCATTGGACTGGGACCTAAAGGATTTTATTGCCTGGAAAGACTGCTGGCTGAGTTCAATGCACGTCCTCTGCGCCGTCCTCTCCACATCCACATCTTTAATCGAAATGCAAACTTCGGTGCCAGTCCCATCTACGATCCGGAGCAGCCTGAATATATTCTGGTTAACATCAGCGTCGGCTCAATCGATTTATGGACGGCAGAGAATCCGCCCATCGTTGCTGGGCGCGGGCCTGACTTTCTCAGTTGGTATCAGGAAAAGCTTCGGCCACGGGAGCCTTTGACAGGAGAGGAGTATCTATCGAGAGCCGATGTAGGACGTTATCTCCTAGAGGGTTTTCATTGCCTCCGCAATCACCTTCCACACAATGTGACTCTATCGTGCCACGTTGGCGAGGCGATAGATATCCGACCAGAGGGATTAAGCTATCAGCTGGAGTTTGTAGCGGAGAGCGGTCACACGGAGCAGATACTTGTCGACAAGATACTGCTCGCCACAGGTCATTCCCGGCTCACGCCTGGAATCGAGGAAAACCATAACCAGGCGTTCGCCCGACATCATTCAAAGGCGGCATTCATCCCGTTTGTTTATCCGGTGGTGGAAACAATGGGTCAAATTCCAGGTGGCTCCCGAGTAGCCATGCGCGGCGTGGGGCTGACCTTCATCGATGCGGCACTCGAGCTCACCGAGGGACGCGAGGGGTACTTTGAGCGAGTCGCGGACAGGGCCCTCCTTTACCACGCCAGCGGCAAAGAGCCGCAGTCGATCATTCCATACAGTCGCACGGGGCTGCCCATGGCGCCAAAGGCTTATGACCTACCCCAGTTAGCACGTCCGCTGACGTTTTTTACTCGCGACGCGTTGTTCGAGCTTAGCAGTCACGCTTCCGACGGGAAACTCGATTTGGAGAGCTTGTGGCCCCTCTTCGAGCTAGAGATGGAGTTTCAATACTATCGTGTGACGATGGCAGACAGCGACGAAAGGAAACAGCTTGAGGCCTGCGGGAATGACGCTGAGGCGATGCGTCGAGTGATTGATTCTTACCTGCGCGCACACACGGACACGGAGCGTTTCGACTATCGGCCAGTATTAGACCCGGTGGGAAAACGCCGTTTCGCCAGCGGAGCACAGTTCGCTTTGTTCGTCGAGCGATACATGGAACAGGAGATTGCGCGCGCGCGCCAGGGACACTCCGGCAGTGGCATCAAGGCAGCCATAGACATCTGGTACGAAGTAAGAAAAACACTGGGTTCGGTCCTTCAGTTCGGCGGCCTCAACCCTGAGTCGCACAAGAGACTTATCGAGTATTACTACCCACGCCTCAAACGGATCGCCTTCGGGCCTCCGATCATCAACATCGAAAAGCTCCTCGCGCTCTCTAAAGCCGGAATCCTTGACTTCTCAGTGGCACGCAATCCTCGGGTCTCGACCAACGAGGCCAACGGCTGCTTCGAGTTGTGGTGCGATGAGATTCCCGGAACAAGCGCGCAGGCCGAGATTCTGATCGACGCTCGATATCCGTCTGTGAATATTCGACGTGATGCGACACCGCTTTATCGCAATCTTTACCGGCGCGGGATGGTCAGGGCTTATGAAAATTGGAGGCCCGCCGATAGCTTTGCGTATTACCCGGGAGCCATCGACATGACTGAAGGCACGCACTTCATCATCGATGGAGCAGGCACGGTCAACGACGATATCGCCGTTATTGGCATTCCGACGGAGGGGAACCTCGTAGGCAATCTGACGCTGGATCGGGATAGCTACTCCAGCATCTGGGCGGCGGAGGTAATGAAACAACTACGAGGCCGAGAACTCGCCGCTCGAAGGACAAATCGTGTCAGCTGACTCAGACTGGCCGCTTCAGGTTTCTGTTATCCACATCCCAAAGATGCTGGGCGAATTTCCAACGATGGCCCTCCGGGTCAATGCACTCATAGACGCGGTCGCCCCAGAACTGATCGGCGGGCTCGCGGATGATCTTCGCGCCAGCGCCCAAGGCGCGCTCGTAGTGAGCGTCCACGTTGTCCAGGAAGATGTAGAGTCTTTGGCTGACGCGACCGCCGAGGGTCCGTGGACTCTCCCATGCCTCATTCTCGGCTGTGAGCCCCAGCATGACGAGGCTTTCAGCTAACTCGAGCTCACCATGTACGACTCCGCCTTGTTGATCGGTCATTCTCAGGCGCACTTCAAAACCAAAAGCCCCGACCAACCAGTCCATGGCAGCAGCCACGTCGTCGTAGAACAAGTGCGGGGTGATCCGAGGCATGTCCTTCGGGGGATTTGCGGTCACAGGGTTTCCTTTTCCGTGGCATTCAAATTGTGTTCGGGACTCTAAGGTGAACTGCTTGAGATGCCATGACTCAAGCGGATTTATAGTGAAATAAAGTCGAGTTGTCCAGTGTGGGGAACGAAGACGAGTTGGTCATCATTGAACGCTCCAGCTCCGGCAATTCTACCTTAGCGTGCCAAGCGTTTAGTGGGTGCTTAAATACGAGTGAACATCGAGTGCGGGTAGCGGCATTCGCGCACTTCGCTAGCCGTTTCCCCAACCCTATCAGTGGACTTCAACTAGCTGCTCGGCCTTCTCCACCGATCCGTACCGTGAGCGCACATACTCGTCCAGAATTCTCGTGAAGTCCTGAACGATGGTGTCTCCGCGCAGGGTCATCATCAGGCGGCCGTCCACGTATACAGGGGCCACCGGCTCCTCGAACGTTCCGGGAAGGGAGATGCCGATATTCGCGTGCTTGGACTCGCCGGGCCCGTTCACCACGCAGCCCATCACGGCCAGCTTCAGCTCCTCGACGCCCGGATACTGCTCCCGCCAAACTGGCATCGACTCGCGAAGGTAGCTCTGAATCTGCTGGGCTAACTCCTGGAAAAAGGTGCTCGTGGTCCGGCCGCAACCGGGGCACGCCGTCACCTGTGGCGTAAAGCTCCGAATCCCCAGGGACTGCAGAATCTGCTGGGCGGTGAGGACTTCCTCCGTACGGTCGCCCCCCGGCTTGGGAGTGAGGGACACGCGGATTGTATCGCCGATCCCCTTCAGCAGCAGCGGAGCCAACCCGGCGGTCGAGGCCACGATACCCTTCATGCCCATGCCGGCTTCGGTCAGGCCAAGGTGCAGTGGATAATCGCAGCGCGCTGCCAGCATCTCGTAGACGTCCAGGAGATCGCGCACGCCGCTTACCTTGCCACTGATGATGATCTGGTCGTGGCGCAACCCATAGCGCTCCGCCGCCGCCGCCGAATCAAGGGCGCTGCGGCACATCGCTTCCATCATCACCTCACGGGCATCGAGAGGCTCAGCCAGCCTGGAGTTCTCATCCATCATCCTCGTCAGGAGAGCCTGGTCAAGCGATCCCCAGTTGACGCCGATGCGCACCGGCTTCTGGTTCTCGACCGCGACCTCGATCATCGCGCGGAAGTTATCGTCGTTCTTGCGGCCGACGGAGACGTTACCGGGGTTGATCCGGTATTTCGCCAGCGCGGTCGCACAGTCCGGATGCTTTTTGAGCAGCTGGTGGCCGTTGTAGTGGAAGTCCCCCACGATGGGCACATCCAACCCCAGCTTCGCCAGGCCATCGACTATATAAGGAAGAGCCTTCGCCGCTGCATCGTTGTTCACCGTCACCCGGACCAGTTCGGAGCCAGCCCCGGCCAGGGCCGCTACCTGCTGAATCGTGCCCTCAACATCGGCGGTGTCCGTGTTGGTCATCGACTGGACGACGACAGGAGCTTCCGAGCCAACCCTAACCCGACCCACATGAACGGTGACAGTCCTCCTGCGCTGAATTTCCGGCATAAAGTCCTCACTCCCAGTTTACTAGAAGCGGCTTGGACCATTCGTCAGCGGTGGCTATGAGGGGTACCCCGGGTACCCCCATAAGCGCTAAGATAAGGGTTTGAGTTGTGGGCGACGCTTACGGGAGGGTTCACTTAGGGCTGCAGCGATTTGGTTCCAGCTTTGCAGGACCGTTTGTAGGGACAGGGTGGGGACGATGGCTGCGAGTGTGCGGTGGAAGCGAATTCAAATTGACGCCACGGACTGGAAGTCGGTGGTTTCCGGCAGAAGATAGCCCCAGGGGGAAATCGCGCTCCCACGCGTGCCAGCTTCTGACTGAGCAAGGCCAGGAAGAGTTTGCCGTACAACCAAGCGCGACTGCTCTGGTCGTCATGTTTGGGTACATGTCCCATACCGGCCACTCCGCTCCTTGCCCGGCCTGGCGCAATCTCGCCAAGTGCTCCAGCAGGGGAAAGGGATGGGCGTGCTCATCAAATAAAGGCAGCGCATGCGGGTTGAGGCGTACACAAACATCGGCCTGCTGCGCAACCACCGCTGCGATTCCAGCCGGATGGCAGTAGCCTGCGTCGGCCAACACCAGTTCACCGGCCTGAAAGCGGAAATGTCCAAACCGCTCGGCCGAACCGCTGCCCTGGGGTCGGGGTGAGTGCGAAATAGTCGCACTCCAGGCTGGGCAAGCGCAGGCTATAGTGAATCCGCCACTGGCTTCCTGTCTTGCCCGGTTCGCGAACCACCGTGGCCTCCAGCAGCCGCACGGGCCTCCCCTTGAAGCCTGGCTGCAGCTGGACGCCGTTGTCCTTCCACAACTGCTCGCATAACTGCCGCAGCC